>Ga0163144_10010071_pt1 | contig 20209 bp, 19 predicted proteins | sample OliLak19BULKMAT1_FD_123175 | JGI IMG/M metagenome (GOLD analysis project Ga0163144, IMG submission 123175) | Freshwater microbial mat bacterial communities from Lake Vanda, McMurdo Dry Valleys, Antarctica - Oligotrophic Lake LV.19.BULKMAT1 | ecosystem: Environmental > Aquatic > Freshwater >... | reverse complement strand
TGAGGACAGTCTAACAGTTCAACGAATGAACTGGTTGATGAAGTCAGCGCCAAGACCGCAGGCGATATAGTGACGCCGGCACATCTCGATTTTGGTGAAGACGTCTTCGTAGGACACCACAGCGCCGTTTTCATCGACATAGATCATTGCGCCTGTGATGTGAAAAAGCGTGATCATTTGCGGTACATCGGCTGGAACTGTGAGGGTGTGCGTCTCGCCCGGTGGCTCAAAGACATAACTTCCCTGAGTCGCCGTCCAGTCATGCTCAAGGTACTTCCATTTGCCTTCGATGACGTAGCCGTGGACGGGAGCAGGGTGGCGATGACGGCTCAGGATGCCGGACTTGCGAACGCGCAAAAGATTGACCCAGTAGCCCTGGCGAGTAGAGAGGCAGAGCGGTCTGAACCAGACATTCTCAGCCTGCGGCACCCAGACTCGTTCATCGTCGGGAAGCACCCCGTTAACGACGATATCCTTGGCCATCTCCATCGGATTCAGCATGCATTCTAAGTTATCAGGTACCCGCCATCGACGGGCAGGATTGCGCCGGTAATGAATGCCGCGGCAGGTGAGGCGAGGAAAAGCGCTGGGCCAGTGAGGTCTTCAGGGACACCCCATCGACCCATCGGGGTGCGCTTCAGAATGGCTTCCCGCCGCACAGGATCTTCTCTCAGCGCTGCGGTGAGGGGAGTTTCGATCCATCCCGGAGCGATGGCGTTTACCCGAATCCCATCCGCCGCCCAGGCTATGCCAAGGCTCTTGGTGAGTTGAGCAATGCCACCCTTGCTAGCGCTGTAAGCAGGTGCGGGACCGCTGCCCAGGAAGCTGAGCATCGAGGCGATCATGATCACGGAACCCTGCGACTGCTTCAGCATCGGATAGCATGCCGTAGCCATTCGCATGGCGCCGTTGAGGTTGATGTCGATCACCTTGGCGAAGACTTCCGGTGTGTGCTCTTCGCCGCGACGTATCACGCCGGCTGCGTTCACCAGGACATCCACCCGCTTCAAATGGCTGGTTGCCAATTGGATGGAATCCGGACTTGAGACATCCAATCCGGTCTCCAAACCTATTGCGTGTACTTGGGCTCCTGCTGACTTGAATGCCTCAGCGATGGCCGCGCCTATGCCGCTGGTTCCACCCGAAACGACGACTGACCGGCCAGAAAAATCAAAATGAGTTGCGATGAATGGCTCCTGCTAGTTTCACCATTGTATTGGGTCGTTGACGGTTTAGCGCGAGTAATCGCCCGTCAAAGATTCGATGAAGCGCATCAGGCCGCGCCGGGCGTTGTCGTCCATTGTGGCTGCGGCCTTGTGTGTTACGAGCACCTGAATCAGGGTGGGTATCGAGCCGTCGTGCATTTATGGGGCGGTCCTTAGGGCCTCGCGAAGGGTAGGCACCTTATAGAGTTCCCCGTGGTCATTCGGCATCAATTGATAATTGGTGAAACTGGGGCCGGAATGACACTTGGCACAACCTGCATCGCCGAAAAAAAGTTGCCTGCCGAGCTCATGCTCGTAAGTCCAACGCTCCCGGCGGCCCACCCGCCACTCGTCGTATAAAGATTGAGATGAAGCCAAGCTTCGCTCATAAGCTGCAACCGCTTTGGTGATCTTCTCAAGGGTAATCGAATCGTCCCCGAAGGCGCGTTTGAAGCGCTTTCGGTATTCAGGGATCGTTGAGAGACGAGCTTCGAGTTCTTCCCGGGAATTCCCCATCTCGATCGCGTTTAGCAGCGGGCCCTCTGCCTGTTGCTCCAGGCTGTGCGCACGGCCATCCCAGAAGAACCTCTTGGCATGCTGCAAATTCAAAATGGTTGGCGCATTGAACTTGCCCTTTGAACTACGAACGCCCAGCGAGACCGGGAATGGTTCTGCGAAGGCAGTGTCGGGACGATGACAGGACCCGCAACTGATCGAACCGTCGACGGATAGCCGTTTGTCAAAAAATAGTTGCCGGCCCAGGTTTTGCAATTCGCCTGCCTGTAATTGGCAGAGAAAAATCAACACAGAACCGAGAGAGAGAATCCGCATGTTGCTGTATGAACACGCGGATTCCTCCCGCAAAAAGGCTCAGTAGAAGACTTTAGAGGTCTGTAAGGTGCTCGATGCGCCCTGTTGAATCCCCAAACTTTTCTTCCTTCACGCCGACGATGTCGAGCATGTTCAAGAAGAGATTGGTCATCGGGGTGCCCTTGCTGTAGCGGATATGGCGACCGCCCTGGATGCGGCCTGCGCCATGGCCAGCCAGCACTGTTGGCAGATTGAAGTGCTCGTGCTTGTTGCTATCTGAGATGCTGCAACCGTACAGGACCATGGAGTGATCGAGCAGCGTCCCGTCGCCATCCACTGTCTTGTTGAGCTTGCCAAGGAAGCGCCCCAGCATTTCAACGTGGTGCTGGTCAATCTTCTGCAGGCGTTCGATCTTCGCCGGATCGTTGAAGTGATGCGACAAGCCGTGGTGCGCATCGGGGACGCCAATCGAGCGGTAGGTGCGATTGCCGCCTTCTCGGCCGATCATGAGAGTGATGACGCGCGTGATGTCAGCCTGGAAGGCAATTGTCATCAGGTCAAACATCAGGTCGATGTGTTCCTCGAAGCTTGGAGGAATGCCGGCCGGCTGATCGAAAGAAGGAATCGGCGCACCAGTGGCGGCGCGCTCTTCAGCCTTCTGGATTCGACGCTCGATTTCACGAATCGATTCGAGGTATTCGGTCAATTTGCGCTTGTCGTCTGTACCAAGGGTCTGACCAAGTTTGGCGGCATCAGCGCGGACAAAATCGAGAATGCTGCGATTTTGGCGGGCCAGCATGGCACGAGCAGCCGGATCGGTTGTGTCGCCATCTCCGAACAGTCGCTCAAATACAGCGCGGGGGTTGGTTTCAAGCGGAAGCGGCGTAGTTGGAGAGCTCCAGCAAAGCGTGTTGCTGTATGCGCAGCTATAACCGGAATCGCAGCCGCCAACCATGCGGTTTTCGTCGAGGCCAAGTTCGAGTGAAGGAACCATGGTCCGCGAACCGAGTTCTTTAGCTGCGATCTGATCGAGCGACGTACCAGCGAGAATGTCGCGCTCTGTCTTGCGGGGGTGAACGCCCGTGAGCCATGTCGCGCCAGCGCGGGCATGGTCGCCTGCGCCATCTCCCAAGGAATCGCCATTACGGTGATCGAGACCAGTCAAAACATTAAGGTGCGAACGATACGCTTCTAGCGGTTTCAGCGTGCGGGGAAGCTCAAAATTCTTGCCCTCGGCCGTCGGCGTCCAGTCCTTCATGATGATGCCGTTCGGCACATAGAGGAATGCCATGCGGGCAGGCGAAGATGTTGCACCACGTAACGGGGCCGCAAAGGCGGGAGTCATGGCGTCAAACATCGGCAGAGCCAGCGCTGCGCCCATTCCGCGCAAGAACGAGCGGCGGGCGAGTGATTTTCTGGTCACAATCATGGTTCCGGACTTCTCCTCATCTGAAATGGCACACTATTCACAACCGACTGAACGAGCGCCGAAAACCGGTACTCGCCCTTGGCCGTCTGTCTCCGGATTTGACGGACCACCGCCTGATCCGATGCCTCCAGGCCCCTGCCCAGTGCATAAATCAGGATCTTTTCAGCCAGACAATCTACAAATTCGTCCTGACGACCCATCAAAACCTGCTTCAGTCCAGCAGGTCCTTCGAACACCTTGCCGTTCGGCAGGGCTCCCGTCGAATCAATTGCCGCACCGCCTTCGGTTTTTCTAAATCGTCCAACCGCATCATAATTCTCCAACGAAAAACCAAGCGGATCAAGCCTGGAGTGGCAAGACGCACAAGCCGGGCTGGCTCGATGCTTCTCCAGCGCAGCCCTCAAATCCTTGGGAGAATTTGAGGCACGGTCCTCGAGATCCGGAACATCCGCTGGCGGAGGCGGAGGCGGAGAGCCGAGAATATTCTCGAGCACCCACTTGCCTCGTAATACAGGAGACGTTCTGGTTGGGTAAGAAGTAACTGTCAGGATGCCACCTTGACTCAAAATCCCGCCGCGTTCTTCTGGATTGACCGCAACCCGCCGGAAATAAGAACCTTTTATGTCTTTGATTTCGTAGTGACGCGCCAGCCGGTCGTTGAGAAAAGTGTAGTCGGCATTGATCAGGTCCAGCACGCTCCGGTCCTGCTCGATGAGATTTGCAAAGAACAGCTCGCTTTCCTTTTGGAAAGCCGCACGCAGCGATTCATCAAAAGCGGGGTACTTATCCGGATCCGGCTTCCAGGAGGCAATGTTTCTCAACTGCAACCACTGACCAGCAAAATTCTCAACCAAAGCTTTTGCCTTTGGATCGGCAAGCATGCGCTTCACCTGTGCCGCGAGCACTGGCCTCAATTGACGATTTGCGGCCAAACGAAGCAGTTTGTCGTCGGGGATGCTCGACCAGAGGAAAAACGAGAGACGTGAGGCAAGTTCCAGATCGGATACCTTGTGAGTCGCGCCAGCGGCAATTCCAGCTGGAGTTTTTTCAACCCGGAATAGGAAATTTGGCGAAACCAGGATTGCCCGCACGGCAGTCTCGATGCCTGCATCGAAGCTTGCGCCGTCTTTGCGGCCTTCGGCAAACAGTTTCAGCAACGGCGCTAACTCAGCTGGCAATACAGGGCGCCGGTAGGCGCGACGCGCCAGTGGCATCAGGATCTGCTTGGCGCAAATCTCTTCGGCTTGGTTCGGGGCTGGGCGGCATGTGAAAAGGCGTTTGCGGCTGGCTGTCTCGCCCGGTCCTTTCGGCTGGAACGGGCCGCCGATAGTTATGTAGTCTACAGAAAGACCCACGGTTGGGGCCTGTCCGGGAAAGCGTCGCGCCGCCTGCACTCCGGCCTCGGATCGGGTCGATTCGACCAGCAATCCAGCCGCGATGGTGTGCATCCCCGCTGTCAGCGGCAGGCGAATCTCAAAATTCCGAGTTGCCTGATTTTCTTCAGCGCCATCTACGTTTGCTGCCAGGACCTTGGAACGAACTCCGTCAACCCGAATGTCGAGTTGGCTCACCGGCAGGATCGGGTCTGGCGTGCCGCGCATTCGAACGAGGATGGAATACTCAGCGTCCAGCGGAAAGTACCGCCGAATGGCCAACCCGCCGCGAAGGCTCAGGGGCATTTCGTCGGTGGTGAGGGCTTCGCGCGACCTTGCTGTGTATCGTTCAATGGCGGGTGCGGCCTTGACCGTCCCGACAGCAAGACGTGCCACTCGACGAGCCGTGCTCAGGTACTTCTCCAGCAGCATCGGCGAAGTAGACAAAACGGATCCGATGTTGTCGAAGCCATAACCGGAATCGTCAGTCGGAAGCGTCGAGGAATGATCCAGATCGAGGGCGAACAGGTCGCGAATTGCGTTGCTGTATTCCGCTCGATTCAGCCGGTGTATGGAAGGTGTGCCAGGGTTTGGGTGCTTGGCAAAGTTGGCATCGAGTTCGGTTTCGAGATGGCCAACAATTGCTTCGCGGGCCTCATCCGTCAATTTGGGTCCGTTTGGCGGGGGCATTTCGCCGCCACGAACCTTTCGGAGGATCTTTTCCCATTCCGGAATCGCCCCAGGAATGGCTGAAGTTTTCAATCCTTGGACGGAAAGGCTGCCGGATTTCAGTTTTTCATTGTGACAGCCGAAGCAAGTTCGGTTGATAGTCTTTTGCACTGCATCCGGGGCGGCTTGTTGAGCAAAGGAGGAAAGCGCGATCAGGAAAAGATAAATTGTTGCCCGGGACAAGGGTGGTAACTCGTTGATGACTAATTTATCATCATTCGTATGCAGTTTCTTCTCCTCTGTTGTATTGCGCTCACGTCCAGCGCCGCCATTTCTGATCTCCGGCTCATCGAGGCGGTGCAAAAGGGCGACCTCAAACGGGTTGAAGCACTGCTGAAGTCAGGGGCCAAAGTGAACGATGCCCGGCCCGACGGGTCGACGCCACTTTCCTGGGCTGCAAGCCGGGAGCAGGTTGAAATCGTGGCGGCTCTTCTCAAGGCTGGCGCGAATGTGAATGCCGTCGACGAGAACGGAGAATCTCCACTGGTGATTGCCGCCGGCCTTGGCAACCAGCCGATTGTGGACTTGCTACTCAAGGCCAAGGCAAATCCAAATGCGGCCCGATGGAACGGCGAGACCCCTTTGATGGCGGCAACCGGGGGCAAGAACCCCGTGGTTGTAACCAGCCTGATCAGTGCAGGTGCAAACCCATTGGCCACGGAAGAGCGTTCTGGTCAGACGACGCTGATGTGGGCTGCCGCTGAGGGCAGCGCTCCGATGGTGAAGGCGCTAGTTGCCGCAGGCGCACCTGTCAATGCGGTTTCGAAGAAGGGCTACACTGCACTCTTGTTTGCGGCGCAGAGCGGCAGCCCTGAAGCGGTTCAAGCGTTGCTTGATGCGAAGGCGGATACGAAGTTCGCATCTCCTGAAGGTGCTTCGCCTTTCCTGGTCGCTCTCAGCCGCGGTCACGACAAGGTGGCAACGCTGATGCTCAATTACGGTGTGGATGTGAATGCGCGTGACAAGAATGGCGGCACTCCGCTCCATGAAGCTGTCGCGCAAGGGAAGGTGCAATTGGTGAAGGAACTAGTATCCCGCGGCGCCGATTTAACGGCGCGCACGGCAAATTCATCGGGTCGCGCCAGTTTTTTCCGGGTGGGTGGACTCACTCCATTTCTGAGTGCTGCGCAAACGGGGAACATCGAAATGATGAAGACATTGATCTCACTTGGATCCAGCGTCAAAGAGAAAAACCCCGATGGAGTGAATGCTATCCAACTCGCCATCTTTGCTCGAAAGCTTGAGCCTTTGAAATTCCTGGTGGAAGCTGGAGTTGACGTCAATCAGACACGTAAAGGCGACGGCGGAGCGCTCCATGCCGCAATTCGGTTTGGACTGAACGACATCATCGAATACCTGGTGGCCAAGGGTGCGGATCTTACTGTGAAAGACCGCTTTGGGCGCTCTCCACTCGAAGAGGCCGAATTCGAGGCACCCAAGCCGACGATTGAATTGCTGCGTAAACTGACGGCCACTCAAACGAAGTAGGTTATACTTGGTGGGTTGTTTGTTCGGGCCGTAGCGCAGCCTGGTAGCGCGCTTGCTTGGGGTGCAAGAGGCCGCGAGTTCAAATCTCGCCGGCCCGACCATTTAACACCTTTCCCTACCTTTTTAGAACTCGTCACGCGCTTTTAAGATGTGTCGTTGCCACCTAGCAGCGAGACAAGCGGTGTCTTCACTCGCCGACCGCCAACCTGATCGAAGCGAATTCTGGAATCATTGCGAAGTTCTGCCGGACGGATTGGGGGGATTCGGCAAGTTGCTCGATAAAGCCAGCGTTCAATTGCTGAGGTGTGCGGGCGAGTGCCAGGTAGCTGATTTTTTCCGGGTCAATACCCATGATCCTGCAGCAAGTTGCATCAACCGAGGGCAGATCCGTTCCGGCCACAATCACCCCCGCGTGCCTGAGTTGCCCTTGAATTGGCCCATTCCCCTCCATGCAGTCAATGCCGTCCACAATCGCGAAGCAGGGTGGCACCAACTTCTGAAGGTCGGCAATCACCTCGTTGATCCCTGCCCAGTGGAGCGGATTCTTGGGCCAGCCGTAGACTGCACCAGGAACCAGTCCGAAGAAATTCTTCATGCTGAGCGTTGCGCCAACCCAGTGGTGTGTTTTCATCTTGGGCATAGAGACAAGCAGGTCGCAGCCCAGCACCATTTTGGGCAAATAGAGTTCGGTCAATGTGGAGTGAGGCGTTGGGATTTTGACCTTTTCGACATCACTCCAATTGAGATCGGTAAAGAGGCCTTCGAAGTTCTTTATCGTTTGAAAATATCCCGCCGCGTCGCTCATGTCGAGAGTGGGCATTCTATGCCCGGGCCCCTCAGCGATTCGAATATCCGAAGCGCCCTCAGCGCGAAAAGCCTCGACCGCCGCCATCACCATCATAGGATTTGTGTTGACCGGCTTCGAAGGGTCGAATTCGACCAAATTGGGCTTGAGCACAATCCGCTTGCCCCTCACCGGCAGCTTGTGGACTCGGATCAAATCGCGCAAGATACCCACTAACTCCACCGCATAACTCGCCGCTTTTCGGATCGAGACCGTAGGCCTTAAACACGCAGGCCTATTGCAGCTCGCGAATGTCCCCAAGCCGCTGGCGATGAGGGACCTGCGGGCAATTCTCAACTCCGCCATAACAGCCCCTCTCCAGCAATGGAGCGCTCAACCAGAAGTTGAATGGCCCGCTGCCTCGTATCTGGAACATGCGATGCGGGAGGCTCGAAAATCTGGTTCCGGCCGTGAGCGTGTAGGGCGAGTCGAAGCCAATATGCACCTTCCAGTGTCTGGCAGTGTCTGGCAAGTCTGGCAGCGGCATCCAATCCACGACTGGTCGATTTCGAGTCAGATCCGCGCAAGGCCAGCAATGCGAGGCCGGTTGTCTCGGGATAGGAAGGGGCATCGTAACCGAGCGCTTTTGAGGCGCCGTGGTTCCAACCGCCATCCTGACATTGTCTTCGCAAGAGGTAGCTCTCCGCATGTTGCAGGAGCACTTTATCTTCTTCGGCTCCGCCCCCATACTTTTTCAAGGCCATCATAGAGATCGCAGTTGGAACCAGCCACGCAGCCGTACCAGGCACCCAAGCCCAACCTCTCGCCATCGGCTCCTGACTCGGCTTGATTCCGAGCATCCAATTCCGAAGCCGATCAGACCAGGTAGGCACCTTTTCCGCTGCCCCACGGATCGCTGCTAACCCACGACGGTGTGCATCTTGCCCAATAAGCTCAGGCGGGAGTAAACAAACCAGGGCAGTAATCCAGGAAGGTGTATCAATGCCAGGAGCAGAATGCCAGGAACCGGTAGACGATTGAGCGGACAGGAGCCAGGCAATCCCCTGATTCACGGCAATGCTCCCGTCCTTGGCGCCATGCAAGCCCAACAATGCCCATGCCGTGGGCTCGGTCCATGACTTTGTACCAGGCCGGAATCCCCAACCGCCATCTGGATTCTGCGCTGCTAACAACGGTTGGGCCATTCTTCCTACTTGAGAATGTTGCGCTTCTTGCGCCGCATGACAACCAACAAAAGAATGGCGGCTGCAGCAAGCCAGAGCACGATCGTCAACATTGAATTATCCATGTTTTGTCTCCTTTGACAATTTCTACTTACCGAAATTACGCATCATCGGGAACAGATGCTTGAACACTTGTAACAACCCCGGTCCGGCCGCGACGATCAGCATCGACGGCAAGATCAGGAAGAAAATCGGAAATACCAACTTTACACCAACTTTGCCTGCGCGTTCTTCGGCCTGCTGCCGGCGCCGCACCCGCATGAAGTCGGAATGAGTCCGAAGCCCGTCCGCCATGCTGGTTCCGAACCTGTCTGTTTGCACCATGATCGCGACTAGTTTCCGGATTTCGGATTCTCCTGTGCGATCGGCCAGATTTCTCAAAGCTTCAGCACGCCGCTTGCCAGCCCGCATTTCGAGGTTGACCATGCCGAGTTCCTCAGCCAGTTCCCGGTGAGCAATCTTCAGCTCACGGCTAACGTTCAGAATGGCCTGATCCAGCCCCAACCCTGATTCGACGCAAACTACGAGCAAATCGAGAGCATCGGGCAGCGACATTCGCAGTGTCTCTTGTCGATTTACAATGAAGCGCTCCAGAATCAGTCCGGGCAGGTAGAAACCGAGTCCAATTGCAAAGAAGACCGGGATGATCTTTAGTACGGGGTTTTGAATTAGCAGAACGCCGCCAGCGATCGCTGCAAGAATCATCCCTGCAACAAACAGGACTCGAAGCCCGGCGTAGATGATGAGCGCTGAGTCATTTCTGAAACCGGCAGCAATCAAATATCTCCGCGTCATGGACACATCTTCTGGAGAGACTGGAACCAGCTCACCCACCATTTGAATCACTCGAACCATGGTGGGTTCCTTGCCATCTCCAGAATCAAGGCTCGATGTCGAGATTGTGCGAACGGACTTACCAAGATCGGTATATGCCTGGCCGGCGCGAGCATACCTGGAGTAGCCGAACCAAGTGATTGCCGTCAGCAACACCAGAAAAAAACCTACGAAAGTCAGAATTGTGAGATCCATCTTTGTAACTCCCCGCCTAAACCTTGATATCGATGATCTTGCGAATGAAATAGATGCCCATCACCTGCGCCAGAATCGCTCCGAGGATCATCCATTGTCCTGTATCGTCCTCAGCCATGCCCTGGAGATAGCCGGGAGCCACGAAGGGCAATGCAACCGTCATCAACATTGGCATCAGAACCAGAATTGTTGCGGTAAGGCGGCCATGGGCGCTAGCAGCTTTGACCTGGCCCTTCAATCTGAATCGCTCACGAATCACGTAGGACAGTTTTGTGAGAATCTCACCCAAATTGCCACCAGTTTCTCGTTGGAGCATGACCGAAGAAACGAAAAATCGCACATCGAGCAGTGGAACGCGGCGGCTTAGATTTACGAGAGCCACATCCATCGAAGCGCCCAGATTGTTCTCATGAAAAACGCGCCCAAATTCGGTTCCCAGAGGCGGCGGGGATTCCTGGGCAAGCATCTCGAGGCTAGTCGAAAAGGCATGGCCCGCCCGGAGCGAACGCGCAAGGAAATCCAGGGATTCCGGGAACTGCTCTTCAAATTCATGCATCCGCGCTCTGGCCTTAAACGAAACATAGAACCAGGGCAGACCACCAAGCACGAAAGCAAGTGCAAGTACGCTCGACCATTTGAAGACCAGAACAGGAAGCACCGTCCCCAGCATTGCACCGGCTGACCCAAGTAGAATCATCGCTACAACAACTGCCGCGGGATTCCAAGGGATCGCGGATTGTTCCAGCTTCGTTTGCAGCGAACTGTAAAAATTGAACTTTGAAAAAAACCCGGCAGGCGTGCTCCACGCGTCCTCACCATCCAATCCGCGCAAGATGCTCTCGCCTTGTGAAACCATTCTGGATTCACGGACAATTGCAATGGCTCCAGCCACCTTCTTTCCTTGTTGTACTTCAAGGTAGCGGAGCCCTACGCTGACGGCCATGATCACGACAGCAAACATGACCAGAAAGACGACAATCACCCAGCCTGGCATATGATCTTCTCCTAAGTATTGACTTCGACCACGGTTTGGAACAGCGACGGCGAAATATGAATTCCGCTTGCTCTCAATCTTTCATCGAACTTTGGCCGGACACCCGTAGGACGGAAGCGGCCCTTTACGCGACTGTCTTCGGTCAAGCCAAGGCGTTCAAACAAGAAGATGTCCTGGCTTGTGATCAGCTCGCCTTCCATTCCCACGCATTCCGTGATGTGCGTGATGCGCCTGGAACCATCGCTGAGTCGAGAGAGTTGAACGAACAAATCAACGGCCGACGATATCTGCTGACGGATCGCGCGCACACCCATGTTTGCATTGGCCATGCCCACCATTACTTCGAGACGTGAGATCGCATCTCGAGGCGAGTTACAGTGAATCGTAGTCAACGAGCCATCGTGGCCGGTGTTCATCGCCTGAAGCATATCAAGCGCTTCTTCGCCACGCACTTCGCCTACCACAATCCTGTCTGGCCGCATGCGCAGCGCATTGATCACAAGTTGACGCTGCTTGATGGCGCCCGTGCCTTCTATGTTTGGTGGCCTTGTTTCCATTCGAGCAACGTGGGTTTGGTTCATCTGAAGTTCGGCCGTGTCCTCGATGGTGACAACGCGCTCATCTTCTGGAATGAACCCCGAGAGACAGTTCAACAGCGTTGTCTTACCAGCGCCTGTGCCGCCGCACACAATGATATTCAACCGTGCTCGCACACAAGCTGACAACAACTCCATCATCCCTTCGGTGACCGACATATTGCGGACAAGTTGATCGGCATCCAGAGGCTTCCTGCCGAATCGGCGAATGGATAGCAAGGGGCCGTCCACAGCGACGGGAGCGATTACTGCATTGACGCGTGAGCCATCGGGAAGCCGGGCATCCACCATGGGCGAAGATTCGTCGATACGACGCCCTACACGGGAAACAATCTTTTCAATGATTCGAAGCAGGTGGGGCGTATCCTTGAACTCAACCGGCGTGCGAATGAGTTTTCCGGCCCGCTCAATATAGACGAGCTTGGGAGTGGTGACCAGGATGTCTGAAATGGTCGGGTCCTGCAACAGCGGCTCGAGAGGCCCAAGGCCGAAGACCTCATCCAGAACTTCCTCAATCACCTTGTCTCGTTCTGGCAAGGTGAGCGGCGTGCGCTCTTCTTCAACCAGCACGCTGACAGCGCTGCGAATTTCGCCACGCACCCGGTCAGTGGCCATCGTTGAAATGGATTCCAGATTGATGCGATCCAACAGCTTCCTGTGGAGCGCAAACTTCAACTCCTGATATTCCTTGGTTGGAGTTGCGAGCTCTTTGTTCAAGAGCCGCGCTACCCAGGGCGCATCCGAGTTCGCTTGGGGTGGCTGCGGGAAATTGCTCATGAATTAGCTCCAAAAAACAAAAACTTTTTCTTCTGCTGTACCTTCGGTAATCCTGCCAGCTCGCGCAGAATGCGCGATAGCTTCTGGCTGAGTCTCGATTGTGGATCGAGCAATTTTCCCTCGCGGTAGGCTTCCTGCAGCGCGCTGGATTCGTCTTCAATCACTCCCGCAATGGAAATTCCCAACATCGTCTGCACATCTTCCGGCTCGATATCGCGCTGGCTGGATACCCGGTTCAAGATCAGCCCAAGCCTCTCGCGAGGATATCCAACTTCAAGCAGTGATTCAACAATCTTGCTGGCATGATGAAGCGCCAGGACATCGAGCGTAGTAACAATCAGCAATCGATCCAACTCGACAGCCGCTGCCATCACACTGGGTGTCAGAAATCTTCCCAGATCTACAATGGTTGCACCGTAGACAAACTTTACAAACTGGAGAACTGAAGGTAAGCGGTCGACTGGCATTGGCTGACGCTGCATGGCTGGAGTCGGCCCGGTCAGGACATCCAGCTTCGTTGGCGTATTCCAGACAAGTGCCTTCCAGTAACTGTCATCCAGCCGGTGAGAGTTCTGCATGGCCTGCAAGACGCTATAGGGTGATTTGCATTTGAGCAGGAAATCCACCGTTCCGCCGCTCAGATCGAAATCAGCGAGCAGTACACGATCCGAAAGCAGTTGAGGCAGGATCATCGCTGCATGGCAGCAAATGGTGCTTGCGCCGCAGCCTCCCTTTGCGGAGAGAAACCCGAAGGTCTTTCCAGGACCGCGGGAAAGATTTGAATCCGATTTCTGCCGGATGATTTTCTCAAGGGCAGCTTGCAGCGGCTTGTCGACTGGAGAATAGCAGTATTCAACTGCGCCAGACCGCATCACACGCAGAATCGTATCCGCGTCAGGCTCCGTGTGGACGACAATCACGGCGGGCGGTCGCGGCATCTTCTGAATGCGGCTCATCGTATCTTCGATCGAGTCACGGAGAATGCCGTAATCCAGAATCAGCACGTCCGGCGAGAAGGATTCCACCCGGGTGCAGAATTCGTTCCAGTCGCCGAACGAAGGCTCATCGACCAGCACACGAATCGGCAATTCAGCGACACAACGTTTTGTACCCGCGGCCAGCGTAGCTTCGCTGACCACCAGGATTGCGGAAATAGAAGACAAAATACTTTTCCTCTGTTTTCCTAGGGTTTTGCGGGCGCTGGCGGAGTGCTGGGCGGCGGCGCCTGCACTTGCGGCGTAGTTCCCAAAGGAGCAGGAACCATTTGTACCGGCATGAATTGGATCGGCGCGGCAGTTGGGGAGATCGGATTTGTCGCTGCTCTCTTTTCGCTACTCAGCAGGTCTTCCATTCGCATGGTCTTATTGATGCTAATTACCGGCATGGGCCCAGTCTCGTTCAAGCCTGGATGGCGCGGAATCGGCTTCAGTTCCTTATCGAGGAATGGCTCTGGGAAGTTCAACATCGGCGGCTTCTTGTCTGCGGCAAGCGGTCGGACAAATTCCGGAGTGACAATCACTAACAACTCCGTATTCAACTTATTCACCGCACGCGACCGGAAAAGCCGGCCGAAGAAAGGAATATCGCCGAGTCCAGGAATCTTCGAAAGGGACTCTGTAACTCTGTCGTCCAGCAGCCCGGCAATGGCGAAACTCTGGCCGGGTTCCAGTTCAATTTCGGTCGAAACTTTTCGCGATGCCAGGCCTGGAATTGTAAAGCCCTGAAATACAAGAGCATTTGCATAGTCGAGGGAACTCACTTCAGGGGAGACCTGCAATCGGATCGTTCCTCGCGGAGTGACTTGGGGAGTAAAGGAAATCCTGATGCCAAACTCCCGGAACTGAATTGTCACTGCGCCCAGCCCGCCACCGCCACCCTGCAGCGTAGGGAAGGGAAATTCCCCGCCTGAAAGGAATGAAGCAGATTTGCCGTTCGATGTAAGTACATTTGGCTCTGCCAGAATCTGCAACAGGCGCTTGCTCTGCAGTGCTTTGATCATTCCCGCAAGATTCAAGTCCGGACGAAGCAAGAATACATTCAGCGCATCGGAGACGTTTAGTGTCGGGTTGACGCCTGTGCCAGTGGTTGTGATTCTTCCCGAATTAAATTGACCAGTTGAGACACTTCCAACATTTCCGGCCGCCCCGAGGCTGAACAAGTTGAATCCCAGATCTGTGCTCACGGCACGGTCCACATCGGCAAATTTCACCTGAAGCAATATTTGCGCTTCTGTAGGCGGGATTTCGACATAAAGCAAATTCACCGCGTTTCCGGCTGTACGAGCAATCGTCATAGCCCGCTCCGCAGCAGAAACATCCTTTACGGTGCCCCTGAGAAAGTATGTATTGTTCTCGAAAGTCACCTCAACGGAGTCGCTGGGCAGTTCTTTTGAGATCTGGCGCCGAACTCCCTCCAGCACGTCTTGCTGCTTGGAATGATTGGGCAACACGTTCAAATCGAACAACAGCCGGTTCCCATCCTGTTGCCAAACAATGAGACTGGTTTGTCCAGGCGTTTTGCCGTGGATCAGCAGTTCCCTCGGGCTGGTAGCGAGAGCCTCGGCAATACCGCCGTCGGCCAGGGAAACTCTTTGGATGACGACTGGGCTATCGACCACAAGCGACTTGCCCGTAACAACGGTAAGTTCTTTAGTGCTCTGTGCCAGAACGGAATGTATTAGGAGGCAGGTAAGCAGTACCCCCGAAAAATGAGATCTCACTTTTTCTCCTCAGGTACGGTTTGTCCGGGGAACTTCAGTTCCCTCCGTTCACGACCTGTGATGATTTCAACGATTAAATTCGGCGGCGGCTCCGCCTTCCTGGCGGCTGGAGCGATCAGGGGCGGAGGGGCAATCGGCTTTGCCGATGTCGCACGCCTAACTCCGCCAGATTCCATAGTGGCTGGTTTCGCACCGCCCATTGCCCCGGCGTAAATCTTTCCTAGACTGGTCCCGGAAGTCACGGCCACTTCCCGGTCCATTGGATTGCGCAGAACCAACTGAATTCGCGTATCGTTTGTAACCAGACTCAAAACTTCCGCCTGATCCGGGGTAACCAGGAGATTCACAACTTGAACGGGCTGGGGTTTGCCCTCAGAATCCTTCTGTATATTCTGTCCGGCTGACATTACTTCGATGTCCTGAAGCAGTGTCTTTGCAAGATTGCCAGATCCCGCGGGGGCGCCTGAGGGCGGAACGCCATTGATAATCAAATCCACATGCATGCCAGGTACCACGAAGCCGGCAACACCCACAATATCGTTCACTCGGACAGCGACGGCCCGCATTCCGGTAGGGATCATTGCCGCCAGGCCCGCTCCTGCTCCGCGGATCGCCAAACGGGTTGCCAGCACGGGCTCCCCTGTAAACATCTGACCAACCACCCCTCTTCCGATCGCGTCTTCAACCTTCAAAATAGTTTGAGGTGGAACGCTGCCAGCCCAATCGATCACCTTCAGGTCTTCCGCCTTGACTAACGTACCCTCGGGCAAGTCGCGTGCGGCTGCCACCACTTGGGTAGTTGGCGTGGTTTTGGTATTGCTCATCTGGCTGGTCACTACTCTGTAGAGACCATACGAGGCAACCGCTGAAACCACAAAGGCAAATAAAATGACCACCAGAAACTTTTGATTCATTGTATTCGAGTACTTTCCTTGCTCCAGCCTGGGTTAACTTGGCGTCTGATTGGCGTTGGCTAAGCGCCCATTCATAATAGTCCAAAGTGTCCGAGTGTTGTTGCTCATTCCTATGTACAGCGCCGCCCCCGACAAAACTATAAATGCAAGGATCAGGCTATACTCGATCAAGTCCTGGCCTGATTCATCGCTCAAAAATCTCAAAATTTGCATTTTCATTTGATCCTCCTACTCCAAAGACCATGGACTCAACGAGGAGTGATGAGGAGGAGGACTGAAAATGCTCCCCCTCATTCTCTTCATATGCGGCCTAGCTTCCGGCGGTCGTCGCGAGGGCGGCGTTAGCGAGAGTCGTGTTGGCTGTTGTCCAGATGGCCGCGATGGAGCCGCCAGCACTGATGAACAGAGCTGCAGACGCAAGGACTACGAATGCCAACAGAAGGGTGTACTCGATCAGATCCTGACCTTGTTCGTCCTTTACCAGCTTGAGAAAAAATTGTTTCATTGAAAAACCTCTTTCGTTATTTTGATTGTGGCCGAAGCCGATAGTTGTCATGGAGTTGGCAGTTGTTGCAGCCCCAGAGCCGACCTTACATGGGCAGAGTCGGGTTTATTGGATTCGTTCAAAGGTTTGAACGAAACTTTGCCGCCGGGTATTTCCTCGTGGTGATTCCCCTCGGCGAAGAACAAGATTGAATAGTGGTCGTCGTAGACAGGCTTCCAACCTGTCGATGCTTTCAGCGTGCTGACCATGGGCGCCTCAACCGGAAGCAGGATGGCGTCAACGCCATGCTTGGCAAGTGTAGCGGCCCAATCCCATTTGCCATTCAAAACATCGATATACTTCAAACTGAATTCCGGGCCATAAAAGTCGCTGCGCCCGTCGATAAAGACCTTCTGATTCGGGTATAGCCTGTAGATCAGATAATCTCCCCATTCGTCATTGGTAAACACCCGCTTGCCAGCCAGCAAGTGGAGTGCTCCGGCAGGATAAACCTTAGGGTCAAACTCTGCCCTGAATTTTGTGGCGCCAGCAGGTGCTTGCTGGATCAGGACGAACAGGACAATTGCTCCGAGTGCACTGACGAGATTCCATCTCGGGATCCGGTCCATGGCCGAAAAGTCAGATCCGAACTTCACCGTACTGGCGGCAAAGTTGGTCACCCATCCGGCAGCAGGCGCGGACTTCAATGAGATGAGCGCTTCAGAGAGAAAACGGGTAATGATCGGGGCCGACACAAAGACGAAGATTGGAATATGCCGGGCAGCAACCAACGAAAGATGCAGCCAACTTAGCACGATCAAAGTGTCGGCAAGGCGCCGGCGGGTGCCCGACCAGACGGCCGCCGTAACTCCCAGGACAATAAGCGCCTCAAAGTAACGGGCCAAGGGAGAGTGAAAGCTGATCGACTGGTATTCAAGTATATGCTCAAAGTGGTAACGCTCGGTCAGATACTTGTAAATATGTAAGTGTAGATTCCAGCCATACGGATTCAAAAGGCTCGCGAGTGAACTTGCAATCGCGCTTATGAAATAGACTCTTGAATATTTCCATGCTGATTTCAGGCCGCTGCTGTCCGGAGCGGAAATGAATTGGAGAAGTACACCAACTCCAACGGTCACCAAGATGATAATTGCTACAAAAAAGGCCCCGTGCAGGTTGGCCCACAAGGCAACCAGAGGAGGAAAGAACCAAAGCATTTTCTCCTGAGTACGCGCACGATCCAGTATGTGGAGGGAGATGACGAGAAACAGGAACGAAAATAGATGAGGTCGCGCTAGCCAGTGGATGGAAGATGCCGCCAGCGCCATTCCGGTAACCGCGATTGCAACGAGGTCGTTGTCAGTCTGACGGCGGCACAGCCGGAAGAGCATCGCTGAAGTGACACAGAGAAGCAGAATCCCAAGATAGACTGGGCCCGCAAGGCCGAACCACTGATGGACCAGTGCAAGGATGACATCGGCGAGCCACTCCCAGGCAAACCAGGGTGCGGAACTCATTGTGTACGAAAAAAGATCCTGGGTCGGAACTCGCCCATTCGCCAGCATCCATTCGCCGGCCCGGATGTGCCAACCGGTGTCTCCATCACCCAGCATCGTTTTTACTCCACCGAGGCTAAGGAACAACACAAACAGTGGGGCAAGAAATGCGAAGTCCGTCAGCGATGGAAAAATGCGCAGGATCGCCGCAGTCCGCTGCAATTCGTGATTGCTTGGGCTTGGCTTGACGTTGCTGTCCTGAACTAAGTTGGTCGCTAACATTTGTTTAATTGCTCTGCTCGAAGCTCAAGATTCTCATACTTCCTTGGGTCAACACCAAGAGAGAATCGTACTGGTTCTGCGACAAAATGGATGAGTTTAGTACTGTGCCAGTGCTACTAGTGTTGCTCACCGCCCTTCGCGACTTATAGGTTCCAAAGAGCAAGTGCAGAGCCATGCTACTCCACCAACCCCACAATGCTCAATGGTAGTGCGCTAGTAACGGGTTGCAAATTTACAGTGCCGCTTCCCTGAACCTTCATCGCGCCTGTAACGATCTGCAGTGCAGCGCTAAGGCCAGGTGATGCCTGGACGGTAGCCCATGCGCCTCGAGGCTGATAGATCATCCCTCGAATCACTGTGGATGCGCCTGCAGCTATGAAGAGATTCTGGGAACCATCTGTCATTCCATCGGCGGCCTGTTGGGCGTTGGATTTCGTGCAATTCAGGAATGGAGAAGTACAGTCGTAGTTGCCATCGGGCGTGTATGCCACGGAGGAATTCCGTCGATCTTGCCAAAGCACTGCGGAATTATGGCCCTTCAGTGCAGGTGGAATCCCTGCCCCATTTTCGTTCAGCCCATCCAGTGCGAAGGAGACGTTTTGATTAGCTCCCGACTTAAATCCTGAATATCCCTGCTTGAGGTTTGCTAAACCAGGGTCTTGCCTGATGGGATTGGTCAAGCCAGGGTAGTTCTTGTCGGTAAAGACAAACAGGTTGCCTGCGCTGGAGGGGCCTGGGCCAGTCAAAGAGAATCCACTGCCGCCGACCGATAAGTCAAATAAAGGATTTGCGTCTCCATTGTTCTTGGGAGCCACTCCGGCCAAAACAATTGCCCCAGGCTCAAAATTCAAGTTTGTAGTGCCATTACCACTCTTCGTTTCTATGCCTCCATAAATGACATAAGTTCCAAATGCCGCAGCATTGCCTTGCCCTTGCAGGCAGGAACCTTGCGATCGAAAATTGATGTTTCCAGTGACCTTGATCGGCAGGCCAGTCGGAATCTTCTCCCCGCGATTATTGGTTACAACCGAATAGTAGTTGCCAGGCCCCAGGTTCAAAGTGCCACCGCTCGTCACAGGCTCGAGTATTCCGCCGTCTACCGGACAATTCGACAGACCTGCATCGCTGACTGGGGGCTGAGTGAGGCGGCGGGTTGGATCCTGAAATTCAGGCCCCTCCTGGGCCCCATTGACAGGAGTTGCATTCCAACGTGTCTGGTTTCCGCCACTAATTGAAACATCACCGGTTCCCCGAATGCTGGTGAAGGGTGCTGTGACAGTGGCTGAATTGCCTTGTAGCGTTCCTGCGTAGGCGTTTCCTGGACATCCAGCGCCCGCGCAACCTGAGGCCATAAAGATTCCCCCACCCGCTGTAACACTTGGGCTTCCCTGTACCTCCAAATTCACACCGGTTGGATTGCCAGAACCCCATTCCGCAACATCGTTGTTCCGGTTCAGGAGTATGATTGAGCCGCGGAGCCGCCCCTGATAGATGCCTGCCGTGGCACGCGCGGAAACCGTTGCGATTGGGTTTCCAGTGATTGCTGCGAAGAGTTGGGGAACAGACTCTGTGACTCGAACCGTGGCCCAATACTGCAACGTAACTCCCGGCAGGGTAGGAGGAGCTCCATCCGCACCTTCAGAAATGCGTACGCGCTGGTTGCCGGCTTCCTCGAATCCGTTCTGGCGAGCATAGAGGCAGGCGTTATCGAGATTGTCCGCGGCGTCGTTACTTACCGATGGCAGGCATACATAAGGCGCGGAATCGTCGCGGCAAGTCCCACCATTCAGACAAGGGTAAGGGCCTGAAAACCCAGTGATCCGGCGTCTTTCCTCAGCCGCCGCGATCGCCGCGGT
>Ga0163144_10010070_pt1 | contig 20209 bp, 12 predicted proteins | sample OliLak19BULKMAT1_FD_123175 | JGI IMG/M metagenome (GOLD analysis project Ga0163144, IMG submission 123175) | Freshwater microbial mat bacterial communities from Lake Vanda, McMurdo Dry Valleys, Antarctica - Oligotrophic Lake LV.19.BULKMAT1 | ecosystem: Environmental > Aquatic > Freshwater >... | reverse complement strand
GGGACGGCGACGTTTGGCTCGTGGACGGCATCGGCGAGAAGCAACTCACCTGGCAGCGCATCGCCTCGGGCTTGTTCGAACCCGGCGGTTTGAAAATCGTCGATGGCCGCGTATATGTCGCTTGCCGCGATCAGATCGTCATCTTGAACGACTTAAACGGCGACGGCGAAACCGATCACTACGAGTGCTTCAACAACGACCATCAAGGCACTGAGCATTTTCACGAATTCGCCATGGGGCTGCAGACCGACGCTGACGGCAATTTCTATTATGCCCGGGCCGCCCGCCACGCGCTCAAGGCGCTGGTGCCGCACCACGGGACGTTGCTCAGGGTAAGCAAGGACGGCTCAAAAACCGACATTCTCGCCACCGGCTTTCGAGCGCCCAACGGCGTCTGCCTCAATCCCGACGGCACCTTTTTTCTCACCGATCAGGAAGGCTTTTGGCTGCCGAAGAATCGGATCAACCTCGTCGAAGTCGGCAGCTACCATGGCAATTTCTGGGGCTACCATGACGTGACCGACACTTCGGATTCCGCGATGGCCCAACCCCTCTGCTGGATCACGAACGCCTTCGACCGCTCCCCCGCCGAGATGCTCTGGGTCACGAGCGATCGCTGGGGGCCGCTCAAGGGTTCGCTTCTGAATTTCTCTTACGGCTACGGCAAGATCTATGTCGTGCCCCACGAAAAGATCGGCAAACAGGTGCAAGGGGGCATGTGCGCTCTGCCCATTCCGCAGTTTCCCACCGGCGTGATGCGAGGCCGATTTCATCCCACGGATGGCCAACTCTATTGCTGCGGCATGTTCGCCTGGGCAGGCAACCAGACGAAGCCGGGTGGATTTTATCGTGTCCGCTACACCGGAAAACCCGTACATCTCCCCACCGGGCTGAACGCGACCAAATCGGGCATGAAGCTCACGTTCAGCGGCGCGCTCGATCCGAAGTTGGCGCGCGACCCAAGGCACTATACCGTCAAAACCTGGTCCCTCAAACGCTCCGCAAAGTACGGATCCAAGCATTTTGACGAGAAAAGCGCGGAAGTGACCGGCGTTCAGGTTTCCGCCGACGGGAAAATGGTGACGCTCGAAATCGCCGACATGCGCCCGACCTGGTGCATGGAGATTCGTTACACGTTAACGGGGTCCGAAGGGACGCCGGTAGAGGGGGTCGTGCATAATACCGTTCATCGGTTGGGCGAATAAGTTGAATCTTGATTGTTGTTCGAGACCGTATGGTATCCCTTTTGGAGACATGTAATGACACTCAATCGAATCGCAGTGTTTTGGGTGGCGATGGCGGGGCTAGCCGGCGATCCTCTGGACGCGGATGAGGCAGAGGATCGAGCCGTCCAAGCCATTGAAAAACTCGGGGGCAAGGTTGATCGGGATGAGAACCAAAAACACAAACCGGTGTTTCTGGTGGACTTTGGTGGAACTCGTGCCGATGACGCTGCGTTGAAGCAACTTGCATCCTTCAAGCAACTCCAGTGGCTGAATCTTAAAGGCGCCGCCGTTACGGATGAAGGACTGAAGGAACTGGCAAAATTCAAGCTACTTCAAACGCTGAGCTTGCATGACACGAAAATCACGGACGTAGGACTCAAGGATCTTGCGGAACTCAAGCAACTTCAGTGGCTCGGCCTCGATGGCACGGCAGTGAGCGACAAAGGGATCGTGGAACTTGTTCGTCTCAAGCAATTGAAAAGTCTAATTCTTGGCGGAATCGAAATAACAGATGCTGGATTGAAGCAACTGCAGGCCCTCAACCAATTACAAGAGCTACATCTTCGAGACACAATGGTTACGGATGAAGGACTCAAGCATCTAGCATCCTTTAATCGCCTACAGACTCTCCTTCTTAGAAACGCAAAGGTCACGGATGCCGGACTCAAGGTGCTTGCCAGCTTCAAGCACTTGCAAAAATTGACTCTTTGGAATGCAAAGGTGACCGACAATGGGCTGAAAGAACTTACGCCACTCCGACAGTTGCAATGGCTGGACCTGTATGGCACGGAAGTCACGGACATTGGCCTTAAGGAACTAGCTCGCTTCAAGCAACTGAAGACGTTAAGCCTCGTCGCTACGAAAGTGACGGACGCGGGCATAAGGGAGTTGGCGCCCCTCCAACAATTGGAGGAATTGGTTCTCGAAAAAACGCAAGTTACAGGCAATAGTCTGAAAGACCTTGTCCACCTGAAGAAGCTTCAGGGGTTGAGCCTCACTGAAACGAGGTTGACGAACGCTGGGCTCAAACAGGTCGCCGGCCTGATGCATCTGCGCAGACTGTACCTCAGCGGGACGTACGTGACGGATGCAGGATTAAAGGAGTTGACCGGCATGGCGCACCTGCAGGAATTGAACCTTCACGATACCAAAGTGACCGACGCAGGAGTCCGGCATTTACAGGCCGCTCTACCGAAGTGCCGTATCTTCCGCTGAATTGCGTAACAGACAAAAAAACGGATTACCCCGGGTCGCTGCAGTCGGGAAAGTCTCAATCAACGGCTCCGAAACGGACGCTTTTGCTTGCAGAGCTTTCCGGTGATCTATTTCTCCTTCTTTTCGTGATACGCGTCATACTCCGGATTCAAGTGAAACCGGACCGTGCCTCGCAGCGATTGCTCCTTGCCGTCGTACTTTACGGGGATGACAAACGACTCCGGGGCGGGGATGTTCTTGGGGACGCCGGGCTTGCGGTTGGCGGAGATTGTCGCGGGCTCATTGGGCAGGGTGACGATGGTTTGCTTGATTTCGTCGGAGAAGATTTGCCACCCTTTCAAGTGTTGCTTGCCTTCCATCGGGATGCCGTTTGGGAAGTAAAAGTAGACCTTGCCGGAAACCAATTTCGTGCCGCCCACGAGTTTGTCGAGGCTGAATGTCTCCTTGACAATCAGGGGGGTGTCGCTGGTGTTCGCCATGAAGAAGCCGGTCGCCTGGCCTTTCTTGTTTTCCTTGGCGGTCACGCCGGGCGGAAGCGATGCGGGATCCATTGTCAGCGTGTAGGAGAAACGCGAGGGCGGAGGGGCCGGGCGGTCCGGTTTGCCTCGAGATGTTTGCGCGGCGCCGACAAGCGATGTGAGCGCGATGATTCCAAGTACCGTCAATCCATGTTGCATGATCGATCCTTTTTCGTCAAAGAATTTGGCCGGCTCGGGAGAGCCGGCCCATGTGATGTTCGTCCTCACCCCGACAGTGGCGACTACCGAATTTTCAAGTCCGGCAACGTCTGCTTGATGCCTTCGTCCAGCGGCATGCGATCCTCCGTCAAACCGGCCGCGAGGATCAATCGTCGCAATTCTTGCCGCAATTCCGTCAGCTTGGCCGCATGCTTGGGGTCGTCGATGAGATTCTTGAGTTGATCGGGATCGGTGGGGAGGTGGTAAAGTTCCGCCATGTGCCGGTCGGCTTTGCCGTCGCCGTGCGGGTAGTGCATGTAGGCCCATTCGTCGGTGCGCACGCCGCGGATGTTGGGCGTGTAGGGGAACTGCTTCTCGTAGGTGTATTCGTAGAACCACGATTTGCGCCAGCCCTTGGCGTCGCCCTGCACTAGCTTCTTCCACGATTGGCCGTGGATGTCTTTCATTGCCGGGGCGCCGCACAGGTCGAGGATCGAAGGCGCCATGTCGACGTGCAGCACCATCTTGTCGACGATCTTCGGCTCATTCTTCGGCGTGAGTCCCGGAAAGCGCACGACCATCGGCACGCGGATCGACGGTTCGTGCATGGTGCGTTTATCGACCATGCCGTGCTCGCCTTCGAGCAGGCCGTTGTCGCCGACGAAGATGATGATGGTGTCGTCGAGAATGCCGAGCGCTTCCAGGGTGGCAAGCAGTTGGCCGACGCTGTCATCAACGGAGAGGATGGTGCCCATGTAGCCGCGAACCATGTTGGAAAAATCTTCGACCGCTTCGGGCCGGGTGTCGGGGAATTTCTTGCGATAGTCGAAGAGCGGACCGTAGATGCCATGCCAGGTTGTCTGTCGTTCCTTGATCCAGGCCGGCTTGCCTTCTAGTTGAAACGCGGATTTGGGATAGGGGATCTTGACTTTGTCGAAGGTGTGCGCGTACTTCGGCTCCGGCACATAGAAACTGTGCGGCGCCTTGTGCCCCATCACCAGCACAAAGGGATCGTTCTTTTTCTTCTTGATGAAGTCGATGGCCATCTCGGTGACGACGTGGGTGTAATAGCCCTTCTTCGTCTCGCGTTTGCCGTTGATATTGAATTCGTTGTCGAAGTATTTGCCCTGCCCTTTGTGCGAAATCCAATGGTCGAAGCCGGGGCGCGGGTTGTCGTTGTCCTCGCCCATGTGCCATTTGCCGATGTAGCCGGTGAAGTAGCCGAGCATTTGCAGGAGGCGCGGGAAGCTGTCGAGTTTCACGGGGTATTCGGTAAAGTTGTTGACGACGCCGTGTTTGTGCGCGTACTGCCCAGACAGGATCGACGCCCGGCTCGGCGAACAGAGCGACGTCGTGCAAAACGCGTTCTTGAACCAGACGCCTTCTTTGCCGAGCCGATCGATGTTCGGCGTCTTCAGATACGGATGCCCCGCGATGCTCATGGCGTTCCAACGTTGATCGTCGGTGACGATGACGATGACGTTGGGCTTTTTCTTGGCTTCTTGGGCGCTTGCCATCGTCGGTAGGAAAAGCAGGAAGAGAGCGGGCACGATGTAACGAGTCATGAGTTTCCTCGTGGTGAACGGTTCGAGACATTCTATGCCAGACCGACCGCGCAAGCGGTCGAATGACAATCTCCCGGTCGCAAACCATGTCGCGATAGCATAACGCACGTTTGCACGACGCGCGAGCGAGTGAATTCACTCGCTCGCGCTTCGTGCTAACAAACTCACTTCTTCTTGCTCTTACTGAGCGCGGGCGCGTTGACGGTCGGTATGTGGCGGGCCAGCTCGATCATGACTTCTCGATACGCCTTGTCCTTGGCCAGGTTGTGCCACTCGTAGGGATCTTTGGAGTGGTCATAGAGTTCCTCGCCGCCGTCGGCGTAGCGGATATAACGCCACCGCTCGGAGCGCACGGCATGGTTGTTTCTGCGAAATGTGGTGAGGGCCGGGCGATCCCATTTGGCGGCGGGGTCGGCGAGCAGCGCGCGGATACTGGGGCCCTCGACATGTTTGGGGATTGCGACTCCGCACAGGTCGCAGAGGGTTGGATACACGCTCATGAAATCGACCGTGCGCTCACAGACGCCGCCCTTTTTCGAAGTGTCGGGCGCGACCCAAATGAGCGGAGCGCGTGTCGATTCTTCCCATAGCGCGAATTTGCGCCAGTGTTCCTTTTCGCCCAGATGCCAGCCGTGGTCGCCCCAGAGAACGATGATTGTGTTCTCCGCGTAGGGCGAGTTGTCCAGCGCCTCCAGCAGCAGGCCGACCTGCGCGTCCGCGTAGGCGATGGCCGCGAGATACCCTTGGACCGCTTCCTTCCAACGACCCGATTTGAGCATCACGGCATGATCGCCGCCGGGCTTGGCCATCTTCACGCCGGCATCGGGCACGTCGTCAAGGTCGCCCTTCTTGATCGGTGGCAATTCGATCTTGTCGAGCGGGAACATGTCGTAATACTTCTTGGCCACGTCCCACGGCATGTGCGGCCTATGCAACCCAACCGCGAGGAAGAACGGCTTTTCGTGCTTCTTGCCAAGCTGTCCGATGGCGTGATCGACGATCGCGTCGTCGGGGATGCGGGCGTCGTTTTCGAGCGGCTTGAATTTGATGCCGCCCACGCCGTCGTTCTTCGCGCTGGGATGCGCCTTGGCCCCCTTTTTGCCGCCTTTGGGAACGAAGTAGGACGTCCACTCCCCGGCGCGATGCACGTCAGCGTGATAAATCTTGCCCGTGCCAAGGACGATATAGCCGGCGCGCAGGAATTGCGTGGTGAGCGTGATGTCTTGGCCGATGACCGATGTCCAGTCTTGGCCGTTATCGTAGACGCCCGTCGTGCTGGGCCGCTTGCCGGACATCAGCGAGGCCCGCGACGGATTGCACACCGGCGCGGCACAGTAGGCGCGCGTGAAGGTCACGCCGCGCTTGGCCAGGCCGTCGATGTGCGGCGTCTTCGCCTGCTTATTGCGTCCCAGGTGGCCGACCCAGTGATTTAAGTCATCAATGGCGATGAAGAGAACATTGGGTCTCTTGAGCGGCGCCGCCATGCACGTCTTCCACATGAACGACTACCCCGCCAAACCCCCGCGGGCCGATATCACCGACGCCGCCCGCGTCTACCCCGGCGACGGCGTCGCTCCTTTGACGCAAATTCTCCGCGACCTCCGCGCCACCGGCTTCCGCGGCGTCCTCTCCCTGGAACTCTTCAACCCCACCTACTGGAAACAAGACGCCCTCACCGTCGCCCGCACCGGCCTCGACAAGATGCGCGCCGCCGTCCGCGCCAGCCTGGAACCCGCGGGAAAGTAGCCCATTTTTGTAGTGCGGAGATTTATCGCCGCTTTCGCTGAACCCGAATACGCACCACGATGACGAATTGGGTCAACCGATCCGTTGTCTCGTCAAAAACCTACTCTCCCGCTCCAATCGCCCGCCCCGCCGTCTCGACCCCACTTCTCGCGCCCATCGCTTGCCCCTGCGGAAAGCGTGCCGAAGGCTGTTGCTCCCGCCGCCCCGCCCCCGGCGAAATCGCTCTCCCATCCTGTGCCGACGTCAGATCGAGAAACAAATTCGCCCGCCTCAAGAACAACAACGCGAACGACGTGTCGGGCACGGCCGGAAACGCCTCCCGCCAACTCCCATCCGCCTCCTGCCCCGCCAGGATAATTGGAGCGCCCCACGCATACCAGTCGCGCTTGCCGATGGTCTTGAGGTCATACGCAGTCGCCACCCGCTCTAACGACCAGAGATAATACAAATCGCCCCAAGCGTCGGCCGCGAACCAGGCGCCGCTGTGTCCAGTCCCCATCGCCGCGAGGTTGATGCCCTTGCCCCCTTCGACCATCTTCAAGAGCTGCGCCGCCAAATCCAGCGGCCCCTTGTCCGGACGAAATAGGTCGGGAGCGTCGATCATCTTCATGAACGATTGGAACTGCTGAAACAACATGGCTAGCTGGGCCGCGCGCTTCGGCCGAATCTCCGGATGCAGGAAACGATACGTCTCGAGCCGCGCCGCGAGAAATCGCAAGCCATTTTCGATGGCGGAATCATCCAGATCCTTGCCCTTCCTTGTGTCCGATGCGCAGGCCAGCGCCAAGAGTCCCGCGCAGGTAGCCGTATCACGCATCGAACTAACGCCGCCTTCGTAAGTCCAGCTACCGTCCTTGCCCTGGGTGAGGCGAAATCGTTCGCCCGCCATCAACAAAGACCGCTCAACCGGGATCCCGTGACGCTTGCTCGCCCACAAGCCAAGCACGGCAAATTGCGTGAGCGAGTTGTCGGCACGATTCGTCAATGCCAACGGCGTCCCCGGATCGGGAGGCGGCAAACCCTTGCCCGGGAAATATCGCAGCACCGGCAGCCGCGTCAAATCCGGAGGAAGCCGCCCGGCAAACTCGCCGAGCAAGCCCCCGGGCGGAAGGGCGACGCCGCGCGCGAGTTCCAAATCGCCTCCTCCCAGCAGCTTCAAAAGCGTGCGTTCTTGCTCCAGCGTCATCGGCGGACAAAAATACCCCCAGCCGCCGTTTGCCTGTTGGCTGGCAATGAGTCGAAGGGCGAGCGAGCGTATAAGTGGCGAATCCCTCTTGTCACCGACGCGGTCCAGAAACCAGATGCAACACGCCAAATCGTAGGGCATCGAACGCCGCCGAGCATGCTCCCGCACGTCTTGCGCTAAACGGCGCACAACCGCATCCTCCGTCCGCACTCCCGAGTGCAACAACGCCAACCCGGCCAGCGCCCGCGAACCCAGCAAAGGCTCTGTCGGCGCCTGCGTTTTTAGAAACGCGACGCCGCGCGCAATCGCCTGTTCCACTTTCTTGTCATCGACGCCGGGGTGCGTCGGCGGCCTCGCCTCGAGCCGCACTCGGGGCCCCTTGACCGCCGCATGCGTCGCACCGATCTTGCTCGCCGCAAAGTCCGGCGGTGCGTCGGATCGCGCGATTCCCTTTGGTGTTGGCACGGGCCTCGCGGGAGGTTCTCGTTCGTCCTTGGTTTTCTCAATTGTCTTCACCGGAGGGGTTTCCGTCTTCGGCGCGAGCACGACCGGCGCGGAAACGCTTGGCTTTGGAAGCACGGAAGGCGACGCTTTGGCCACCGGCAATTCAGCCTCCTCAACTGCTTTCTCGATGTCCTTGGAGCCGTTCCCCCACTGCCACAGGAAAACAACGACAACGAGCGAAGCCAGAGCGATGCCATTGAGCAGCGCGAGCACGAGCCAAGTCCTACGCTGTCCGGCATTGACCTTCGACATGAATGCGTCCACGATTTCAATGTATCCACGAGCAGTCCATCGTAACCGAACCCACGTTTGGAAAACAACTATACCCTGACGAATTTGGAGTGCGGAGATTTATCGCCGCTTTTATTTGACTCAGAAACACACCACGATCACGAACCGCACCAACTGGGGCGACCACGGTTGGCATCTCGGCGACCATGGCATGTGGTGCAAACACACCAACTACGAAATGGCGACCCGCTCCGCCCTCGTTCTCAGCGCCCCCAGCCAAAAAGCCCCGGGTAAGCGCTCCGACGCCCTCGTCGAATTCGTCGACATCTATCCCACGCTCACCGACCTCTGCCGCCTCCCCGACCCCAAAGGCGTCGAAGGCATCAGCTTCGCTCCCCTTTTGAATGACGCGAAGACACCGTGGAAAACCGGGGCCTTCAGCCAATACCCCCGCGGCGGCAAGGAAACCGGCCCCCTCATGGGCTACGCCCTTCGCACCGACCGCTACCGCTACGTCGAATGGCGCAAACGCAAGGGCGGCGACATCGTCGCGCGCGAATTGTACGACCACAAAACCGACCCGCACGAAGACGTCAACATTGCCGGCGATTCGACGAACCGAGACATCGTCGCGGACCTGGAGAAGCAACTCAAGGCGGGTTGGAAGGGGAGCCTGCCGCGTCGGTAGAGAACGCTATGTGCCTTCAACCTTCGTCTACCCCGAAGGGGGTTGTGGTCCCAAAGCTCAGGGTCGCGTTAGCGCACCCTGGGTATCGGCGTCGCCAGGAACAACCTACCCCGAAGGGGGTTGGATCAACGATGCGACTGGCAACTTGCTCGCCACTCACGCAATTGTTGACATTCCAGACCAATAAGGTTAAAACCGAAGAAGTGGCATTTTGCCCACGCAGACCAAACCCGCCTGAATGCGCCCATTCGCATCCCCCCATGCGAATTTCCGACAACCATCCTTCCACTGTCAATTTTCCGATGAATCGACTCTACCTTCTCGCCATTTGCCTGTTCCTTCCCTCCACAATCCGCGCCGACGACGCGCCCCTCACCTTCGAATCTCACGTCCGCCCCATCCTCAAAGCCCACTGCTTTGAATGCCATGGCGAAGGCAAAAAACTGCGCGGCGGGCTCGACGCGCGTTTGGGCCACCTGTTGCAAAAGGGCGGCGACTCCGGTCCCGCGTTTGTGGCGAAGGAAGCCAAAGCCGGATTCCTGCTCGAGCGCGTCCGTAGCGAAGAGATGCCGCCCGGCAAAAAGAAACTGACCAAGGCCGAGATCGCGACGCTTGCGAAATGGATCCAGCAAGGCGCTAAGACCGAGTTGATGGAGCCGAAGTCGCTGCCGCTCGGCTTCTCCGTCTCCCCGGTCGAAGCGTCGCACTGGGCATTTCAACCGATCCGGCGCGTCGAACCACCCGCCGTGAAAAACACGGAGCGCGTCCGCAATCCCATCGACCGCTTCGTCCTCGCCAAGCTCGAAGCAAAAGGGCAGGACTTCAGTCCCGAAGCCGACCGCGTGACGCTCTTTCGCCGGGCGACGTTCGACCTAATCGGGTTGCCGCCGACGCCCAAGGAAGTCGACGACTTCGTCAAAGACGCCGCGCCGGACGCCTACGAAAAGCTCATCGACCGCTTGCTGGCGTCTCCGCACTATGGCGAACGTTGGGGCCGGCATTGGCTGGATGTCGTGGGTTATGCCGACTCCGAGGGCTTCACCGGCGCCGATCCGGTGCGCAAGACGTCGTATCGTTACCGCGATTACGTCATCCGCTCCTTCAACGCCGATTTGCCCTGGGACCGCTTCATCCGCGAGCAACTCGCCGGCGATGAAATGGTTCGTCCGCCCTATGAAAAGCTGCCGTCCGCCGAGCTTGACAAGCTGATCGCCACCGGCTTTCTCCGCACCGCGCCCGACGGAACGGCCTCGCCCGGCGTCGACAATAAGTCCGCCAGCAACCAACATGTCGCGGACACCATTCAAATCGTGTCGAGCAGTTTGCTCGGCTTGACGGTCCACTGCGCCCAATGCCACAACCATCGCTACGATCCCATCCCGCAAGTCGATTATTACCATCTGCGCGCCATCCTCGAACCTGCGCTCGACGTGAAAAACTGGCGCACGCCGGCCGGACGCGAGGTCGCGCTCTTCAAGGACGAGGATCGCAAGAAGGCGGCCGAGATCGAAAAAGAAGCCGCCAAGATCGATCAAGAAATGGCGACGAAACGCGACAAGTATATCGAGGCGACCTTCCAACTCGAACTCGCCAAGCTGCCCAAGGAATTGCAAGGGCCAATCACGGCCGCCAAGAACACGCCGGTCGCCAAGCGCAACGCCGCGCAGAAGAAGTTGCTGCAAACGCATCCCAGCGTGAACGTGTCGGCCGGTTCACTCTACCTGTATGACGCCAAGGCGGCCAAGGATCTGAAGGACATCATCGCTCGCGCCGTCAAGTTGCGCGCGACCAAGCCGACGCCGGATTATTACCGCGTCCTCACCGAAATCCCCGGCAAAGTGCCCACGACGTTCCTCTTCGACCGCGGCGATCACGAACAACCCAAGGACGCCGTCGCCCCCGCCGGCCTGATGATCTTCGAGCCGTTGGGACTTGCGAACATTCCGGACAAGGCGAAGGATCTGCCCACGACGGGCCGACGTTTGGCCTTCGCCAGTTCATTGACCTCAGGCAAGCATCCGCTGCCCGCGCGCGTACTCATGAATCGCGCCTGGTTGCATCATTTCGGCCGGGGCATCGTCAACACGCCATCCGACTTCGGCCTTCTCGGTGATCGCCCCACCCATCCCAAGATGCTCGATTGGCTGGCGAGCGAGTTCATGGCCGGCGGCTGGCGCATGAGGCAGATGCATCGCCTGATGATGACGTCCACCACCTATCGCCAGGCGGCGACGCGCCGTGCCGAGTTGGAGAAGGTCGATCCCGAAAATCAATTGCTCGGCCGCATGCCGCTGCGCCGGCTCGAAGCCGAGGCCCTGCGCGACAGCGTCCTCGCCGTCAGCGGCAAGATGAACACCAAGGCGTTCGGGCCGGCCGTCCCCGTGGCGCAGGATGAAGTCGGCCAAGTCGTCGTCGGCAATGACATCCGCAACCCTGGCGACGGCACGCCCAAGGGCAAGATCGCGTCGTTGGGCGGCGAAGAATATCGCCGCAGCGTCTATGTCCAAGTGCGGCGCAGCTTGCCGCTGGGGATGTTGGAAACGTTCGACGGCCCGACGCTTACGCCCAACTGCGATATCCGGCATACGTCAACCGTCGCATTGCAAGCATTGATGCTCATGAATAGCCGCTTTGTTCACGAGCAGGCGAAATTCTTTGCCGAGCGTGTCCGCAAAGACGCCGGCGCGGAGCCAGGGGCGCAGGTGGCGCTGGCGTGGAAGTTGGCGTATGCCGTGGAACCGACGGCGCGGGAAGTGGAGCAATCGATCGGCTTCCTTGCCAACCAGGCCGCGCTGGCGCGAACGACGAAATCCGCGCCGGGCGATCCGCAGGTCGTCGCGCTGACGCAGTTTTGCCAGGCGCTGTTGAGTTCGAATCGGTTTTTGTATGTCGATTAGGCGGGTTCCACTCGCTCGCGCTTCGTGCTAACAAAAGGTGATCGCGTGCATTCCGAAAATTCACACCCCGTTTGCGGATCGCGCCGCCATTTCTTGGCGTCGAGCACCATGGGCATCGGCGGCCTAGCGCTAGCCTGGTTGCTTAATAAAGACGGTCTGCTCGCCGCCCCCGGTCGGCCGGAATTGGAGACGCGCCAGTTCGATCTGCTGCCCAAACCGCCCCACCATGAGCCCAAGGCGCGGGCGATGATCTCGCTCTTCATGCAAGGCGGCCCGAGCCATCTCGACCTGTTCGATCCCAAGCCCGGCATGGCGCGTTACGACGGCCAACCCTTCCCCGGCACGATCCGCTACGACAACGCTGCCCAAGCCAGCGCCAAGGTGCTGCACAGCCCCTGGCGTTTTCGCAGGCACGGCCAATCCGGCACGGAACTCAGCGAACTGTTGCCTCACTTGGGCAACGTCGCTGACGATATTTGCCTGATCCGCTCGATGCGCACCGGCGTCAATAATCACGGGCAATCGATCAACGCCCTCAACACCGGCCGAACCTTGAGCGGCCGGCCCGTGCTGGGCAGTTGGCTCACCTACGGCCTCGGCTCGGAAAGCCAAAACCTGCCCGCCTATGTCGTCCTCACCGATCCGATCAGCACACCGGTCTTGGGCGTCGACAACTGGTCCAACGGCTGGCTGCCTTCGCTCTTTCAGGGGACGGTGGTGCGGGCTCAGGAACCGCGCATCCTGAATCTCGATCCGCCCGCCCACATGCGCGGCGAACCGCAGAATCGCTACCTGCAATTCTTGGACACGCTCAACCGCGATCACCTTCGCGAGCGCCCCGGCGAGTTGGATCTCGAAGCTCGTATCTCCAGCTACGAGTTGGCCGCCCGCATGCAGACGGCCGCCCGCGAAGCTCTCGACATCGCCTCGGAAAGCGCCGCCGTCAAACGACACTATGGCATCGACAACCCGGCGAGCGCCGACTTCGGCACGCGCTGTCTGATCGCGCGCCGCCTCGTCGAACGCGGCGTGCGCTTCGTCCAGGTCTGCACGCGCAATCAGTTTTGGGACCACCACGGCAACATCCGCAATTCGCTGCCCGCCTCTTGCCGATATGTCGATCAAGGCTCCGCCGCACTGGTGAGCGACCTCAAGTCGCGCGGCTTACTCGATTCCACCGTCGTTCACTGGGGCGGCGAGATGGGACGGCTGCCCGTCGTGCAAAACGAACGCAACGTCGGCCGCGACCACAATACCTTCGGCTTCTCCATGTGGCTCGCCGGCGGCGGCTTCAAACCCGGCACGACCTATGGCAATACCGACGACTTCGGCCACCACGCCGTCGACAACATCGTCAATCACTACGACTACCACGCCACGCTGCTGCACCTCTTCGGCCTGGACCACCGCCGCCTCGTCCACGCCCGCAGCGGCCAACAAATGACGCTAACCGACAACCAAGATTGCCGCGTCGTGCAAGACATCATGGCGTAACAAAAATTCCCAATTCTAAAGTTTCCTATTAACGCTGATTAGCGCGTATTAGTGTTCAACTTCTAACACTCATCCGCGCTAATCAGCGCTAATAGAATTCCCATTGGGATCACACGACGATGGCACTTTACGGATTCGTTTCGAGGTGCTTCGCGAGAAACGTGTATGCTTTCTTTCGGGCGTCCAGGGGGAAAGCGTGTTTTCCGGCGGGGTAGTACGCCTCGAGTCGATTTTCCACTCCGTGTAGCCGATAGACCGCTTTCGCCGCCTCCATCACCTCGCGCACCCCGCGCACGTCGAAGTCGTTATCCTTATCCGCTGCACACGCTAGGAATGCGCGCGGCGCGAACGAAGCGACGATCTCATGAAAATCGAACGGCAGCTTGCGTATGTCGTTGTCAAACTCGCTTTTGATGCGCGGCATGTAGACCTTGCCCGTCCAGCTTGGCAAGTCGTCGCGGCGCATGCTCGAAAAACCGCAGCTTGAAACCAGGGCGCGAATGCGCGGCTCGAATACGGCCGTGAACATGCCGTTGTGTCCGCCCAGCGAATGACCGATGCAGCCGATGCGTGCCGCGTCCACCTCGGGCAGCGTCTCCAGCACGTCGATGGCTCGCATGTTGTCCCAGACGGCTTTGATCGACCCGCTCACGTAGCCGTGCTTGCCGTCAAAATCGAACTTGTGTTCGCCGAAGGAGGGATAATCGGGCGCCATCGTGACGAAACCCATTTGCGCCAGTTCCAGCGCGTAACGCAGATCCGCGTTGCCGCGCACGCCGGCCGTTTCGTCCTTGCCGAAAGGCGTCGTCTGATGCAGACAGAGTACCGCCGGCCGTTTGGCGCCTGGTTTCAGCTGCGGAAGCAACACATAGGCTGGAACCCAATGCTCCGCATCACTGCGATACAGAATCTTGCGCCGCGTCAACGCGCCGACGCGAACTTCCTCGATGAGCTTCACCTCCGGCACGACCCGCCACATCGGTCCCGGCAATGGTCCCATCACTGCTTCCAGATTCGCGCGAATATGCTCGCGCCGCCGCGCCCAATCCTCGATCGACTTGACCTTCGACATTTTCCCATCGCGGCCTCGAACCTGGAGGACATCGGTCGGATCTGGATACGCTACCGGCGGCGATGCAGCGACAAACGAACCAACCGGAAAACCCTCGTCATACGAAATAACGAACTCTCCGTGCGACGTGCGATAGCGAATCTCGTCCCGCCGCTCGAAGTCGGTTTCCCCCTTGCGCACGATCGCCTTCGCCCCGTCCGGCTCCAAATACGCGCCGGCGACCTTGAGCACAATCGCCGTTCGGTCGCCCAGCGCATGGCCGGAACTGGTGAACACCTTCCCATCCAGTTGTTCCTTCGTGATGAAATGCGGCTCGACGTCCATGCCGACAAGTTTCATCCATGCAACCATTTCCCGCGCATCGGCGAATGGACAAGTGGCATCGTCGACGCCATGCACCACGACAATTTTCGCCGTCGACCCGAGACGTTTCATCGTCGCCAAATGATCAGGGTTGCCGACGAAACGCATCTCTTGGTGATCGGGCGACAAGAAGTTTGGGTTCTTACGATCGCGCGACCAACGTGCGTTCAGGCCGCTGCCGCCGGGCAGGTTGAACGCGATGTCGTCGCTCAGCTTCGGCATGCCGCACATATCGACGACGCAAGTGAAGGTTCGCGGCGCCAGCTTGTTCGCCATCAACGTCACGTTGCCGCCTCCCGATCCGCCCGTGCAAAAGATTCGGCCCGTCGCGAACGGCGTGTCGGACGAGCGCAACCCATCAAAAACGTAATGCAACGCCCGCAGTGCATCCAGCGCTTGTAGATAGCCAAAGTCGTAAGGCTCCGGACCCTCGATGGAATCTTTGGGCCCGCTCTGCAAGTAATTGACGCACAGGGCGACGACGTTCAGCTTCTCGGCCAAGACGCGTGGATTGGCGGTGCCGGCGCAATCCGTGCCGCCCCAGTTGTGCAGAGTGAGCATTAGACCAGTGTCCTTGTTCACGTTGCGCAATTTGCCGCCGGGATAGTGAATGAGAACACGGATCTTGCGCGGCCCGGGTCGTAGCGGCCATTCCTGGGCCGGTATCTCGACGGCCGCATCGGCGCCAGGCAAGGCGGGCAACTTCGCCTTGCTCTCTCCCGCATGCAATCGACTGGCCGACAACAAGAAGAACAACAGCGCGAAGGATTTGAAAAACGGCGTCATGACTTGTTGCGTCCTTGTTCGATAAACAAAATCCCATTTCCGGCCCGCTTGCGGCTAAGCGTTCGCGTAATCGGAAATTGATAGAGACGAGCCAAGCCGGATTGTACAATCTCGGAAACCTTCCCAGCCAGCGAAAAGAGCGCGACTGCCAATGTCGATCTACGAACAGTTTGGCCTCGACCCCATCATCAACGCCTCCGGCGCCGTGACGCGCCTGGGCGGCGCGCCGATGCCGCGAGCGGTGCTCGACGCCTTCTGCGCCGCGGCGGAGGAGTCGGTGCCGCTGGACGCGTTGCAAGGCGCCGCTTCGCGCGTCATCGCTCGCTGCACGGGGGCCGAGGCGGGCATCATCGTCTCCGGCGCGGCGGCGGGCCTTACCCTCGGCGCCGCGGCCATCCTCACCGGCTATGACCTGGGCCGCATGGAACGGCTGCCGCATACCGAGGGCTTTCCTCATGAATTCGTCGTGGCGCGTGAGCATCGCAATGGTTATGACCATGCGGTCCGCGCCGCCGGCGCCCGACTCATCGAAGTCGGCTTTCACGAAATCGTCGCCGGCGCCGGCGTTCGCCGCGCGGAAACCTGGGAATACGAAGCCGCCTTCAACGAAAAAACCGCCGGCGTCCTTTACGTCTACGACGCCAAGGCCCAACCGCCGCTAGTCGATCTGGTGAAGGCGGCGCATGCGCGCAAGCTGCCCGTTTTGGTCGATGCCGCCGGGGAATTGCCGCCGCGCGCCAATTTGAAGAACATCCTGAAATCCGGCGCCGACCTGATCGTCTTCTCCGGGGGCAAGGCGATTCGCGGTCCGCAGGCCAGCGGCATCCTGTGCGGCCGACGCGACCTTGTCGGAGCCGCCCTGTTGCAGATGATGGACATGGACGACCATTTTGAACTCTGGACCCCGCCCGCAAATCTCATCGATCTCGACCGCCTGCCCGGCATGCCGCGCCACGGCATCGGCCGGGCGCTCAAAGTATCCAAAGAACAAATCGTCGCCTTGCTCACCGCGCTGCGTTTGTTCACGGAAGGCGCGTATGACGCCGAGGTAGCCCAGAAGAAACGCCTGCTGGAAAAAATCGCAGCCGAGTTGCACGGCGCCAAGGCATGTTGCAATCTGCTTATCAATCCCGATGGCGAAACGCTGCCCCTGCTCGAAATCGCCGTCGACGAATCGGCCCTGGGTCGCTCCGCCTTCGAAGTGTGTCGCCGCCTCCGCGAGGGCAAACCGATGATCCAAGTCGGCCACGCCTTCCTGGCCGACGCCAAGCTCATCATCAACCCGCTCCATTTGACGGACGCGCGCGCCGCCATTCTCATTCCTCGCTTACAACAGGAACTCGCGTAACATCGGCGCCGGAGCGCTCGGCCCGATCGCCAAGGTAACACCACCATGCTTGTCGCCTATGTCAGTGATGAACGCTACGTCGCCCAAGCCGATGTCGTCGTCGAATTCTTGGACGCCCAGGGCCGTTCCTGGGAAACCCGCTCCCGCGCCACCGGCGCGGTCCACGCCGACCTGCCCGCCGGCGAATACGAAGTCGTCCTGCAAAAACCCGGCTTCGGTTCAAAGCGATCGCGCGTCCATCACCAGCCTGGCCGGGTTCATCAATTGCGTCTGCTCTCGGACGCCCTGCTTGGTTACGCCTGGCCCAAGTGCGTCCGCTCGGGAGAGTCGAGCGAGTTTCGCGTTCACTCCGTCGAGCCTTACAAACTCGAGCTTTGGCGTTATGGCTGGGAAAAGGAATTCGTCCAGGGCCTGGGCTGGCACGACGAACACGGCCCCCGCGCCGTGATGCAGATTACGCCCGACGGCGATTACTCCCAGAAGGGCGTACATTGGAACAAGGTTGGCTATCTAAGTCCGCACCACTCGCAGCGTGTGGCGGCCCCGCAGCGTTCGGGCCTATATTACTTTCACGCCTCGACCAAAAGCGGAGCGACGTTTTCGTTTCCCTGGGTGGTCGCACCGGCGACGCCGTCCGCCCCCATCGCCGTGCTTGCCAGCAACATCACCTGGAACGCCTACAACAATTTCGGCGGCCGCAGCAACTATATCCACGCCGACGCACTGCCGCCGACCCCGACCGTCAACGCCCGTCAAGAACTGAAGCGTTATCAAGACTTGAAGCACCTCACCTGGGGCAGCGATCGTTATCTGCCTCTTTCCTTCGACCGCCCCGAGCCGATCAACCACATCGACCTCGCTCAGAAAATTACTGACCCCATCGAAGGCCGGGCCGCCTGCCATGTCGCCCCGGCCGAATGGCGCCTGCTGGGTTGGCTGGAGCGTGAGAACTTCCCTTACGACTTCTATGCCGAAACGCAGTTGCACGAAGGTCTGTTGGATCTATCGCGTTATCAAGTGCTGATCCTGAGCACGCATCCGGAATACTGGACGCGCCGCATGTACGATCGCGTCAAGACTTGGGTTCACGAAGAAGGTGGGCAACTTCTCTATCTCGGCGGCAACGGCCTCAACTGCGAAGTCGAGATGATCGACGACGCGACGATGATCTGCCAAAACACCGCCATCACCAGCCTTTGGCCCGACGGCATGGACGGCGCGGAAAGCCGATTCGCGCGCCGGCATGAATCGGAGGCCAATCTTCTCGGCGTCGTCTTCACCCCCTCGGGAATGATGACCGGCGCCCCCTACCGCGTGACCGACGCCTCACACTGGGTTTTTCAGGACACCGGCTTGCGCAACGGCGATCTTTTCGGCCGAAAGAGCCTGCACATGCGCTGCCCCGGCGGCGCCTCCGGCCATGAAACCGACAAAGGTTCGTCCAGTTCGCCAGCCAATGTGCATTGCGTCGCGAAAGGGACGAACCCGGACGACGGCGGCGCGGAAATGACCCTCTACGACACCCCTTCCGGTGGCGCCGTATTCTCGGCCGGTTCGATCTGCTATCCGAGCAGTCTGCCCGTCGACGACGCCCTGTCCCGCGTCACCGCCAAGGTGCTACGCCGATTCCTGTTAGCACGAAGCGCGAGCGAGTGAGATCACTCGCTCGCGCTTCGTGCTAACAGCGATGATCCAAAGCCACAATTACAATCACCCTGTCATTCCACTCGCGATTTGCGAACCCGCCTCGAATCCAGTAAAAGAAACTCTCCCCACCCGCCTCCAATTACCTTCGTTTGAATACGAGAACCCGCCTCATGCATTTGGCCAACCTACTTCTGCCATTGTTACTTTCCGGCTCGGCTCCAGATAAAGACGGGCCTGTCAATGCCTGGACCCCGCTCAAGTCCGCCGTCATCGCGGGCAAACGCTGGGATGTCCCCCTGGGCTATTCACCGGATTTGCGCAAGTTCATCGTGCTGGGCGGCCGAACGACCTACGGCGACAACCGCAAACCCCGCAGCTACGACGTGCTCCACCTCGAGGAAAATATAGGCCAATGGGAAAATGCCTTTCCGCCGGATCGCGATTGGGGCCCGCTCTTTGGATCCTGCCTCGCGCCGCCCTGGAAGGACGAACACTTTGGCTTGAAAGACAGCAAAGGAAATGCTCGACCGAACTGGACCGTGTATGGCACATTTTCCCTGGGCCAAAAGTACGCCTACGATCCCGACACGAAAGCGTTCACCTTCTATGCCGGCGGCCTAACCTTCCGCTATCAACCCGAGTCACGCACCTGGACCGACCTGGCGCCGCCGACCCATCCCGAGAAGGAACTGGGCGGAAAGCTCCTGTGGAGTTCCATGTGTTACGACTCTCACAACAAGGAATTCGTCCTCTTCGGCGGCGGCAACGTCGAGACCCCGCGCGGCGATCCCGGCACCTGGACCTATTCGCCGGCGCGCAACGCGTGGACCCGGCTCGCGCTGGATCGCGAGCCGCCGCAGCGCGCCAATTCCCGCCTCGCCTATGATCCCGTCCACAAAAAGGTGATCTTGTTCGGCGGTGATCGCCTCGACCAACTGCAAGCCGACACCTGGACCTTCGACGTCGTCGCCCGCAAATGGGAAGAACGCAAGCCCGCAATTAGTCCCGCGCCCCGCGCGGGCCATGCGCTGATTTGGTTGCCCAAGGCGAAGAAGATTCTGCTCCTCGGCGGCTACACGTACTCGTCGGCGACGGGATACGTCGCGAGCCTTTATCAGCCCTTGCCGCTGGAAGCATGGACCTACGATGTCGGAAAAAATGTCTGGCAATTCGTCGATCGCTGGGAGAAGCCCGCGCCGGTCGGCCCGGCCAACTTCTTTCTGAGCGCGGCCGTGGATGATGACGATCGGGTGCTCGTCCTGAGCAACGACGGCGCCTGGCTTTGCCGAATCGATGGGAACATGACCGACAACGACCGCGCCAAAAAATTCGGCGCCGGCCCCGCTGCCGTCGTCCGCCGCACCGGTCCGCACGACCCGGCATGGTATCGCGAGGATGTGCCACCGCCTGACAGCGCGAAGGTGAAAAAGGAACTCGAAGAACTGCCCGCCAACCAGTGGGTCATCCGCCCGACGCCCAAGCTGCCCCGGCCGAATATGGATTGGGGGTCGGCCGTCTTCGCTCCCGAACTCGATCAAATCCTCCGCTTTTCCGGCGGCCATTC
>Ga0163144_10010067_pt1 | contig 20211 bp, 11 predicted proteins | sample OliLak19BULKMAT1_FD_123175 | JGI IMG/M metagenome (GOLD analysis project Ga0163144, IMG submission 123175) | Freshwater microbial mat bacterial communities from Lake Vanda, McMurdo Dry Valleys, Antarctica - Oligotrophic Lake LV.19.BULKMAT1 | ecosystem: Environmental > Aquatic > Freshwater >... | reverse complement strand
TCATCACGACGCCCGCGAACGACATCGCGAGCGCCGTGCACGACCGCATGCCCGCGATCCTGAGCCCCGAGGACGTGCAGACGTGGCTCTCGGGGGCGCCGGCCGAGGCGTACGAGCTGCTGAAGCCGGCGCCGAACGAGGTGCTGGCAGCGCAGCGCGCGTCGCAACGGGTCGGCAACGTGAGAAATGACGATCCCGAGCTGTTGCGCGGGGAACCCCAGGAAGACGCGCAGCAGAAGCTGCTGACCGACGATGACGTGCCCATCCTCGCGCCGCGAACGGGCGCGCGGAACTCTCGCTGACGGGGTGAGGCTCGCGCGAGGGGCAGTGGTCTCGTTTTATTGGTGATCCGTCATCGAGGGTGCTTTTTTTGGCGGTAGGGTCGTGTGATTGACGGTGTCGCGGGCTGGCAGTGTCGCGCTGTCGTGTCGTTGATGGTTGTCGTTTGATTGGGGTGTGCAAGGGCGGAAAAAGGGGTCGCCCCCGGCGGCGGTGTCGCGTCATGGGTCCTGTCGCGTCGTTGCCTGCAGCACGTCACTCGCGCACGACGACCATGCGAGTCGTGGCCACCGCGCGGCCCTGGAACGGGGTCACACGCGCGCGCTTGCGAAAGGCCTCTTCGACACACTGGCCCACGGACGTGCCGCTGAATCGCAGCTCGACGCGCGCGTCGACTCCACCGTTCGGATAGAAGGTGACGTCGACCGAGACTCGGCCCTTGGGTCCGGCGAGCGACGAGCACTTCTTGAGCTCCAGCTCCGCGGCGTCGAGGGCCGTGTGCGCCTCGGCGGGATTGAGCTCGCCGGGGGCGGCCGCGGCCGAGGCGGGGGGCAATGGGCGGGGCAACAGCGGCTCGGGCGCCACGCTGGTGGTGCCCGACGGGAGGGGCGTCGTCGTACCGGCGGCGCCTGAAGCGCCGGACGTGGCGGCCGAACCGCTGCCGGATGCGCTCGCGTCAGCCGGAGCCAGCACGGTGCGGAGGACGAACATCAACGCCACGACGATCGCGAACGCGGCCCCGAAGAAGAGACCGAGCTGCAATGGCGTCAGGCGCGCCGGACTGACGCTGTGCACGTTCGCGGGGTCTTTTGACGAGGGCGCGCCCACCGGCGGCGCACCAAAGACAGGCGCTCCCCGCAACGGCGCGCTCGCCCGCTCTCCGATGAACGGCGCGCTCGCCCGCTCTCCGATGAACGGCGCGCTCGCCCGCTCTCCGATGAACGGCGCGCTCGCCCGCTCTCCGATGAACGGCGCGCTCTCCAGCGGACCCCGTCCGTTTCCCGAGCCTCGTAATGGGGACGTCTCCGCACCGGAGTCTATCTCGACGCCCTCCGCAGCCGCCACGATCGCCGGCGAGCTCGCCCTCGCGTTGGCCGGCGGCGGAGCGTGGCCCACTCCTCGGTTGTCACGCGGCCCGCCCTCGGGGACCACCGGCGCTCCGCCGGAGGCTGCGAGGGCGCGGACCCGCCGCACCTCGAGCTGCATCTCCAGCGCGCTGGGCCAGCGGTCCTTGATATCGAAGGCGAGCGCTCTGTCGACGAGCCGCACGACCATCTCGGGCAGATCGGGCCGCAGCGTCCGCACCGACCGCGCCTGCGCCACCGCGGCCTTCACCGTGTGCGCCTGCGCGTTGTCGGCCTCGTGCACGAAGCGATTGGTGAGCAACGTGAACATCGTCGCTCCGACCGACCACAGGTCGGACGTCGGCCCGATGTCGGCCGTGCGTCCGCTCGCCTGCTCCGGCGGCATGTACGCGGGCGTGCCTATCAAGACGCCTGTCGCGGTGAGCGACGGCGCCCCGTCGAGGATCCGCGCGACCCCGAAATCGAGCACTTTGACGGCGCCCGATCTCGTCCAGAAGATGTTCTGCGGCTTGATGTCGCGGTGCACGATCGCCCGCGCGTGCGCCGCCGCGAGGACGTCGAGCACCTGATCGGCGCAATCGAGCACCTCGTCGACGGGCAGCGTGCCGCGCGCCATCTGGAGGGCGTCGAGCGACTGCCCCTCCAGGAGCTGCATCACCAGGAACGGCTCGCCGTCGGCGCTCACGTGGTCGTCGAGGACCTGCACCGCACCCTCGTGACCGACCGAGTTGGCGACGTACGCCTCGTGCAGAAAGCGCTGCTGGAGCTCGGGGCTGGCTGCCAGCTCGCGGTGCAGCACCTTGAGCGCGACGCGGCTGCGGTTGTGGTGGGTCGCCGCGTACACCGCGGCCATGCCCCCGACGCCCAGGAACGCGTCGATCTTCCACTTGAGCAGCGAGGTGCCCACGCGGCGTTCGGCGCGTTCTTTGGGGGTGAGCGGCGGGGCCCGCATGCGAAACGCGAACGTAGCAAGAAACGGCTCGCGGGTTTCAACGCGAAACGCGGTCCGGTGCGGACGAGCGTTGCGCGCTCGTTCCATGCCGTCGCCGCGCTTGCATGCCGGTGCCGTCTCGCCGCCCTGCCCGCGATCGCCGACGCGTTCGGCTGAAATGCCGAAGGACGTCCTCCGGCGATGCACCAGCGGACGTCCTTCTGTCGATCCTCGCAGGCGCGAGCTTGGCTGTTCGCTCGTGCGAGCCTGGACCCTCGCGCGCGGCGAGGGCCCCTGCTCTCACCTGATCACTACCGCGCGCCGTTCCAGCCGCCGAAGCCGCCCGTCACCGGCACCAGCTTCGACTCGAAGAATACCCGCACCGTGCCGACCGTGGCGCGCGCCCCGGTCAGCGTGAACGGCACCTTGCGTGTGCCGCTGCCGGGCAGCCGCACCGTGACCTCGCCGCGCACCACGTCGTTCGGGTTCGCGTCGCTGCCCGCGGCGCGCGTCACCTCGATGATGTAGCTGCCCGAGCCGAGGCCGAGGAAGCCGAGCGACTCGCTGCGCGAGCTCGTCGCGTTCAGCGCGCTGATGATCACCTTGCTGTTCGTCCCGCCGAGCCAGCTCATGCGCTTGCCCTGCGCGTCGATCAGCGCCACGTCGAGGTCGGCGCTGCCGTTCCAGTCGGCCGTCACCTGCAGGTCGCCGCGCACGGTGGTCGCCGGCTGCGCGGTCGCCGCTGCGGAGATCACCTTGTCCAGCGCGTCACGCGTCTTGTCGTCGACGTCGCGCCGCATCGTGTCGGCCAGATCGGCCATCCCTTGAGCGCGCGCACAGCTCACCGCCGAGGCGACCGCCTTCGCGTCGGTGGTGGCGAGGTCGGCGAGCGCGATGCGGTGCGCACACGCCCGGGTCGGGCTCTGCGATGCGTCGAACAGCTCGACGAGCCGCGCCTGGATGGTCTTGTCGCCCGGGCGAACGTCGGCCAACCCGCTCAGGATGCGGATCGCCTTCTCGCGATCGCCTTGCCGCACCGCGAGGTCGGCGCGAGCGAGCAGCGCATCGGGATCCAGCGCGTCGCGACCGCTCCACCGCGACGTCAGCTCCTGCGCCTCGCCGAGGCGCCCCAGCGTGGAGTAGAGCGCGTAGAGCGCGGTCGTCTTGTCGCGGCTGTCGGGCTGCGCTTGCAGCGCCGTCTCGGCGGCGGCGAGCTTGGCGACGCTCTCCGCCGCGACCGTGATCGAGGCGTCGAAGCCGGCGCGTCGCTCGAACACCCGCTTCATGGGCACCAGCGGCCGGCGCGGCGGGCTCCACGGCCGTGACTGCGGCGGCTTTCGCTGCGGCGCCTCGTCGAAGCAGAACGGATCGCCCGGCGGACACGCGACCGAGGGCTTCTTCGCGGGGGAGGCCGTCGTCGGCGGCGCCATCGTCGCCGACGGCCGCGGGGCATCGGCCGGCGCCCCTTGCGGCGCCTGGTTCACGGCGGGCGGCGGACCGGCGGAGCCGCCGAGCCCGAAGCCCGAGTCGTCCATGTCCTCCATGGCGCGCCCCGCCTTCGCGTCCTTCTTCTTGTCGCCGCCGCCGGACGCCGAGGCCAGCCCGCCGCCGCCCTCGTCTTCATCTCTCGCCCGCTCGGCTTCCTCGCCGTCCGCGTCGGCGCTGTCGCTCTGCGCGGACACCTCACCCGTGAACGACGGCCCCACGCTCCCGCGGTCGAGACCGAACGCCTTGAACATCGCCTCGCTCTCCAGCACGAGCAGCGAGGTGAACTGGCTCGCCACCGCGAACCGCTTCGACAGCTCCACGATCATCGGCTTCGCGAGATCGCCGCCCGTCCGCTCGAGGTCCGCGATCTTCGCCGCCGCGAACAGCCGCGGCACGAAGGCGTTGCCCGCCTTGTTCGTGGGCACGACGCGCACCTGGTACGTCTGCTCGAAGCGCTCGCCCGAGACCTTGCCGCGCAGCCTGATCGAGCCCGACAGCTCGGCGTCCGACGCCATGCGCGCCACGATGATCGACTCGCCGCCGGCGCGGATCGGATCGAGCCGCGACGGCGTCACCTGCGTCAGGCCGGCGGGCAGCTCGATCTCCGGATCGCGCAGGACCACGCCGTACGCCGCCGACAGCACCTCGAGGGCTGCGGTCGAGACCTTCTGCCCCGGCACGTACGGCACCACCACGCCGCCGCCGCCGCGCGCCATCGCCTGCAACGACGTCACGTCGCTGTCCGTTCCGAGCGCGACCGCCACGATCGCGCCGTCGCCCGGAGGCATCGCCGAGCGCACCGCGGTCTCCACGTGGGAGGCGCGCGTCGGCCCCACGGTCGGCGTCCCGTCGCCGAGGTACAGGATGCGCAGCTCCTTGTCGCGCGCCGAGCCGGCCGCCGCGCGCGCCGCGCTGATCGACGCCGCGAGATCGCTGCCGCCGTCGGGCTCGATCGCGTTGAGGAACTTCTCCACGTCGGCCGCCGCCGCCGCGCCCGGCGTCATCGGCCTGGGCGCGATCGACCCGTCCATGCCGCGGCAGGTCGCGTCGCACGCCAGCACCACGAACGAGTCACGCCGGTCCAGCTCCTTCACGATCGTCGAGGCCAGCCGCCGCGCGCGGGCGAAGCGCTCGCCCACCATCGAGCGGCTCGTGTCGACGACGATCACGTGCGTGCGCTCCTTCTGCTCCTGCCAGCGCGGCAGCTTGGGCCGCACCGCGATCGCCACGTAGGGCGAGCTGTCGTTGGCGATCGAGCGCGCCGCTTCGATGGCCGCCTTCTCGTCGGGCGTCGCCGCCTTCACCGCCGCGCTCGCGACGCCTGCCGTGTTCGCCGCGCCGGGCACGCCCGTACCCGCAGCGTCCGCGAACGGGTCCATCCGGTACGCCCACGCGGTCACTTCCTTCTCCCGATCCGGCAGCGCGTACTCCACCGTCAGATCGCCCGCCGGCGTGAAGTTGTCGGCGTGGAACGTGCGCCGAGCCGCCTCGCCCTCGCCCGAGCCAGCGACGAGCTCGTAGCCGCGCGCCGTCACGCCGAGCTCCTTGTCGTGCCCGAGCACCTGCAAGTCCATGTCGAACGAGTCGATCTTCGTCGTCCCGCTGGTGTCGTGCGCGAGCGGGTAGGTGAACCGTCGCACCCCGCCTGACTGCTCCACGAGCTGCGTGTACGTGATCTGCACCCGCCGCGACCCGCGCTTCGGGATCGGGAAGATGCGCAGCTCGAAGCGCCCGCCGCGCTGCCACTCGAGCAGCGCCGGATCGCGCCACGGGCCCGGCACCCAGATGATCTCCTCGCGCGGCTTCGGGGCTTTCGGCGCCGCGTTCTGGATCACCCCGCGCCAGATCGCGGCGCCCTTGTCGCGATCCACGAACGCGCCGGCGATCAGCTTGCCGTCGACCTCCAGGGACAGGTTCTCGATCTGCGCGCCCGGCGGCAGCGGGAAGCGGTAGATGCCCTCCAGCTCCTCGTCGGTGTCGTTGGTGAACGTCTCGTCCACCTCGGTGCGCGCCACCAGATCCACCACGCGCACCTTCACCGAGTGCTTCGCGAGGTGCACCGCGCGCTCCTTCTCCTTGGTGTCGCCCGGCTTGCGCGCGCGCAGCTCGCCCAGCCCGCGCAGCACCGGAGCGTCGACCTCTTCCGGCGATTGGTCGCTCCACTCCATCACGTCCGCGAGCGACGACGACGAGGCCACCACGGGATCGCCCTTGTCCAGGATCGTCGCCTCTTCACCCGCGCGAACCTCGACCGATTTCCCGGCCGTGTTCATCACGCGCACCGAGCCGCGCGCCACCTCGACGCTCGCGCGGTCCTTGCCGGCGGTGATCTGGAACTTCGTCCCGAGCACCTCGACCGTGCCCGTCTCGAACGCGAACTTCGCCGACGCGGCGTTCGCCACGCTCGCCACGTCCGCCACGACCGACCCGCGCACGACCTTCGCCGCGCGGTCCTTGCCCTTCGCGATCGCCACCTCGGTGTCGCGATCGAGCGCCATCCACGTCCCATCGGCGAGGCTCACCCGGGCTCGCGTCCGCGAGTCGGTTCGCAGCGTCGTGCCCTCCTTGATCTCCGTCCCCGGCGTCACCGCCGCGCAGGCCTGGCCCTGCCAGTCGCATGCCTCGAAGCCGCCGACCTTGTCGGACGACGCGCGCGACACCGCCGCCACCTTGCCCGACCACGGCTCGTCCGTGATCGCCGTCTCCGGGCTGTTCGACTTGCCCTTCATGTAGAAGCCGGCCGCCGCCGCTGCCGCCATCGCGAGCACCGCGCTGCCGACGAACACCGGCCGCCGGAAGAACGGCAACACCTTGCCGCCCTTCTTTGCGTCTCTGCTGGCGTCGGCTTTGGCGTCGGCCCTCGCGCCCACGCTCGCGTCCTTCGCCGGCGCCTCGTCCGCGATCGTCGCCGACACCGCCCGCCCAGTCCTCACCGCGCCGTCGGACGGCTGGCCAACGTCCGTCGCTCGGCCCCCGCGCTCCGCGCTCTTCGCCGTGTCCAGCCCGCTCACCGCGACGCTGACCTCCGACGACCGCGCGTGGCCCGACGTCTCCGCCGCCCGCCGCCCGCTCTGCACCGGCACGTCGCCCGGCTCCTCGGCGCGGGGCGACGGATCCGTCTTCCTCGCGTCGAGCGGCGCCAGCGTCGTCGGTGCCGTCGCGATGTCGAGCGGGCCCGAAGCCTCGACCGTCTTCGAAATGTCCGAAGGCTTCACCGGGGTGAGCGGCGCGCTCCTCGCCGCCGAGCTCGCGGGCGTCTCCACTCTGACAGGCGTGTCAGCCCTCACGGGCTCCGCTCGCGGCGAGGAGTCGGCCTTCACCGAACCAGCCGCAACCACGGAGGTCGGCCCCGTCGGCCCGTTCGGTCGCGCCGCGTCGATCTTGGCGAGGAGGCTCTCGGCGAATCCTGCCGGCGTACGAAAGTCCGCGGAGGCTAGTTTCACGGCCTCCGCTGCGTGCTCCGCGTCGTGCCGCAGATCGCGGCACACGTCACAGTCGGCGATGTGCTCGTAGAGGGCGGCGTCCGCCGAGCCGTCGAGCACACCGACCAGGTCATCCTCCACCTGGAGGCACATTCCGGTTTTTTCGATCATCGTGCTCATGGCTCACTCCTCACCAAGATCCGCCCTTAGCTTCGCCAGGGCCCGGCTCACGCGCTTGCGCGCCGCTGCTTCATCGATCCCACACGCCACCGCGACCTCTCGGAACGACAGGTCGGCTTCGAAGCGCAACACCACGGCCTCGCGCTCGCTCGGCTTCAGCTTCGCCAGCGCGGTGCGCGCCCGCTCCGCCCGCTCCTTCGCGAGCGCCAGCTCGCTCGCGTCGGCGCCCCGGCTCGTGTCGTGAACGAGCCGCAGCTTGGTCTCCCGGCGGGCCCGCATCTCGGTGTGCCGCCCGCAGATCCGCCGGGCGATCCCGAAGACCCAGGCCCGCACGGAACCGTCGCCGCGGTACGTCGGAAAGGCGTCGAACGCCGCGATCAGCGTCTCCTGCACCAGCTCTTCGCTCTCGGCCTGGGAGCCGGTGAACGCCATGCACAGCCGGCCGAGCGCCGAGGCGTACGCCTCCGCACAGCGGCCCAACGCCTCGCGATAGCTGCCCCCGGCGATCAACGCTTCGATCCCGTGGTGGTCCGTTCGAGGGTGGGTTCCCTCCACGCGCGCTAGCCCTGCCGCCATTGGTGCCTCATTGCTCGCCATGTGACCTCGTCGCTGCGGTTTGTGACCGCGGAAGCCGGACGCCCGGAATGGCCGTTCACACCCCGAGGGAGAACGGCAGGGTGTAAGCGCGCCCCGCGCCGAGCGTATCCCGCCCCGATGTCGCTCGATTGGGTCAAAAATCCAGGCCTCTGCGGCGTCTCTCACCAGCGGGGCCCGGCCCAGTCGGCACCGGAAAGAACCGCGGCCGATCTCGGCTCGGTCCTTGCACATTCGCCCCGAAGCCTTCATCGTGAAATTCTCGGCGACGTCACCAACAGGAGCTTTTCATGGACACGCGTAATCCCCCGCGCTCACCGCGGTCCGACATGGGTCCGCCCGCTCACACTCACACCGTGAAGAGGTCGACACGCCTCCTCGCGGGGGCGCTGACCTTCCTGGGCGCGCTCGCCCTGTCCTCGACCGCCCTGGCCGACAAGCCGCCGCAGCTCCCTGCGCCGCCCAAGACCAGGATCGTCGTCAAGATCGATCCCCACCGGGTCGCGATCGACACCGACACCGACGAAGAGGACGACGACGACGCGCCGCCCGCGAAGGCCGTCAAACCGGCTGCAAAAGCCGACAAGGCCGACAAGGCCGAAAAAGACAAGGCCGACAAAGAGAAGAAGGACGCCGTCGACGAGAAGGTCGCGCGTGGCGTCGTGACGATCGAGCGCGCGGGCACCGTCCTCGGCATCGGCAGCGTGCTCTCCAACGACGGCCGCATCCTCACCGCGCTGTCGCCGCTCGGCACCGGCAACGATCTCGACATCAAGTACGCCGACGGCTCGACCGCCAAGGTCAAGGTCGGCCACCACGATCGCACGTGGGATCTCGCGCTCCTCGTCCCGCAGTCCGGCAAATGGAAAGAGGGCCTCCAGGCCTCGGCCAAGTCCGCCATCCGCGAGGACGCGTCGACCGCGATCAAATCCTTCACGCTCGGCAAGGGCAACAAGCTCTCGTTCGCCCCGATGGTCCTGCGCTCGCTGCGCAGCCTGCTCGGCGCCGACGACAAGCAGATCGACAACGTCATCGAGCTCGGCTCGCGCGTCGTCCCGACCGATCTCGGCTCGCCCATCCTCGACGAGGACGGCAAGGTCCTCGGCATGCTCGGTCGCGGTTGCTCGCCGTCCACCGACAAGGACAAGCCCTGCACGCCGGTCGCCTTCGGCGTCCCGCTCACCGCCATCAAGTCTTTCTTGAAGGGCGTTCCCGCCGCCGCCGTGGCGCCCGCTCCGTGGCTCGGCATCCAGGGCATCCCGGACGTCGGCGCCGTCGCCAAGGGCGTGCGCGTCCTCACCGTCCACCCCGACAGCCCCGCCGACGCCGGCAAGCTCAAGGGCGGCGACAAGTCCACCGGCGACCTCATCGTCGCGGTCGGCGGCACCCCCGTCACCTCGCCCGACACCCTCGCCGACGCGATCCGCGAATTTTCGATCGGTGACAAGGTCCCCCTCCTCGTCTTCAGCGGCGGCAAGTACAAGACCGTCAACATCCAGCTGAAGGCCGCCCCCGAGAAGAGCGCCGCCAACCCGGCCGAGCTGCCCGCCGCCGACGAAGAAACCGTCCCCGAGAAGAAGGGCTTCTTCAAGAAGTGACCTCCGGGAGGGGCCGTGCCCCTCCATTCGGTTGACATAGACTCCCCACCCCCTCCACCATCTGTCCCGACGCGGGCCTGTTTCGGGCCGCCGCGAACTGTCCTCTGTGCCCCCGGGGTCCGTGCCGGGTGCGCCTCCGGGTGAGAACTGTGCCGCAGCCGTTCCGAATCGAAGTCGCCGGGGAGACCAACGTTGGCCGTAAGCGCAACCACAACGAGGACAGCTTCGCCATCATGGCGGAGTTCGGCTTGTTCCTGGTCGCCGACGGCATGGGCGGTCACGCCTCCGGCGAGGTCGCCTCCAAGATGGCGGTCGACGCCATGCACGAGTTCTTCAGCCAGACGCAGGAAGATCCCGAGCGGACGTGGCCCTACAAAATGGACCGCTCCAAGGGCTACGAAGAGAACCGGCTCATCACCGGCATCAAGCTCGCCAACCTCCGCATCTACGACTCCGCGCAGCGCGAAGCCAAGAAGCGCGGCATGGGCACGACGTTCGTCGGCCTCTTCACGGCGAACGACGGCGTCTACGTCGCGCACGTCGGTGACAGCCGCTGCTACCGCTTCCGCGAGGGCAAGCTCGAGATGCTCACCGAGGACCACTCGCTCCTCAACGACTACATCAAGATGAAGCGCCTCACCGCGGAAGAGATCGCGAACTTCCCGCACAAGAACGTCATCGTTCGCGCGCTCGGCATGAAGGACACCGTCAAGGTCGACACGCGCTTCGAGGTCCCGCAGATCAACGACACGTACATCCTGTGCTCCGACGGTCTCTGCGGCCCCGTCACCGACGACGAGATGCAGGACATCCTGCGCGACAACGCCGACCTCAAGGCCGCCTCCAGCCAGCTCATCTCCCGCGCCAACGAGCACGGCGGCCCCGACAACATCACCTGCGTCCTCGTCCGCTGGATGCAGTGAGCGCGGGCGAGCGCGAACAGCGGTCGCCTCTTTCGCGCCTCTTTCGCGCCTCTTTCGCGCCTCTTTCGCGCCTCTTGCGCGCCTCTTGCGCGCCTCTTTCGCGCCTCTTTCGCGCCTCTTGCGCGCCTCTTGCGCGCCTTTCGCCTTGCGCCTCTTGCCCAGAGCGCTTCGCGCGTGTCGCGCTCGCGCGCCGTGTACCGCTGACAATTGAGCCAGCTCCGAGGCGGTTCGCCCATCGACGGCGAGCCCGAGCTGCGCCGCAATCACAAGCTCTCATCGCTGCCCCGCCCTCACCAGCGCCCCTCGCCAATGACCCGCGCAGAGTGGGTATCAGCCCCCATCCTCGCACCGATCATTGGCACTGCTTGGCGTCGCCGAGCCCCGCGCATGCGTGGACTCAAAAGATAGCCAATTGTCCGGATCTGTGATCTTCTCCCGACAATTACCATCGTCGCGCGAGTGCGGATGAGACCAATCGCGTCACGCACGCTGCGCGGTAGGTGAGAAGACCCGCGACACGGTATCCAGACCTGCGGCACGTAAATCGGTGCCCTTGGAGGAGATGTGATGGGCGTTCTGAGTCGAAAGGTGTCGTTCGTTCGCACGCTGGTCGCCGCCGCGTTGGCGCTCGCGCCGCTGTTTGGCGGACCCGGCACGGCGCAGGCGGACGGCAACGCAGACGAGGCGGATCTTCATTTCGAGATAGGCGCGGAGGCGTACCAGAAAGGTGACTTCCGCACGGCGCTCGAGCACTTCCTCCTGTCGAACCGGCTCGTCCCGAACCGCAACGTCACCTTCAACACCGCGCGCACCTACGAGCAGCTCAAGCGCTACGCCGACGCCCACCGCAACTACGTCGACGCGCTCGACGGCGAGACGAACGCAGCGACGGTCTCCACCATTCAAGACGCCATCAAGCGCATCGCCCCCAACGTGGCCGTGCTCCGCATCGAGTCCGACCCGCCGGGCGCGACCATCTACCTCGAGCGCAAAGACCTCGGCTCGCGCGGTCGCGCGCCCAAGCCGCTGGCCGTTCCCGAGGGCAAATACAAGGTCATTGTCGAGCTGCCGGGCTACGAGCCGTACACCATCGAAGGGGTCACCGCGAAGACCGGCACCGAGACGAAGGTGCAGCAGTCGCTCAAGCGCATCGTCGGGAGCGTGGCGGTGAGCGTCGAGGGCGCGCCGGGCGCCAGCGTCCACGTCGACGAGGAGCAGGCGCCGTCGGCGTGCACCGCGCCGTGCACGCTGGAAATCCCGCCGGGGATGCACCTGCTCTACTTCACCCGCGAAGGCTTCCAGGCCGCGCCGCGCCAGGTGGTCGTCATCGCGAAGGAGACCGTCAAGGCCGTCGCCAAGATGAGCCCGCTCACCGGCGCGGTCGTCGTGCAGGCCGATGAGCGCGACGCCATCGTCGAGATCGACGGCAAGGCCTCCGGCTTCACGCCGGCGGTCATCCAGAACGTCGCCGTCGGCAAGCGCAAGGTCCTCGTGACCCTGCGCGGCTACGCTCCCATCGAGAGGGAGATCGAGGTCAAGGCCAACCAGCAGGCACGGCTGCTCGACATCAAGCTCGTCCCCCTCCGGCAGGTCGCCGCGGCCTCGCGCTTCACAGAGAGCATCGAGGACGCGCCCAGCTCCGTCACCATCATCGACGGACAAGAGATCCGCGCCTTCGGCTATCCGACGCTCTGGGAGGCGCTCCGCGGCATCCGCGGCGTCTCGCTCTCGAACGACAGGACCTATCAATCGGCGGCCATCCGCGGTCTCGGCGAGCCCAACGATTACGGCAACCGCATGCTCGTCCTGTCCGACGGCGCCGTCCTGAACGACAACCTGCTCAACAGCACGTTCATCGGCACCGACGGCCGCCCCGATCTCCACGACATCGAGCGTATCGAGATCGTGCGCGGTCCAGGCTCGCTGCTCTACGGCGCAGGCGCCATGAGCGGCGTCATCAACATGGTGCCCCGGGCCAAGGACGAGCCCAGCTCGGTGCACGGCGGCATCGGCACCTACGACAACTCGGTCGTCCACGGCCGGCTGGGTTTCCATTACAACTTCACTCCCAAGGTGGGTGTGATGGCCAGCGTCTCGGGCTCGCGCTCGGACGGCATCTCGCTCCCCATCGAGCTCCGCGACGGCACGACGCAGACGGCAGATCAGATCGATTTCCAGCGTGCCTATGGCGTCGCGGGCCGCTTCTGGGCCGGACCGCTCACGGCGCAATGGTATTACAACCAGCGCACCCAGACCGTGCCCCTCGGGGCCTACGGCGCCCTCTTCAACGACGCCCGCACCGCCCTCTTCGACGAGCGCCTCATGGCAGAGGTCCGCTTCGAGCCTCAGGTCACCGAGACGCTCCAGATCGCGCTCCGCGTGCACGCCAACCATTACCATTACCAGGGCAAATACGCGTACACCCCGCCGCCCGACTCACTCTATGAAGACAACTTCTACGGGACCTGGTTCGGCGGCGAGGCCCGGCTCGTGTGGACTCCCAAGAAGGCGCTTCGCTTCACGGTCGGCGGCGAGGTCCAGGGGCACACCGACGTCCGCATGGGCGGCGAATACGCCGGCGAGCCCTATCTGGACGAGACTCGCCCCTACAACATCATCTCGCCTTACGCCATCGCCGAATGGGGCGCGGCATCGTGGCTGCGCCTGTCGGCCGGTGCGCGCCTCAACGTCTATACCGGCTTCGAAGGCAACGCCGCGAACGGCCCGCCCGTCTTCCGCGGCGCCGTCATCCTCAAGCCGACCCCCACGACCATCCTCAAGCTGATGGGCGGTAACTCGTTCCGCGCCCCGAGCTTCTACGAGCAGTACTTCAATGACGGCGGCTTCGCGCAGGTCGTCGCCACCATCCCGGATCCCAATGACCCGGGCAATTTCAAGTACTCCCTGAAAGCAGAAGAGATCCTCACGGGCGAGGTCGAGCTCTCGCAGCGTTTCCTCGAGGACTGGTCCGTCCTCGGCTCGGGCTGGGTCAGCCAGGTCAACAACATCGTCAACAGCATCACCGTCAACGAAGCGGGCGATCCGGACGCCACCGCGTTCGCGCAGCGGTATTCCAACAGCATCGAGCCTGCGATCCTCGCCGGCGCGGACCTCGAGCTCCGCCGTGAGTGGCGCCAAGGTTGGATGCTCTCGGCCTATTACGGCTATCAGCGGGCGCAGTACCAGCCCCAGGCCGACACCGATCCGACGCTCACCGCCAATCCCCGGCTGATCAACTCGCCCGAGCACCTCGCCTCGTTCCGCGGCGTGGTCCCCATCGTGCCCGAGATCGCGTCCATCGGCGCCCGCCTCAACCTGGAAGCACCGCGCCGGATCGACCTCGGCAGCGACGCGACGACGCGACCGGCCCTGACCGCCGACGTCACCGTGTCGGGGAACATCCGGCGCTTCGGCGTCGGCTACGTCCTCGGCGTCTACAACATCACGGATCAGCGCTACGACTACCTCACCGGGCAGACGTACCTCGGCAAGCTGAGCCGTCAAAACGGCCGCACCCTGCTGCTGAACCTGAACGTTCAATACCCCTGAGGCAGCATGGCACGAACACCCCTCTTGCGATCGCTCATCGCGCTGGTCAAGGCACAGCGGGCAGCGGACGAGCGCGGTATCCCTCTATCGGCCCTCCGCGAGGAGCAGGCTCTGGCCCAGCAACGCCGGGGCCGGCCATTGACGCGCCGTGCGTTCGTGGCGGGCCTCGCGGCGGCCGGCGGCGCGCTGATCACCGGGTGTGGGCCCACGCCATTGCCGCCGCCCCCACCTCGCTCCGGAAAACAACCCAAGATCGTCATCGTCGGCGCGGGCATCGCCGGGCTCTCGGCGGCGCTCCAGCTCGCCGACGCGGGGATTGCCTGCACCGTCTACGAGGCCGCCGGCCGCGTCGGCGGCCGCATGTTCACGAACGCCGCTTACTTCGATCAAGGCCAGGTGTTCGAGTGGTGCGGCGAGCTGATCGACACCAACCACGAGGCGATGCTGGCGCTGGCTCGCCGCTTCAATCTCGCGGTCGATGACCTGTCCGCGGCGGAGCCGGTGGGCACCGCGGAGACGTATCACTTCTTCGGCCAGTATTATGCGCGAGCCGACGCCGAGAGAGACATCAGCGCCCTCCGGCCCGTCATCGAGAAAGATCTCGCGCTCGCCGGCGAGGAGACGACGTTCGAGCGCGGCACCGCTCACGGCCGGATGCTCGACAACATGAGCGTCTACGACTGGATCGAGCAGCGGGTGCCGGGGGGCCACAAGTCGGCGCTCGGAATGCTGCTCGACACGGCCTACTTCATCGAGCTGAACACCGACACCCGCCATCAGAGCGCGCTCAACATCCTTTATTGCCTCTGCACCCAGTCCGACTGGTCGCACTTCTCGATGTACGGGCCCTCGGACGAGAAGTTCAAGGTTCGCGGGGGAAACCAGCAGGTCCCGCTGGCGATGGCCGCGCACCTGGGCTCGGACACGCTGCAGCTCGGCAAGCGCATGGAGTCCATCGTCCAGCGCGCGAGCGGCGATTACGAGCTGACCTTCACCCGCGCGAGCTCGAGCGAGACGGTGATCGCGGACGCCGTCCTGTTGACGCTGCCCTTCGCCGTCCTTCGCGATCTCGATTACAGCAAGGCCGGCTTCGACGCGCTCAAGCACAAGGCCATCCAGGAGCTCGGCCGCGGCCGGCAGAGCAAACAACACCTGCAGTTCAACCAGCGCGTCTGGCGCGAAAAGGGCCCTCGCCCGAACCCCGGGACGGGCACGAGCTACTCGGACACTGGCTACCAGGCGTCGTGGGAGGCGTCGCGCGCGCAGGCAGGGACTGCCGGGATCCTCGTCGGTTATTGTGGCGGCGACTTTGCCGATGCCATGAGCACCACGGTGGCCTTCGCGACGGCGGTGGTCCCCTCGGTGCGGACCGACGCAATCAATTTCATGGCCAAGGCCGAGCCCGTCTTCCCCGGTCTGACCGCGCAATGGAACGGCCGGGCCACGCAGGGAATCCCGCACCTGGACCCCAACTTCAAGTGCTCTTACTCGCACTGGAAGACGGGTCAGTATCAGACCATCCGCGGCTACGAACGAGCGACCCAGGGCCGGGTGTTCTTCGCCGGCGAGCACACGTCGCTCGACTTCCAGGGTTTCATGGAAGGCGGCGCGGTCGAAGGGCAGCGCGCCGCCAGCGAGATGCGCGCCGCGCTCGGGCTTTAGCGACCCGGGGGATTGCAGCAGAGCCAACGCCTGGAGCGCATGGCAGGTGACTGTGTGCGAACGTGTCGAACTGTACGGCGACCAGGGACTGAACTGGAAGTCGCACGGGGCGCGCGAGCGGGACGAAACGGGGTCCTCCTGAGCCCGACCAGAACTGATCTCGCCAGCCGGCCGACATCTGATACGGTCCTCGAATCACCCAATTGCTTACCAGGAGATCACCGATGAAACGCGCCGCGCTCAAGCACGCTCTGCGCTCCGGAGCCTCGCGCTCCGGGGCCTTCCGCTCAGAGTCGCGGCGTCCCCGCGGGCCTTCGAGCAGCTTGATGTCGGGGGCTCTTGCCGGGCTTCTGGGCCTCACGATGACCGCCTCCGCGTGCGAGGACGGGCCGATTGTCGATACGCCGGAGCCGGCGCCCAGCGAAGAGCCGGTGGATCCGGCCGCCCCCGCCGCGGCGGGGCCCACCTTCGACATCGTCGTCTCGACCACGCTCGTCGCCTTCGAGGACTTCGTCACGGCTTGCCAGGAGCGGGGCGGGTTCGTGCAGACCACGGCGGCCTGTGCCGGCAACAATGCTTGCAAGGGGTTCTCGTACATCGAGCCGACGCTCACCGAGCACTCCTGCAAGGGCCTCAACGGCTGCGGTCCGGGAATGAGCTGTGTCGTCCTGCAAAAGGACAGCGGTCGCACTGGCAAGGAGATCTACGAAGGGGAGGGGGCGTGCGCCGAGACGTGCCACGGCCAGTTCGAGCCCATCTACGATCCCAGCATTTATACGCTCTACGTGCGCCCGGACACCCTCACCCTGGAAGAGGCGGAGAAACGCTTCAAGACCGGCTCTGCTCCGCGACTCTACTCGACGGTCGCGTTCGGGGCGCACGGCATCAACGGCGACGGTATCGCCTTCGCCAACATGCCTCCTCATTACTCCAAGTACTCGCGCGCCGAGATCGAGCGCGTGGTGGAGTACATTCGCACCATCCCGATCCAGCCCGTGCTCTACGACATCTCGGGATCACAAGGCGGGCACTGATCCGTCTCCAGCGATGGCCCGGCACGACGTCGAGGAGCTGAAGAGAGAAGCCCTGGGGCTGGGCCTCCGGACCGCGTATTACCCTCATTTGTTCGAGCACCGGCCGCGCGTCGACTACTTCGAGATCATCAGCGAGAACTTCCTCGGTGACGCCGAGCGCCCTCTGCGCAACCTCGAGCGTGTCCGCGCCATGTATCCGATCGTGCTCCACGGCGTCGGCCTGAACCTCCTCGGCCACGCCCCGCTCGACTCCGCCTACCTGGATCGCCTCTGCCGCCTCGCGGATCGCGTCGACGCGCGGTTCGTCACCGATCACCTGTGCTGGACCGGAGCGCACGGCCTCTCCCACCACGATCTGCTCCCGACGCCCTACGTCCCCGAATTGGTCGAGCTCGCGGCGTATCGCGCCAGGCAGGTGCAGCAGCGGCTCGGGCGTCCCTTCGGCCTGGAGAACCTGTCGAGCTACGTCGAGCTCCGCCAGTCGACGCTCACCGAGTGGGAGTTCTACACGAGCGTCGTCGAGCAGGCGGACTGCGGCTACTTGCTCGACGTCAACAACATCTATGTGTCGAGCGTGAACCACGGCTTCGATCCAATGGTGTACCTGCGCGCCATTGATTACTCGCGCGTGCTCCAGGTCCATGTTGCCGGCCACACGCGCGAGCCCGCGGGGAACATCATCGATACCCACGATCATCCGGTGTGCGACGAGGTCTGGCGCCTCTACGCCGAGGCGTGGAAGCTGGGAGGTCCGTTCCCCACGCTGCTCGAATGGGACGACCGGATCCCCGCCATGCCCGACGTGCTCGCCGAGCTCGAGAAGGCCCGGGCAGCCCGAGCATGAGCCCTCCGCCCGTACCCGAGTGGCTTCCAGAGCTTCAAGCTCGCTTCGGGGCCATGCTGCGCACACCGCTCGATCGCGCGTCGGGCACGCTGCGCGCGCGATGGTCCGATTACGACGAGGCCCTGTGTCAGGACGTCCTCCCGGGGCCCGCGCTCCAGCCCACGGGCGCCGCGACAGGCACTCTGCCAGGTGCTCTGTCAGGCACTCTGCCAGGTACTCTGCCAGCTACTCTTTCAGGCACTCTGCCAGGTGCTCTGCCAGGTGCTCTGTCAGGCACTCTGCCAGCTACTCTGCCAGCTACTCTGCCAGCTACTCTGCCAGGTACTCTGCCAGCTACTCTGCCAGGTGCTCTGCCAGCTACTCTGCCAGCTACTCTGACGGCGCGCGCGTTGCTGCCGGCGGAGCGCCTCGCGGTCTACAACAGGCAGTACTGGTGCCGGCTGTTCGGCGTGCTCCAGAACGAGTACCCGCTGACGGCGAGGCTGTTCGGGCTCTGGCACTTCAATGAGCAAGCCGCGAGCTTCTTGCTCGCCCGGGCGCCGCGCAGCCCCGATATCCACGAGGCCGCCGACGGCTTTGAAGAGCTCTTGCAAAGGACACTGCCACGCTCCGCCGGGAAGGGGCGCCCGGGGCGTGGGGCCTCGTCATCGTCCTCCTCGCTGCCGCGCGCGTCGCTGCTCGAGGCGGTGGCGATCGACGCGGCGTGGCGCGCCGTGCACCGCGCCCCCGAACAGCCGCCCTTCCGTCCTTCCGCGAAGGACAGCGCGCGCCTGGGCGACAGCCGGCTCGTCCCGCGGAGCGGGTGGACGGTGATCGAGGAGAGCTGGCCGCTCATGCGGCTTCGCCAGGACCTCGCGGGGGACCCGGGAGAAGCAGCGGTGCCGCTGCCGCCGCGCCTCGCGACCCCGCAGTCCTGGGTCATCTTCCGGGCGCCGGGGGGGGCCGCACAGCTCGCGCTCGCTCCGCGGCAAGCGCAGCTCTTCCGCCTGTTGGCGAGGCACCGCGTGGCCGACGCGCTCGGGCGCCTCGAGTCGGCGGCTTCGCCGAAGGAGCGGGCGCAGCTCCCCGCGAACGTGAGAGCGTGGCTCGCGCAGAGCGTGGAGCTGGGATTCTGGAGTGGGATTGACGAACCTGGCGGGGGCGATGCCGCCTGCGGCAAAGGAGACGGCTGATGCAAACGGTGAACGAGGCTCGGGACGGTGCTTGTCGGAACGCCGCTGGGAAGGGTTTCTTCAGGCGATTCCGTGGGAGTGGGCGGGTGGCCATGCTGCTGGGCGGCGCGGCGCTCGCCGCTCTGCCCGGCTGCGACGACGGCCCGATCGTCCCCGGTGCTCCCTCGGGAGCAGGCCCTTCCGTCGTGGTGGCCAGTCCCTCGACCGACGGCGTCACCTTCGGTCTCACGCTGGCACGGAGCAGCGACGGAAGCACGTTCGCGGCCGGCTGGAGCGAGCTGGCCGAGAAGGAGACGCTCCAGGTGGCGACGAGCACCGACGGAGGCGCCACCTTCGCCGAGGCGGTGCAGGTCGACGACCCCGACGAAGAAGAGCTGTCGTATCTGCGCCTTCTCCTGCCCGACGGGGCCGGGCTGCTGGCCGGCGCGGTGGCTCATGTCCCCGATCCAATGGAACCGTCGCCGCATAGCTGGCCGAGGGTCTATCAGGCAAAGGACCCGGGCGCGGCGTTCGAGCTATCGAGTGACCTCCAGAGCGTGCTGGGCGAACGGAGCTTCATCCAGGGTGCCTTTGCGGCCTCGGACGACGGCAAGACCGTCGTGTGGGCGTGGGTGGACACCACCCCTCCGGACTGGCTCGAACCCGACGCGGCGCCCACCCAGGCCCTCCTGGCGTCGATCAGCACCGACTCCGGCGAGACCTTTGGAGAGCCTCAGGTGGTGTCGGCGACGCCCTTCACGAACGCCACACGCATCGCCGCGTTCGTTCGCGACGGCCGCGCCGGGGTGGTCTACGCAGAGGCCCGCACGATCGCGGGCGTGCCGGTGCCTGTGGGCGTCGCAGCGCTGGCCATGGCCGACGACGACGGGACGTTTCAAGCGCCGGTCATGGTCGCTACCGACGAGTACGGGGCGGTGCCCGCGGGCGGCGCTGTCGGGGCAGAAGGAGCTGCCCCCGGCGCGGCCCTCGGCCCGGATGGGAGCATTCACGTGGCGTGGTGGTCGGCCATTACCATCGGGCTCTGGTATGCCGTCAGCGCCGACGGCGAGACCTTCAGCGATCCGGTCGAGGTGTTTGCCAGCGAGGGCCCCACTCCCGCCAACGTGAGAGTGGCAGTCGACGGGACCGGCGCCGCCTGGATTGCGGCGCTCGATCAGGGCACGGTCCGGGTGGTCCAGGTCCCCGCGGGCGGCGAGCCGACAGAGGTCGGGGGCGCCGCGGATCCGCTGGGCGGCACGGGGGACGCGTTCGACGTCGCAGGGCTGCCGGACGGAGGGGCCGCGCAGCTCTGGCTGGGAGCCCCGCCCGAGGACGAGACGGAGCCGACCTCCCTACCTATCCTCTTTCGCCTTATCGTGCCGTGAGGGATGCGATGCGACTTTCTTATTGGACGTTTCGTCTCATGGGTACCGGACTGGCAATGATCCTGATGGGCTGTCTCGGCGGCGGC
>Ga0163144_10010066_pt1 | contig 20213 bp, 17 predicted proteins | sample OliLak19BULKMAT1_FD_123175 | JGI IMG/M metagenome (GOLD analysis project Ga0163144, IMG submission 123175) | Freshwater microbial mat bacterial communities from Lake Vanda, McMurdo Dry Valleys, Antarctica - Oligotrophic Lake LV.19.BULKMAT1 | ecosystem: Environmental > Aquatic > Freshwater >... | reverse complement strand
GGGCGTTCGGGGTGGGGACGGACAGCAACATCCGGATATCGTTGGCGGAGGAATTGCGGCTTCTGGAATATTCCCAGCGGCTGACCCACAAGGCCCGCGCGGTCATGGCCGATGCGGGGCGATCCACCGGGCGGCTTTTGTGGGAAGCGGCTGCACAGGGTGGCGCGCGGGCGGCGGGGCGCGGGACCGGAGCGATCGAGGTTGGCGGCTGGGCTGATCTTCTGGCGCCGGACATGGCCGATCTGCGGTTGGAGGGGTTGGCGCGCGACCAGCTTCTGGATGCCTTCCTCTTTGCCGGGCGTGACGGGTTGGTCCGCGATCTGTGGTCGGCGGGACGTCATATCGTGCAGGGCGGTCGCCACATTGCGCGTGACGCGGTTGCGGACCGGTTCCGCGCCACGATGCGCCGCCTTCGGGCGGGGTTGTGATGCAGGGCTGGGAGGAGATTCGCGCCGAGGTTCTGCGTCGCATCAGGGCGCGTGACTGGCCGCCGGGCGGGATCATCCCCGGTGAGGCCGCGCTGGCCGAGGAGTTTGGTGTCGCGCGCGCAACTGTGAACCGCGCGCTGCGTGATCTGGCTGACGCAGGTGTGTTGCAGCGCAAGAAACGGGCCGGGACAAGGGTCGCGGAACTGCCGATCCGGCGCGCCCGGCTGGAGATTCCGGTGATCCGGCTGGAGGTGCTGGGGCGGGGCCAGACTTACACCTTTGACCTGCTCGCGGACCGGATGCTTGCAGCCCCAGTGCCGGTCACCGCCCGGCTTGGCCTGCCGGAAGCCGCCCCGATGCGCTATCTGGAAACGCGGCATCTGGCGGGCGGGCGGCCCTATGTGCTGGAGAGCCGCTGGCTCAACCCCGCAGTGCTCCCCGAACCGGCCCCGGATTTTGCCACAATCAGCGTCAACGAATGGCTGGTGACCGAGGTGAGCCTGGTCACCGGCGACATCGCCTTTCTGGCCGAGCCTGCAAGCCTGCGCGAGGCAGAGGTGCTGGGCGTAGCCCCCGGCACGGCGCTTCTGATGGCTGAACGCACGACCGAAGGCACCATGGGGCCGGTCACGCTGGTCCGGCTGGCCTATGCGCCGGGCCACCGGGTGGAACTGCTGTTCTAGGGGGGTCGTGCGGAAAATGCCGTGCGACCAGTTGCGTCAGCTTGCGGTGAAAGGGATGCGTGCGGTGCCGGATGTGAAACGCCGCATAGACCGGCTGGCGCAGGTCGGGCGCGTCCTGAACCGTCAGAAACCGACCCCCGGCGACCAGCGCTGTCGCCGATTTTTCCAGCACATAGCCCGACCCGCCCATCGCCATCAGCAAGGACACGACAGACGCCGACTGCCCGACCGAGACCGGCGAGGTGGCAAGGTCGGGTGTCAGCTGGCGGTGCATCTCCTCAAACGCGGGCGAGAAATGCGCAAAGACAAACCGGTCGGGGCGGATATCGGCCAGTTGCGCCGTTTCGGTCGAGATCATCTGATAGGCCACCTCACCCACGCTTTCGAAATGGAGGTCAGGGTGGGGTTTGGGCGAAAACATCACCGCGAAGTCAAGGATGCCGGTCAGAAGGTCGGTGCACATCTGGTTGGAATAATCCGGCTCGATATAGAAGGCGGTCTCTGGGAAAGTGGCGCGGAATTCGGCCACCCAACCGCCAAGATACAAGGCGGCAAGGTCGTTCTGGATGCCCAGCCGCAGCAGTTGTGCTGCCCCTTGCGGGATGCGAATGCGGCGGCGCGCCTCGTTCCATTCATGGCGAAGCGCGCGGGCATGCGGCTCGAACCGTTTGCCTTCGGGGGTGAGGTCGGTGCCTGCGCGCGAGCGGTTGAAAAGGCGGCTGCCGACTGCATCCTCCAACGCCTGAACCCGTGCCGAAACGGTGGATTGCGTGATCGCCAGCCGCTCCGCCGTGCGGCGAAAACTGCGCGTCTCGGCGAGATCAAGGAAGGTGTCGAGGAGGTCGATCTGCATATTGACGCTGTTGCTCTTGCGGTGGGAGCCGGGGGTTTCACACCCCCGGACCCCCGTGGGATATTTGGAGACGAAGAATGACTGATCGGGTTATTCGATCAATAGCGTTGGGCTGCCCGAATTGAAAGCAGCCGCTGCGCGCGGGATAGTGCACGGGGAACAGGGAGAGCGGTGATGGCAGAGTTTGCGCAGGCCAGGGTGGTCATCATCGGCGGCGGGGCGGTCGGGGCGTCGTGTCTTTACCATCTGGCCAAGGCCGGCTGGACCGATTGCCTGCTCCTGGAGAAGAACGAGCTGACCGCCGGATCGACCTGGCATGCGGCGGGAAACGTGCCGACGTTTTCGTCCAGCTGGTCGATCATGAACATGCAGCGCTATTCGGCGTCGCTGTACCGGGGTCTGGGGGACGCGGTCGGCTATCCGATGAACTACCATGTGACCGGGTCGGTGCGGCTTGGCCATTCGAAAGAGCGGTTGCAGGAATTCAAGCGCGTCGTCGGGATGGGGCGGTATCAGGGGATGGACCTGACGATCCTTTCGCCCGACGAGATCACGTCGCGCTATCCGTTCCTGGAAACGCATGATCTGACTGGTGCGCTGTATGACCCCTATGACGGCGACATCGACCCCGCACAACTGACCCAGGCCCTTGCCACTGGCGCGCGGAAGCTGGGCGCGAAGGTGGAACGGTTCTGTCCGGTCACCGCCGCGCGCTGGACCGGGGCGGAGTGGGTGCTGACCACGCCGAAGGGCGAGGTGCGGGCCGAATATGTGGTGAACGCGGGCGGCTATTATGCGGCGCAAGTCGGCGCCATGTTCGGCCGGCGGGTGCCGATGATGGTGATGAGCCATCAGTACCTCTTGTTCGACACCATTCCGGAGTTGGAGGCCTGGACCAAAGAGGTCGGTCACAAGCTGCCGCTTCTGCGCGACGTGGACAGCAGCTACTACCTCCGGCAGGAGAAGATGGGCTTCAACCTTGGGCCCTACGAGAACCCCTGCCGGGCGCATTGGGCGACGCCGGACGATCCGATGCCGGACGATTTCAGTTTTCAACTGTTCCCCGATGATCTGGACCGGTTGGAGTGGCACATCAACGACGCGATGGCGCGGGTGCCGCTGTTGGCAAAGGCAAACCTGACCAAGGTCATCAATGGACCGATCCCCTACACGCCTGACGGCAACCCGTTGATCGGCCCGATGCCGGGGGTGCCGAACGCGTTCGAGGCGTGTGTCTTTACTTTCGGCATCTGTCAGGCGGGCGGTGCGGGCAAGGTGCTTGCCGAATGGATGACCGAAGGGGCGACCGAGTGGGACATGTGGTCCTGCGACCCGCGCCGCTTTACCGGCTGGGAGGATCAGGATTACTGCGTGAAGAAGGGCCTTGAGGTTTACGGCCACGAATACGGCATGCATTTCCCCCACCACGCCTGGCCCGAAGGCCGGATGAAGCGGCTGTCGGCGGTGCATGAGCGCACGGCGGCGCTTGGGGCGCAGTTCGGGCCTTACAACGGCTATGAGCGGGCGCTGTGGTATGCGCGACCGGGCGATGACGTATCCGAGGCGGCGCAGCGGACCTGGGCGCGCAAGGGGCCCTGGTTCGGCGCGGTTGCGGCGGAATGTGCTGCGGTGCGCGACGCTTGTGGCATCCTCGATCTGCCGGGGTTCAGCCGGTTCCGGCTGACCGGGGCAGGGGCGGCGGAGTGGCTGTTGCACCAGATTACCGGCAAACTGCCGTCGGTCGGGCGGCTCGGGCTGGCCTATTTCGCCGATGACAAGGGCCGGATCGTGACCGAAATGTCGGTGGCGCGGATCGGGGAGGACGACATCCTGCTCATCACCGCCTCGACCGCACAACTCCATGACCGGGGTTGGCTGGAGCGCCATCTTGCCCCGGGCCTCAGCCTTACCGATGAGAGCGCCGACTGGTCGTGCCAAATTCTGACCGGCCCCAAGGCGCGCGACGTGCTGGCGGCGACCGGGACCGATGCTGACCTCGCCAAGGGTTGGCTGACCCACCAGACCGCCCATATCGCCGGGCGTGAGGTGCGGTTGATGCGGGTGTCCTTTGCCGGTGAGCTTGGCTGGGAGATTCACACCCGCCTGGCCGATACCCCCGCCGTCTGGGATGCGGTCATGGCGGCGGGCAAGCCCCTGGGGCTGAAACCCTTCGGGATGTTCGCCTTGAACTCCCTTCGGGTCGAAAAGGGCTACCGGACTTGGAAAGGTGATCTTTCGACCGATTATACAGTGCTGCAGGGCGGGCTGGAGCGGTTCGTCGACTGGGCGAAACCGGCGTTCCGGGGCAAGCAGGCGCTGGCGGCGGAAAAGCAGCGCGGGGTGACCAAGCGCTTCGCGACCCTGGTCATCGAGGCAGAGGCGCATGACCCGCCCTATATGGCGACGATCTGGCAGGGCAGTCAGGTGGTCGGAGAGCTTACCTCGGGCTACTGGGGCCACCGGGTGGGGGCTTGTATCGGGCTTGGTATGCTGAAGGCCGATCTCAACCAGCCGGGTCAGGCGGTGGAGGTGGAAATCTTCGGCCAGCGCTACCCGGCGACGGTCAAGGACGATGCCCCGCTGTGGGACCCGAAGAACGAGCGGATCCGCGCATGACGATCCCCGCCACCATGTCCGGTGTGCAGCTTGTCGGCCATGGCGGGCCGGAAATGCTGGTCTTGCGCGATGATATCCCGGTGCCGCGTCCTGGCCAGGATGAGGCGCTGGTGCGGGTCCTCGCGGCGGGCGTCAACATGACCGACCTCAACACCCGTGTCGGCTGGTACGGTGAGGGTGAGGGGCGCGCCGCAGGCTGGGCGGGGGCCATGGCCTTTCCCCGCATCCAGGGCGGCGATCTTTGCGGCCGCGTGGTGGCGCTGGGCGAGGGGGTCACTGACGTCGCGGTCGGCGCGCGGGTCATCTGTTCCACCTGCCAGCCGGAACCGACCCCGGACAACCAGATGGCCATCGCGGTGATCGGGTCCGAGTTCGACGGCGCCTTCGCTCAGTATTGCGTGGTACCGGTGCGATATCTTTATGACGTCTCAGCTTCGCCCCTGTCGGATATCGAGATCGGGGCGATGCCCTGCGCCTATGGGACCGCCTTCAACCTGATCTCGCGGGCCAATGTCGCGGGGGGCGAGCGGGTGCTTGTCACCGGGGCTTCCGGCGGTGTGGGTCTTGCCGCCGTGCAGCTTGCTCTGTTGCGCGGGGCCGAGGTGACCGGGCAATGCAGCCTGCCGAAGTCGCAGGCGGTCCGCGCGGCGGGGGCCGTCGTTCTGGACCGTGCGGCCAAGCTGCGGCACCGGACCTATGACGTGGTGATCGACATCGTCGGCGGCGAAGGGTTTCAGGACCGGCTAGAGGCGCTGCGCCCGGGCGGGCGATATGCCACCAGCGGCGCGGTCGGTGGCCCGGTGGTCAAGGGCGATCTGCGCACGGTCTATCTGAACGACCTGACGCTGTTCGGCTGCACCCACCAGCCGCGTGAGGTGTTTGCCGGGCTTGTCACCATCATCAACACTGCCCGCATCCGCCCGGTCGTCTCGAAAACCTACCCGCTGCGTGACATTGCCTTTGCGCAGGCCGACCTTGCCGCCGGGCGCTACCCCGGCAAACTCGTTCTTGTCCCACCGGAGCCTCTGCCATGACGATCCCATCCCGCGCCCGTGCGGTCATCATCGGTGGCGGCATTTCGGGCTGCTCTGTCGCCTATCATCTGGCCAAGGCGGGTTGGACCGATGTGGTCCTGCTGGAGCGGCGCAAGCTGACTTCGGGCACCACCTGGCATGCGGCGGGGCTGATCGGGCAGTTGCGCGGGTCGGCGAACATGACGCGCCTCGCCAAATACTCCGCCGATCTTTACCGTGGGCTGGAGGCGGAGACCGGGTTGGCGACGGGGATGAAGCAGGTCGGCTCGATCTCGGTCGCCCTCACGGCAGAGCGCCATGAGGAGCTTTTGCGCCAGGCCACCGTCGCGCGGATTTTCGACGTCGAGGCGCACGAAATCTCACCGGGTGAAGCCAAGGCGAAGTATCCGCACCTCAACATCGACGGAGTGGTTGGTGCGGTGGCCCTGCCGCTGGATGGCCAGTGCGACCCGGCCAATATCGCGATGGCGCTTGCCAAGGGCGCGCGGATGAAGGGCGCGCAGTTGCATGAGATGACCACTGTCACCCGGATCGCCACCGCGAACGGTCGAGTGACCGGCGTGGATTATGAAACTGCCGAAGGGCCGGGGCATATCGCCGCCGATGTCGTGGTAAACTGCGGTGGCATGTGGGGCCGGGACCTGGCGGCGCAGAACGGCGTCACGCTGCCCCTGCATGCCTGCGAACATTTCTACCTGATCACAGAACCGGTCGCGGGCATCGACCTGAACCTGCCGGTCCTGCGGGTACCGGACGAATGCGCCTATTACAAACAGGATGCGGGCAAGATGATGCTGGGCGCGTTCGAGCCGGTGGCGAAACCCTGGGGCATGAACGGCATCCGCAAGGATTTCGAGTTCGACACGCTGCCGGAGGATTGGGACCACTTCATGCCGATCTTGGAAATGGCCACGAACCGGATGCCGCTTTTCCAGACCGCTGGCATCCATACCTTCTTCAACGGCCCGGAAAGCTTTACCCCCGATGACCGCTATTACCTTGGCGAGGCGCCGGAGATGCAGGGCTACTGGATCGCTGCCGGCTACAACTCCATCGGGATCGTCAGTTCGGGCGGTGCGGGGCAGGCCCTTGCGCATTGGATCACTGAAGGCGAGCCGCCCTTTGATCTGTGGGAGGTTGACATCCGCCGCGCCCAGCCGTTCCAGAAGAACCGCCGCTACCTTAAGGAGCGGGTGACGGAGACGCTCGGCCTTTTGTACGCCGACCACTTCCCTTATCGCCAGATGGCCACGGCGCGGGGTGTCCGCCGCTCGCCTATCCACGAGCATCTGAGGGCGCTGGGGGCGGTGTTCGGCGAGGTTGCCGGTTGGGAACGCGCCAACTGGTTCGCGAACGAGGGGCAGGAGCGGGAGTATCGTTATAGCTGGAAGCGGCAGAACTGGTTCGAAAACCAGAAGGCCGAACACATGGCAGTCCGCGAAAGTGCGGGTCTTTTCGACATGACCAGCTTCGGCAAGGTCAGGATCGAGGGCCGCGACGCTTGCTCCTTTCTCAACCGCATCTGCTCGGCGCAGATGGATGTGGCCGAGGGGCGGATCGTCTATACCATGTTCCTCAATGATCGCGCGGGGATAGAGGCTGATCTTACAGTCACCCGCCTGTCTGAAACCGCCTATCTCGCCGTGGTTCCGGGGGCGACGCTGCAACGCAACCTTGCCTGGATGCGTGCCCACGTCGGCGATGATTTCGCCGTCATCACCGATGTCACCGCTGCCGAGTCGGTCTTGTGCGTCATGGGGCCGAAAGCGCGCGACGTGTTGTCCCGCACGTCTCCAAATGATTTCAGCAATGCCGCCCATCCCTTTGGCACTGCGAAGGAAATCGAGATCGGCCTTGGCCTCGCCCGCGCCCATCGCGTGACCTACGTTGGCGAACTCGGATGGGAACTGTACGTCAGCGCCGATCAAACCGCCCATGTGTTCGAAGCCCTGATGGAGGCCAACCCGGACCTCAAGCTTTGCGGTCTCCATACGCTGGACTCCTGCCGGATCGAGAAAGCCTACCGCCACTGGGGCCATGACATCACCGACGAGGATCATGTGCTGGAGGCAGGGCTTGGCTTTACCGTCAGCCGCAAGAAACCGGAATTCATCGGTCGGGAGGCGGTGCTGCGCAAGGAACAGGCGGGTCTTGACCGCAGGATGGTTCAGTTCCGGCTGAAGGACCCCGAACCGCTCTTGTTCCACAACGAAGCCATCGTGCAGGACGGCAGCATCGTCGGTCCGGTCACCAGCGGCAACTATGGCCATTTCCTTGGCGGGGCCATCGGCCTTGGCTACGTCCCCGCCAGGGGCCGGACGGATGAAGAAATCCTCGCCTCCCGCTACGAGATCGAGGTTGCAGGCCAGCGGCACGAGGCCGTGGCCAGCCTTGCGCCAATGCATGATCCCAAATCAGAACGGGTGCGGATATGACCGAGGAAGCAGAAATCATTACCGATATCGGCGAGGTCTGCGAACCCTCGCGGTCGCGAAGGTCCGGCGGCAGGCAGGCGCGTGTCGCAATGCGCGCCGCTCCGCTCACCGATGAAATGCGGCCGGTACGTCCGGGCATGCCCGGCGGCCAGTACAAACCGCTGTCCGAGGTCGCGGTTGAGCAGATCCATGCCGCCGCGCTGGATGCTTTGGAGCAGATCGGGCTTTCGCAGGCCCCGCCCTCCGGCGTGAAGCTTCTGACCGAGGCCGGGGCGATCCTCGGCGATGACGGGCGTATCCGGTTCCCCCGGGCCTTGGTCGAGGACATGCTGACCATCGCCGCCCGCGACATCACGCTGCATGCCCGCGATCCGAGGCATGATCTGCACCTCACCGGCACCAACGTCCATTACGGCACTGCCGGGGCGGCGGTGCATATCGTCGATCCGATCACGCTCGACTACCGTGAGTCGACCGCGCAGGACCTTTATGACGCGGCGCGGCTGGTGGACAACCTTGACAACATCCACTTCTACCAGCGCACCATGGTCTGCCGCGACGTGGTGGATAACCGGGAAATGGACCTCAACACCCTTTACGGCTGCCTTGCCGGGACCGTGAAGCATGTCGGCACAAGCTTTTCCGACCCATCCCACGTCGCCGACTGCTTCGAGATGCTGCACATGGTGGCGGGGGGTGAAGCTGAGTGGCGTGACCGGCCTTTTGTCAGCAATTCCAACTGTTTCGTCGTCCCGCCGATGAAGTTCGCGGAAGAAAGCTGCATCACGATGGAGGATTGCATCCGTCGTGGCATGCCGATGCTGCTCCTCAGCGCGGGGCAGGCCGGGGCAACCGCACCGGCCCCCATCGCGTTGACCATCGTGCAAGCCGTCGCGGAATGCCTTGCAGGTGTGGTCTATGTCAATGCGATCAAACCCGGCGCACCGGCGATCTTCGGCACGTGGCCTTTCGTATCGGACCTGCGCACCGGGGCCATGTCCGGCGGGTCTGCGGAGCAGGCTTTGCTGACAGCAGGCTGCGCCCAGATGCACCGGTTCTACAACCTGCCCGGCGGCGCGGCTTCTGGCATCAGTGACTCGAAGTTGCCTGACATGCAGGCCGGATGGGAGCAAGGGATCACCAACGCCCTCGCAGGCCTTGCGGGCCTCAACATGTGCTATGAGGCAGTGGGGATGCATGCCTCGCTCCTCGGCTTCTGTCTGGAAAGCCTTGTCCTTGGCGATGATCTGCTCGGCCAGACCATGCGGTTGGTGCGGGGGATCGACGTGACGCCGGATTCAACAAGCATCGATGCGATGAAGGAGGTCTGCCTTGGCGGGCCGGGCCATTACCTCGGCTCCGACCAGACGCTGAAGCTGATGCAGACGGAATACATCTATCCAAAGGTCGGCAATCGCATGTCGCCCAAGGAATGGAACGAGGCCGGCAAGCCGTTGCTGCTTGACACGGCGATTGCCCGGAAGAACGATATCCTTTCAAAGGCCGGTTGCCGCGTCGATCCAGAGATTGACGCGATGGTCCGCGCCCGCTTCAACATCTACTTCAAGTGAGGTCTCCATGATCCCCGCCAACATGCTGAAATTCTACATCAATGGGCAGTGGGTCGACCCGCTGTCGAAGAACCGCATGGGGGTCGAAAACCCTGCGACCGAGGAGATGGTCTGCGAGGTCGCCATGGGGTCGGCTGAGGATGCCGACCGCGCGATTCTCGCCGCCCGCGCTGCGTTTGACGGCTGGACCTACACGCCGGTCAAGGATCGCATCGCCCTGATGAAGCGGGTGCTGGAGGTTTACAACGAGCGCTACGAGGATTTCGCCCAAGCCATGTCCACCGAGATGGGCGCGCCGATCACCTGGGCGCGCGGCGCGCAGGCCTGGGCGGGGCAGGTCCATATGGAGGCCACGATCAAGGCCGCCGAAGAGATGGTCTGGGAATACAGTCGCGGCACCACCCGGATCGTTTACGAAGGGATCGGCGTCTGCTCGCTGATCACACCATGGAACTGGCCGATGAACCAGATTGCGTGCAAGGTGGCACCAGCACTGATTGCGGGGTGCACGATGGTGCTGAAACCGTCGGAAATCGCACCGCTTTCCGGCACTCTCTTTGCGCAAGTCCTGCATGATGCGGGCGTGCCGCCGGGCGTCTTCAACCTGGTGAACGGCGCTGGGCCGGAGGTTGGCGCGCGCATGTCCACCCACCCTGAGGTGGATATGGTGTCCTTCACCGGCTCCACCCGCGCGGGCACCCAGATCGCCGCTGTGGCTGCCGCCACGGCGAAGCGTGTGGCGCAGGAAATGGGCGGCAAGTCGCCGAACATCATCCTGCCTGGTGCCAACATCGCCGAGGCGGTGGCCGCAGGCGTGACCGCCGTCATGGCCAACACCGGCCAGTCCTGCGACGCGCCGACCCGGATGCTGGTCCACCGCTCGCAACAGGCCGAGGCGCTTGCCGTTGCCAAGGAAGCCGCCGAGGCGATCAAGATCGGCGATCCGCGCGATGAGGAAACCGTGATGGGTCCGCTGGTGTCGAAGATGCAGTTCGACAAGGTGCAAAAGCTGATCCAGGCCGGGATCGACGAAGGTGCCACTCTGGTCACTGGCGGCGTCGGTCGTCCGGTCGGTGTGAACCGGGGCTGGTTCGTTCGGCCCACGGTGTTTGGCGATGTGGTGAACGCGATGACGATCTCCAAGGAGGAAATCTTCGGGCCGGTCCTCGCGATCCAGCCCTATGACAGCATCGAGGACGCCATCGAGCAGGCCAATGACACGATCTATGGCCTTGCCGCCTATATCGCCGGTCCGGTCAAAGACGCGATCCCGGTCGCCCGCAAGCTTCGCGCCGGGACGGTGAACCTGAACTACCCGGATTGGGACACCTCCGCCCCCTTCGGCGGTTACAAGCAGTCTGGCAACGGCCGCGAATACGCCGACTGGGGCATCCACGACTTCTGCGAGGTCAAGGGCATCGTCGGCTACGGCGAGGCGTGAACCAAGGGGGCGGGACCAACCCGCCCCGCCATGAGGGACAACATGCACTACGGATATATCGGCCTCGGCAACCTTGGGGCGGCCTGCGCTGGCTGTCTGATCAAGCACGGCTTCAAGGTGACGGTCTTTGACCTGAACGCCCACCTGGCCGCGCCTTTGGTGGCGCAGGGGGCAACCTTGGCCGACAGCGCCGAAGCGGTCGCCGCATCGGTCGATCATGTCATCACCTGCCTGCCGTCACCCGCCGTGTCCGAACGCGTGCTGCGCAGCATCCTGCCGCACATGCAGACCGGCGCGAGTTGGGTGGAGATGTCCACGCTTGGCCGCGATGAGGTGCTGAAACTTGCCGCCGTGGCCGCCGAGGCTGGCGTCCGGATGATGGAGCTTCCGGTGACCGGCGGGGTCCATCTGGCGCATCAGGGCAAGATCACCATGCTGGCGGGCGGCGACAAGGACCTGTTCGACCTGCACCATGGTGCCATGCAGGCGATGGGCGACCGGATCTTCCACATGGGGCCTTTGGGATCGTCCAGCATCATCAAGGTCATCACCAACATGCTGGCCTTCATCCACCTGAAAGCCACGTCGGAAGCGCTGATGCTCGCCAAACGCGGAGGGCTTGACCTCGCGCAGTCCTGGCATGCGATTGCCGCCTCTTCCGGCAACAGCTTCGTGCATGAAACCGAAGGCGCGCTGATCCTGAACGGCTCCTACGACATCGCGTTCAACATCGACCTGGCGCTGAAGGACCTCGGGTTTGCCCTGGGATTCGGCAAGGAGTTCGGGGTGCCCCTCGACCTCGCCTCCATGACGAACCAAACCTACATCGCCGCCAAGGCTGCATATGGTGGCGAGGCGCAATCACCGATGATCGCGAAGCTTTTGGAAGACCTTCTTGGCACCGACCTGCGGGCCGAAGGCTTTCCCGCCAGGCTTGAGGTGGGTGCGGTCACGGGGTAGGCCTTGGCGCGTGCAACGGCGAAATCGCAGAACATAGGTGCCGCATGACCCCCGAAGCGCAAGATCGCATTGCCCGCCTGCTCCACCACCGCAAGGCAAGCCTTCTGCAAGGTGATCCGATCGTGCCGCCGATCACGGCGTCGGCCACGTTCCATTTGCCCTCGGTCCAGTCCGGCGGGCAATTCTATGGCCGGAATGGCAACCCATCCTGGGACGCGGTCGAGGCGCAACTTGCGATATTGGAGGATGCCGAGGTGGTGTCCTTCCCCTCGGGTATGGCCGCGATTGCCGCGGCGCTTTTCGCGACGCTGAAGGCCGGGGATCGTCTGGTCATCCCCCGCGACGGATACTATGTGACCCGCGTGCTGGCCGAAGATTTTCTGACGCCGCTTGGGATCGAGGTCATCCAGATCGTCACCGAAAGCTATGCCACCGCCGACTTTGCCGAAGTCGCGGTGGTCTATCTTGAAACCCCGTCGAACCCAGGTCTGGATGTCGTTGATATCGCCAAGGTGGCGGCGCGGGCCAGGGCGGCAGGGGCGAAGGTCATCGCCGACAACACCACTATGACCCCCCTGCTGCAGAGCCCGCTCGACCTTGGCTGCGATCTGGTGGTGGCGGCCGACACCAAGGCCCCCGCCGGACATTCCGATGTGCTGTTCGGCCATGTCGCCGGGCGCGATGCGGCGCTGATGGCGCGGGTGCGCGACTGGAGGCGGATGTCCGGTGCGATCCCCGGCCCGTTCGAGGCGTTCCTCGCCCATCGTGGCATCGAGACACTGGAGGTGCGGCTGGAGCGGATGTGCGCCTCGGCCGCGATCATAGCGCACCGGTTGGCCGATCTCCCAGCAGTGCAGCGGCTGCGCTATCCCGGGTTGCCGGGCGATCCGTCGCATTGGGCGGTCGGCGGGCAGATGGCAAATGGCGGCTTCCTGATCGGTCTTGTGCTGGCCGATGCGGGCGTGGCGGAAGCGTTCCTTGCCCGCTGCCCGATGATCGAACAATCGACGAGCTTTGGCGGAACCCACACGACCGGCGAACGCCGCGCGCGCTGGGGGGATGCGGTGCCCGAGGGCTTTATCCGCCTGTCGGTCGGGGTCGAGCCGGTCGAGGCGCTTTGGTCGGCGATCAGCGAGGCGCTGGCCGGATAGGCCAATTTTCTAGAGGAAGAAAATTGACAAATTCCTTGCTTAAGGAATTTGGCTTCCGGCCCTAAAGACTGTCGAGTATCCGTACCGCCTCATCCTGTACATCGGCGAGTTTGGCGCGATCCTCTCCCGGAAAGAACCGCGCGCGGGTGGCGGTCGGCATGCCGGCAGGGGTGGCGATGATCACGCGGGGCCCATGCCGTGCAGTTTCGGCCTGCCAGCTGGTTGCGAGCGCGATCTGGGCGGCCTTCGTCGCGCCATAGGCCCCGAAAAAGGGCTTGCCGGCCCGGGGGTCATCAAGAAAAACCGCCGTGCCGTCCTGCGGGCGGAGGAGCGGCTCTACCATCGGGATCAGCATGCCGGTTGCACGGGTGTTGGTGGCAATCGACTTTTCCCAATCCTTCTGGTCAAGCGAACCCATCGGCGACAGGGGTGGCGCATGGATGGCCGCATGCACCCAAAGACCAAGCCCGCCCCAGCGGTCGTGGATGCTGCGGCAGAGGTGACGCATCGCGTCGTCGTTGGTCACGTCCATCGGCGCGAGCGTAAGGTCGCCTGCACCCGGTAGCCCGGCTGCCTTGACCCGGTCGTCCAGATCCTCAAGGCCCCCGACGGTTCGGGCGACGGCCACCACATGCCAGCCTCGCAGGGCAAGCTGCTCGGCGATTGCCGCACCAAGGCCGCGCGAAGCACCGGTGACGAGAGCGGTTTTCTGGCTCATGGGGGTTATCCTTGCGGGGGCTTACGCGCCTTTGGCGGGGATAATTGGGCAAGGGTCAAAGGGCAAGGGGGACATAGCTTGGGTGGTTGAAGGCGCACGTCGGCTTGCCGGGTCTGCAACGCGGGTGAAGGATACCAAAAAACCCGACCTCGAAGAGGTCGGGTTTCCAAGGGTTTGTCGCCACTGCCCAAGGCATGAAAAGCCATCGGAGCAGCAAGCAGCTAGCTTACCAGCTATGCACTTCGGTATCGTCGTCATCTGAAAGGATGGCGATGCCGATGATCGCGATCAACAGCGCTGGGATGACCCAACCGGCCGAGCTTGCCGGCTTTTCTTCGACGACAACCGCCTCGGCATCCTCGACGACGACCGGTCCGCCGGCGGTCAGTGCGGTGGCCATCAGGCCAAAGGCAGCGGTAATGGCAATAAGTTTCTTCACTTTATGATTCCCTCGTTAGGATTGTCACGAAACGTTAGCAGTCTCATTCCAATCTTTGCACATCTTTTTTATCATTCCGTACTTTACGCGAGAGGAGGCCGCTTGCACGGCCCACAGGCTCAATCAACGCGGCACCCAGATCAGGGTGACGTTGCGGCAACGGAAGTCCCGCGGCATCACCGAGGCCGAAACGGATCTCTTCCCCGGGTCTGGTGATGTAAAGCGTGCCGAACATCCAGTCCCAGACGGCGAGGGTGTCGCCGTAGTTGCGGTTGAAGTGGCGCGGATCAATCGAATGGTGGACCTGATGCTGGGCCGGCGAAATCAGCACATGCTCCAGCCAGGGCGGATAGCGCAGCCGGATGTGACTGTGCTTCAGGTTGTTGGTCGCAAGGTTCAGCACCGCAAGGAACAGGTTGGTGCCCGCCAGCAGCGCCACATCGAAGTTTCCGAAAAATAACGCCAGTGCAATGCCTTGCACGATGCCGATCACGATCGGGGAAATCAGACCTATCGCCATGCTGTAGAACGGATGGTGCCGAAAAGCAGTCATCGGCGACATTTCTTCGGCAGAGTGATGCAGGGCGTGGAACACCCAAAGCAGCGGCTTGTCGTGGTTAAACCGGTGATAGATGTACAGCACAAGATCGGCGACCAGAAAGATCACCAGCGCCGAAAGCACCGGGCTGCGCTCTTCCGGCAATGGCGGGGCAAGACCGAGGGCAGACCCGACTCCGACCGCCGTTGCCGTCGCAATCGCAGCATAGCTGAGCGAGATGAACATCCCGATGAACCAGTTGAGCAGAAAGAGCTTCGCATCAAGCCAGAACGACCGGTTGCGATAGACCCGTGCCGGAAACGCCCAGGCGATGAAACCCACCCCGGGCTGCCAGATCAGCCACAGCACGAAACACAGCATCAATGTGGCCAGAACGTTGGGCGGTGAAAACGCCGGTCCCAGATTGTCCGCGTAGACCCAGAACAGGAGCGTAAGTTGCTCCCAAACCTGACCCCAGGTCGCATTTTCCGGGTCCAGCATGGCAATCCTCGGCTAAACTATGTCGGTCAGAGGGTGCCAAAACCGATCGGTTGGCACAACCGTCTTGGGCCAGAACCCAGTGCCTTGCCGCGCGCGTGTACTTGCGGGGCTTGCCAGCAGTTCCTTGGCGCGCTACGCAGCCAGCCGGGGGGCGGTTAGCTCAGTTGGTAGAGCGTCTCGTTTACACCGAGAATGTCGGGGGTTCGAGTCCCTCACCGCCCACCAGACTTCAGTTAGCTATCACGCAATCCTGAGGCGAGTCGTCGTCGCCCGCGGCAATCGCAATTCCGATCACGGCCAAAAGAAGGAGCGGGATCAGAGCCCCGGTCGAGCTTGCGGGTTTTTCTTCAACGACAACCACGTCATCGGAAACAGCGACTGGTCCGCCCGCGTAAAGCATCGTGGACCCCAAGGCCATCGCCACTGCAGTTGCAACAATCCGTTTCATGCTATCCCCCGTAAAATATGGCTCTGCGCGATTCATAGGCGACAATCTGCCGCTCACAAAGCTATTTTTCCGGTCCCGGCCCTAACTTCAGCAACACGCGGCGGGCACGGGCAATCGGCTCGATCATCGCCGCCCGGAACGTCGGGTGACGCTGCGGCACGGGCGCACCTTCCGCATCCCCAAGACCGAAGCGGATCACTTCATCCGCTTTGGTGATGTAGAGCGTGCCGAACATCCAGTCCCAGATCGCCAGCACCTCACCATAGTTGCGGTTGTAATGCCGAGGCTCCACCGAATGGTGCGCCTGATGCTGGGCGGGTGAAATCAGAATATGCTCCAGCCAATTCGGATAGCGCAGCCAGATATGGCTGTGCCGCAGGTTCGCCGTCCCGAGGTTCAGGATCGCCCCAAAAAGGTTGGTCCCGGCAATCGTCGCGACATCCACCGATCCCGTAATCAGGCTGACGGCCAGTCCCTGCGCCAACCCCACAAGCACTGCGAAGAACAGAACGCCGAGAATGCTGTAAAGCGGGTGATGCCGAAACGCGGTGATCGGGGACATTTCTTCGGCCGAATGGTGCAATGCATGTATTGACCACAGCACAGGGCGGTCGTGATGCAGACGGTGGTACCAGTACAGTGTCACATCGGCGGCGAGGAACACGATCAGCGCCGACAGGAGCGGAGTGCGCGCCTCGGGCGACGGCGGGGCGGTTCCCAGCAGACTGGCGATTGCCACGGCGGTGCCGGTGGCGATGGCAACATAGTTGAGGGTGATGAAAAGGCCGATGACCCAGTTGAGCAGGTAGAGCTTCAGGTCCAGCCAGAAGGACGGGTTGCGATAGACCCGCGCCGGAAAGAGCCATGGCAAGAAGCCTTTCGCCGGGCGCCAGATCAGCCAAAGGGCCAGGCACAACGCCAGCATAGATGCCACGTTCAAGGGTGACAGCCTTTGCCCGAGATGGCCCGCGTAAAGCCAGAAGAGGACTTGCAGCTGTTCCCAGACTTGCGTCCAGCTCGCCTCATCTCCTCCCGTCATGCCGTATACTCCGCCAGTCCCCGGAATGGATCATGCCGAATGCCCGGGAAGGGCGCAATCCGGTTGGTGCGTCCGGATTGCCCCCGAATGTGGAGCAGAATCGACGAATCGGCCACCTTCGTGGAATGGTCTGCTGGGGCGGTGCTTGCAATTGCGTGAAATCCTGTCCGACACCCTTTTGCAGTGACAGGGGTAAAGTCATGGCTTTCAGAGCGCTTTTCTTAGGCAGCCCGGGTGTGGTGAGCGCCGGCATCGCGCGCGGCTGGCAGCTGGCCGGCCATGAGATTGCAGCCATCTGGTACCCGGAGCGGCTGCAGGGCAGCCGAGAGTTCGAGCAGGATCGCGCGCTGGCAGCCACTGCTCCCGGCGTTTCCATGCATGGTCTGGCATTGCGTGGCGGGGTTGCGGTGCGCCCGGTGCCCATCCTGACACGATGGGCCGTAGCGCGGGCCGAGATGATGGCGCTTGGCGTCGACGTCGTGATCAGCGCCCTTTTCCTTGACCGGATTCCCTTGACGGTCCTTGACGCGTTTCCGCAGCGCGTCGTCAACCTGCACCCGTCGCTTCTGCCGGCGTACCGGGGCAGGTGGCCGACGTTCAGCATGCTGTGGGACCGCGCGATCGACCAGTTCGGCGGCATCAGCCTGCATCTTGTCACGCCCGACTTTGACGCCGGGGCCCTGCTTGGACAACACGCCGTGCCCTTTCCGGTCGACCGCAACCTGAGCGCCTATTATGTGCAGCTCATTCAGGCGGGTACCGGTTTGCTGGCCGGGAAACTGCCGGCCTACCTGTCAGGGACGCTTGTGCCCACGGTGCAGTCCGCAATCGATGGCCCGCAAGCCAACCGCAATCCGGGCGAAACAAGGCTGACCTCTGCCCTCGATTGGCAGCATGTGGAGTGGCTTTGTAGCACGATCCCGAAAATCTCGCACCTGCGAGTGGCGGGAGTGGCGGACAGCGTGATTGTGAGGTCGTTCATCGAGTGTGTCGGGCCGCCAACCGGCATGCCGCCCCTGCGCGACGGCACCGCGCTCCAGATGGATGCAAAGGACGCCCGGGTCAGACTTGCGATTGGCTAGAAGCGACCGACCCAGCGGAATTGCAGCATATGGGAAGTCACGTCGCTGTCCGGGTCGTCTATGCTGACCGACCGATACCGGTATCCGATGTCGAACTGCCGCGCTTCGCCAAAGCGTGCCCCGAGGCCAAGCTGGTAGGCCAGTCCTGTGTCGTCTTCACCGCTGAAGCCCTCGTCGGTCGAAACATTCGCGATGCCAATGCCACCCCCGACATAAGGTTTTACCCCGTTGCCTGCGTCGAAATCGACCCAGGCATTGCCAAGGAGCGCGAGAGTGGTGAGATCGAAGTCGGGGTCGACACATTTCCCGATGCACTCGCCTTCGGAGGTCTGGTAGGAAAGCTCCCCCTCGATGCGAAGGTTTTCGGTCAGCTCTGTACCGATGACCGCACCGATCATGTACCCGTTGCTGAAAGAAAAGCCGCTGCCGATATCTTCGAGGTCATTGACCGAGGCGAAGGCACCAAAGCCGCCGAAATACAGCCCCTCGGCACTGGCATTTGTGGTGATGACACCTGTGGCGAGCGCGGCCGTCAGGGCGAACATATCCCGGGTAGACATCAATGAAACTCCTACAACGGCACTCGCTATTCCTTGACTCAGCGTAACATTCGCGGTCCGCAAAAACAACCAAGTTGTCCGGGCGCACTTGCCCAGGACGGCTACTGCCGCCGATGCTTCGATGTCGGCGATCTGTTCATCACCGCACAGCGCCCTCGCGCTGCATCCGGGGTGCTTCGCAACCGTCAAGGGCCTATCTTTGCAAAAAGGAGACCGATATGAGCTGGAACCCGCTTCTCGACGCCTCGATCCCGATCGGGGATCAGGTCGACGCGATCGAGACCGTGATTGTCCCGCGCGCCCGCGACCTTGGCGGGTTCGAGGTGCGGCGCGCGCTGCCCTCGGCCCAGCGCCAGATGGTGGGTCCGTTCATCTTTTTCGACCAGATGGGCCCGGCGGAGTTTCTGACCGGTCAGGGGATCGATGTGCGGCCGCATCCCCATATCGGGCTTGGGACAGTCACCTATCTGCTGCAAGGCAAACTCCATCACCGCGACAGTCTTGGGACCGATCAGTGGATCGAGCCGGGGGCGGTGAACTGGATGAAGGCCGGCTGGGGCATCACCCATTCCGAACGCACCGATGGCGAGGTCCGGCAAAGGGGGCAGACGTTGTTCGGCCTGCAGACCTGGCTCGCCCTGCCGAAATCGGCCGAGGATGACCCTGCTGCGTTCGTTCATACACCGGAGGCCGCACTGCCGGTGCTGAAGGGGGAGGGCAAGACCGTGCGCCTGATCCTGGGGACGGCCTGGGGGGAAACCGCCCCGATGCCGACGCCAAGCGCGATGATCTATGCCGATGCCACGCTGGCCCCCGGGGCGAGCCTCCCCTTGCCCGATACCCATGAAGATCGCGGCATCTATATCCTGAAGGGGGACGTCACGGTTGGCGGGCAAAGCTTCCCGACCGGGCAGATGCTGGTGTTTCGCCCCGGTGACCGGATCAGCGTCAAGGCCGGGGCTGCGGGCGCGCGGTTGATGATCCTTGGCGGGGACACGATGGACGGCCCGCGCTTCATCTGGTGGAACTTCGTCGCATCGTCGAAAGACCGGATCGATGCGGCGCGTGAGGCCTGGCGCGCGGGCGACTGGCAGCATGGTCGGTTCCGTCTTCCGCCAGCCGACCACGCCGAGTTCATCCCCGCGCCGGACCAGTGATTTTCGTGCGGTTTGCCGCTTGACGCCCTCTGCGCCTCGGGCTATCCCCCCGTCCACGCGCGGTGGTAGCTCAGTTGGTTAGAGTACCGGCCTGTCACGCCGGGGGTCGCGGGTTCGAGCCCCGTCCACCGCGCCATTTTTCTATTTCGCAAAGCAGAGTCGGGCTGAAGCCCGACCTACAGGGGCATCCGGTAGCGGATGTGGCCGTCTGACGCGACATACTGATCATAAAGCGCGCGGGCGCGGGTGTTGCCTTCGTTGGTGTGCCAGTAAAGCCGCGCCCAACCCCTGGCGCGGGCCAGTGTGATCAGATCGTCGATGAGCGCGCGTCCAAGGCCGGTGCCACGCGCCTCCGGGGCGACGAACAGGTCTTCCAGATAACAATCTTCAGTCGCCACCCAGGTGGAGGGATGGTGCATGTGAATCGCAAAGGCCTGAACCTGACTGTCGACGGTTGCAAGCCGAGCCTTGACCGGGGACGCAGGGTCCATCAGCCGCGCCCAGGTGGCACGGGTCACCTCGGGGGCGAGGGCGACCTTGTAGAACGCCAGGTACTGGG
>Ga0163144_10010065_pt1 | contig 20213 bp, 10 predicted proteins | sample OliLak19BULKMAT1_FD_123175 | JGI IMG/M metagenome (GOLD analysis project Ga0163144, IMG submission 123175) | Freshwater microbial mat bacterial communities from Lake Vanda, McMurdo Dry Valleys, Antarctica - Oligotrophic Lake LV.19.BULKMAT1 | ecosystem: Environmental > Aquatic > Freshwater >... | reverse complement strand
GGCATTGCTCTCGCCCTGGTACCAGATCGCCCCACGAATGCCGTAGGAGATGAGCGGAGCCATGCGGCTATCGAACAAGGTGTAGGGCGCATTGGGATTACCCGGGCCGAACTGGGCGGCCGGAGGGAGCTGCACGCCCCAATCCTGTTCCACCGCGTACCGCCAAGTGCCAGACAACGGGATCGCCTGGGCGCCGCCATCCGCAGGCTGCACATACAGCTCCCGCTCGGGTCCGATCATGCCGCCATGGTAGACGTGGCTGCGTGCCCGCACCGCGATCACCAGCGTCGCAGTCGACAGATGGGCCGGGACGGTGAATACCCGTGGCTTGCACCAACTATCTGGACCATCGTTCCAGGACAGCCCGCCGATCCGCTCGCCGTTGACATAGCTGTCGTCATGCTTGTCGATCGCACCAAGGTGCAGTTCCAGCGGCTTGCCCACCCATAAGGCAGGCAATTCGACCGCACGGCGGAACCAGAACACCCCGCTACCGGCATGACCGTGGTCTTGCCAGCGCGACGGCACCGGCATCGACGACCAGGACGAGTCGTCACAACCGGCAGCAGCCCAGCCACGGCGGAATCCATCGTTGACGGCATCACGCTCGCGCGCTTGGCGCTCCCACTCGGCAACGCTCAAGACTGAACCTGGTGCAGCGGCTTCGTAGGCAAAGCCTTCGTAGCCCCGCACCTCGTCGACTCCAAGCGGATCGCTCATCAGCGCTTCGCGGCTCATCCAGGCCTGGATCCGGGTTCCGCCCCAGGCGTTGCAGATCAGACCGACCGGCACAGCCAGATCGCGATGCAGCATGCGCCCGAACCAAACGCCGACCGCCGAGAAGGTCGCCAACGTCTCCTGGGTCGCACGCTGCCAGCGACCATCGATGGCCGTCTGCTGGCCCTGACGTGCCGGCGTGGAGATGGTCAGCAGGCGCACGCCTGGCAGATCCGATTCGACCTTGGACAACCCCTGCGGAGTCTGCGACAGCTTCCACTCCATGTTCGACTGGCCGGAGCAGATCCACACCTCGCCGACCAGCACGTCGCGCACCACCGCGTCGCCAGAAGCGCTGCTGGCGGTCAGCTCATGCGGACCGCCAGCTGGCACGGGCGGCAGGCGGACCAGCCAGCGGCCATCAGGCGAACTGGTGACGCAGGCGCTGTGCCCGGCCAGGCGCACCGTCACCACCTGCTCGGGGCCGGTCATGCCCCATACCGGGATGGGCCGGTCGCGCTGCAGAACGGCGTGATCGGAGAACGGCGGGGCGAGTCGCATGACGGTTCCTGGCTGGAGGGGACCGTCATGCTAATGTCCCCAACCGCCCTGCCAGGGTCGGCTGGAGAGCCGCAAACGGCCACTGGGCCGGCGGCGCCCGTACGTTAGGGCTTCGGTGTGTCCGTTAGAGCCGATGCGGCAGGCACGTCTGCCTTAGGGGCGTCGACCTTCGGCTGCTCGACTACCGGTTTAGGCCGGTTCCAGCAGAACGAGCCGGTGCGCCAGCGGTCGATGCCGAGCCAACCGGCGGCGCCGAACAGAATAATCAGGAACACAATCGTCTTCCACGGACGCTTCTTCTCAGCGTACGGATCATCCAGCATGCGCACCGAATTGACCGGCAGCACGGCGAGCTCGGTCATGGTCGTGCCGTATGGGATGTTGATCGCGACGTTGCCGTTCACCGCCCAGCCATTGGCATCGAGGATCGGGCCAATGGTGCGCTTGCGCAGCTTCAGCCAGGCGAGCACCATCGATGGACCGCTGATCATCAGGATGAGCCCGACAAAGCCGAGCGGGATCCAATAGCCAAGGCCGAAGAAGGCAGACAGCATCATGCCCATGGCGGTGGCGATGCCGCCGACGGCGACACCGAGCGCAGCGACCGTGCCGATATCGATCTTCGGCTTAGTTACAGATGCGCCGGATCCAGCTACCGCAGTTGCAGTCACGGCAGTGGTCAGCTTGCTGTCCGCCGCTTTGTCCGCCTCAGCTGCGCGTTTTGCGGCGAAATCCTCGACGAAGCGGATCACCCGCTGGTATGGGGTCCAGAACGCCTCGCGGATGCTGATCGGGTTCTCGACCACCTTGACCACAGTGGCATCCCAGTCATGCCCCTTGCGGTCCATGAACAGGCCGTTGCGGCCAACGAACAGGCCGTTGGCGTCGCCATTGGTCATCGCGGCACACACTGTCATCTTGGTGTCGCCACGCACACAGTCGGCATAGACGAGATAGGCGTTGCTCTTGCCCGCGAGCAGTCCGTGGCGGGCCATGTCACCGACTCGTACGCACAGCTCGCTAGCTCGGCTGTCGATGTACAGCTTGCCGCTCTGGAAGATGGCCAGGCGTTTCGGATCGTAGACATCCGCGAAGCTGACAAAGTTATTGAGCAGCCGGAAGAGATCGCGGTGAAATCGGATGAGCCGTTCAAGATCGGCGATCGCCTCGAACTCGGGCTTCACCGCCTCGTCCTGCACCAGCAGCGCGACCAGACCGTCTTGGGTCGACTTGCCGAGCAGGTCGCGCAGCCGCGCCACGCCCAGCTTGCCCGCGGCTGCCGCTACCTCGGTAGTACACCAGGCGTGGTAAGCGTCGAGCTTGGTGCATACGGCACGCCAATCGGCTTCGCTCAATTCCGAGTGAGCCCCGAGTAACGGGACGACTGCGGCCGTAGCCAGGGTGGATACGGCTGCGGACCAGGCCGGGTTGATCGCCCGCGCCAGCGGCAGGGCGGCATCCGGACGAACCGCGGCGATCGGGAAGCCGGCAAGCTGAGTGGCATCGCCCAGGGCCTGTCCGGCGATCGCCGCCCAATCGGCATCCGAGCGGCCCAGCTGGACACCGGCCCGGGCATCGAAGGCGGCGGCATTGCAGCGCACAAAGAAGTCGTCGACCTTGGCGCGTACCGCCTCGACCGCGGCGCACGCCGCCGGAGTAGCGTCGCCTAGCGGCACCAGCTCGGCACCGCGGGACTGGCCGGCATCCCACCAGGCCAGCCACGCCGTCGCCTCGGCGACGAAACCAGCCAACACAGCCCGATCGAGGCCAAACTCACCGCTGCGATCGGCGGCCCCAGCGCGGGTCGTCAGGATGTCCGCGATCGCCTTGGCCAGCGCGCCATCCTGGACCATGGCTGGCGGCATCACGCCATCGCCGTTGAACGTCGTCTTGGCCAGTTCACCCGATGCGGTGGCGATCTCATCGACTCCGATGTCGGGCGATCCGGTCTTGCCCACCTTGTCGAGCACACGCTTGGCGCAGGCGATCATGGCGGTGCCTTGCGGCGTTCCCGTCTTGATCGCGGCAATCGGCAGGCGGTCCTTGCCGGCGATGATTGCACCAAGATCGACCAGCACCGTTCCACACCACTGCACCGCGGAGATCACTTCGGGTGCACGCACGCGACCGTCATGATCGGCGTCGATCAGCTGCAGAGTGCGCTCATCGAACTCCAGTCCGACCACCGGGCAGGCGAGAGCCGCCCACAGCTTGTGGTCAAGCTCGGCGAGGGCCGCCAGATCAGCCGCGGTCGACAGGCGGACCTGATCAAAACCACCGAGACGACAGAATGTGAAGGCGTGCGGCATGCTTGAGGGGATAGCCCCGAATAGAGGGCCGGCAAGGTGTGCTCAGCGAGACATTGTCCGCTGACTGCTCAACGCCTATTACTTGCCCATCTGCTTCTCAACCTCGGCGTCCAGATTCTTGAGCGCCTGGTCGACCTGGGCATCCAGTTCAGCCAACACCTCGCGCACGTTCTGCGGTGTGTACGGACGGGGTTCCTGTTTCAGGTCGGGCAGAATCGGTTCGGGTGGGGTCGGCGTAGCAGGCGCGGTGGGAGTTGCCGCCGCGACGGCCGGCGCAGGGGTCGGCACCAGAGCAGTGCGGTCCAGGCCGGCGTGTTCGAGGAAGGCGATCGCAACCTGCGAGGTGACGGCAAACTGCAAACCCTGCAGCACCACTCCGGCCTCGTTTTGGCGGATGACGAAGGTGTTGATGCCCAGCACGGTGCCCTCGGCACCGATCAGTGGACCGCCGCTGTTACCCGGATTCACCGCTGTCTCGGTCTGGTAGACGTCTTTGCCGGTCGTTCCGCCGTAGTCGGCGAGGAAGTTCGACACCGTACCGGTGGTCAGGGTCCATAACCCGCCGTGGCCGGGGTGGCCAATGGCGACCGCCGGTTCGCCCGACACCGCCCGCTCGGGATCCAGTTTCAAGACCGGTGCGTAGTCTCCCTTCGGAAGTTCGATCAGGGCGAGATCCAGATTGCCATCGACGGCCACCAGGCGGCCGACGAGTGGCTCGACCAGATCCTTGCGCATGTCCCCGGACAACTGCGACGGCTTGCGGAAGATCAGCACACGATCGGGCTTCCCGCCATCGACCGTAACGACATGCGCGTTGGTCAGTACCTTGCCACTCCCATCGACAATCAGGCCGGTACCCATCGAACAGCCTTCGACGCCCTGGCGTTCAGCCAGGATACAGACCACTCCGGGGCTCAGTCGGAGATACAGATCCTTGGCGCTGGCAGCGTGCAGCGCAGGCGCCGACGCTAGGATGATGAGGACAGGAACAAGATTGCGGGACATGGCAGACTCCGGGGCGGCTACTGTGCCGTCGCTTCCCGGCGTGGGCAAGCAGCGGTTGGTCTCAGCGGACGTCGAAGCGGAACATGCGCTTCTTGCCGGCGCGCAACAGTAGATGGCCGGCCGGCGCATCGCCCGGCAGGGCGCGTTGCTGCAGATCCGACACCTTGGCCTCGCCGAGGACGACACCGCCACCTTCGATCAACCGGCGGGCCTCGCCCTTGCTGGCCGCCAGTTTGCCACGCACCAACAGGTCGAGCACCGCGATGCCGGCGGCCAGTTCGGAGGCGGGCAGATCGGCATGCGGCACCGCGTCACCGGTAACATCGGCGGCAGCCGAGAACGCCCGCTGGGCGCTGTCGCGGGCGAGATCCGCCTCGGCCTGACCATGGATCAGCCGGGTGACTTCCCAGGCGAGGCGCTCCTTAGCTGCATTCAGCGATGATCCGCCACCCGCGGTCAACTGCACCACCTCAGCCATCGGCAGGATGGTGAAGAAGCCGAAGAAGCGCTTCACGTCGGCATCGGCAACGTTGCGCCAGAATTGGTAGAACTCGTAGGGCGGGGTACGTTCCGCTGATAGCCAGATATTGCCGGACTCGCTCTTGCCGAACTTCCCGCCATCCGACTTGGTGACCAGCGGGAAGGTCAGACCAGCGAGTTCCAAACCGGCCTTGCGACGACCCAGCTCGATGCCCATGACGATGTTGCCCCACTGGTCCTGACCGCCCATCTGCACGGTGCAGTTCGCGGTGGTGGCGAGGTGCCAGAAATCCCACGCCTGCATGACCATGTAGTTGAATTCGAGGAAGCTGATGCCGCCCGCCTCCATCCGGCCCTTGACCGAATCCATGGTCAGCATGCGGTTGACGCTGAAGTGTGGACCGGCCTCGCGCAGGACCTCGATCCAGGTGCGCTCGGCCAGCCAGTCGGCGTTGTCGACCAGACGGGCATCAGTGGGACCGTCGCCGAAACGCACCACCCGGCCAATCTGCGCGGCGATCGCGGCCGCATTGGCCCGCACCTGCTCGCGAGTCAGCATCTGGCGCATCGCGCTCTTGCCCGACGGATCGCCGACCAGCCCGGTCGCCCCGCCGATCAAAACGATCGGCCGATGGCCCAGCTGCTGCAGCCAGTACAGCGCCATGATCGGCACCAGCGATCCGACATGCAAGCTGTCGGCGGTCGGATCAAAGCCGATGTAGGCGGACAGCGGCGCGACGAAACGCTCGCGAATGGCGGCATCAGTCGTCTGCGCGACCAGGCCGCGCTCGTTCAGGACATCAACGAAGTTCATGGGCCGGGAGTCTGGAATCGACCGTGGAAAAGCCAGACACGGAGCGCATCGCGCCTCACCGGGTTTCGCTCACATCGGGAAAGGGTTCGGGCAGCAGCCCGGGGGCCTCCAGGGACGGCTCCCAGGCGGGATCATGGTACCGCCAGGACAGGCGCAGGGTGCCCCGGCGAGCGGCTTCCGCGGTGCTGGCCGGCGGATCGACCCAGTCGCGCACCAGCAGTTGTATGCAGGCCGCCTGACGGGCGTTGGCCGTCGGCAGGGCGGCTTCGAGATGTGGCCTGGCAGTTGGACCGAGCAGGAAGAGGGCGCGGATCGCCCAGGCCGGGGCCGGCTTGCTGCCGTCACGCAAGTGCGGCACCAATTCGGCACAGATCGGTGCCGTCGACTCGGTGTCGCCACGCATGGCCAACAGCCATGCGGCCAGAAAGCGCTGCTGGGCATCATCCGAGGCCAGCGCCGTACGCAGTTCGGCGGTGCCAACCGGTTGGTGTATCCACAGCCAGCAGGTCCCTTCCTTGGCATTGCAGAGATAGGTGACTCCGTCTCGCCCATATGGATAGGCATCGTCGCGAAGCCCCTCGATCGACACCGTGATCAGGCGCGGACTGGGCGGCTCGCCCTGATTGCGCAGTAGCGAGGCGGCAAATTGCCGGGACTGGTAGTCGGGGTCGTCTAGAGCCTGACGCAGGAACGGAATCGCCTCTTCGCCGAGACTGCCAATAAGCAGATCTTTGGCAGACAGCGCACTCCAGCGCACCCCGTCGCTGCGCAGCGCGCGCACCAGCAGGGCGAGGGTACGGCTGCGCTCCTCGTCCCGCAGTGGACATTTCAACAAGGCGGCACCGGCGCTGTGGACCGCACCGTGCCGGTTGGCTTCGAGGGCGGTCAGCAGCGGCGGCACCGCCCTGGCATCCGCGAGCGAACCCAGGGCGTCCATCGCTGCGCAAGCAACCGTGTCGTTGGGATCCGCGAGCATGGCAATGAAAGCGGGCAGCAGGGTGGCACTATGCCAACCGTCAAGCCCGCTGACAGCCTGTCGTCGCACCCGTGGCGATGAATCGCCCAGCGCGAACAGCAGCAGGTCCTGGCGGCACAGCGCTTCGCCAAGAATGCCGATCAGCGCGGCCCGGACCTGCGCGTCCCCATCGTTGATGTGGTCGGCGACAACAGTCAGCCCAGCGGCATCGCCCGGCGCACGCAGATGGAGGTACGCCAGATGCTCCGCGGCGATCCGGCGCACCGCCGCATCGTCGGTTGTGAGCGCCCGGATCAGGCTGCGCTTGCCGGCTGCGGGATCGTGGCCGATGCGCTCCATCAGTGAAACATAGGGCGTATGGCGGGTGAACACCGGCGGCGAGTTCGACTGACGCCGGGCCTCAGCACGAATCGCCGGTTCCAGGAACGGGCTGTAGGCGACCACGCCGTCTGGCCACCACTGCGGCAAACGCCACCAGGCGAGCAGTACGACACCGAGCAGCAAGGCAGCAATCGACGCCAGCAGCAGGCGGATGCGCATGCCGTAGCGTCTACGTTTTACAGTGAAGGGAAGGTGCGGCCTAGACGTTCAACTGGGCCATGATCTCGGTCTTCACCGCGGCCGGATCGGCGGTGCCGCCGGACAGCTTCATGGTCGCCCCAACCAGGCGACCGACCGCCGACAGCTTGCCGCCCTTGATGTCGGCGACCGCCTTGGGCTCGGCAGCGATGACCTGGATCACCCACGCCGTCAGAGCGCCAGCGTCCTGCACCTGGATCATGCCCCGACTGGTGAAGTAGGCCTCGGGCTCCTGATCGCCGACGAGGAGCGCGCCGAGCTCGGCCTTGGCGACCACCCGCGCAACCTTGCCGCCATCGACCAAGGCGATGACTTTGGCCATCACCGCCAGCGGCGCGACCTCGGTCAGCGGACGGCCGCTCTCGTTGGCCAGGCGGATCGATTCCTCGCGCGTCCAGTTAGCGGCCAAGCGTGGTTTGGCGCCCAGGTCGATCAAGGCCTCGACGTAGTCGGCAGTGGCGCGCTCCATGGTCAGCTCGCGGGCGACTGCCGGATCAAGACCAAACTCGGCGACGAAGCGGGCCTCGCGTGCCTGCGGCAACTCGGGCATGGACGCGCGGATCGCCTCGACGCGGGCAGCAGGCAGATGCAAAGGCGGCAGGTCGGGATCGGGGAAGTAGCGGTAGTCCGCCGCGTTCTCTTTACTGCGCATGATCCGCGTGCACTTGGCGTCAGGATCCCACAGCACGGTGGTCTGTACGATCTCGACACCGCGGCCGGCCCGGCACAGGCCGGTCTGGCGGCGGATCTCGTATTCGATCGCCGCCTCGACATTGCGGAACGAGTTGAGATTCTTGACCTCGACCCGAGTGCCAAGCTTCTGCTGGCCGACCGGCCGCACACTGATGTTGGCATCGCAACGCAGCGTGCCTTCCTGCATCTCGCAATCAGAAACGCCAGCCCAGCGCAGCGAACGGCGCAACTCGGTGAGGTAGGCGAAGGCCTCGGCCGGGCTGTGCATTTCGGGCAGCGAGACGATCTCGACCAGCGGCACGCCGGCGCGGTTGAGGTCCACCTCTGAGAACGGCCCCCGCTCCTGGTGGACCAGCTTGCCGGCGTCCTCTTCCATATGGATACGGATCAGACCGATGCTGCGAGCCGTGCCGTCCGCCAGTTCGGCGCGCACGGTGCCACCCAGACAGTACGGCTCGTCGAACTGGGTGATCTGATAGCCCTTGGGCAGGTCGGGATAGAAGTAGTGCTTACGGTCGAACTTTGATCGTTCCTGCACCTCGGCACCAACTGCCAAGGCGGCGCGCACCGCCAGCTCGACCGCTGCCGCATTCACCACCGGCAGCGAGCCGGGCAGGCCAAGGATGACCGGATCGACCATGGTGTTGGGCGACTCGCCGAAGCTGTTGCCGGCGCCGCTGAACATCTTGGTCGCCGTCTTGAGCTGGCAGTGGACCTCCAGGCCGATCACTGCTTCGTAGTCCGTGGTCATGGCCGGAGAGGGTAGGCCCAGCGCCGGCCTGGGAAGAGGGTCGCCCCGGCTACTTCGGCGTCGCGCTGACGATCGGCACCCAGCCCATATCGGTGTAGCATTCGCGCCCGAGATCCTTGGTCTCGCTGCCACGGGTCTGGCGAATGGTCACCGGATAGCACATGTAGCCCTGGAATACCTGCTCTTTGAAGCAGGCCGAGAACGACGAGCCATCGTCGACAATGAACATTGGCGGCGGGGCCGGGGTGTCCTTGTGGCGCCAGCTGGGATAGATGTAGCCACCCAGGACCTCGGTCTTGCCACCACCGGTGGTGCGGATCCAGGTGCCGGTCGCGGTCTCGGTTTTGGTGCCGAAGATCCACACCGTGCCGCCGTTGTTGGTCAGCATCACGCCATTGGTCTCGGGGTTCCACTGACGCATCCACACGTTTTGGCCAGTAATCGTCAGATCGGCAATGGTCAGATCTTCAAGGAACAGCTTGGCCCCCTTCGAGGCCGGCAGGCCGCGGTAGGGAACGCCGCAGACCGCCCCGCGTCCACACACCACCGTGCGCTGGCTGGCGTGCTCGATCCACACGTTGTTCTTGACCGCGTTGCGATTGCCGAAGTCGTGGACGAAGAAGCGTTCGATGACGATCGGATCCTTACCGGCGCCAATGCGCCAGACCGGTTCCGTCGAACGGGCCAGGTCGGGGGCGATCTCACTCAGCGAGTCGGTGCCGCAGATGCGGCGGATCTCGGCCGGTACGGTAATCGGCGAGCCGAGCTTAAGGTTGCCCGGGACCAGCAGCGAGGTGCGGCCATTCTTCGCTGCCCAGTCGAGCGCCTCCTGGATCGCCGGGCTGTCGTCGAAGTCGGCTTCCAGCCGCTTGGGGTTGACCACCGCCCACTTGGCCGGCGGATCCCAGGCGATCTCAGGCGACTCTTCGATCGGCAGGTTCAGCATCTGCGCCGGCGTGCCCTCGAAGGCGGCAGTCTTCGCGCCAACGTTCGGCCACCAGTCCGCCTTCTGGCCGGGTCCGGCCAGATCAGGCTGCTTGGCCTTGGACAGGTCAACCAGCTTGGCGTAGCCGGTCTGCGAAACATTGCGCAGTTCGATCTGCGGACGGTTGGCGATGACGGCTGCAACCTTGGCGGCTTCGGGTCCGACGCCGGTGAACACCGAATCGTAGACCATCACCGCCCCGTACGGGGTTTCGTCGGCGAAGATCAACGCCGGGACGCTGTTCTCGCTGAGGATCTTGCGCAGGAACAACGTCTGGGTGTTGTTGCGGATGCCGGCCTTGCGCTGACCTTTTAGCTTCACGTGCTCGAAGGTCATGCTGAAGCAGGTCTGCACCGAGTTGATGCCGTAGTCGAAGCCCTCGACCACGAGATAACGCACCAGGCCGGGACCGGGCTCGTGCTTGGTCAGGTCGAAGCCAGTATGGCCGCTGTCCTTGCCAGCGCGCAGGGTCACGCGCTCGCACGAACCACTGTTGTTGTTCATCCACTCCAGCGCAACGGCGCCGGGATTACCGCTGCCGACATCGATGGTCAGATCGTAGACGCAGTTGTTGAAGGCCATGCCGGTGGTCTTGCCTTCGAACTGCGAGAGCACCGCCTTGCGCTTGTCGTAACCGGGCGCGCTGTCCTTGAGCCGGATGATGCTCTGGTCGCGACCCTGGCCTTGGATGGTGAGGAACTTGGCCTGTTCGAGATTGTCACCGTAGCTCAGCTTGTCGGACACCAGATAGGTGCCAGCCGGCAGATAGACGATGCGGCCACCGCGGCTGCGGTTCTCGCTGATCGCCTTTTGGATAGCCGCCGTGTCGTCGGTCTTACCGTCGCCCTTGGCGCCGAAATCGCGCACATTGGCAACTCCTGGTACATCAGGTAGCGGGCGACCGGCGGCGCTGCCGCCCTTGCCCGGTTCGAACGGGATGGCAGCAGCGAGCTTCGGCCCAGCGGCGGCCGCGCCGGTGGCGATCAGAGTCACCGTCGGCTTGACCAAGGTAACGTTGGCACCCGACCAGTGGCCGTCATGCCAGGGAATGATGGCCAACTCGTCGCCAGCCTTCAGCACCGCCTCCACCGGATTCAGCTGATTGCCCTTTTCAGGCTTGAGCGCTTCCGACGACAACGGCTCGACCGACCAACTGTCGCCTTTCTTAAAACGCTTCATGACCTTGAGGAAGGTGGTGGCGCCGCCTTCCCAACGCCACACATCGACCTGGCCACTCCAGCTGTAGCGGCCATCCTTGGGCGCCATGAACACCAGCGCAGCCCCCTTGACGTAGTCGAGATCACCGCCGCCACGCGCCCGAATGCCGAATTCCAGATTGCCGCCGTCCTTGCAATGCACGGCTGGCTGGCCGCTCTGATTGCCCTTATCATTGAACCACTTGTCGCCTGCCCAGCCCATCGTGACGTAGGCCGCGCCATCCTCGGGATTGCCCGGAAAGATCTGGTCGAGGCGCCAGCGTGGCTGGCCGTCGACCGGGACCGGATTGCCCTGGTCCTTGCCCCACACGGCGGGCGGGGTGAAGGATTCGCCGGCACAGAGGGCGGCGGCGCAGGCGAGGATTGCGAGGCTACGCATGGTTGGATTCCGATTCATGGCTGGCGAGTGGATTCACGTGGTGCTACGGCTTCAGCTTCTTCACTGCGTCGAGGTCGGCCTGGGTGGCCACGCTGAGGAAGTCCATCGCCCAACCCTTGTCCCAGTCGTAGGTCTCGCCTTTGCGCTCGACATGGACCCAGGGCTTCCACTCGCCGCTGCCGAACGAGTGCAGGCGGTGGCCGACGATGCTGGCGGCGGAATCCTTGATGGTAATGCCATTGCGCACTTTCTCACCGAAGCTGCCGTACCAGAAGGCGCCGAGCAGTTCGGTCATGCTGCCGTCCGTCAGTTCCGCCTTGGCTCCGGGATGCTCAACCTTGCTGCCCATGACCCAGAGGATGCCGCCCTTGTTAGTCAGGCCGAGGGTGCCCTTCGGCGGCTCGTAGTTGAAGTAGCGGCACCACACCCGGGCGCCGGGCTTCTGCATGTAGAGGTGGCCAACGACGTCCTCGATGAAGACGTCTCCGCTCTCTTCCTGGGTCACCGAGCCATTGATGTCGCGCACGATGAGTGTGCGCTTGCTCTGCTGCACGATCATCATCCGCCCGCCGTTCCACGACGGGATGAAGCGCTCGATCACCACCGCCGGGGCGCTACCGTCCTTGACGTAGATGTGGTCGGCGTTGACGTAGGCCTCGCAGGCAATGATGCGCTGTACTTTGCCGCGCACGATCAGGTCTTTGGTCTGGTACTCTTTGCCGCCAGGGAAGTAGACCGTGCTGGCGCCGCTATCGATCGCCTTCTGCACCGCCTCAGTGTCGTCGCTCTTACCGTCGCCCTTGGCGCCAAACGTCATGACGTTGGCCCAGTCCTTCTTCACATCGCCCCAGGGCACTTCGGGAGCCCATTTCACTGGCAGGTTGAGGGTCTTCTCGACGCAGTCGGGGAAGGCTTTGACGGTGGGTCCGGCGTTGTATTCATCGATGTCGCCCTTGGCATTGCGTTTGTCGTTTTGCAGCCCCTTCACCGCCAGTTCGTAGCCGGTGACCTTGATGTTGCGCGCGAAGAGGTGCTTGTCGTCGCCCCCGTCGATGATGATCGCGGGCTGGTCTTTGGCTCCGCCCAAGAGCTGGGAATCGATAAGCGTGACGAAACTGCTCCAGCGCGGACCGATGATCAGCGCGGGCACCGAATTCTCGCTCTTCAAGTTGTGGATCATCAGCGTCTCATTGGAGTTCTTGATGCCCGCCTTTTTCTGGCCCTTGAGCTCCACGTCCCAGATAGTGAAAGAGTTCATCGAGGACGACCAGATGCCGTAGTCAAAGCCGCTGACCGAGAAGCGCCGCGCCGCGCCGGGGCCGGCGTCGCCGGTAAAGCCGAGGTCGAGGCCCACCGCGCCCTGGCCGTCGCCGCTGATGATGCTGATCTCGTGGATAGTGCCCTGGTTGCTGGCATTGAACTGCAAACCGGTGGCGCCCGGGTTGCCCTTGCCGGTGTTAATGGTGAGGTTGCGCACCGCATTGCGGAAGCGTTGGGCTGGGCCGTCGCCAGTCCACATAACTGGATGACCCTTGGGCTTGGCGACATCCTTGTCGGCGATGCCGGTTTCCTGGAAACCGGGGCAGGCGTCCTTGAGTTTGATGATGGTCTTGCTGCGGCTCTGACCCTGGAGGATGGTCAGCTTCCAGGCGTCGCCCCAATCGCCCTTGTACTTGCGCTCGGGGTCCGCGAGCCGGCGCGAGGGTGGCCACTCAATCGTGCTCGTGACCAGGTAGGTGCCGTTGGGCAAATAGATGATGCGATTGTTGGCCTTGTGATCGTCCAGCGCCTTCTGAATCGCATCAGAACAGTCGGTCGTACCATCAGGCTTGGCGTTGTACGGCGGCTTGGTCACGTCGATGACGCCAGCATCATCGGGGAAGGTGATCTGCTCCTCGGCGGCAGCCGACAACGGATTGCCGACCGGCATGAGCGCGGTGATCACAGCGGTGAGGAGGAATGTGCAGAGGGTGGAGCGCATGGTCGGATCCTTTAGCGGCTGAGTTCGATGGAGAAGATCGGCTTATTGGCCGGAATGGTCAACACGCCATCGGCGCCGACCTTGCCTTCGAGCACGGTCTTGAAGTGCCAATCGACCGCCTTGTAGGCCATGCCAGCGATCGCCTTGGCTGTGACCACGCCACCAGCGCGGGCATACAGCACCGGCGGGCCGGGCGTCTTGTCGCCCAATTCCATGCCCTGGTAGGGCTTGCCGGTATAGCCGAGATCGCCGCGCGCGACGTTATCGTCGTTCAGCTTGAAGCCGTTGTTGAAGCTGGTTGAGACCAGCGTGCAGTAGATCGACTTCGCTTCGCCCAGCGGCTTGCCGTCCTTGGCCACCAGGGCGAATGAAACGTACTGTTCGGCGTCGCTCATCGGATAGCTGATGCCAGCATCGTTGACGATGACGATCTTGTCGAGTGTCACGCCACTCTTGAACACGACCGCGCCGCCATGCTGGGCGAAGAAGCCAGTGTAACTCGCTGCGATCGGCGTATCGATCTGCAGGTGGCCCTTGTGCCAGTCGTACGCGATCTGGTCGGTGGGCCGCAGCGGATTGGCCTGCTGTAAGAACGGATCGACCACCGGACCGACAACCGTGTCGTCTTTCTGCTTAGGATCGACCAGCATGTGCAGGCCGAAACGGTTAGCCGTCGAAATGATCTGATGCCCCAGTTCGCCGAAGCTCTTGCCGTAGTCGGCGCCCTCGGGCGCGTACAGCGTGCGGCTGCCGAAGGTCATCACCGTCGGCTTCGGAGCGCTCTTCAGCGCACCGCTGCGCCACAGCAGGCCGGCGCCCTTGAGCGCAGCAGTGTAGACCTCGTCGTTCTTGTAGTGCACACCCTCAATCGAGCCGCCATTGCCGGCATGGCTGTAGTTCAGGCGCTTGCTGTAGGGCGTGGCCTCGGCCGGGTCGTTGGGGCGGCCGAAGAGGTGGAAATTGATGATGTCCCAATCCTGCACCGCGCCGATGGCGGCGATGCGATAGGGCACCTCGGCGCGGTACTTGTCCGGATTGTTCTGCTGGAACTCGTAGACGAAGAACGGCATGCCCGGGACGCGCGCGGTCTCGGCCCAGGGGATGCCCATGGCGGTACGCGGCGGTTCATCGAGGCCGCTGAGGAACGGAAAGCGCTTTTGATCGCGATCCCACGCCGTCTGCCACAAGTAGCTGCACATGCTGCTGGCGTCACCGTGCTGGTGCAGCCACACCGCCTGGGTGCGGAAGCCATCACCCGTGTCGAGCAGCATTGGTGAGAGTTTCAACGACTTGCCCAAGGTCTTGGCATGATCTTTCATCGCCACCTTGTAATGGACATGCACATCGCTGAAGAAATGGATCACATCGCTGGCGCGCACACGGCTGAAGTCGTCACGGTTAAGCGCCTGCTTGGCCGCTGACAGTGCGGCGAGCGCGGCCGGGTTCGCATCGTTGACCGCCTTGCCGCTACTGCCGCTGGCCAATGGTGCCAACAGCACCGTGCCGGCAGCCAGCGATTCACCGGGTAGCAGCGCGCCCCACGCCGCCTTCAGGCCGGCCTCATCCTTGTACTGAGCAACCAGGAAATCATTCCAGCGCTTGATCAGGCTATCACGGAAGTATTTGGGCAGTCCCTGCCAGTCGCCCCTAGTCAGATGGGCGAAGTACCACTCTTCGTTGGTCAACTCCCATACCACCACCTGGGGATTGTCACCCAGACGGATGTCGCCCTGGTAATGGTTCCGCCAGCCCGCCACCGCGACCATGTTCGCCTTCAGCTTGGCTTGGCACCGCTCGTCCCAGCCGATCTGCGGTACCCAGGGCAGCGGCAGCGATCGCTTGTCGCCGACCTGCTCGGCCATCGCTGTCCGCCACGCCGCTGCGTCGGGACTTTCGATGATGCCCACGTCGTCCGGGGTGATGTCGCCGGCGCTCCCGAAGGAGGTCGACCACACCTTAATGCCGCGCTTCTCCAGTGCGGCCAACATGAAACCTAACTGGTCGCTGTTACTCATGTCGCCCGGCTTCCACTCGGCACTCCAGTCGGGGCTGACGATGGGCCAGTAGCGCACCAGGTTGAAGCCGGTGTCGGCGATGCGCTGGGCCAGGGCGTCGTAGACCTCGCACATCTTGGTGTACTTGGCCTTGCGCACCTCGGGCGTGTCGTCGGGCTTTGGTGCAAATTTGGTGTTGAGATCGCCTTCCAGCCAAAAGTGGCCGATCCAGCCCCAATAGCGCTGGCGGACACCATTGAGGGACAGGTGGCCATCCCTCACCTGCACGTAGGCAGAATCTGGCGGCAACTGGGCCGGCACATCGGCAGCCGGGGCAAGGACGGCAAGAGCGAGCAGACTGGCGGCGAGGGTCGGACGGAAGGGCATACGGATCCTTGTCGGAGGACTGGGAGGGATTGTCGGGGGTGATTCAGCAGTTGATTGGAGGGGCGACCGAGCCGCCCTGGATAATGGTCGGAGTTATTAACCTGGTCGATTGCCTGGGCCCACCATGGATGCGTTCCAGCAGCATCCTGGCGACGACACGGCCCAGTTCGCGCAGGTCGAACCTGGCACTGTCCACCTGCGTGCCGATAAGTGGGCCGCACATCACGCCGGCCAATGACACGTCTTCAGGAACCCGGCGACCGAGCAGGCAAGCGGCCCGCAACAGGGCTGTGAATTCGTTCTCGCCATAGCAGCCGATCGCCAACGGATCTGGCCGGGCGGACAACAGCCCGCGATACCACGCCGCTGGATCGGGCAGTGCATGGGTCGGAGACCAGTCCTCGGCCACTGCTCCAGCTGCTTGCACGGTCTGTAAGAATCCATCGCGGCGATGTTGGCGGCTGTAATGGAGCATGCCAGTCCAACGCGCATGGATGTCCGTCCACACCAGGTGGCGATGGCCGGCGGCCAGCAGGTGCCGCGCGAGTCCGGCTCCAGCAGCCCGGTCATCAGGACGCACCGCGTCATGTTGCCGATCACTGTTGATCCACACGGCGGGCAGACCTGCCTGCTCGAGCAGTCCGGGCAGTGGCTCTGGCGCATCGGTGTCGTAGTTCACCAGTACACCATCAACCGTCAGTTCCCGCAGGGCCTTCGGCAGATGACTGGGATCGATCAGCCGCTCGTCGTCGAAACGAGCGATCAGCAGATTGGTGTCGGCCTCTCCAAGCGTCTCGCTGAGTCCTGCCAACATATCACCCGGCATCGCGCTGGCCGATTCCCTGGTCGACTGCAGCAAAGCTACACCGCCGGTCCGACCCGTACGCATCGCGCGGGCCCCGGCGTTCGGCCGATAGCCGAGATCGCGCGCCGCCTGTAGCACGCGCGCGCGTGTGGTTGGACTGACCGGACCCCCGCCGAACACCCGCGACACCGTCTTTTGGCCAATGCCGAGACGAGCAGCGATGTCGCTTTGGGCGGCTGGGCGGTTGGTGCTCATGTGACTACTTAGTCATAACGTGGGACATTCTCGTTGTGACAGTTTGGTCACGCCAACTCCGACACGGCGTTGTTGATAAGTAATAGGCATGACATCAACCTTTATACGAGTCTGTGTGAACCCATGAGCCAGCAGCGCATACTTCCGCACCTCGCCGTCTCGGCCGCCGTTCACGCCGCGATAGCCGCCGCGATGGTGACGTATGTGGGCCATCAAGAAGTGCGCGTCGTCCACCAGGAAGCCCAGGTGCGCGAAGAGTTGGCGCGCAGCGAACGAGGCGAAGCCGAGCTGGCCCAGGAAGAGGTCCGCACCGCCACCCGCGATCTGATGCGCGAGCAGGTCCGCCAGGACATCCTCGCCCAGCTTTCTGCCCAAGTGCAGGCCGAGCAGCCGCTCGCCAAACTGGCCGAAGCGGCAGAGAAAGCGGTCGACGCCGAACTGGCCAAGGCTGAGGCCATGGGACCGCTCGATGCGATGGACGACAGCGCTCGCGAGCAGCTCGCCGACCAGCTGCACGAGGCCGGCATGGCCGCCGCGGGCGAAGCGATCGAGCCGACCCTGCGCGACGAACTGATCGCGCGCATCCGCTCGTACACCGAACAGGAAGCGGTTCCAGAGGTCCGCCGGCGGATCGAGCGCGCCCTCGCCGATCAGGTCGGCGAGCAGGTACGCAAGGCCGCCGAAGAAGCATTGAAGAGCAGCAAGCTCGACGATGCCCAGCGCCGCGCGGCGCTCTCGGCTGCGCTTACCAAGATTGCTCCCAAGGCGGCAGCGGCGGTCACCGCCGCGGTCACCGCCGAGGCGGTGCCGCGCACCACCAACGTCCTGGTTGCCGCACTGGCCGAGCCGATCGCCAAGGCTGGATTCAAAGCCAGCGAGGTTGAAGGCACCGTACGTGAAACCATCATGGACGCGTTGCGCGAGGGCCTGACCGCCAAGGCGCCCGACGACGAAGCCGCCCTGACCCGCCTTGCCGAATCCGCCCAGGCCAATGACCCGGCCGCGATCTCCGCCGCGGCAGACAAAGCCGATGCCGCTGCTGATGCACTCAAGTCCGTCGCCGCCGCCGAAGAGACGATCTCCAAGAAGGCCGAACAGGCCGCCGCCCAGGACGGTGCCGCGCGCGAAAGCGCCAGCGCCGAGCTGGCCGAGGCCGCTGCCGAAGCACACGCCGCCAGCACCGCCGCAGTTGAAAACGCCAAGAGCGCCGTCGACAGCGCCGTGGCCGCGACCAGCCAGGCGGCCGATCGACGCAACCAGGCCGCCGCTGCAGCCGCTGACCGTCGGATCACCGACAGCGCGGCGGCCGCCCAGGCCAACCTCGAACACCAGGCGCCGCAGGATGCGGTAGCCAACGCGGCGAACGCTGCCAAGTCAGCGCGCGAGGCGGCAGCGGCACTCAGTCAGCTCGGCGCGGCCATGCGCAGTGCTGCTGCCGAGGCCGCCAAGCAGCAGGACGCGGCCAAGGCGAGCAAGACCGAGGCGCCGGCCAGCGCCAGCAACGCCGCCAGCGCAGCCGCGGACAAGGCCCTGGCCGAGTCCGTGCCGAAAGCCGTGGCCGACAGCGCCGCCAAGGTCGACGGCGGCGGTCTGGCCCGTGCAGTCAACGCGCTCACAACCGGTGGCAGCATCGCGCAGCTGACCAATCTCAAGGATCGCCTCGGCGGCAAGGACGCCGATGCCGCAGCGCGCTCGACCACCACGGTCAGCCGACTGACCGGCGGCGCAGCAGCTGCCATGGCCTCGCGCGGCCAAGGCCGTGGACGCGGCAACGGCCCGGCGACGATTGATGGCAGCGCAGTGAAGAAAGACGCCCAGAGCCTGCGCAATACCCGCGCAGCGCAGGACGAAGCGGCGGTTGCCCGCTACAACCGCGCCGTCTACGAGGCCTTCACCAAGGACCTGATTGGCCGCAGCGATCCAGGAAATTTCTACAATGGTGGCGCCTCGCAGAGCTCCCTGGTCCCGACCACGGCAGGCGCGGCGGTCAAGCCGCCGGCTGCCGCCATCTATCTGGATCCGCAATGGAAGGAGGAACGCGAACGCACGACCGAGGAGCGTTACCGCTTTAAGGCCGACGCCAAGCGCGCCCTCCCCGAACCAGCCTTCAAAACCATCGCCTTCACTGGTGCTCCGCTGCAAGACCGCCCGCTGACCATCGACGGTGATCTCGCTGATTGGGGGCCCATGCGCCTGCCGATGACCATGCGCTACGCCCCGCCAAGCAACAGTCCGCTTGCCAGCGGTCCGACAGCATGGATGCGCTGGTCGCCAGCTGGCCTCTACTTTGCCTATCGCGTCGACATGGATCCCAAGGAGATCGTCGGCAATACCGAGAAGCCTTACGACGGCGACTGCATGGAGCTGTTCATCGACACCGAGAACACCCGCAAAGAGAACATGCGCGACGCGACCTCCTCGCACCAGATGTGCTTCACACCATTTGGTTTTCAGGGCGATCGCTCCAAGACCCTGTGCGAGGCCGGCCGCGGCCTGCGCGGTATCCCCTTCCACTCCTACCAGTGGCGCCAGGACGGTAGTTCGGCGGTCAAGGTCGACGACACCGGCTACACCGTCGAATGCTTCCTGCCGCGCATGGCCCTGGCCAAGCGCACCCTGCTGCCCGGCCAGTACCTCGCGGTCAACCTGAGCATCAACCGCGGCCTGAAGTCGGATCCGGCAAAGCAGTGGGACGAACAGCGCGCTTGGTCGGCGTCAAAGTTCATCGGCAGCTGGGACAAGCCCAGCACCTGGGGTGACATCCTGCTGCTCGGCAGCGACGCCGATGTCGCCATCGCACCGGTCCAGGCCGGCGACACCGACGGCGCGGTAGTACCAGGGCAGCCGATTCAGGTCGAGGTCCACGACGCCGACATGGATCTCAGTCCACATGTCGCCGACCGCGTCCTGGCCACGATTCAGGTGCGCGACGGAGCGCCGATGGCGGTGATCCTTGGCGAGACCGGACCGGCCACCGGCATCTTCCGCGCCACCCTCGATACGCGCAGCTATATCCTGCCACCGGTCGCCAACGCCCTCGGCGTCCGTCCAGGCGACGTGATCGAATTCACCTACGTCGACGCGCGCACCGCCGGCGGAGAGAAGGACCAGCAGGTCGGCGCCATCCTCGGCGTCTCCTATCCATTCGCCAAGATCGCGGCAAAGTAAGCAGCAGGCTGAGTTCAGCCCACCGCCAGCCCGACCGCACATTCTGTACCACAGGCCCCTTCATGATCCGCTACACCGTCCCCCTCCTCCTCTGCTGCGCCGCAGGACTCGTCGCCGCTGACGCTACGGCACCTGCAGCTGCTGCTGCAGCTGCTGC
>Ga0163144_10010063_pt1 | contig 20214 bp, 22 predicted proteins | sample OliLak19BULKMAT1_FD_123175 | JGI IMG/M metagenome (GOLD analysis project Ga0163144, IMG submission 123175) | Freshwater microbial mat bacterial communities from Lake Vanda, McMurdo Dry Valleys, Antarctica - Oligotrophic Lake LV.19.BULKMAT1 | ecosystem: Environmental > Aquatic > Freshwater >... | reverse complement strand
TAACGAGCGCCGCCGCGACATGTGGAACTACTTCTCCCGGATGCCACATGATTACGTCGATACAACCGTGTTCAAAGATAATGGCGGGGGCGACGCCGATGAGTAAAGAACTGAAGCTGCGCGACGGGTACAAAACACTGACCGCACGACACATAAACGGCGACATGGTTGTGTTGGCGACACACCGTCCGCCACATGCTTGGCTTGAGTTCATGTTTACCGAAACAGAGTTGAAAAAATTTCGCACTTGGCTGGAGCAGATCGATGGATGATTTAGCTGTCCTGATGTTCTCGGATGGCACGGTTACCGTGGATGCGCTGCCAAGCGGCGATGTGTATGTCACGATTGAATCCCCCGCAGGCGGTGTGGCGGACATTGTAATGTCGCAGCCGGAAGCGATTGAGCTGATGCAGCTGATAATGGAAACAATTAAGTACAATGGAGTTCGCAATGACAATAACTGAATTAATGGCGGGCAAAGCGCCGGGCACAGTCAAGATCCGACACAACATGTGGAAAAATGACTATTTTTTTATTCCTTATTATAAGTATCGCACCAGTAGCCTCTATAGCGTCGATCGTTGGTACGGCGACGTAGATAATACGGACATGGCCGGTTTTGATGACCCCTGGTTTGTTGACACTGATGATTGGGAACTTTACACCGAGCCGAAGCCCAAAACGATTTTGTATGAGTGGATGGTTTGCAACCATTCACTTAACGATTGGTATGTTTACACACGACTGATGACAGAGGCAGAAATGGGGCGGTGGGCGAAGCTTAACGGTCATAACAATGTCCGCAAAACCGGAAGGCAGTTCGAGGTATGACCCTAAACGACTTGGGCGTACCGCCTGAAGATCCCACCTATCGTTGGGAATATTTTCAAGATGGACAATGGAAACTCACGCTGCTGTATCTCACCGAGAAGACCGCAGCAAAGATATTCGTAAACCGCACATATAGAAAGGCACCCGATTATGTCCAAGGCTAGTCAGTATGCAGATGCTCTGGTGGCGCTCCGCAAAGCCCCACGTTTTGAAATCCATATCAACGGCGAGATCAGTGACAAAAAATACACCGACACCACAGAGGTGGCACGCATTACCGATTTTGGATTCCTGAGATTGAACGAGGACGAGATCAACCCTGAGCAAGCATTGCGGTTGGCTTCCTGGATATTCGAACACTTCGGAGAATAATCGCGTGAACGACAAGAAAAAAACAATGCCAAGAACACTACCAGTGCTGGGCGACCGATTCGCTGTGGCCGAAGTGACGGGACTGCACGACGACGACGACTTGGCGTCCGCGCTGGATGGTTGTCAGACTGGACATCGCATCAAGATCAATGCGGATAACGACGTAAGTAAACGATGGCGGGCGCTGTTACACGAAACTATGCACGGCGCGCTGTATGTTACCGGCGTCCAGTCTGTGTTGGACCCAAACATCGAAGAAATCATCGTTCAGACACTTGAGACACACGTCAATCAGTTCATGCGCCTGCACGGCACGGCATACTTGGCTGCAATCAAAGGGGACGTATAGACCATGAACAATAAAATCCGTGAATATGCGCAGTTCTACGTCAAGTTCTGGTTCCTCAATGCGGCGGGGATGCAGACTATGGCGAACAATGCGCCGCCACAGCTTCAGCTTTTTATGTCCAACCATACCAAGCTGGACTCCCAGCTAATTTTTGATGCCTTTCAAGGTCTTGCCACAGGCACCTTACCGCCCGATCGCCCGGTCCCTGATCTGTTGCGCTGGTTTGCTGCTAATACACAGGCGGCCACTCGATGTGACGAGATTCTTCAGCAGAAGCAGCGTGTTACCTCCGTTTCCGCACTGTTAAACAAGGCATATTCGTTAGAGCGCAGCAGAATTACTGATCTAGTCCATAAATTTTTAGTCAACATAACAACTATATAATAGGAGACGGCTATGAAGTTGGAACAACTCAAACAAGCCAAAGAACGCTACGAGGTTATCGCTTCCCTGCTTATTGAAGGTCAATTTTCTGGTGCTGCTGCCCCCGCTGTTACTTCTGCCTTCAACTATGTGAAAGCCATGAGCAATACTATCCAGGAGCAAATCAATGGAAGCGAAAATCAAAACACACCGAGCGATAAGCCTGATGAAACAACCCCTGGGCTGGGTGCTGGTGGAGTACCTAGTAAGCGACGACGGAAAAATTCTAAAAAAGACTGAATCCGAACCAGATCTACGCGTGATTATCCTAGAAAAGTTTGCTCTTAAAGCAGCTTCGTTTTGGAGGCCCGATGAACAAGAAAGCAATTGAACGTGCCCTGAAGTTTCTTCGTATCACGGACGAAAAAGGTAACTTATCCCTGACCAACCTCGCACTGCTTGCGGCGCTATACAACATAGCAACCAATACAGCGGCACAGACTACCGACCTCCTTATGTTTGTGGCCAGTATCGCTGGCTACCAAGCAAAACGGTACATCTCTGGTGAACCTGAAGACTCAGCTACCGTTGCTGAGAAAATCAAAGAGATGGAAACCAAAATCACGGCGCTACAGATCGGCAGAATGCTGAAGAAGTGAGCCATGAAAGAACAAGTCAGGATAATTTTGGAGAGAGAGTTAAATCGATTGGATCACATAAGTAGAGCCAATGGACTTGACCTCTCTGGTTTCAAAGCACTGGATCTCCTAATCAAGTGCCATTCTACTTTTGTTGGGCCGCCTGCGCCGCCTGACGAACCTGTTGCTACTTCCCCCGAAGCTTCACCCACTGAAGCACTCTTGGAAGGTTTAGAAACTAGTGACGAGTCCGAGTCCGAAAGCAAGTAGTGCTTCGTTCTCCAAGCGACAGAAGACCCAGGAACTCTGGAGAAGAGGGGTACTTTGTGCTTGGAAGGGACATGCTACACAAAAATTAATGTATGACGCGTTCAAAGCTAGCCCGGCCAAACGCTTTGTAATTAACTGCGCACGCCGCCTCGGAAAGTCCTACTTTCTGTGTCTGGTCGCGCTTGAAAAAGCCATTCAAGATCCTGGCAGCGACATCAAGATAGCTACCGCAAATCAAAAAGCAACGCGCAAGATTATTGTTCCGCTGATGCGCCAAATACTGGCGGATTGTCCCAAAGAGCTGCGCCCAAGATACAAGTCGATCGAAGGAACCTACGAGTTTACGAATGGGTCTATGATAACAATCTGCGGAACTGAGATGGGACAGATCGACGGACTTCGCGGTACGGCTTGCGACCTCATTATCATCGACGAAGCGGGATTCATCAGCGACCTGGAATATGCGCTAGAGCAGGTACTGCTGCCGCAAACCCAGGGGCGACCTGGTGCCAGAATTTTGATTGCCTCGACACCACCAATCAGCCCAGACCATGCATTTGTGCGGTACGCCGTTAATGCAATGCGAAAGGGCGCGTATGTAAAATACACGATTTATGACAATCCCAGACTAACGAAAGAAGAAATCGAGGAATACAAAGAAGAGGCTGGCGGTGAGGCTACAACGACGTGGCGCAGAGAATCACTAGCAGAATTTATCACCGACAAAGACAGTGCCATTCTCCCGGAAGCCGACGAATCATTGCTATCGCGAATTGTTGTGGAGTGCATCAAGCCTGTCTACTTCCACCCAATTACCTCACTCGACTTAGGCTATCTCGACTTTACTGGCGGCCTGTTCGCCTACTACGATTTTGCTGCGGGCAAGATTGTAATCGAAGACGAATTCCTCGTTAACAAATCTACTAGCGCCAAGATAGTCGAAGCAACGCTGTCGATTGAAAGATCGCTGTGGGGAGATCTGCGCCCCAAATCTCGCGTAGTCGATGCGAATCCTCTGGCAATTGCGGATCTGAACGATACACACCGATTCGGCTGTCATGCACCAGAAAAAAGTGATTTACAAGCGAACGTCAATCGCGTGCGCATGGATCTGTCCGCCGAAACAATTATAATTCACCCAAGATGCATCAATCTAATTAATCAGATCAAGTATGCAACATGGGACAAGCAGCGCAGCAAGTTCAGCAGGAGCAGCGAAGGCGGCCACTGGGATTTAATTGCGGCACTAATTTATCTCTGTAAGCACATAGACCGCCGCAGCAATCCATTCCCCGCTGGCCACGGATACCACCCATTCTCTGATTTTGGCTATCCCCGCGAACGTCTAAATAAAGCCCACGAAGTTTTCCGCAACATGTTTCGCCGCAACTAACGGAGCGTATACAAATGGACAGAAAGTATTTTGCATCGGCTGACCCCGACACCCTCGCCACAGAACTGTGGTCTAAAGTCACAAACTATTACGAGGAAGTGGAACGTAACCAGCGCCTCGCACTATGGCGTAGAGCATATCGCGCGTATTTCGGGCTGAACGACAGAGAACAGCACCAGGGATTGAAGATTCGCAGCGGGGGCGAGCAGGGTGAGTTAAGCACCATGAAAGCCAACCACTATCGCAACTTGCTCATGCACTTACATGTACTGGCGACGCAACAGCGACCTTCTTTTGAGTGCCGTGCGGTCAACACAGATTACAAATCGCAAATACAAACCATCCTCGGTACGAATCTACTTGAATACTATTTGCGCGAAAAACATTTCGAAGATCATTACCGACTCGCGATGGAATACCTATTGAACTACGGCGAGGCATACACAGAAGTCGGCTGGGATAAGAAGCGCGGCGAAGAGTACGGCGGTGACATTGATACAGGCGAAATCATAAAGACTGGCGATGTATTCATGCGTGTATACGCACCGCACGATGTCATTCGTGGTGCCCGATCTGATGCGGACACAAAACAGAATTGGTACATACTGCGCCGTTGGGAGAATCGTTTTGATCTTGCCGCCAGATTCCCAGATCACGCAGAGAAGGTCATGCAACACGCCGCTGATTACGATCAAGAAGAATTAAGCGCATTCTTTCGTAAGTACACCGATGAAGACGACGACATGATTCCAGTATTCCAATTTTATCACGAGCGCACCGACGCATGTCCTGATGGACGCGAGGCCGTATTTTTAGGTAGTGACTGTCTTCTCCAGAACAGCGAACTGAGCATGGCGGAACTGCCTGTGTATAAGGCTATGGCATACAGTCAGCATGGCACTTCTTTCGGCTATACTGTTGCATTTGATTTACTTGTCGTTCAGGAAGCTATCGACAATTTGTACAGCACTGTACTTAGCAACCAGCTCACATTCGGCGTGCAGAATATTTGGATGAAGCCGGGAGCGAATATCACTGAGTCCGCGCTTGGTGGTGGCTTGAATATTATTGAAGCAGCAGAGAAACCAGAAGCACTTAATCTCACGCACACACCCCCAGAGATCTTCAATTTTCTGAAGGGTCTGGAAAGTCTTGGCGAAATGTTATCGGGAGTAAACTCGGTTGCACGCGGACAGCCCGAAGCTTCGTTGAAATCAGGAGCGGCACTCGCGTTAGTGGCCAGCCAAGCGGTTCAGTTTAGTAACGGAATTCAAGCATCGTATGTCAGAATGCTAGAAGACACAGGGTCCGCAGTAATCAAGACTTTGCAGAAAAGAGCGACACTACCGCGTACCGCTGCAATCGTTGGTAAGAACAATCGAAGCTACATGAAGGAGTTTTCGGCAGCGGACATTAGTAGCATCAGTCGCGTGTTTGTCGATGTTGGAAATCCTGTGACGCGCACAGTGGCGGGGCGAATTGAATTAGCCAACTCGCTGCTACAAGGCCAGGCGATAAAGCGCCCAGAACAGTATATTCAGGTAATCACGACAGGCCGACTTGACCCTGTAATCGATGCAGAGCAGCAGGAGAATCTTCAAATCCAACTGGAGAACGAAGAACTTAGACAGGGTAATCCTGTGCAGGCTGTTGCTGTTGATATGCACATCCAACACATCAAAGATCATAAAGCAATTTTTGCTGATCCAGAAGCACGGAAAGATCCGAAGGTGTTAGGCGCGGCGCTAGATCATATCCAAGAACACATCATGCTTCTCAAGACCACTGATCCTTCGTTGCTCAATGCGCTGGGACAAGCCCCGATAGCACCAGATGTTCCGCCACAGGGCGCTAATGCTCCACAGCCGCCAATGAATCAGCCACAAGACCCAAATCAATCTGAGCAAGCACCAGCGCCGCAGGGTATGCCGCCAGATCAAGCCGCAATGTTACCAACGATCCCTCAAGCAGTTTAACTGCCCACCATAAACCAGGAGATAAGCCATGTCAGACATCCCATCAAGTTCAGCGCCAGTATCGTCAAGCCCGTCCACTCCCAGCAGCCCACAACCATCATCGGGTGGCAAGGACGTATCCTCATCATCCCCTACGTCCAGCCAGTCTTCAACAAGTTCAGGCAGCGTGCCTAGCGTTGAGTCGGTAACAGGCGGTGCGGTGAAGCCAGAACAGTCTAGTAAGGAATCGTCCGGCAATACTGCTCCCGCTGAGAAGATTGAGCAGAAGGTTGAGGAAGCCCGTATCCGCGCCAAGGTAAATGGCAAGGAACGAGAATACACAATGGAAGAAGCACGCCGCCGCTTGGAGCTAATCGACGGGGCTGAAGAAAAGTTCCAGTCTGCTGCCCAAATGCGCAAGCAGGTAGAGCAGTTCATTGAAACACTGCGCAAAGATCCGAAGAAAATCTTGTTGAATCCAGACCTGGGAATCAACTTCCGCGAGATTGCAGAAGAATATCTTGGGGGCGAAGTCCGCAAAGAGATGATGGACCCACAACAGCGAGAACTAGAAGAATTGCGTGGCTGGAAGGCTGACCAAGAGCGAATGAAGCAAGAAGCCGCCGACAACGATCGCACGCAGACTGAACAGAAGCAATATGAAGCGGCAAAGCTAAGTAAGTTGAAAGAATACGATCAGAAGATAGCGAAAGTGTTATCTGAAGCACAGTTGCCCAAAACACCATACACAGTTAAGCGCGTTGCCGAAGTGCTCCATAGCGCCAAAAAGAAGGGGTATGAACTAGACTTAGCAACCGCCGTGGATTTTGTGCGCGAAGGTTATCTGTCTGATCTTCAAGCCATGACAGGCGGACTAGAGGGCGACCAGTTGTTAAACCTATTGGGCGGCGACATCGCGAAGCGTATCCGCAAGCACGACCTAGCTAAGATCAGAGCTAAAGTACAACCAGAGGCTGCGATGATCCAAGAGCAGTCGCAACAAGCATCCCCAACACGCAGCGCCCCGAAACAAGACAAGTATCTGACGCAAGCAGAGTGGATTGACGCGGCTCGCAAGAAAGCAGGCTTCTAGTCCAAAACTAATTTCGCTGTAAACGACTATATAATTAATGAGGACATTATCACGGCACGCACTTCCGTTCTGGAACCGTGACCAACTGACTAATCCCTCATTAAACAGCCTACCGAGTTGATCTCGCGGCCAACGCTCAACAAGTTTTCATCCAGTAATCAAATCAACTCTCAATCAAACTAAAGGAATAGCCCAATGGCTCAGTATAATGCCGCATCTACAATCTCTTCATGGCTTAAAGAAGTCTATGCAGACTCACTTCAAAGTTTAATTCCTGATGGCGTCCGCGTCCTCAAGATGATTAAGTTCAGTGCCGGTGAAAAAGAAATCGGTGATAAGTATATACAACCCCTGGCTCTTACGCATGAACATGGTTTCACCGTAGGTTCCGGCGCTTTCACCCTCAATGCCTCAATTGCAGCTAGCTATGCTGAAGCACAAGTAGAAGGCAAAAACCTTTTGCTCCGTACCGCAGTCAGCTACGACGCAATGTCAAAAGCTTCTAATTCTAAAAAAGCGTTCATGAAATGGTCCGAGCAAGTTATCGGAAACATGACTGCTTCTTTCACTAAGCGGTTAGAAGTTCTTCACATCTACGGTGGAACTAGCATCGGTAAAGTTGAAAGTGAGAACGGCGCAGGCGTATTGACTATCTCTACAGCATCTTGGGCATCTGGTATCTGGGCAGGAGCAGAAGGCGTAGAACTCGAAGCTTTCACAGCACTTACTGCCGGAACGCAACACGCTGCTACATTGACTGTAACTGCTGTTAATCTCGTTACCCGCGTAATCACAGTAACATCTTCTGCTACTGTCGCTGATGTTGACGCTGCCGATTTCTTGTTCTTCAAGGGATTCCGTGGCAGTGAAATGAACGGTCTTGACAAGATTATTACAAACACAGGTAGTTTGTACAATATCAATGCCACTGACTATGCACTGTGGGCTGGTAACAGCTACTCTGCTGCTTCTGGCGCGCTCTCTTTCGCAAAAATCCAAGCAGCTGTTGCTCTTGGTGTTTCGAAAGGACTCGACGAAAAAGTTGTAATCCTTGTTTCCCCAGCGTCTTACTCGAACCTGAACACCGACTTGTCTGCTTTCCGATCTGCTGATAGCTCTTACAATGCAGGAAAAGGAAAGAACGGCTACGAGGCTATTTGCTTCTACGGGTTGTGCGGTGAAATTGAAATCGTACCAAGCATCTTCATAAAAGAAGGGGAAGCTTTCTGTTTCCCAATCAGTAAATTTAAGCGCCTCGGTTCTTCTGACGTAACTATGCGTATGCCAGGAATGAATGACGAGCAGCTCATGCTCCAACTTCCTGCGAACGCTGGTTTCGAATTGCGCTTGTACTACGACGGAAACTTGTTCTGCGAACGTCCTGCTCACTGCACAAAGATCACGGCAATCGTTAATAGCTAATTTGATAACTGGCTGGCCGCTAATGCGAATAGCCGGTTCGGGGGGGTGAGATGCCCCCCACCATCTTTGCTCAATCCTATCTTTTCTAAGGAAAAATATGGCCACCCTAAACTTATCAATTAATCACCCCCATGCTGATGGCCCCACTAGATTGGTTAGTGCAGGCAATGCGCGAAATACAGCAATAATGCTCTCTAACTATTTTCGTGCGCTAGCAGCCAGACACGAACTTGCAACCGTAGAAGTACAATCTAGTGCATCTGACCCCGTTGCCGCGTCCGCAACAATCACGCTGGCATCCTGCGCAACTGACACAGTGACTATTGGTGGAATCACCTTTACAGGTACAGCCTCGCCAACAACAGAACTACACTTCGAAACGGATGGTACCGATACCGCCGACGCAGCAGCTCTAGCAGCAGCTGTAAATGCACATACAACATTGTCTCTAGTTGTCAGCGCGACTTCCGCCCTCGGCGTTGTGACCGTAACTTCTTTGGTCAAGGGTGTTGTTGGAAACTTCATCACGCTAGCAGAGACAGGCAGCACAATCACTATTTCTGCGGGAGCACTTGCTGGCGGAACTGGTGGACCTACTGGTGTTGTGACTTCTTTCAGCTACTAAAATTTTATACAGGTAAGCTTATATGGCGACCCCGGTAACATTAAACGGAGTAACCTTCAGTATTCCTCAGACAGAGGATGAAGATTGGTCCGACCCCGCCACAGGCGTGGATGCATATCTCATCGCGCTTGCTACTGGTACGCTTACCAAATCGGGCGGAACATTCACGTTAACAGCTGACGCGGATTTTGGTGCCAACTACGGATTAAAAGCAGCATATATCAAGTCCCGCGCCGCGAGCATATCGAGCGCGGGTATTTTGCGTTTGGGAAACAACGAGTCTATAGGCTGGCGTAATCAGGCCAACAGCGCAAATAAACTTCTCAAAGTGAACACATCTGATCTTTTAGAATTCGATAGTATCCCGCTTGTGGCGCTCGCCCTGGGTGCTGCCGACACCGTATTGAAAATGAATGCAGCTGCCACAGCATATGAATATGGCAAGCTGACTAACGCAAATATTGATAATGCTGCCGCGATTGCGCACACCAAACTAGCCAACATCGCAGCTGGATCAATTCTACTCGGAAATGCAAGCGCGGTCCCCACTGCTACGGCGGTATCGGGCGACATTTCAATCACTAACGCAGGTCTTGTTGCAATTAGCGCGGGTGTGATTATAGATGCCGATGTTAACGCATCAGCAGCAATCGCGTGGACCAAGATTAGTAAAACGGGTTCCAACCTCACCGACATTGCTACACGATCACACACAGACCTGAGTGACATTGGTAGCAACACACATGCTACGATTGACGCGCACTTAGCCAGCGGTTCCAACCCACATGGTGTTACCGCATCCCAAGTTGGGCTAGGAAACGTAGATAACACTAGCGATGCAACCAAGAATGCTGCTGCTGTTGTGCTGACTGGTAAAACAATTAGCGGTGTCTCTAATACGCTCACAAATATCCCAGCAGCTACCGCTATCACGGGGTCTTTGCCAATTGCTAACGGTGGAACTGGGCAAGCAACAGCGAATGCGGCTCTAAATGCACTGCTACCAAGTCAAGCGAGTGCTAGCAGCAAGGTTTTATCTAGCGATGGCACCAATACAAGTTGGGCGGCGGCACTAACTACGGCATTGACTGCCGCAAACATTTTCGTAGGTAACGCTTCTAATATAGCAACAGCAGTAGCACCAACAGGCGAGGTGGCGCTAACGAATGCCGGTGTTACGTCACTAAAGCCCATAGTCAATCCACACGGCACAACAACAGGGACTGTAACGCTGACTGCATCCGACCGAAGACAACAGCTGTTTGCCCAAACAGCCGCCATGACGATTGTGCTACCAACAACAAGCATTTTGGCTGGCGAAATTATTTCAATATCCGGTAATTCAGTTACTTATTCCTTAACCATCCAAGCGAGCAATCTTAGTGAGCTGACTATTGCGAATTCATGCAACCAAGCCGCTACGATCGGAGATGGTAACGTCACGCTAATGGCTCTGCAAGCTACTCCAACAACTCCCGCGCATTGGCGCGTTTTGAACGTACAAGAGGAAATGGAAGTCACGGGTAATTTCATCGGCGGATTGACCACGGCTTACACTATGAGAGTTCAGAGAAATAACTTTAGAGTCAACGCATCAATTCGTGCCAGTACAGGCACGGGCAGCACTACGGAATTCTATTTTACGGCACTACCCACACGTTTTGATCCCGCCGCTCAACATCAGCGTGGAATATTGCTTTTCATCAACGGAGCTACTGCGCTTGGAAAAGTCACTATCGAGACGAGCGGCAACATTGCTTTCGGCACACTAAGTGGGAGCTTTTCAGGGACTTGCGGAACGGCTGGAAATTCGGCTTGGAGAAATAGCTTTGCTTGGGACATTAGAAATTAATACAAAGGAATAACATGCAACCGAAAAAACAAGATGTGGGAATGGAATCGCTCGAAGAAATCATGGAATTTATGGATGAGCAAATGCTCAATAAAGCCATGTCCAAAATGAAAAAGCCCAACGAGCAAGAAATCGTGGCGCAGTCAGAAAGTGACGACGACTTCGAAATTTCTCAGCCAGTTCCAATGGCAGAAGAAAAAGCTGAAGACGAGGACATGGACCCAGACATGCTGGCAAAACTCATGGAACAGTACGAATCTGAGATGGCATAATTATGGCTGCTTTTACTACAACGGATCTGATTACCAGCATTCGGGGTAGGGGAGCTATTCCGAGTTCTAACACAGCTAGTAATAACAATAGCGACGTAGGGCTGCTACGCATAGCTTCTGAAGAACTCCTGATTAAACTCCTGCCCATGCTGCTATCTACGCGATCAGAATTCTACGCATATATAAAAGATTACGCGATCACAATAAACCAGGCTGACTATGAAATTCCAAGTCGTGCGTCCGGTATGGTGTTGCGCGATGTTCAAGTTGTGGATGGGACATCGATCAGCTCGCTGTCTTCAATAGACTCTGAGCACCTTTCGACAACCAGCAGCGGAACACCTGTGGGATTCTACCTAAAACACAATCAAGTAGTTCTTTATCCAACACCAAGTTCCACATCGGGCACGCTGCGCCTGCGCTACTTCCTGCGCCCCAGCAAATTAGTTCGTCCATCAGATGCTGCACAGGTGTCCGCCATTGATGCTGCAACCAGCACAGTAACGGTAACATCAATCCCGGCTGGCTTCACCACCGCATTCACATACGATCTTATAAAAAAATCAGTACCATATGCACCGCTAGCTATCGATCAGACTCCGGTCAGTGTCGTATCCACCGTAATTACATTTAGTTCGTTGCCCTCTGGATTAGCGGTCGGTGATTGGATTGCGTTCAGTGATGAAACACCGATCCCACAAATCCCGCAAGAATTCCAAGCAGTGCTCGCGCAGATGACCGCAGTGAAATACTTGGAAGCAGCAGGCGACCGCGAAGGCAGTGCAGCTGCATGGAAGAATCTACAACAAGACATGGACTCTGCGCTCAAGATGATTACGCCGCGTGTGGTGGGCGAAAGAAAAATCGTGCGCTCGCGCAATTGGTCCAGATAACTTCACGTTGAGAATTAAATGCAATCTCTTAGTCTAAAAATAAAAGGACTTTACACACACGCGAGCGAATTGAGTGAAGTTCCAGATGGAGCCTTGCAACTCGCGGACAATGTGGTGATTGACAAAGAATCAGTTGTGCAACCGCGACGCGGGTTCGAGAGAATGAGCAGCGGACTTTCTGATACGGCATACCGCGCCAACAAGTTGTTCTTCTACCAAGAGAAATTGTTAGTACACTATTCCACTAATCTACTGGCTTATTTCAACGCAGGCTGGACACAGTATTCTGGTACGAACGCTCCGCCAGTAAGCAGCACGCAAACAGTGACCTTTACCGATTCCGCAGTTGGTGTGACCGCGAATACTATTACCAGCTCCACACTTGGCGTGCTCGTGGGCGACGAACTCATTTTTTCAAACTCTGGCGGTGCATTACCAACTGGGATCAGCGCCGCTACTACATACTATGCAGTCAATTCCGCATCTGGGGTATTTCAAATAGCGGCAGCACTTAGTGGAACCGCGCTTGATATCACAGCAGCAGCAGGCGGCGGCACACACACAGTTGTGCGCACTCGCCGACTACGTATTCGAGCGGCGCAAGCCAATCAAAACTTCTATTTCACAACAGCCAGCGGGGTCAAGAAACTCGACGCGTACAATAGCTCGCCAGTCGATGCTGGGTCTTACAAGGCACTGGATGTCCAGGCGAGCAGTTCAGCCAGCACTTCTGTATGGCTAGCCGACAAGTACCGCGTGGCATTTCGTGTGCTGTGGGGATACAAGGACGCAAACAACAATCTAATACTTGGCGCGCCCAGCCAACGCGAATCTTATAAAAACGTAGCGGGGGCCACCAAAGCCGTAGATCTGTCGATAACAATTCCCGATGGTGTGACTGTAGACTGGTTATATCAAGTCTACCGCTCCGCTGCTGTGAACAATACTGTTGAGGCTATCGAGCCTAGTGACGAATTGGGGCTGGTATACGAAGGTAATCCTACCAGCGCGCAGATCCTTGCAAAAATCGTACTCATCACAGATAGTACACCAGATGAATTGCGCGGCGCTACTATTTACACGGCTGCAACACAAGAAGGATTAGCGGCGGGTAACGAAACACCGCCCTTGGCTAAAGACATTTGCGTATTTAAGAATGTAATGTTCTACGCCAATACCGTGTCGAAACATCGCTACTATCTCACACTGCTATCCGCAGGCGCTTCGCCGGGAATCGCTACTGATGACACAGTAACCATCGGCGGCATTGCCTATACGGCTAAAGGTACTGAGAATGTGGGAGCCGCCGAGTTCAAAGTATTTTCTTCGGGATCGGATTCGCAAAAGATTCGCGACACAGCGATAAGTCTTATTCGCGTAATAAACCAGCACACTAGTTCGACAGTTGTTGCCTTTTACTTGTCTGGTCCAGATGATTTGCCAGGAAAGATTTTAATTGAAGAAGAGATACTAGGTTCCTCAGCATTCGCTGTTATATCAAGCAAGGCGACCTGCTGGAATCCCGCGCTGCCTGCTTCTGGCACCGCACAATCATCTACCAACGACGCGTTTAAGAATGCTGTGTTCTTCTCAAAGACTTCGCAGCCAGAAGCTGTACCGCTTGGTAATTTCTTTTTCGCCGGTTCTGCCGACAGCGAAATTCTGCGCATAATACCACTACGCGACTCAGTGTTTATACTGAAAGAAGATGGAATTTACCGAATCAGCGGCGAGGACGCATCTAGCTTCCGCGTTGACCTGTTTGACTCCACCACGCGATTACTGGCTCCTGAGACAGCCGTGGTATTGAACAACCAGATTTTTGCGCTAACCGATCAAGGCGTTGTTGCAATCACTGAAGGCGGCGTGCAAGTTAAGTCGCGACCCATTGAGATTACACTTCAGGAATTACAGGGCGAGGGTCTAACTGCATTACGCGAACTTAGTTTTGCCATCTCTTATGAAACAGAACGCAAATATATTCTGTGCGTACCAAGCATAACGGGCGACACATCGTCTACACAACAATATGTATACAACACATTTACTAATACCTGGACGCGCTGGACACTCACGCCAACATGCGGACTGGTGGACCCAGACAATGACTTGTTATACATGGGCGACGCCCGCTCTAATTTCGTTAACAGCGAGCGCAAGACACTATCTTACTTAGATTATGCCGACCACGGCGGAACCTCAACTATTACATCCGTGAATGGTGTCACACTGGTACTTTCTTCGGTGGAAAATATAAGCGTCGGCGACATGATTTATCAATCAGCAACTGTGTTCGCCGCTGTGACTGCGGTGAACCTAGTTACCAGCACGGTTACGGTACAAAATACACGCGCATATACCGCAACGTCCAGTGTGACAATATTGAAAGCAATTGACTCCCGAATTAGTTGGATTCCATTCACAGCAGGCAATCCAGGGATGCTGAAACATTTCCGCGAAGCTTCCCTACTGTTTAAGAAAGATTTCTCTGGGGACGCCAAACTTGTGTTCCGCACGGATGTATCTGGATCGCCAGAAATCGAGGACTTGACTGGATCGGGATCAGGCCGCTGGGGTAACTTTCCCTGGGGATTAGTTCCGTGGGGCGGACGTAAAAAGCGAAGACCAATTCGTGTGGCCGTTCCTCTTAACAAACAGCGGTGTAGTCAGATCTCATGTGAATTTCGCCATGCTACGGCTTTCACCGATTATCAGTTGAATGGTATTTCGCTGATTGCTTCTCCAGGTAGTGAAAGGCTGAATAATGGCTAAGATACCGCCACTGCGCCGAATGCGGGCTGAGGACTTCCCAGACCAAAATGAGTGGATTGGGCGTATTCTTGAGCCAATCAATACATACTTTGAGGCTAATACAGCAGCGTTGAATAAGGGGCTGACACTAGACGATAATTTTGCCGCCGCAATTAAAACGGTGGAGATCGATGGGAACTTCCCAGTTAGGATCAGCTGGGATCTGTCTGTACCGCCAAAAACTGTTTTGGTGGGCGCTGTGCGATTAGCATCGGGAGCCACTGCTGACTTATTTCATACTCCAGGCATCCAGTGGTCCTACAATCAATCGGGACAACTCCAGATAGACGCTGTGTTTGGTATCTTACCCGCGCCCGTTAATTTTCTGGATTCTGCTGTAGCTACAAGCACTGAAAAAATCACCATACCCGCGCATCCTTTCGAAACTGCGGATAAAGTCACATTGTCTACTACAGGCACTTTGCCCGCAGGTTTGTCTGCCGGAACTTACTATATAATTAAGGACGGTCTGCATACAGTCATCCTGGCTACTTCCCCAACAAATGCACGAGCAGGCACCGCAGTTAACATCACAGCAGCAGCAGGCGGCGGCATTCACATCATAACTCCCCAGTATTCCACCAAGTACCGTTTAATCCTCGAATGTAAGGTCGGATAATGGCTTACCTAATAGATGATGAACACAAGAAACAAGACGAACAGGGCCAGGAAACAGGCGGGCCTGAACAGGTAATCGCGGGTCAATCTGGGGCGATGCCTGCGAGTAATTCTGGATCAGCGCCGCAAGCACAAGCGGGAGCTGCAAAACAACCCAGTAAATCAGGTTCTTTCACCAATTTGATGAGCTATGTTGGCGCTAACCAAGATAGCGGTGCCAGGATGGGAACTGCTGTTGCGGGAGCAGTCAAAGCCAAGGCCGAAGATGCCACACAGCAAACTACCGACTGGTCAACTAATTCGGGCACCAGCGTGGCAGCGAACACAGTCCAGCAAGATACCAAGATGCAACAGGATCTTGTGAACGATCCCACCAAAGTGGATAAGAAAGCACTCGGCGCGCAACTCGGCGCTACTTATACCGGACCAAATGTAGAGTCGGATGTTGAAGGTTGGGGCGGCGTAAATCAAGCATACAATCAAGTCGATGACCGAGTAGAGCAATCTCGCGGTGACTTAAATCAACGTACAGGTTTATTGGAAGAAGTATATGGCGGATCAGCATACAACGCGGGTGAAAAGCGGCTCGACAGTTTTATACTTGGCACAGGCGAGGGCGGCAAAGCGCAACTTAAAGGTATACAGGACGATTACGGCGGCTTTCGGAGCAATCTCGGTACTGCTAGTAATCTATTTACTGGCAAAGTGAGCGAGGCAAAAGCCACGACAAAAACAACTGCGGAAAAAATGGCAGATGCTGTTGCGGCGGCTAAACTCAAGAATGCAAATATCTTGACCAACGCCACAAACAGCGCAAACACAACCAATGCAGCCAATGAAACAGCGTTCAATGATTCACAGGCGAACCTGAAAAAAATTACAGGTGGGGATAGGCTGTCACAGATAGATGCACTAATGGCAGCAGGGATATCCCGCGAAGATGCAAATCTTTTGTTCAGGCAGGGAAACGCAATCGACGCGCTTAATATTATATCTCCAACGAAAGCCAAAGATAAACTGGCTGGTGATTTTATTTCCCCAGAGGAAAAAGCAGCGCAGGAAGCACTTTGGTCTTTGCTTAATGAAACAGGTAATTTTGATTTTAGCACAAGCCCTACGGAAGACGCGCCTGTTACTGGAAGCAATATGCCTTCAATCAAGGAGTTAATCAGTCAGTCACAAGTGAAGCATGATACCAACATGGCAGCGACAAAGGCACTGGTTGATGCGGCAGCAGCCAAATCAGCACACGAAGTAAAACTCAGACAAGAAGAACGTGACAGACAATTAGCAGAACAGGCACGAATAGACAAAGAATTCGCTGAAAATATGTCTTCGGGGGCTAACACGATGAAAGCGCCTCCTGAGAGCAAATTCGGGAAATTTATGCGCGAATTATTCACATAATTTAAATAATATCGGGGAATAGACAATGGCCAAACGATTAAATGACAAACGCGCCGACGAGGCAGCTTACCAGGCGCTTGAAGAGGCCAAGAGACTAAAGGCCCCGGAGCTGGGTGATATTGACTTTGAGTCATATAAGTATGGCGGCGACCTTGACCCCACACTCGTAGATGCTGGTGCCGACGTAAACTGGGAAAATATGACCCCAGAAATGGCGCAAGCTGCAATGCAAGGCCGCTCAGAAATGGAAGGTATTGAGACAGATCCACGGTTGCGCGACGCGCAGATGGATGCACTGTTATCATTACAGGACATCTCAGACCGGGGTGGACGCTCCGCAGAAGATGACGCCAATCTGATGCGCACACAGAATCAAAATGCACAGGCAGACCGTGGTCGCCGTGAATCAATATTACAAAACATGGCGCAGCGCGGCATGGGTGGTTCCGGTATGGAACTTCTAGCTCAGTTAGATTCCAGCCAAGCGGCAACAGATCGATCAGCGCAACAAGGGCTAGATATTGCAGCACTCGCTCAACTGCGCCAACAAGACGCCCTAATGAATGCGGGACAAATGGGTGGAAGTATTCGTGGACAAGACTTCGGCGAAAAATCTCAGGTAGCGCAGGCGCAAGACGCAATCAATCGATTTAATACCGCGACAAGCACACAAAATAATCAATTCAATGCAAACACCGCGAACAACGCCAACCAGTTTAATACGGCGGGTAACTATAGTGCGGCGAATAACAACCGGAATACCGGCGTAGATGTTAGCCGTGCCAATGCCGGAATCAAGAATACAACAGACATGCGCAATTTGGATGCACGTCAGGGTAATAGCAATGCAGGTGTAGACATGCGCAATAAGCAACAAGGGATTAATAAAATTGATCTCCCGCAACAGCGATTTCAAAATAATAGTGCTGTCAGTGGACAATTGCAGGACGCGCATAAAACAAACAGTGGCTTCAATCACCAACGTGGCCGCGATATGGAAGATGATGATAGAAAAGATGCACATGCGGCATTTGATGCCTTCGGAGCAATGTTTGGCGGCGGCGCATCAGCACCAGCCAGTTCTGGCGGCAATGCAAATGGTGCGTCCAGCCAGTCCAAAGGCGGTTGGTTCACATCTTCTGATGAACGCGTTAAAAAGGACGTAAAGAAGGTTGATACAATTGACATCGATCAGTTCTTGAACAGCATCAATCCAAAGAAGTTTGAATATAAAGATAAGAACAAACACGGCGACGGCGCGCGCACTGGTGTCATGGTACAAGATCTACTTAAGTCAACTCTAGGTAAAGAAGCAGTGGAGCAAGACAATGATGGCACTCTGGGCTACGACGTACAGAAGATGCAGGGCATTACACTTGCGGCGCTTAAACGATTGTCCGACAAGATCGATGAGAAGGAGTAACCAATGGACTTTCTGAAAAATTTATTTGGTAAGCAAGAAGAAGACGAGCAAGAAGACTTAGCCCCTGTTGTAGCACCCCAGCCAGTTCCAATTGATCCCACGGTAAAAGATTATCTTACTAAAAAGCAAGCGGCCCCAGAATCTACTGCCGACAAATATCTCGAAGCGATGAATAACAACGCTGAAGTAGAAGGTGCCCAGAAAGATGTACGCTGGAACCGTGTCGTGCAGGGGCTGCTGGGAGCGGCCAACACCGCATGGGGAACAGGTAACAATGAGTCGTTTAATTCGCGAATAAAAACTTCTGAGCAAGACGTGCGTGACGCAGAGGCCAGGAAGCAGAAGAAGGCCGACAACATCTTAATGTCCGGTAAACTAGGCCGTGAAGATATTATGAACGAGCGTGAGGACAAGGATTGGCAATTCAAAGATGGCGAGCGAGATAGAAACGCGAAAGCTGCCAATTCTATGAAGTTGCTTATTCAATCAAAGCACAAAATTCCCGCTGAACAGCTGACCGACATGAACTATGACCAGCTAAAAGATATTTATTCGCGACTCAGCACAGACCAGAATCAAGCACGCGACAATAGCAATCCCATTATCAGGTCGATTAGAAACGCGGAAGGAAATAGCACGTTCCATGTATATGATAAGGATCAAAGGGATTTCGTAGATATGGGCAAGCAGGTGGCACATGCTCCCAAGGTGTCAAAAGATCCAATTACTGGCGAACTGCTACTTATACACAGTGATGGTGCCCAACGCAAACTCGGCGCAACTTCCCCAGGCGGCGCTAATCCGCAAGCAAGTTCCAACGTGATTCAAATGCTCCCCGGCGAAACTCCAGCATCCTACAAAGTACGCCTGGAAGCGGCTTCAACTGGATTGAACAAGGCCGCCACGATTGGTGCGGTAACACAGGACGAACTCGACACTGCCGAAGTTAGACTCACTAAGCGCGAGGGCCTCAACAAGAAATATATGGACATGTACACGGCTGCCGACAAAGAAGGTGGCGTTGGTCCAGTTTCGGGTCGTGTGTCCGGTGTTAAGAATACCCTTGGTATCTCAAGCGGAAAGAATACCGATGGACTGCGGCGCGAATTAGAAGACGATTTGTTGACCTATATCGCGGAACTGTCGGGTAAAACAGTTACGGACCAGGAGCGCAAATTCGTCCGTGATATTTCTCCACAAATGGGTCAAGACCGTGCCTTATTTGAAACTTCGTTAGCGGCTGCCTTCACTAAAGCTGAGAAGCATGCAAATGAGCAGCGCGGCGTCAGGGCAAAACAAACTGGCGGCGCAGCACAACCCACACAATCAGCACAGGTGCCTGCTGCTGTCAAAGCGCCCGCGTATACTACCGAGCAGCGTAACTTGATCGAAAAGTATAAAGGGATTTTTGCAAATCAAGATGAAGCATGGGTGATTGAGGGCCTACAATCAACTGGAAGGTGGCCGAAATGAGTGATGTAAAATTTAAATTGGACCCGGAAGATCAGGCAATCGCACGCGAATCAGAAGCCCAGGTATTTAAATTGGACCCGGAAGATCAGGCACTCGCGCGCGCACCAGAAGGTAAGTTTGAATTGGACGCTGAGGACAGTGCAGCACTACAAG
>Ga0163144_10010062_pt1 | contig 20215 bp, 17 predicted proteins | sample OliLak19BULKMAT1_FD_123175 | JGI IMG/M metagenome (GOLD analysis project Ga0163144, IMG submission 123175) | Freshwater microbial mat bacterial communities from Lake Vanda, McMurdo Dry Valleys, Antarctica - Oligotrophic Lake LV.19.BULKMAT1 | ecosystem: Environmental > Aquatic > Freshwater >... | reverse complement strand
TCTGGGCCAAGGCCAGGTAGGCCGTGCTGATCGCGGCATTCGTGTGCTTGCGGACCATCGGCTCGCCTGCGTCCGCACAGGCCGCAACTCGGGGGTCGATGGGGAGTTCCCCGAGGAACGGTACACCCGCTTCGGCGGCGAGTTTGGCACCGCCGCCTTCGCCGAAGATGCGGTGTTGCGTGCCGTCGTCGGTTGTGAAGTGGCTCATGTTTTCGAGGATGCCGAGTACGGGAACGCGGACCTCTTCGAACATCTTCACCGCCTTGCGGGCGTCGATCAGCGCGACTTCGCCGGGGGTAGTCACCACGATGGCGCCGCTTAGAGGCGCCTGTTGGCAAAGCGTGAGTTGTGCGTCGCCGGTGCCGGGGGGCAGGTCGATGACGAGGTCATCGAGATCCCCCCAGTTCACGCCCGCGAGAAACTGAGCCACGGCTTGCGCGACCTTCGGGCCGCGCCAGATGACGGCTTGGCTCGGATCGACCAGGAAGCCCATCGACATCAGCTTCAGACCGAACTTTTCGATGGGGAACGGCGTCCGCGTCTGGTCGACCAAGCCCAGGCCGAACATCAGCGGTATCGACGGGCCGTAGATGTCCGCATCCATTAGTCCGGTGCGACGACCGTGCATCTGCAAGGCAACCGCAAGATTCGCGGCCACGGTCGACTTGCCGACGCCGCCCTTGCCGCTGGCGACCGCGAGCACATGGCGGACGCCGGGAAGGACGAGTTTTTGGGCGGGGGCACCGGGCGGAGGCATAGCTAAGCGTCTTTCTGAAATCCGAGTTCGTGGAGCATCTTCAGCGGATAAATGCCGGTATCGTGGCCGTCGTTCCAGGTAATCTGATAGGCATAGCGACCGATCGGCCGCATGGCCGTCGGCGTCGGCGGCCCGGCGGCGGCTTCGCGGGCGGACAGCACCTTGAACGGATTCGCGGGCTTCTTTCGCGCGTCGTCGCAGGTCGCGCATGGACACGCCTTGCGCAAGACAAGAAACGGCACGAACGCCTCAGAGCTGTCGGACCAGACGATCCGCAGGCCGTCGCCGTCCCTTTTCATCGATTGCGGCAGTAGTTCTTCCACATCGTCATCATAGTCGCCGGGCAAGCGGTCGTTGCCGACGATGCGGGCAAACGCGCGGAAGAAACCGGGTTGGTGCTCGGCTCGGCATTGGTTGATCGATCAATGGTTCCCCGCACTCGCCGCGACGAGTTGCCGTTGTGCCGTGCCCGCGGCGGCGATGATCTTGGACTGCCAATCGCGTTCGTCCGGGTGGAACGGGAACGTTACGCCGCGGCTGCTGTTGACGATCGCGCCCAGGCCGCTGGACAGAAAGCCGGGCTTCACGTCGTCGGCCGTGCCGCCTTGGGCACCGAAGCCGGGGACCAGGAACCAGACCTGCGGCATGGCGTCGCGAAGCTCGGCCAGTTCCTTCGGGTGCGTGGCCCCCACGACGGCACCGATCATTCCCAGTCCACACTCGCCGGTTGTCGGCGCGTTCCACTCGGCGACCGCCTTGCCGACGTGCCGATAAACCGGCAGGCCGTCCGCCACGAGATTCTGGAACAGCCCGCCGCCGGGATTGCTGGTGCGGACGAGCACGAACAGCCCGCGGTTCCTCTTGGTCGCTTCGCTCACGAACGGCTCGACGGCATCGGCCCCGAGGTACGGGTTCACCGTTAGGGCATCGGCATTCCAGACGTCGTCGGAAAACGCGGCCTCGGCGTAGGCGGCGGCGGTACTCGCAATGTCCCCGCGTTTGGCGTCGAGGATCGTGACGAAGCCGCGCTCGCGGGCGCTTTTCAGGATGCGGTCCAGGGCGGCGAAACCGGGCAGGCCGAGTTGCTCGAAGAACGCGGCCTGCGGCTTGATGACCGCGCAAAAGGGTTCGACCAAGTCGAGCACCTGAAGCGAGAAGGCCTCAAAGGCTTTGGCGCGATCCTGTTGTTCCGCTCCGGCTGCGAACGCTTGCCGAATCGAGATCGGCAGCGATTCCCAACGCGGGTCGATGCCGACGCACAGCGGACCCCGGCGGCGAACGGCTTCAGCCAGGCGATCAGGAAACGAGGGCATCGATCGGCTCCACGGGTTCAAGCAGTGCGGATACATCCTGGAGCTTTGCCGCCACGGTCACAGTGAAGGTGCTGCCGCGGCCGAGGTCGGATTGCAGTGCTACGTCGCCGCCGAGCAACTTCGCCAACTCGCGGACGATCGACAGGCCCAGCCCGGTGCCGCCCTGTTCGCGCGTCAGCGGGTTGGAGGCTTGGCGGAACTTGTCGAAGATCAGTTCCTGCTCCGCCGGCGCAATGCCGACGCCCGTGTCGGCCACGGTGAGGATCAGTTTGGCGTCGATCCGCTCGGCGCTCACGGTCACGCGGCCGCCCTCGGGGGTGAACTTGATCGCGTTGGAAATCAGGTTCGTCAGAATCTGTCGGAGTTTGCCGGCGTCCTGCAATACTGGGGCAAGCGGGGCGGGAAAGCGGTCGCGCAGTTCGACGTTCTTCTTCTCGGCGGCGGGGCGAAACATCGCCGTGATCTGTCGGCACAGTTCCTCCGGCGGGATCGTCTCGAGGTGCATCCGCATTTTGCCCGATTCGAGTTTGGCGAGGTCGAGAATATCGTTGATCAGCGCGAGCAGTTGTTGCCCGCCGCTCATGATGTTCCCGGCCCAGCGGTGCTGCTTCGTCGTCATGGCACCGTCGTTGAGCAACACTTCGCTGAAGCCGATGATGCTGTTGAGCGGCGTGCGCAACTCGTGGGACATCGTCGACAGGAAGTCGCCTTTGATGCGGTTGCTCTCATGCAGTTCCATGTTGCGTTGGGCGAGTTCATCGACCTTGCGATCGAGATTGCCGATCAGCTTGCGGTTGTCGTCCTGCGCCTGGACGAGGTTCCGGAGCATGCGGTTGAAGGCATCCGAGAGATCTTCGAATTCGTCCGCACTTTGAATCTCGCTGCGGACATTGAGCTGCCCGGCGGCGATGGCGTCCGCGACGCTTTTCAAGTGCTTCACCGGTCGCACGATCACAAAGCGGATGACGGCATAACTGCCCGCGAGGATCAGGATGGTGGTCCCCGCCGCGAAGGCGATCAGGATCGCGCGGTTGGTGTGAAGCCCGGCTTCGAGGGAATCGGTGGAAAGCCGAACGCTGACCACGGCCATCAGGTCGCCGGGATTGAGCGTCGCATCGGCGGGCGAAGTGAGCTGTGAAAACTCGATGCCGAGCGATTGCGCCATCCGGCCCGCATCGCGATGGCAGGCCACACAAGACTGACCGGCCCGCACGGCGCCGTAATAATAGTAGGCCCGCTCTGAGGACACTTCTCGCGTAAGTTCGGTGATGTCCGGCTTGGCGTTGAACTCGGCGAGGACCGCCAAGTCGTCGCCGGCCGGCTGGTTTTCGGGCTTCGGTATGGTCGGGCGGATGAGCTGGTACTTGTAGCCCTTCAGATTCGAAGGCCACTTCTCCTCGGTGATCCGCGTGAATTCGTCCATGCCTTCGCGCAGTTCGCCGCGGACGTGCAGGCGGGCGATGAAGGGGGTGACCAAGGCCCGGCCGGTTTGCGTGAACTGATCGAAGGCCAGGTCTTCTGTTTGCCTCGCATAAAACCCGAAGCTCAGGATCATCAGCGTGAGCACACCTCCGCCGAGCAGCCAGCGCGTTTTTCGTTCCAGACTCGATTCGCCGAGGATGCGCTTGAAGCCGCGATAGGACATGGGCACTCCGGCAACACCACACACGACGCGTGCCTTATGTTACCGGATTCCGGCATCGACGACTAACGCGGCGGCAGAGTACCGGGAGCGGCCGGCACGACGGGACCACCGGGCACCGGGACGATCGGCCGCTGCATTCCCGTGGGAACGGCGGGCACGCCGCCGCCCGGAATTTTACGGGGCGCGTCCTGCTTGACGTACTTCCAGCCCTGCTCAACCGGGGCCGGCGTGAAGTATTCCGGCTTGATGCCCTGCACGTTGATGCCGACCACGTCGAAGTTCCAGACTTCCTCCTCCTGCCCGTTCGGCTTCATGAGGATGACCTGTCGAGGCAAGTAAGCGCGACCGGGCATGGTCGGCAGGTTCCGGAAGAAGACCATTTTCATGACGCTGAAATCGACCTTGTCCTCGTCGGTCAGCGACGTCAGTTCGAGGTAGATGTAGTGCGTGTCTTCCTTCAGGAGTTTGATCGAGAAGCGCTTCACGGCTTCGTCCGCACTGATGGCACCGGAAAGGAACTCGAGCAGCATGTTGCCCTTGGACTTCTCGCCTTCGGGCAGTCGGGTTTCGGTCACGAGTTTGTCGTAGCCGCTGTACTCCCAAACCGCCTTTCCCGTGGCGATGTAGGCGATGTACGAGAAGGGATCGGGCTTGGTACCCGGCACAACGATGTCTTCGAGCCGCATTCGGGCTTGGCCGGGCTTCTTGCACATGATGCTGCCGATAAGGTCCGTCTTGGACTTGCGGACCTTATTCTCGCGCGTGACCTTCACCTCGGCATAGAAGTTCTCCGCGCTCTTCATCACCGTTTCCCAGTTCCGCAGGTGCCCCATCAGCACCGCATCGACGACCGGAGCCGCCGGCACGACCGCCGGCGCGGGCGGCACGCCGGGGGCGATCGGCAACCCCAGTCCGGCCGGGGGCAACGGCGTTTGGGCCGAGGCGACCGCGGCCATCATCATCGCACCCGCCGCCAATGTTCCCAAACGACGCATAACCGATCCTCCGTGATCTTGACGCCGAGCGATATACCCCGAACCGCCGGCGACCCGCAAGGGGGAGTTGAAGCGCGGTCTCACTTCGGCTTGCACGCGGTTCGGCCCGGCGGGTAGCATGCGCGTATGCAGGGCGGGATGCCCTCGGATTCCAAAGTCGGCAAGGAAGCGGATTGTGGCCGATTCGTCGTCGCTGATTCTCAAGGCCCTCACGCGTGCGGCGGCTCAGCCGAGCGGCGTGCCGTTGTACACCTCGAAGGCGGACGACGGTTTGTTCCCCGCCACGACCGTCGGCAAAGCCGCAGCCCGCAAGGCGCTCGACGATGGATTGATCTCGGTCGTCCGCCACGAAACCGTCGGGAAGGCGCAGCGTGAAATCGCCGCGATCGCGCCGCCCGGGTTGGCCCGGCTCCAGGCTGAGAGCGACCCCAAGCAGGTACTCGAAGACTTCGTCCGGATTCTGGAAATCCGCGAACGCCAAGTCGCGGAGTTGCTGCAAACGAGCCGCGACCTCGCGGAAACAATGACCGCCATGAAGACGGCGCTGGGGGCGATTCTGCCGCAGACGCTTGCGGCCCGCATCCCCGCCTCCGCCTGCCTCGTAAGGACCAGTGCCTCGATGCCGATCCTCGTGAACAACGCCGGAACCCTGACGGAACCCGACGTCGAGGAACTCGACGAGGCCCTGCTGACCCATCTGAGCGATTGGGCCGGCAATGCGACCGCCGGCCAGGATTGCCCGCTGCCGGAGCTGTTCCGGGCTTTGGGCTTGCGCGAACTCCCGCCGACCATCGGCACGTTCCACGACGTCCTCCGCCGCCTGCACGCGGACTGCCGACTGTACCTGCACCCGTGGACCGGCCCGCTGTACGCCCTCCCCGAGCCGAGCTATGCACTGCTCGTCGGGCACAACATCGCTTACTATGCATCGCCTCGAAGATAAGAGTTTTACCACAGAGATAGCAAAGATCGCAAAGCGGGATTTATACATTCTGAATAACATTATCTTTGTGGGCTTAGCGGTCTTTGTGGTGAAATGATTGTGAATCCGGTTCAACAAGTAGGGAAGGAATCCCGATGACGACTGCGACTTTGACTCCGGCGTTGCCGAATGCCCGCGAGAGCCTCAAGCGGGCGGGCAACCCGTTCCGCAACTATTTCGCCCGCAACCCGGACGACGACGTCTGTACGCGCTACCACGTGCCGGAGCTGTATGCCGCCGAGCGCGACCTGCTTCAGGCGGTGATCGACCTTTATCGCTACGATCCGAACACGCACTCGGAAGTCGTGCCGATCCTTGGGAACAAGGGTGCCGGGAAAACGCACCTGCTTCACAGCATCAAGCACGGTCTCGGTGGACCGTGGCAGATGTTGGTCACACCGGGTGTTTATCAGAAGGATTCGGATTTTCTCGAATATCTTCTGTATCAGATTCTCGATTCGCTTCTGGGCGGCGCGAAGCAGCAGGGCCGCCGCCCGTTGGAAGTCGTCGGGCAACTGGTCGTCCGGAAGCAGTTGGCTCAAGCGATCCGGGATCTGAAGCCCGAGGAGCGCGTCGAATTGTTTCCGCCGCCGGGCATCGGCCGCTGGGCGCGACGGCTGGGGCTGGGCAACACCCAAGCAGGCGAGCGCGCCGATTGGCTGGCCGACCAACTCGCCGGCACCGCCGAGTTCGCCCGCACGCCGCTGCCGATCAATCAGGCCCTGAGCGAAGCCGGCCTGACCGCCGACCGCGCCTACGAGTTGATGTGCCTGCACGCCAAGAAAACCGAGACCCGCGCGACCGCGGGACTCATGCGGCAACGGATCGTCGAGGGCTTCGCCAAGGCCGTCCTGCTGAAGGACGAAACCGAACTCGCCAACTTCGTCACCTATGGTTTCGCCGAACTCGAATTCGCCGTGCGGCCGAGTCGCCAAGACTTGGTGCTGTCGCTCTTCAAGGTCATGATGGACCTGTTCCGAAGTCTCAAGGTGCCCGTGGTCGTGGCCTTCGATCAGCTCGAAGACCTGCTGCTCGCACGCCGATCGGACGACGGCCACAAGATCGCGGAAGCCTTCTTCGCGGGCATTGTGCAGGTCATGCACCAGATCGATGGGCTGGTCTTCCTCATCTTCGCCGAACGCGGTTTGTGGAACCGCTTCGTGCCGTCGCTCGACGGCTACATTCAGGATCGGCTCAACAACCCGGTCCACGTTCCCAAGCTCGGCACCGTCAAGGCGATCCGCCTCGAAGCCCCTCCGGTCAACCTCGTCCGCCGCGTGGTCGAAGCCCGCCTCCGCCCGGTTCTCGATGAGGCGAACATGGCCGGCGACTGGCCCGAGACCTTCCCGTTCACGGATGAACAGATCGATCGCATCGCCCGGACCGAACCGACCCTGCGGGACATGCTTCAGCAGTTTCGGCACCTGTTCGATCACGTCGTCTACGAAGCCGCCGACGAGCCGAAGAGCGTCGTGCCGCGGCCGAACACGGAAAGCCGCGTGTATGCAGCCGAGATGCCGACCACCAACCGTATCGCTGAATTCGCCCAGCCCGACTACGCCTTCCCCGATGCCATGACGCCTGCGGACAAACAGAACCGCCTCAACGCCATCCTCGGCCGCGATACGGACGTCACCGATACCTCAGTCACCTTCCGCTCGGTCACGATCCTGGAAACGGCACCCGAGTCGACCGCCAGCATTCCCGCGACCGCGCCCTCGGCCGCGACCATAGCCGAATTGTGGGAGCAGGAATTCCGTACCGCCCGCCGCAAGCTGGAACCGGACGGCGCCCTCACCGGTGCGACCCGCGAACTGCAGGCGGCCTTGGGTTCGTTCCTGAGCATCTGCCACGAACACGGCGTGAAAGTCGGCCCGTGGCGGCTGCAGCACGTCGTTCCCGAATATCCCTACGGCGAGCATCCGACCTATGGAGCGGTCACGCTCGCCCACTGGGCCTGCCGCGACGGTCAACCGTGGCGCGTGGCATTGGGCCTGTTCCTCGCCAAAGGCCCCGGCAAGCCGAAGGATCTGGAAATCAAACTCGGCCTCATGAACGCTCAGCCGCAGATCGTCGATCACATGATCCTGATGCGGCAGGAAGACGACACCAGCCTGACCGGCAAATCCAAAACGCTCTGGAGCGAAGCCGAGCGAGCCGGCAAGCACGCCCGACTGGAGCCGATCTCGCTGGACCACTTCGCCCGCCTCTACAGCGTGCCGCGCTGGCTGAGCGCCGTCCGCGAAGCCCTACCCGAGGGCACCCCGTTACCCAATCTCGCCGACCTGATCCAAGAGAAGGCCGACAAGTTGCTGGAGCAGGTCTGCATGCCCGTGACGGGGTGAACGCCCGTGCGAAACGGTTTGATGACGCATAAAGGAGCCGCGCACGAAGTAAGCGGTTGGTTCTTGACTAATGACGCATATAAGGAGCCGCGCACGAAGTAAGCGGCTGGTTCTTGACCGCTTACTTCGTTCGCGGCTCCTTTAAGATGCAAGGAAAAAACTAAAGCTGCTCTAATCCAGCTTCTTGCCCTTGTAGGCTCGAGCCGTCCAGCCGTAGTCGACAAATTCGTAGTCGAAGCGGCCGTCGTCGTAGAGTGTGACGGCACCGTAGCAGGGCGGGAAGCCGTACTCGGCGCCGTCCCACCAGGCACCCGAGGCCGCGCCGCCACAGATGTACGAGACGCCACGATAGTCGCAGCGGTCCTGCGTGTGCATGTGGCCGCTCAGACAGAGCTTCACGTTCGGGTGCTTGCGGAAAATCTCGGAGATCGCGAAGCAATCGATCTGCTGCCAAGCCCCCGGCACGGCGAGCGTCTTGTCCTTGCGGGTGCTGTCTCCGTAGAGCGACGACGTGACCGAGACGATCGGCAAATGAGCGAAGACGACCACAGGTTTGTCCGCAGGCGTGGCCTTCAGGTCGGCCTGGAGCCAGTTGAGGTGCTCGGTCGAGAGCGTCCCGTAATTCGGCCAGTTCACCATCGAGTTCAGGGAAATGAAGTGCCAGCCGGCGCGGTCAAAGCTGTAATAGGGTGCGGGCATCCCCAGCACGCCGGTCATCAGCGCGAAGCCCTTCTTCTCGGCCGGGATCGCCTCGGTCGGTTCGGTACCGCCCCAGACGTCGTGATTGCCGAGGCTCGAAAAGACGGGCACTTTCGCGGCCTTGATGCCCGCCTGCCAGAGAGCGATCTGCTCGGCGGCCTTCGCACCGGTCACGCCGCCGTCGACGGCCATGACGCTGTCGCCGGTGTTCAGCACGAATTCGGCGGCATCCTTGCGTCGGTTCACGTGGTCCCATAGGGCCGCGAAGCCCTGCGGTGCCTGTTTCGTCGGCGTGATGTGCACATCGGTGATGTGAACGAAGCGGCCACAAGGCTTCGCCTCCCCGGCACGGGCGGACCGAGTCGAGGTGACGCCGAGTGTGCCTGCGGCGGCGGTGCCCAACAGGGCTTGGCGACGGTTCAAGTTAATTCCCTTTGCCTGAAGTCGTCAGGTCGAAATCCTTGGTCTGCTTGCCGCCGGTCAGCGTGAAGTCCAGGCCGGAGGTCTTGGCGTCGTTGTACTTGGAGTCGAGGGGAATCGCCGGCGGAGTTTCCGAGGGTTCGCCGACCGGCATTCGCGCGAGTTTGCCCGCATCGTCGCTCTTTGCGGCAGCCATGCCGTCGCCCTTGAGGTTCTTGGGCGGGTCGGGTCGGGGTTTGGGCCGCGGCGGCGGGACTTGAGCCGTCACCTGGACCAGGCCGGTACCGGTGACTTCGACGGTGTATCGACCTTCTTTGTCGGTATCCGCGATCGCCGTGCGGTTGTTGCTCGTGAAGAAGGTGATGGTGATTCCTGCCGTCGGCTTGCCGTCGAGCCTGACGATGCCGGAGAGCGACTGCATCGGCTCCTCCGAGCAGCCGGCGAACAGAAACATCAGCGGCAGCAAGGCGAATCGACGATGCATGACGGACTCCGAAAGAATGTGGTGGCCGGCAGCCGCAGGCGTAAACATGCGGCTACCCGATCGGCTCATTACCAGTCGCTGGGCAGCACTTCGCCTAGGTCCGGCGTGCAGGCCGCCCACCAGCTCGTCGGGTTGACGTTGGCGGACGTGAACCGCACGCTGCCGTCGCCCAGTGCGGAGAGGATGCCGGCCGAACGCGGGGCGCTGGCCAAACGCGGGTCGCAAGTCGCCGTCGCTCCGCTGGTGGTTGGATTGACCTGGAACTTGGAGGCGGCGCCGGTGATCTGGTAGGCGAACACGGGGTTCCATTCCTTCCACGCCGTCCGGCCATAGGCCCAGATGTTGTAGTACGGGCCACCCGCGGACGCGCCGGGGAAGGTCGTCCGGTTGCAGACTGCAACTTTCTCGGTCATGATGATCGTGTTGGAGAGGCCGTCGGTCACCGAAGCCATCCGCACCAGCTTGTTGTTGTTCGACCGCAGCCAGTAGCCCATGCTCTGAAAGTTGGCGACGTAGCCGGTCACGCCGTAGGTTCCCCAAGGCCCATCGACGAACTTGCCGTCCGCCGGGCACGAGGCATCGCTGGGGTTGACGAATGTCTTCACGCCGAAGTTCTGGTAGACCGACCAAAAGTACTTGGGGCTCCTGTCCGCCAAGGCTTGTTGTTCGATTTGCGAGAGGATGTAGAAGTGCGTCGAACCGCACTGGTTCCACCACTTCGGGTCGTTGCTGCCGTCCCAATCGACGAACGCGGGGGGCAACCAGCCGACCGTGTCGTGGTAGCCGTGACTTGCCAGCGCCAGTTGTTTGAGGTTGTTGGTCGATTGCGTACGGGCCGCGGCTTCGCGAACCTTCTGCACCGCAGGCAACAATAGTCCGATCAGGATGGCGATGATCGCAATGACCACCAAGAGTTCGATAAGAGTAAAACCACGACGTTGCATGAGGACGCTCCAGGACGAATTGAACGATTGGCGATAAAGATCATCATGCTCGTGGCCGTTGTGGATCGCATATGGAACTCGCGAAAAATTGAAGAAGGATTGCGCAGTACAGACACCGGCAAGTCGGGGCCGAAGGCGGGCGCCCGGGACGGCAAAAACGCGGACGTCGACGGCATCATCGAGAGCTACGAACTTGCAGCGAAGATGCAGCAGGACCTGCCGAGTGTGTTGGACATCTCCAAGGAAAGTGCCGCGACCAAAACCCTGTACGGCATCTACGGCGAGTCGACCGACGACTTCGGCCGGAAGTGCCTGCTCGCCCTATGCCGAAGGGCAGGAAGCCCGCGACCACAACAACAAGGCCTTCACCCTCTGGATGGCGGGCGGCGGCATCAAGGGCGGCTTCGCCTACGCCAAGAGCGACGACTACGGCTCGGCGGCGGTGGAGAACGCGATGAGCATCCACGATCTGCACGCGACCATCCTACACTCGTTCGTCTTGGACCACGAGAAGCTGACGTTCAAGTACGCCGGCCGGAACTTCCGCCTGACCGACGTCCACGGGCGCGCTGTGAAGGAATTGTTTTAGGCCGGCAGCCGAAGGTAAGGCGGGTTTTTCGACAGGCTCGCGCGGCATTCCTGACGGAATCGTTGCAGATGAACGAAAATGGACCTAGGAATCACGACACTCCAAAGTCTTGTTTCCCTTGTTCATTTTCGTCGCAATCGTCCCCCGATTGTCCGGCGTGCAGACTGGTGCCTCGCCATGTCCCCAGCGAAACTTCGCTCGGCTCAGGAATTCACATCGCGTACCCGCGCATCCAGTGTGGATACTCCGCCGCCGATCGCGTCGCTCGATTGGACCAAGGTGGTCGGCGACGTTTCCGCCGCGGCAGTCGCCAAGGAACTGGAAGCGGCCGCAGTGACGGCGTTCCGCTTCCCGAACGTCGGCTCGAAGTTTCTGGATTTTCACCTGACCGCCGAGTTGGGCAGCGGCGCCTTTACACGGGTCTATCTCGTCAAGCAGGGGACGATCGCGGACCGCGACATGGTGTTGAAACTCAGCACCAAGCGGACCACGGAACCGCAGCACCTCGGTAAGCTGCACCATACCAATATCGTACCGATCTACAGCGTCCACGAAGCGGCGCCGTTTCAGGCCGTCTGCATGCCGTACCTCGGCTCGCGCACGCTGGCGGACATTCTGCGCGACTACCGCAATACGGGTTTGTTCCCGGCGACGGTGCTCACGGATGCCTCGCAAGCGGTGCTGAGTCTACCGCCGATCCTTTCTGAGACCTTAAGCTTCGATGAGCCTGAGCGGCCGCACGCGCCGGCCTTTGCCGACCGCGAGCAGATCCGGCACGTCCTGAAGCTCGGCCGCGATTTGGCGAACGGGCTGCAGCATGCCCACGAACGCGGCATCCTTCACTTGGACATCAAGCCTGCGAACGTGCTGCTCACCGACGATGGCCGGGCACTTCTGCTCGATTTCAACCTCAGTCTGGACCGCACCGTCGGCCCGCGTGCCCGTGCCGGCGGGACTTTGCCTTACATGGCTCCGGAACAACTCGAAGCCTACGCCGCCAAGGCCGGCGACCGATCGCTGGACGAGCGCACGGACCTCTACGCCGTCGGCATCGTGCTTTACGAACTGCTGACGGCCACGCACCCGTTCCCGATCCCCACTGAAATCACCGACCTGAGTTTCTATGCTTCGTCCCGCCGTGCCGGTGCCGCGGAGATGCCGGACTTGGGCGGCACGATTCCGCATTCCGTGAAATCGATCATCGCCAAGCTGCTCGACCCCGATCCGCAGAACCGGTTTCGCTCGGCAGCGGACCTGGCCGAGGACTTGGACCGCGAGTTGGACGACCGATCGCTGCGCCATGCGGCAAACGCGAGCGCGAAGGAAGTCGTCGCCAAGTGGTGCCGCCGCAATACGCGGCTCGTCACGGTCGGCCTCATCGCCGCCGTGCTGGTTTCTGCCACTTCGTTGGCCTGGTCGGTGGTGCACGAGCGTCGCGCCGCCCATGCCCACGCGGCCGAACAGCGTGCCGGCAATCTCGAACGCAGCCTCACGACCCTGCGGCTTGACCTGACGTCGACTTGGGACGACGCGGCCCGCATGCGCGGACTGGCTCGCGCCGAAGGTCTGCTCGCCGGCTTCGGCTGGTTCGCTTCCGCGGCGGCGGCGAATCCCGACCTCACCGGACTGGCTGCCGACCGTGCCGCGGTCATCCGCGAACGACTCAGCGAAACGGCACTCCTGATCGTCCACGCCCGCCTGCTGCCGTACGTCGGCCGAAGCGACGACGAAACGCGGTCGGCTTATGAAGCGGCCTTGCCCTACCTGCTGGCAGCCCACCGGTGGAACCCGAACGGGTTGCAGAATGCCCTCCAACAGCGCACGGCCGACTTCGGGCGATTGCGGCTCCGCACCGGCATCGAGACGGCCAAAATCGCAGAACCCGAATCGCTCGATCGGTTCTTCCTGGGCATCACCGCGATCACGAACCACGAATACACCGATGCCGTCGCGGCGTTCGCAGCCGTTTGCGACCAGGAGCCGAACCATTTCGCGGCACAGTATCTCCTCGCCTCGTCCCTGGAGGAACCGGGCAACGACGCGCGGGCGTCGGAACGGCTATCGGTCGCTCGCGCTCTGCAGCCACAGGACGCCCGCACCTATCTCCGCCTCGGGGCTATTCTGTTGAAGCAGCATGCCTACACCGATGCCGAAGCGGAATTCACTAAAGCCTTGGCCTGCCCGGAAGCACCGAGCGAAGCGGCGAAGCTCCGCGGTGTCTGCCTTACAAAGCTGAAGCGGTACGAAGAAGCCGTCGCCGATTTCACGGTCTGCATCGACGCGGGCCATCATCCTGGTCAGTCCTACCTGCAGCGGGCCTTGGCGTACGACGGATTGAAGAACCCCAAGGATGCCGCCGCCGACCGTGCCGCCGCGCTCGCCTACACGCCGACCACGGCCTACGACTTCCAAGTCCGTGGTGCGAGTCGGATCGAGACGGACCCGCTCGCAGCGATTGCAGACTTCCGGGAAGCGGCCAAGCTGAACCCCAAGTCGTCGGAAGTCTGGTACAACATCGCCACCATCCAGTCCCAACGCCTGCACGACGACCGCGCCGCGCTCGTCTCCTACGATCGCGCGATCGAAGCGGCCCCCAAGTTTCTGCCGGCCATCTTACGACGAGGTCTGCTCCGGGCACGGTTGGATCAACGGAGCGAAGCCCACGCCGACGCCGCCAAGGTGCTTTCGGGCAAGCCGAATCCCGAGCAGATCTACGACGTCGCCTGCATTTACGCCATCACGGGAGCCGTCGAACCGAAGGATGAGGACGAAGCGATCCGACTGCTGAAGCGGGCCGTCGATGCGGGCTATCGCGATCACCGCAAGCTCCGTACCGACCCGGATCTCGAGTCCATCCGCCCGCGACAAGTCTTCGCTGAACTTCTGCAGGCGATCTACACGCTTCACCTCGAGTAATCCCGGCCAACGGCAACGCTGACGCGACGGAAAGTTGCGTAGACGAGGAAAAACGGCCGTGGTATGGTTCGCGCAAACCGGGGGTGTCGTAACTCCCGCGGCGCGTCTGGTCCCCCGGCCGGCGCGGCGTTTGGCCGAATCGTGAATGCCCCCAAGGATGGACCGGCATGAATCGCATGCGTTGGAAGATGATGATCGGCGGCCTCGGACTGTCGTTGGCCGGCTTGGCTGCGGTCGCCGGCGTGCCGGACAAGACCGGCGGCCTGTCGTGTACCCCGAATCCATCCGTGCACACTGTGGCGCGGGTGAACCCCGAACAGCCGATCGCCGTGCCGGCACCCAAGGTGGCCGACCTGCCCGCGATCCCCAACCCGGCGGCTCCCGCGCCGATCGCGGGGCCCGCGCTGCCGTCGGCCGGTCCGGTCGCCCTTCCGGTAACTTTGTTGCCGCCTGTCGTGCCGATCGCCGTGCCCGAGTCCGTTCCGCCGCAACCCCTGATGATCCCGAGTAATAGCGCGCCGCTACCCTCCATTTTGTCGGAGCCGAAGCCCATCGATGTGGTGCCGCCGCCCTTACCACCTGCATTCGAACTCGCGCTTCCGGCACCGTCGTCCCCGGTGATGCCCGTGGTGAAGCAGCCGGAACTGCCCAAGCCGGAACCGACCCGCATTCAGCCTGTTGTCCCGGACTTCATGCCGGCGACGCCTCCGCCCGTTCTGGACACGTTGCCGGTGCGGACCATGTCGAACGCACCCCCCATTGTTTCGGGCGAGCCGAGCCGCAGCATCGAGAAGAAGCTGAAGGTGATTCTGCACCTCGGCGACGATCGGCCGAAGTTTGAGGTGCGGGACAACGAGGAAGTTTATCTGAAGGTCACCTCCGAACGGGTGGAAGTGAAATCCCCCGGCGACGCCGGCACCGCGATGAGCCAGATGCGCGCCGCGGGCAAAGTTGCCTTCGTCACGCCCGGCGGTGAAGGCACCTGCGACGAACTGCTCGTCGTCCCCGGTACCGGTCAGGTGATCGTCACCGGTAAGGTCTCATTCACGTACAACTGGGGCAAACTGGAAACGACCGTGAGCGGCGAGAAGATGACTTTCCGCCTCGGTGCCCCGGCCGTCACGGCCGTCGGAGCGGGCAACGTCACCGGTGTTCCCGCCGGCTATCAGCGAACCAAGTAGTTCCCTCGGCGCAACATCCGCGTCGGTCATCGTGCCCGAATTGGTGCGGTGGCCGACGTTTTTTCCGTTAAAATTGCTTCAGCTTCGACGCGATGGACTCTTGCGCGGCCGGAACTGTTCTATGGTGCATTACGCCCTTCTGTTCGGGCGAGGCACTGCGGAACATGGCCGATGAACCTATCCCACCTTTGGCTGATCGTCCCCGTTGCGATGGCGTGCGTCGTTGGCGCTGTCGTCTTCGCACTCCTGACCCGCCGCAAGCGGCCTAAGAGTTTTGCGCCACCCAAGGCGAACAACCGGGACAATTGGGACGAACACGAAGATTCGTTTGCCGACCGCCGCAACTCGCTTCGCCGCGAAGGCCAGCCCGTTCGCATTCACCTTGCCTCCCCGACCATTCGCGGCGGGCAGGGCGAAGGTTACGTCCTGGATCGCTCCACTGGTGGCCTACGGGTCGCCGTGCAGATTCCCATCCCAGCCGGCACTATGCTGCAGGTGAAAGCCGCCAACGCCCCGGACACCGTGCCGTGGGTGACGATCGTCGTGCGGAGCTGCTGCAACGGCGGCCAACACTTCGAACTCGGCTGCGAGTTCGACCGCACCCCGCCGTGGAATGTGCTGCTTCTGTTCGGATGAAGACCAACTTCGGAACGAGTCACTACGATCCAGCCGCGGTCGCAGCGGCGGCCGCTTGTTGGGCGGCCTGCTGGGACTGTTGGATCTGCGTCTGCGAGCTTGCTCCGCGCACCGAAAGCACTGCCGCCGCGGTGCTGGAACCGTAGCCGGCCATCGGTTGATACCAGAGTTGTTCCCCGGTCAGCGGATCGAGCGCGAAGATGTGGCCGCCCGTGGAAACGATCAGCCGATCGCCGTCCAGCATCAGGGTCGTGAAGCCGGATTTCAAGTCATTGTTGGACCAAACGATCTCGCCCGAATCCCGATCCAATGCCACAGCATAGCCGTTCAGGCCGACGAATACGAGTTGATCGATGGCCGGCATTTTCATTCTCCTCTCCGTCTAAAACCGATCGTTGCGTTTTGATTCTGCACAATTCACTTTGTACAGTCGGCGGGTGTCGTCGTCATTCCTCATCGACGGGCGAAACAGTCGTGCCGGCGCGGGCCAGGTTGAGCGCCGGCAGCTTCGCCGGCAGCTCGTTGTCCGCCGGCGTCGGCGGCCAGCCCTAGGCGGCGAAGCTACTTGCTACCAGCCTGCGTGAGAGTCATCGCAGATGTTCTTGGGGCGGTACAGTCGATATGAACAATACCTAACCCATCGCAGTAGGTGGTGGTGAAAGTCATAGATTGGCCGTCAGCAGTTCCGGTAAACTTGGATATGACGACCTCGCGTCGCATTCCAAGCACCATAGCCTTTCCCTTTGAGAAAACCAGTTCGCCTTTGACATCTTCACCATCGATTTTGTAATCAACTTTGAACGACTGCACACCTTCTCTGAGCGGCAACAACATGATGGGTGGTTCGATACTTTTGCTGTTGAATTTGGCTCGGTAGATTCCGTCACCAGGGCAAATATGAATCGTTTGGTCGCAAATTTTGGTGCCGCCTCGTGCTGTGGTTAGCAACATGGCTACCCTGCCCGTCACGACGTTTTCTTGTCGCTCTGTCACGGTCATCGTTATCCGATCTTCTGGAATCATGTCGTACTTGGAGAATGCACCGACCGTTGCCGGAAAATCGAATTTGATCGGTACTGCGGGCAAAGGTACCGGAACTGCTTCTTTCTTAGGTACGACGGGCGTGGACGCCGGAGTTGCAGCACTCTTCGGGATGTCCCACAGCACGATCTCCCCGGCGAAGTTGACCGACGCGGCCCGCTTACCGTCCGGGTGGAAGGCGAACTTGGTGATCGTACTGGCGCTGGTCTTGAACACCGCTACCCGCGTTCCGGTCACCGGGTCCACCAACACGACCTGCCCCATGCGGGTGTCGCCGTCCTCGTTGGCCGGATTGGTCAGTGTTTGCTGGACCACGAGTCGCCCGTCGTTGGCGATGTCCACCCGCTGGATGAAGGACTCGTACTTCGTCCCCCCTATGGTCGTGTGCGGCTCGAACGGGGCAAACTCCCGCAGCACCTTGAACTCGTTGCCGTTGACTTTCGGGTCTAGAATCTGGATCGCTTTCCCGTCGCTGGACACGTCCCAGCGGCCGAGCGGATCGATGCCGTAGGCGGTCGCCGTGAGGTCGGACAACACGGCCTGCCCGTCCTGCTTGCCCGCAGTCGCGTCCCACGCTTGGAAGAATCCCTTTGGTCGCTTGCCTGCTTGGACGAGCGACGCACGAACGATGAATCGATCCGACGACTTCCAGACCACGCCCATGAGTGAGTAGCTTTCGCCACGCCGGGCTAAGTTGCTCTCGAGCCGCTCTTGGGGTGTCCGCTTCTCGAGGTCGAAGAGAACGACGTGCCCGTCCGCCTCGACCGACGCCACCCGTTTGCCGTCTGGGCTGAAGGCCAACCCCCAAGGTGTACTGCGGTGAGATCGCGCCCACGTGAAAGTGTTGTCTTTCGTTCGCCCTAAGTCGATCGCGGTGACCGTGCCGGCGTTGTCGACGCACGCCAGTCGCATTCCGTCGGGCGAGACCGCGAGGCCGTTCATCACATCGCTGTTGGTCGTTATGGTGTTGAGGGCTTGCCACGTGTCGGCATTCCAGGCGCGGACTACGCCTTCCTTGTTGTGAACGCCAGCGGTGACGAAACCGCTCCCCCCGGAGATGTAAGCCGCGTTGAGAATGCGGCCGGAGTGGGCCGCGGGGATCATCTTGACCGGGATGAGAACTGGCGGTTCGGCATTCCCAGCAGTGATGGTAAGCAGTACGGCTACGATGGCCCAGAGGTGCGGTCTTGTCATGGAAACTCCTGGTTTACGTAGGAAACTCGGTTGTCAGGATCGATCAGGTAGTCCACTCTCGTTCGATCATCCTGAATGTTGGGCAGGGGTGGGCAGGGGCGGCCTCTGGCTTTTCCACTTGGCGATGAACTGCGGGACTGTCAACGGCATCGCATGTTGCTCGACGTCGGTACGGTGGCCGTTGGGTCCGGGGGCACAGAGGCGGCATGCGGAAGGAATCGCTTCCGTCCGCATGCCGCAATATTGATTACGCCCGGGCTTCGAGGAAGTCCCAGCCCTTGCGGTACTCGGATTTGATGTACTGCGCGGCTTCGGGGCAGCCCTTGGCTTCGAGCGTTTCGCCGTCGAATTCGAAGGCCTTGCCGGTGCGGATGGCGACGTTGCCGAGTAGGAACGCGGCCGTGAGGTACGAGGAGTAGTCGAAGTTCGACAGTGCCAAGGTCGGTTTGCCGGCCTTGATCGCCGCGGCCCATTCCTTCTTCTGGCCGCCGTCGCCGCCGTTGTTGCCGGCGAGCCTCTCGGGCTTCTTCTTGTTCTTCAAGTCGGCGAATTCGGCGGCCGGCCCGAAGTAGACGTCCGCTCCGTAGTCGTCCGGGCTGTAGAGGTAGCCCTTGTCGCCGATCATGAAGGAGCCGGAATCGACGACCTCGCCCTTGCGCTTGGCGTTGGGGTGATCCTTAAGCGCGACGGCCTTCTCGATGATCTCCTTGGAGGGGAGCACCTTCTTGCCGTCCTTCTTCCCTTCGTACCAATAGAGGGTGACCGGCGGCATATTGCCGCGGGCGGCGAACTTGAGGGTGACGTTGGCCGCACTCGGGCAGGTTTCCGCGTTCACGCCTTCGGCCTTCGCGGAGACGGCGATCGGGTGGCCGAGCTTGAGCGCCATGAAGGCCATGTTGGCGGTGTGGCAGGCCATGTCGCCGATGGCGCCGGTGCCGAAGTCCCACCAGCCGCGCCACACGAACGGGGTGTAACCCGAGGCGTAGACGCGGTCCGGCGCCGGCCCGAGGAATTCATCCCAGTTCACCGTGTTCGGCACGTCCGACTTGGTGAGCCGCTTGGTCACCTGCGGCGCCTGCGGCCAAACCGGCCTGTTCGTCCAGACGTGGACTTCGGTGACGTTGCCGATGATGCCGGACTGAATCAGTTCGACCGCACGTCGCAAACCGTCGGCCGCGGTGCCTTGGTTGCCCATCTGGGTGCAGACCTTGTGCTCGACGGCAAGTTTGCGGAGGTAGTGTGCCTCGAAGACGGTCCGCGTCAGCGGCTTCTGCACGTAGACGTGCTTGCCCATCTTGATCGCCATCGCGGCGGCGAGTGCATGGGTGTGGTCGGCGGTCGAAATGACGGCGGCGTCGATCTTCTTGCCGATCTTGTCGAACATCTTGCGGAAGTCGACGAAGGTCTCCGCGTCCTTGAATTTGTCCTTGGCGCCGCCGAGGTGCTTGGCACTCGTGTCGATGTCGCAGAGGCCGACGACTTCCATGAACTGGCCGGCCTGTTCGATGTCCGACCGGCCCTTGCCGCCGACGCCGATGCCCGCGACCTTGATGCGGTCGTTGGAACCTTGGGCACGAACGACGGAGAACGCGGGGCCGGTGAACAGATAGCCCAACCCGGCGGCGGTGCTCCCGTGAAGGAAACCGCGGCGATTCAAACGAAGAGTCATGGAGAGGAACTCCGAAAAAGGGATGGCCGAGAAGCGGCGACCAAAGGTGGGAACGAACATCCGCCGCGGAGGAAAGTGTAGCAAACGCGACGGCGGCGGTCATGCGGAAAAACCTGGACTTCATCGGGCGCACGCTGACCGTCGAACTGGAACAGATGGAGGTGACAGACCCGGAACAAATACTGCCCTTCCTTCGACCGGTTGCGCAGATCAAGCAAGAGGCTCTGGGGGAACTGACCCGGGAGAAGGTTCGCAGCGATCAACTCTTTGCGATCTTCCGCTCGCAGGCGCCGCATTGAGCGGGAAAATCCAGATGCGGATGATGTACGGGCGCATGTCCGAGGCACCGGACAAGGCTTGGACCGGCTCGCCCCGCACGCCATGATCCGTCGTTGCCGACTTACT
>Ga0163144_10010061_pt1 | contig 20215 bp, 15 predicted proteins | sample OliLak19BULKMAT1_FD_123175 | JGI IMG/M metagenome (GOLD analysis project Ga0163144, IMG submission 123175) | Freshwater microbial mat bacterial communities from Lake Vanda, McMurdo Dry Valleys, Antarctica - Oligotrophic Lake LV.19.BULKMAT1 | ecosystem: Environmental > Aquatic > Freshwater >... | reverse complement strand
TCGGTTTCACAAATGCAGTCAACGTGAAAGGCTCGATCTTCGCCTGGGCGAATGAAAGCCGCCCGCTGGTGAACGCGAACGGCCCTACCAGTCAAGTCGACCCTTTCAATGCAGATTGGGGACGGTTGCTCGATGCGTCGCATCGCGCATCAGACACGCCCCCTGCCGCGGAGCCTTCGTCGAGGAACACGCCATGACTACGTCTCCGCAATCCTCACCGCCGGCCCATAGCGACGATGATGTGTTCGCCGCGCTCAAACCGTTCGATGAATGGAACCGCGAGTTGCGTCGCCACGCCCATCCGGTCGACTGGGTCAACCCGACGCCCTCAGGCCGATACAACCTTGTCGTCATCGGTGCGGGCACTGCGGGCCTCGTTGCGGCAGCAGGCGCGGCCGGGCTTGGCGCGAAGGTCGCGCTGATCGAACGCAACCTCACCGGAGGCGACTGCCTGAACGTCGGTTGCGTCCCGTCGAAGGCGCTGATCCGCTGCGCGCGGGCGGCCAGCGACGTGCGACGTGCCGCGGCGTTCGGCGTGCACGTCGGCGACGTGCGCGTCGATTTCCCCGCGATCATGGAGCGGATGCGAAGGCTGCGATCGGAGATCGCCCCCAACGATTCGGTCGAGCGGTTTACGAAACTCGGCATCGACGTCTTCCTCGGCGAGGCGCGTTTCACTGGCGAGGACTGCGTCAACGTCGGCGGCCAGACGCTTCGGTTCTCCCGCGCGGCAATCGCGACCGGCGGCCGCGCCTCTGTCCCGGACATCAAGGGGCTCGCCGAGGCGGGCTACCTCACGAATGAGACGGTCTTCTCGCTTACCGAATTGCCCAGGCGACTCGCGATCCTCGGTAGTGGGCCGATCGGTTGCGAGATGGCGCAGGCGTTCGCCCGGTTCGGGTCGGAAGTGACGCTGATCGGCACGAGCGAGCACATACTCGATCGCGAAGACCCGGACGCGGCCGCCCGAGTCGAGGCGTCGCTGAAGCGCGACGGCGTCACGATCCGCTGCGGCGGTAAGACGGCTGAAGTGCGTCGGCACGGCGACGAGCGGACGGTCGTGCTCGACTGCGACGGACAACACTCTGAGGTGACGGTAGACGCGATCCTCGTCGGCGTCGGCCGAACGCCCAACGTCGACAGACTCGGCCTCGACGCGGCGGGCGTGAAGTTCGACGCCCATCACGGCGTGGACGTCGACGATCGACTTCGAACAAGCAACCCGCGCATCTTCGCCGCCGGCGACATCTGCACGAAGTACAAGTTCACGCACACCGCCGACGCAATGGCGCGGATCGTCATCCAGAACGCCCTTTTCTTCGGCCGCGCCAAGGCCAGCGCGCTCCACATCCCCTGGTGTACGTACACCGACCCGGAGATCGCGCACGTCGGGCATTACGAACGCGACGCGAAGGACGCCGGCATCGAGATCGACACGTTCGAGATCGAGTTGAAGGACGTCGATCGGGCGAAGCTCGACGGCGAAGATGACGGCCTGCTGAAGGTTCACGTCCGCAAGGGCACCGACAAGATCGTCGGCGCAACGCTTGTCGCCGCCCACGCGGGTGAGATGATTTCGGAGATCACGTTGGCAATTCAGGCGGGTGCCGGGCTCGGCACGTTGGCGAAGACGATTCACCCGTATCCCACGCAGGCCGAAGCGTTCAAACGCGCCGGCGACGCGTACAGCCGCACGCGACTGACGCCGTTTGTGAAGGCGCTGATGACCCGATTTCTCGCGTGGCGACGATGACCGACGCGAAGCCAAACGGCGTCAGGCGTCGCTCGCTTGGCTGGGCAGTCGCCGGCATCCTCCTGCTCGGTCTGACGTGGTTGATCACGCAAATCTCGCAATGGACAGCCGGGCAGACCGATGCGCGTCAGCAGCTCACGCTCGCCGCGCTGTACGGCGCGGCGGGCGTGACGTTCCTCGTCACGATTGCCGCGATGTGGCACGGGCGGGAACGCCGTCGAGTGATCCTGGGGATCGTCATCGCAGGCACGCTCATGCGCGCGCTCGCGTTCGCCCACCCGCCCCAGTTCGAGACCGACTTTCATCGCTTCCTTTGGGACGGCGCAGTCACCGCGCACGGCTACAACCCGTACGCGATTCGGCCGCAGGACGTGCTCGTCGCAAACGCGGCGCGGCTGCCGGTCGATGAAGACTTTCGCTTGCTCGCTTCGCGCGGGATGCCGACGGTTCGCGCCATTAATCATCCGCATCTCTCGACGATCTATCCACCCGTCGCCGAGGGGTTGTTCGCCATCGCCTATTTGGCGAAGCCGTTCAGCGTTAACGCGCTCCGCGGCGAATACGTCATTGCCGAGTTCGCGCTGTTGCTGTTGATGCTGCAGATGCTGCGGTCCCTCGGCCTACCATTGCACCGCGTCGCGATCTACTGGTGGAACCCGATCGCGATCAAGGAGATTTATGGTTCGGCGCATATGGATGCACTCGTCGCCCTCGTCGCCTTCGCGGCCGTGTGTGCGTGCGTTTGGCGCTTCCGAACGATGGCCTGCGTGCTGCTTGGCGTCGCGATCGGCATTAAGCTCTGGCCGGTCGTGCTCGTGCCGATCGTCGTGCGGTTCGGCGCGCCGTCACGTCTGGCCGTCGTGAAGGGAGCGACGATCGTCGTTGGCGTTGCCCTCGCCCTCACTTGGCCGCTGCTGGTGCGCTGGGTGCCCGCGGCGGAAACGGGGATCGTCGCCTACCAGCAGCAATGGGTGAACAACGCCGGCGCCTACACGGCGATCGAATGGGCGATGCACGCGTGGCCTGGCCCGCGCGAAGCGCTGTTGCTCCACCCACACGAGGCTGCCAACGTCGTCGTCCTTTGTGCGATGGCTGTCGTCTGTTTGCTCGCATCGTTCTGCCAGCTTCGCGACGCCTCCTCGGTCTGGGGGTGGTCCGTTGCCTGTGCCGGCGGCGCGTTCCTGCTGATCCCGACGCAGTTTCCGTGGTACTACCTCTGGCTCCTGCCGTTCCTGGTGATCGCGCCGTCCCGGGCGTTGTTGCTCTACAGCGCGCTGCTGCCGCTCTATCACCTGCAATGGGATCATCCGTGGGTACTTTGGGTCGAACACGTGCCGGTCTGGCTTCTGATCGGCTGGGGCGCGTGGCGACGCCTTGCGTTATCGCGGGGGATCAACGCACCTTTTGCCGGGGACGACGACTACGTGCCGCCCGTCGGCGTGCGCGTGTCGGTCGTGATCCCGGCGTTGAATGAAGCGGAGGCGATCGGCCAAGTCGTGCGGGCGATCCCCGCATGGGTCACGCAGGTGATCGTCGCCGACAACGGCTCCACCGACGCGACCGCGTCCATCGCGCGCGACGCAGGCGCGAGCGTCGTCGTCGAGCCTCGCCGCGGCTACGGCGTGGCGTGCCTCGCCGGTCTGGCCGCGCTGGATCGGCCGGACGTCGTCGTCTTTCTCGACGGTGACTTCAGCGATCAGCCGGGCGAGATGAATCGTCTCGTGCAGCCGATCCTTCGCGATGACGTCGACCTGGTTGTCGGCTCGCGCGTGCTCGGCAACGCGGCCCCGGGCTCGCTCACGTTGCCGCAACGCTTCGGCAACGCGCTGGCGTGCAACTTGATGCGGCTCATCTACAGCGTCGACTACACTGACCTCGGGCCGTTCCGCGCGATCCGCGCCTCGGCATTGAAGCAGCTGGCGATGGACGACCGCGACTACGGCTGGACCGCGCAGATGCAGGTCCGTGCCGCGCAGTACGGACTGAACGTGGCCGAGATACCCGTCAGCTATCGACGCCGGATCGGCCAGTCGAAGATTTCCGGCACGTTGCGCGGCGTGGTCGGCGCGGGTACGAAAATTATCGGCACGATCGCCCGCGAACGCTTCCGTGCCCGCGACGAGGGTCGGCACGGTCGTCGGTTAATCGTGATGGCCCGCTTCCCCGAGGCCGGCCGCGCCAAGACGCGTATGATCCCGTTGCTGGGCCCGGCGGGCGCGGCGCGACTGCACCGGCAGTTGGTCGCCATCACGCTCGACACGGCGCGACTCGTGCGCCGACGGACCGGCGCGACGATCGAAGTTCGATCGACGGGCGCATCGACCCGGCAGATGCGAACGCTGTTCGGAACGGACGTCGCCTTTCACGATCAAGGCGATGGCGACCTCGGAAAACGCTTGCTCACGGCCGCCGCCGACGCGTTTGCGACGGGCGAGAAGCAGGTCGTGATCGTCGGCACCGATTGTCCATTGCTGAGTGTCGATCGCGTCAACGAAGCGTTCGGCGCGCTGGCAATGCACGACGTCGTCATCGGCCCCGCCGTCGACGGCGGCTACTACTTGATCGGTCTCAAGGCGGCACATAAAAAACTGTTTGACGGCATCGACTGGGGCGGACCTCGCGTTCTGGCACAGACGCTCGATCGATGCGCTCGCGCCGGCCTCGCTTACGCACTGATTTCGCCACTGTCCGACGTCGATACGGCCGACGACCTCGCCGCCTGGGCGACCGCGCGACTCGCGCCGCCCGACGCGCGGCCGCGTCTCTCGGTCATCATTCCCTCGCGAAACGAACAAGACGAACTGGCGGCCACGCTTGCCTCGACCCTGACCGCTTCCGACATCGAAATCATCGTCGTGGACGGCAACAGTTCCGATCGCACCCGCGAAATTGCCGCGCGTTTTGGCGTCCGCGTCATCGAATCGGAGTCTTCCCGTGGGTTGCAACTCAATGCCGGCGCTCACGCCGCACGCGGCGAGCGATTGCTCTTTCAGCACGCGGACACGCACTTGCCTCAAGGATACGCCGCGGTAATCGAACGGACGCTCGTTACGGCCGGGGTGTCAGCTGGCGCGTTCGGCATGCGGATTGATGCGACGGGATTCGCTCCTCGCATAATCGAGTGGGGTGTCCGCGTCCGTTCTCTCGTTTTTGCGCGTCCCTACGGCGACCAGGCGATGTACATGCTGCGATCGACCTATGTCGCCTCGTCTGGATTCCCAAATCTCGCACGGATGGAGGACTATGCGATGCTGCCCCGATTGAGCGCGCTGGGGCAAATTCGGCTGGCCCCACTGGACGTTACGACCGCTGCGCGGCGTTGGCAGGAACAGGGGTGGATATGCACGACACTCCGGCATCAAATTCTGATCGCTCAGTATTCGATCGGAAAATTGAAATGCCTTCTCCGCACTGACCGTGCGTACTCAAGAGACGGTACCGGTAGTCGTCAGGCCGCGCCGAATGCTCCTCGCTGACCTTCATGGCAAGCGGGTCGAGCCAAAATTTAGCTACCGTGATGCTCCAAGTGCCATGCAACCCGCTGCAAACAGTCCAATTGGTGTCTCCCCCTCTCCGCTGTCCGAGACAACAAGCCCTTCAACGAGGACGTTGCAGGGCTTTCTCGTTTGCACGCTGCCAACGGTTATCGGTCGCGAACGGTTCATCACTTGCTGATTTCAGCATCAACCGCTTTGACGATCTTTTCCTGCAGCGGCTTGATCGCCGAGTTGCTCAGGCGTGGGATGCCGTTCATCAAAATGCTGAAGACGTACCAACGGTCATCTTTGGCTCGGAAGTAGCCACTGAGGGTACTGACTCCATTGACGAACCCACTCTTGCCGAAGACGCGTGCGCGAAGATCGGACCCCTTAAAACGATCGTCGAGCGTGCCATCGACGCCGGCGACTGAGAGGCTGTCGATGTACACCTGGCGGTTGTCGCCAAAATACATGTGTTGAAGAACGGTGCTGATCGCGTGAGCGCTCATGCCATTCTTCTTGGAAAGTCCGCAACCATCGTCAAATGTGAACTGATCGCGAGGCACATTGAGCGATGCGACGAACGCCGCCATGGCGCCCGGTCCGTTCGACCATGACCCGGATTCGCCCGTGCTCGCGAAGCCAAGTCGCTTGCAAAGGCTCTCGGCGTAGACATTCATGCTGTCCTTGTTCGCCCGAGCTAACGCAACGCCGATCGGTGTGGTGTGATGGGCCAGTTGGACATAGTCCTGTGACGCCACCTCATTCCCCAGAGCCGCGATGATGGACCGAGCGGTACGGTCGCGTTGGACCGTGCCAGTCACTGACACACCCTGTTTTTTCAGCGATTCTGCCAGGACCGTGCCCGCCATCATCGACGGATCATCGACCGTCACCGAGATTGGCGCGCGCGAGCCGGGGGAGGAACCCTTCAGGTTGATCGTTCGCGTGCCCTGTTCCATGGACAGGCTGACGGCGTTGATATCACTGGTGATGCAGGAATTGCGAATGGTCGCGTACTGGGTGGGTGGGTCCAGCACGTAGCTCACGGGCTGACCCCTGGTGGTCGCACTGAGGTAAAAGTCGATGCAGTTGGCGTTGAGGTTCAACCCCGCTACACCCGCTACGTAGCGAAGGTTGAGCTGGTCGGCGGGCCAACTGGGATGGACAAATTGCAAGTCGAACACACTGTCGTCGATGCGCACGTTAGCGATCGGTAGAACACCCATCTGTTTGAGTCCCGTTGCCCAGGAATCAAAGACGGTCGTTGTGGTCCAGCCATACTTGCGGACGAGTTCCACGTCGCCGAGCGTCGGGTCACCATCACCGATGACGATGAGGTCCTCGCCATGCTTAACAAGCTTCGTCTCGAACTGGAAGTCGGCGCCAAGCTTGCTAAGAGCGGCTGCGGTCGTAATGAGCTTCAGGTTGCTGGCGGGAATGAGGGGCGTTTCGGATTTGTTGCGGTAGATCACTTTGGATCTGCCCGGCGTCTCACCCAACGCGACGACTTCGATGCCGACGATTGCATTGGCGAGCAGTTTGTCCTTCAGGACGGCCGCGATGTCGGAAGTCATGTCGGCGCGGAGGATCGCTGGGAGGGAGAGCAGCGAGACGAAGATTGCGGTGGCGATTCGTTTCATCCGTGAAACACCCGTACGGGGACTGAACAGTCTAAGGGTACGTCAGCGATGCAGGGCCGTAAAGCGACGCGGGCTTGCCACTGAAATAGCAAGCCCGTGAAGATGCAAATGTTATGTGGATTAGTAAGCCATCTGACGCCCGAAGATACCGGTCGATTCCCGCCCGATCAGGTTCGTCAACCGCTCTTCCAACGGTGGGTGGGTCGCGAACAGCTTTGCCATCGTTTGCATGACGTTGCGGGGCTCGGCGATGAACATCGAATTGAACGCGGGGTTTACGTCCATCGGGATGCGGGCTGAGCCGATGTGAATCTTTTCCAAAGCGGTAGCAAGGTACATTGGGTCACCACAGATCGCGGCGCCTTCTTTGTCGGCGTTGAACTCTCGGCTGCGGCTGATCGAGGCTTGGATCAAGCCTGCCGCAATCGGACCGAGAATGAGGATGAGCAAACCGAAGATCGGGTTCGGTGCCTCGTCGTCTTCACTATGGCTTCCACCGCCGAACATAAACATATACCCGAGCATGCCGATCGCACCACCGATCGTCGCGGCGACGGATTGGATCAGAATGTCACGGTGTTTCACGTGCGCAAGTTCGTGGGCCATCACACCGGCGATCTCATTCCGGTCGAGCATCTGCATCAGACCTTCGGTCGCGCAGACAGCAGCATTGTTGGGGTTGCGACCCGTGGCGAATGCGTTAGGGGCGGCCGTCGGTGCAACGTAAACCTTTGGCATCGGCATGTTCGCGCGTTTCGCCAGTGGAGCAACGATCTGGTACAGCTCATGCTCAGGGCCGACTTCATGGGCGCGCATCGACGCGATAGCAATTTTGTCGCTGAAAAAATAGCCGACAAAGTTCATGCCCGCAGCGATCACCAACGCGATGATCACACCCTGCTGACCCCCCAAGATCGCGCCGATCCAGAGGATCAACGCCGTCAACGACCCTAGCAAAAGGGCCGTCTTCACGTTGTTGTAAAACTTGCTCATCATGGTGTTTTCACTCCGTTGACTTCGTATATCTTTACCTGTCGGACAATACTAGGTCGGTTCCCTGAGGAAGTTGCAGTAGAAAAGCTGAGCAATGTTGGAATCGCAACCCCACCGGGCACGTTGACGACACGCGATTCAGTGGCAATAGTCGCTTGCATGACCAAAGACCAACTGGCCAAACGGATCGCCGAAGTCTCGTTGTTGCACGGTGATTTCACTCTTCGTAGTGGGCGCAAGAGCAGCTATTACCTCGACAAGTACCGGTTCGAGACTCAGCCAGACGTATTGGCCGAACTTGGCAAGATGTTCGCCACGAAAATTGGCCCTGGTGTGACGCGCATCGCAGGGCCGGAACTGGGCGCAGTCGCGCTGGCAGCGGCGGCGTCCATTGCTGCAGGCAAACCGTTCGTTATCGTCCGCAATGCCAAAAAAGACTATGGCAGCGCCAAACAGATCGAAGGCGTGCTCGAAAAGGGGGACACCGTCGTCATCGTGGAAGACATCATGACGACCGGTGGGCAAGTCCTGGAGGCCGCCAAGACTTTGGAAGCTGCCGGCGCGAAGATCGACCGCATTGTCGGGGTCATAGACCGTCTTGAAGGCGCTCGGGCCAACATCGAAGGCGCAGGCTACATTTTCGAGAGCCTGTTCACGACGAAAGACCTCGGGATCGCTTAGCCTTTTTGCGATCTCTCATTACAGGCCCTGAATGCGCGGGTTGACGAACAGATTGTCGTGACCGGGAACAATCAGGTCTGCGATCTCGTACGCCTCGGCGAGTGACTCCTGTGCGGCCTTGATGTTGGCGGCGTCGGGAAGAACTTGTCCAGCCAGGAAGTGGTCGAGCGTGGGGACGGCGTCACCGGCGATCAGCGTGCTGGTGGCGGGGGTGGTTACGAGCAGTCCCGTCTGGCCTGGTGTATATCCGAACAGCGGGAACAGGTCGACGTTGTCTGCCAGCTTGTCGGGCGCGATGCCCATTCGGTCGAGCATCTTCAATTCGTTAACGAAATGCTGGTGGTCGTCGTCCTCTTCCGGGGAGTCGGTGATTAGCCCCTGCAATTGCTGGCGGGCTGCCTGCTGTTCAAGTTCGTGGATGAGAACTTTCGCGTCATCGAACAACTCAAGACCCGCGCGATGGGCGGCGCGGAAGTTGGTCAGGAAGACGATGTCGATCGCCGATGGTTGCAGACCGGTGCGTTCATACAACCTAGCTGCCAGCGCCGGCGCCGGCAGGCCGGGGTCGACGAGGATGGTTCGCTTTCCCGATCGGATGAGCGTTGTGGTCGAGTGGGCCGTGCGGCGTGGCTCCGTTTCGTTCCAGAGGCGGTTGCGGCTGAGGGTGCCGATGCTGATGATGTCGACGCGTGCGGTGGTCATAGTTCAAGCGTAGGCGGACGTAGTGAAAACGCAAACCCGGCTCGTATCTGCCACGCTCATGGTCTTGCTGGCGACGCTATTCGGTTGCGCCACCGGTGGAAAGCCCCGCGATCCCACGGGCTTGAGCAAACGCGTCCCCGTGATGATCGAACCGTGGAAATACGGCTCGACTGTGGGTTCAATCTTGACCACGGCCCACTACCGGATCTTTACGACAGTCTCACCGGACGACTCGCTATTTGACGCGTTGCCGCAGCTGATGGAAGGGGCCTATACGCAGTACCGGGTTGTCGCGCCCGGCGCGCCGCCGACCGATCGACCGATGGTCTGCTATATCTTCGGTCAGCGGTCCGAATGGGTCGACTACACGCGTCGACGGACGGGCCCGATGGCGAAGATTTATCTCCAGATCGCCTATGGGGCCTACGCGCTGGGAGACGAGTTTGTCGCGTACGACATCGGAGACTACCGCACGCTCTCGACGGCCGCCCACGAGGGGTGGCACCAGTTTGCGTCAAGGCACTTCCGTGGGCGACTGCCAGCGTTTCTCGAAGAGGGCACTGCGACACTGTTTGAGGACATGGATAAGCTGCAGTCGCTTCCGCAATGGAACCTGCAGGCCAACGCCAGTCGGCAGCATGCGTTGTGGCTATCGATCGAGCAACGCTATGCGTTCCCATTGTCGGAACTGGTCACCTACAACGCCGGTGACATCATCCATCGACCGGGCGATCGGATTGACGCGTTTTACAGTCAGAACTGGGCCTTCGTGCGCTACCTGCGCGACGGGTATGACCGCAAGTATCGACCCGCATACGAGCGTTTACTGACCGATGTCGCAAATGGAAATGTCTGGGGGACATCGCCAACCACGGGTGGTTGGGACCGCTCGCGGGTCCGGTCGATTCTCGAACACTATCTTGGAGTGCCGTTCGATCAAATTGACCAGGAATTTCTGGCGTTCTGCAAGCAGATCGCCAGAGAGGACTAGGTCGGTCGGGGGAAAACACCTGTTGCCGGCAAAATTTACCTTGGCGAGATTTTCGGACCTCGGTATATTTGCGATCAGATGCTTTCGCGGAACTACGATGATCTTCTCGAGGCCCATTCCGTGCATCGGTTTGAGTGTCACTTTAGTGGCCGGGTCCAAGGTGTCGGCTTCCGCTACACCGTTCAGAACATCGCCCAGCGTTACAATGTCCATGGCTACGTGAAAAACCTCCCTGATGGCCGGGTTGAGTTGATCATGGAAGGACCCGACAAGGACATGAACGAGATCGTGAACACGGTCAGTCAGAAGATGAACTGCTTTATTAAGAAGGTCGATCTGGTCGACCTGCCACCGACCGGCGAGTTTGAACACTTCTATATTCGTCACTGAAATCCTGCTGTCGATTAAAGTTCCGGGCTTTACCGATACCGTTCGGCGGCCTAACATTCGTCGCTTATGAGTAAACAGACCCCTCCCGACATCATCGGGCGGCTCGTCGCTGCGCGCCCGCTGGAAGCCTTGGCCAATTCACTGCGTGACCAGAAGGTCGCCGCGGCGTCAGGGTTGTGGGGCAGCAGCGTCGCGCTCGTGACCGCTGCGATGCACCGCGACCTGAGTCGACCGGTGCTGTTCGTTTGTGGGCACCTGGACGAAGGGGACGACCTCGCCGACGACATCGAGCTGTTCTCGGGCATCCGTCCCGATGTCATGCCAGCGCTTGAACTGGCGGGGAACCTTGGCAAGGTGAGTGAAGAGCAGGTGTCCAACCGCCTGCAGATGGTCGCGCGATACGCAACCGGTAAGCAGACTTCACCGATGATGGTCGCGCCGATCCAATCTCTTATGCAAGCCGTGCCGTCGCGAAGTCAGTTGCAGCAACTTCTGCTGACCCTCAAGCCAGGTCTCAAGCTCGAACCGGAAAAACTCATCGTCTGGCTCAGTGAACGTGGCTACAACCGACTGGAGCAAGTTGAGGTCCCCGGCGACTTCGCCGTTCGGGGTGGGATCGTCGATATCTACCTACCCGGCAACTTTGAAGAGGCCGGTGAACAAGTCGGCCTCACTGTTCGCATCGATTTCTTCGACGACGAGATCGAATCGATCCGAAAGTTCGACCTCGACACCCTCGGCAGTGGCGACAAACTCGAATCCGTTCGCGTGATGGACCTGAAGGGTCAGCTCGACAGCGGTGACAGCACCAGCCTGTTTACTTACCTGCCCGACAACACACTCGTGATCCTCTGGGAACCTCTGGAGATCGCCGAGCAGGCGCGCAGCTATTTCGATCGGTTGCCGGACATTAAAGGCATCTATCCACTGAAGGCCGTCCTCGCGCAGTCGGCGAATTTTTCACGGCTGGAATTGAGTCAGTTCGACCAAGGCTCCTCTGCTGCTCCATCGTTCGTAGGTTCGGCACCTGCAACGGCTGCAAAGTTGCCGATCACATCTCTGCAGCGATTTGAGACTGAGGCGAAAAAGGCGCTCGGTGAACTCGCGGAACTCGCCGAGACGCACGAGGTCGTCATTTACTGCGATAACGAAGGGGAGCACAAACGCTTCTGCGAACTGCTGGAAGCCGATGTCTCCAAGGACGCGTGCAAGCGGATCGACGTCAAGATCGGCTACCTGCATCGTGGCTTCGTGTGGGGCGACCCGTTAAGCAAAGGCGATAGGCCCGTCGCGCTGCTGGGTCACCACGAACTGTTCCATCGCTACGAGCAGCGGCGGCGTGTGAAGAAGGTCGTCGCGTCGCGCCCGGTAGATTCCTTCCTCGACTTAAAGGTCGGTGATTACGTCGTCCACGTCGCCCACGGTATCGCGAAGTTCACGGGCATTCAGACGATCAGCAAGGATGGCAAGAGCGATGAGTACCTGACGCTGCGCTTCGCCGAGAATGCAACACTTCACGTCCCCGCGACGCGCGTGAACCTGATCCAGAAATACATCGGTGGCTTCCACGGCCACCCGCAATTATCGCGACTGGGCAGTGGCGTGTGGGAAAAGCAAAAGGCCAAGGTCGCCGAAGCGGTCATGGATATGGCCGCCGAGCTGATCGAAGTGCAGGCGGCACGGGCGGCCGAACTGGGCGTTCCCTATCCACCCGACACCGAGTGGCAGCAGGAGTTCGAGGCCGAGTTCCCATATCAGCCGACGGTCGACCAGATCACCAGCGCCGACGAGATCAAGCAGGATATGCAAAAACCCCGGCCGATGGACCGGTTGCTTTGCGGTGACGTTGGTTACGGCAAGACGGAGCTGGCCATGCGGGCCGCGTTCAAGGCGTGCGAGTATGGCAAGCAGGTCGCCGTCCTCGTCCCGACGACGATTTTGGCCGAGCAGCACCATCGGTCGTTCAAAGAGCGGATGGTCAACTACCCGTTCGTGGTCGAATCCGTTAGCCGATATCGGACCACCAAGGAAGTCAAGGACATCCTTAAGCGTACCGCCAAGGGCGAGGTGGATGTGCTGATCGGCACGCATCGCCTCATCAGCAAGGACGTGAAGTTCGCAGACCTGGGCCTCGTTGTCATCGACGAAGAGCAGCGGTTCGGTGTGACGCACAAGGAACGCTTGAAGCAGATGCGCAAGACCGTCGACGTGCTGACGATGTCCGCCACGCCTATCCCGCGCACACTGCACATGTCGATGCTGGGCCTGCGCGATATCAGCAGCCTGACGACCGCGCCCCAGGACCGGCGCAGCGTGGTGACGGAGGTCACCAGCTATGACACGGGCCGCATCAAGATGGCCATCCAGCGCGAGCTGAACCGCGGTGGGCAGGTCTACTTTGTGCACAATCGCGTCTACAACATCACCGAGGTCGCCGACGAGCTTCAGCAGCTTGTTCCCGACGCCCGCATCATCATCGGGCACGGCCAAATGCCGGATGGCGAGCTAGAAGACGTGATGATGAAGTTCATCAGCCACCAGGCCGATATTCTCGTCGCCACGACGATCATCGAGAGCGGGTTGGACATCCCAAACGCCAACACGATTTTCATCAACAAGGCCGACCGGTTTGGCCTATCCGAACTCCACCAATTGCGCGGCCGAGTAGGGCGGTACAAGAACCGCGCTTATTGCTACCTGCTGCTGCCACCGGACCGACCGGTCACGCCCGTCGCAGCCAAGCGATTGAAAGCAATCGAGGAGTACAGCCACCTGGGCGCGGGCTTCAAGATCGCCATGCGCGACTTGGAGATCCGCGGGGCGGGCAACATTCTTGGTCCCGAACAGAGCGGTCACATCGCGACGGTCGGTTACGAGATGTATTGCCAATTGCTCGAAGAGGCAACGCGGCAATTGAAGAACGAACCGAAGGCGACGACGCCCGAGGCGCATGTCGACATCGGCATCAGCGCGTTTCTGCCGAAGACATACATCCCCGCCGACCGTCAGCGCTTGGATGTCTATCGTCGGATGACGCGCTGCACGTCGTTGGAGATGCTGCACCTGCTCGAAAGCGACATGAAGGACGCCTTCGGTGAACCGCCTCGTCAGGTCGTGGTACTGTTTGCCCTCACGGAGATGCGACTGCTCTGCCAGATCTTCGGCGTCGAAAGCATCATTAAAAAGGCCCCCGATGTCGTACTGACCGTCCGCGATGCGAAGCTGGCCTCGGAAGGTCTGAACAACGCGCCGGGCACGCTGCGCGTCATCGACGACAAGACCGTCTACCTTCGCATGCCACCGACCTTCATGGAGTCGGAAACGCTGCTGATGGTGCTGCGGAACCTGATGAAGCAGAACGAGGAGAAGAAGCGAGGCGTTGTCGTGGAAGTGACGGCAGTCGTAAAACCGCAAACGGTGGTAGTCTCGCGCTAGCGCCGTGGCATGGGCGTCTCGCCCATGCGTGTAGCATCGAATTATATGTCCCCCATTTCATTTGGTGCAGATCGGGCAATGGCATGCACGCTCTACTGCTGACAGGCATGGGCGAGACGCGCATGGCACGGTGAAGCATGGCCCAATCGGAACGTTAGGCCCGCGCGGTCGCCGGTTCGTCCTCCGCCGCGTGTTGCTTGAGGGCTTCGAGCGATTCCTTCACTTCGATCGCCAGTCGGCTGTTGGGGAAGTCGCGCATGATCTCTTCGCCGAGGCGCAACGCGTCTTGCCAGTGGTGGTCCTGAACGGCCAGTGAAAACTGCGTGCGCAGACCGTTGAGCTTTTCCTTGAAGACGCCCCGGGCGCTTTCCTGAAGTGATTCGGCCTCGGTGGGGGTCAGGTAGAGGTCCAGGCGCTTCAAGAGCGCGATGCTGCCATCGGTGTCGTGCCGCTTGATCGAGTCGTTCCACTCGACCAGCAACTGCTTCTTGCGCGCCTCGCGACGCATCTCAATTTCCTTTGGCAGTAGCTTGACGGATTCAAGGGCTGGAAATCGCTCGGCGACACGTTCGGCCTCGCGGAAGGCTTCGGTCCAGCGTTCCTCGCGGACCAGGCGGTCCACGCCGGTCATCGCTTCACCGACCTGCTTTCGCTGGGCTTCGTCGCGACGTTCGGTAATCTCGGTTCTGAACTGCTCGGCCTCGGCCTTATAGCCAAAAGCGCGTTCCATGTCGTCGGCTAGCACGATCGCACCGTCGTAGTTGGACTTGGCGATCTCTTCGCGAATCGCCCTGCGCAGCGCTTCACTGTCCTTCTCGCGATACGCCACGCTCTTGGCGCGGTCGCTGAGCAGTTGCTGTTCACTGATGACGTTGAGCATGACCGCGATTTGCTCGACGCGTTCACCCAACGCCGCCGCGTGTGATTGGGCCGCCACCGACGCATTTTGCGATCCTTCGATCGTCCGACCGACCTGCCATAGGCTCAACACGGTCACCAGCGCGACACCACCACCGGCCAGGATCGTCCAGTTCTGATGCTTCACCGCCAACGCGGCACCCCAGACCAGCATCGCGATCGCAACGAGCAGCGGGATGATGTGTGCGAACGACCGCGCGGGTGGGTTGGTCGGTTGTTTCGGGTCCATATTCCACCTCGTTGACGTGCCTGGATGGGTGCTAATTTTTACCAAAGAACTGTAGATCGCCGGCAAAAAGGTGTCAACGCTCAGTTTGCTTGCTTAGAACTTGCGGGTGGGTTGATTCTTCGCCGCGCGGGCCTCGATGACCAACTGCGCCTCAGCCGCAGCCTTACGGGCGGCACGGCGGGCTTCCATCTCTCTTGCCAGGTCCAGGTCCTGCTTCTGTCGCTGCATCTCCCCACCAAACAACGATAGCGCTGCCCAGGCTCCGAGAATGGCGGAAATGATCATCAGAGCGGTCACGTAAGGGTGTTATCGGCTGTAACGGCGTGCGGGTTGAACTATCGCGAGTAAGTCCGATGCGTCCGTTGCCTGCGCGTCGTATAATCCCGCCGCTGGAGGTTTGAAGTGGCATCGCGGCTCATCGATAAACAGGTCATCTACAACGGCAAGAAGGTCCGCCTCGAACTCCATCAGATGGAGGAAGATGAGGGTCGTCGCCACACGGTTGAAGTCGTGGCTCATCCTGGCGCGGTGGTGATCCTGCCGATGCTGAATGAAAAAACGATCCTGCTCATCCGCAACCGCCGCTACGCGGTGGGTCAGACCTTGCTCGAGCTGCCGGCAGGCACGTTGGAAAAGGGGGAAGACCCCATGAACTGTGCCGGTCGCGAGTTGCAGGAAGAGACAGGCTACCTCGCGGGTCGGTTGCAGATCATCAACAGTTTTTTCAGTTCACCCGGCATCCTCAGCGAGCGTATGTACGCGTTCGCAGCCTATGATCTCGAGAAGTCGACGACCGCGCTGGAGACCGGCGAGGAAATCGAAGTACAGGAAGCCGCGCTCGACGATGCGATCGAGTGGTGCCGCACCGGATCGATCATGGACGCCAAGTCGATCCAGACCATCTTGCTGTACGACCGATTCTTCCGACAGGGACGGTGACCGCGTGGGCTATCAAGATCGTCCATACTATCGAGATCAGGGGCGTGGCGGGTTCGGAAGCAATCCACTGATGTGGATTCTGAACGGGTCCGTTCCACTGTTCACCGCGTTCGGAATTCGCGTCCGAGCCCATTCGTCGCTGGTCCTGTTCATCGGTCTTGTGTTGCTGTTTGGCCTCGGCCAGGGTTACACGTGGCAGGATCGCGTCTTCAGCATGACGGCGTTGTTCGGCATCGTGCTGCTTCACGAATTCGGGCACTGCTTCTCCGCCCGCTGGGTGGGTGGGGAAGCGGAAGATATCCTTATGCACCCGCTGGGTGGCTTGGCGTTTGCCAAGCCACCCCATCGCCCGTTGCCGACGTTCATCACGGTCGCCGGTGGGCCGATGGTCAACGTCATCATCTGCATTATTTGCGGCACGATCCTCTTCACTCTGACGGGCAAGCTCCCGTGGTCACCGTTTTACATCAACCCGTTTGCACCGTTCAGCGGATGGATGGATGTCGCGTGGTACGCTTACTGGATCTACCAGATGAGCTACACGATCCTGCTGTTCAATCTGTTGCCAATTTTCCCGTTGGACGGCGGGCAGATCGTGCAGTCGGCGTTGTGGCCGATCGTGGGGTACTACAAGTCTATGTACTGGTCCTGCACGGTCGGTATGGTCGCTGCTGTGTTGGGTGGGGTGTATGCGATCGCGAGCGGGCGGTTCGGTTTGGCAATCCTTGCGGTGTTCGGATTTATGGGCTGCATGAACATGCGGCGACAGTTGATCGCTGCCGGTCCATACGCGTTTTCAGACGGGGATTTCAGTGCGACTTATGACACCGGGGGTCCTTCCCAGCGGACCCTCGACAAACAGCGGGCCCGCCGCGAGAAGAACGCGTCGATCGAAAAGGCCGAACGGGCCAAGGTCGACCGCATACTCGCCAAGGTGGCTGCTAAAGGCATGCACAGCTTGAACTGGTTGGAAAAACGGGTTCTGAAACAGGCGACCGACCGCCAGCGCAAGGCCGACCTGCAGCGCGCCGGGCGAGCCTGAGCGGCGGTCATGGCTTTGGCCGGGACAGAGGTCGGATATCGTGTTAAAATCGGTTCGGTGAAAGTAATGACGAAGCCCGCCGTTGTAGCCGTTTCTCTTTTTATCGCTGTCTCTGGGCTGTCCTGCGCGGGAAACAAGCCCGTCGCGCAGACGGCAGACACCAAGGGAACCAGCCTCGCGCCCACCAATGATACGCCCACGCCCAAGCTTGCCGCGAAGTCCACCACCGCGGCACCGATCGCGCCGGCGGACGCTCGCTATACGCTCTACTGTCTATCGGTCGACAAGCTCGGTCACGTCGAACGCTCGAAGGCCCTGAAGGAATCGCTCATCCAGCGCACGGGCATGAAGGACTTCTACCTCGTTCACAGCGACGATCAGAGCATCATCTATTACGGCTATTACAAAGACTTCATGAAGACCAACGACGTCAAAGAGCGCAAGCGCGCCGAGGCCGACCGGACCAAAATCGTCAACCTGCGAGACGACCGCAAGGACCTCCCGTTCCGCGGCGCGTTGTTCGTGACGCTCGACGCGCCAGACCCGCAAAGCCCACCCGAGTGGAACCTCACAAACCTCGCTGCAGACCGCATGTGGACGCTCGAGATCGGCGTGTACGTCGACAGTCCGCTGCGCAAGCAGTACGCGGTGAACGCCGTTCGCGAAGCGCGAAACCAGGGCATTGAGGCCTACTACTTCCATGGCGAGAACATCAGCTCGGTCTGCGTCGGCGCCTTCAAGGAAACCGCACTGGCCCGCCAGGACTCCGACTCGGCCGAGTCGTATCGCAGCAACGAGACGTTGCTCGTGTTGCCCGGTCAGATCCCCCAGGGGATGAGCGGCGATCAGTACGTTATGCAGGACGGCAAGAAGACCAAGGTGAAGGTCATCGCCCCGCGAATCGAAGTGCTCGACCCCAAGCTGAAGGAACTTCAGGAACGCTTCCCGCATCGCTCGGTCAACGGTGAAGAGCGCATGACGGTTGCGACCAACAAGCGCACAGGCCGCACGGTGCAGGTTTACGATGAATCGGTCATCGTCCCCATCCCACGAGCGACCGGCTCGTTTAGCGGCGGGGTGCCCCAACCGGGCGCTGACATCGTCCTGCCACCAACGGCGACCGGGAAGCCCAAACCGCAGCAGGGTGGTGGGAAACTCCGCGGGTTGGGGGACTAACCCACGATGAAGCTTGTCGTCGCAACCCAAAACGCTGGCAAACTGCGCGAGTTCCGCGACATGCTCGGCGGGGATCGCTTCCAGTTCGTCGACCTGTCAGCCTTTGCCGGTGAAGTGATCGCAACGCCCGACGAAACCGGCGCCACGTTCATCGCCAACGCGTGCCAGAAAGCGACTTATTACGCTAAGTCGACCGGGCAGTGGACGCTCGCCGACGACAGTGGGCTTGAGGTCGACGCCCTGCAAGGCAAGCCCGGCGTCGTCAGCAGCCGCTGGGCCGAACTGCATGATGCGGGCACCGGTGACGCGGCGAACAATGCCTTGCTCCTGCGTCAACTGGCTGCCGTGCCCGACGATTGTCGCGGTGGTCAGTTCGTCTGCGTGCTGGCACTGGCGAACCCTGCGGGTGATATCATTCTGACCGCCCGTGGTGAAATGACCGGCCGATTGCTCCGCGAACCGCGCGGTCACGACGGTTTCGGCTATGATCCGCTCTTCCTCGTGCCCAAGTTCGACCGAACAACCGCAGAACTGACACCCGACGAGAAGCACAAGATCAGCCACCGCGGCGCGGCGCTGAGACGACTAAGGGGATTGATGGACGGCCTGCCGCTTGCGACGGCGCCACGACAAGAGACGACGAAACCATGAGCCGAATCCTCGTATCCGTCAGCAGTCCCTACGCCGCCGAGAAGATCGTCGAGGTCGTCACCGACCTTGGCAAGCGCCTCGCCAGCGAGGTCCTCATCGTCCATGTTTCGCGCCCCAGTGGCGGTCAGATGCGCGAACAGGAACAAGCCGAAGGTGAAGCCGCCATCAGCCTGCTGCGCGACAAGATGCAGTCTGCCGGTGTCACCGTGCAGACGTTGCTCCTCTTCAGCGACGACATCGCCCGCGCTATCCTCAACACCGCCACCGAAAACAACGTCACGATGATCGTTCTGGGTTTGACGGGAAAAAACGTCTTCGCCCGACTGCTCGCCGGTAACGTCCCGGTGGAACTGATCAAGAACACGAAGATCCCCGTTTTGATGATCCCGCCCGATTGGTCTGGCACGGTTTGAATCCGAAGCAGTCAATGCAAAGGCGCAGAGTGAAGAAGGCAGAAGGACGCCGAGAAAGTCATTCGGGCAGCGATCGTGGCGCGTGACGTATGCCGGTTGTAGCATCGCGTACTCTCCCGAAATCTTCAAGTGCCTATTTGCCTTCTCCGCGTTCCTCAGCGTCGACTCTCTGCGACTCTGCGTTGAACCGCGTCCGTCTACCGCCGTCGTGCCGGCGCTTCGTTCTGCCGCAGGTCGTTGTTGCGATACGCCGTCACGAGGCATTCGAGCAGCGCGATGCGCTTGCGCATGTCCGCCCCTTGTTCCGTGTCCGCAACCCGACGGGGTTTGGGCCAGGTTTTGATGGTCTCGACACTCGGCACGATGTCCACACCGTCGCGGATGGCGGCTTCGACGGAGTCGAAGTGGTGGTGTTCGGCCAACACGGTTTTGTCGGCTTCGAGCACGAGGGTGTAGCCGTGGTCGCCGTAGGCTTCGGAGAAGGCGCCGTCGATGGTGATGGCCTTACCGCTGCGCTTCAGCGGCGACTCGCCGGCCTCGATCTTCACGGGGACGTGGCCGTTGACGATCATGCCCCCTTCCGGGTCGATGCCGAACTCGGCGAGCACCTTGCCGCAGAACGGTTTCTCGTGGATGAGGTTGAAGTAGGGGTCCTTGGTCTCGTGGTGCGTGTGCTTGTCGGTGACGAAGTCGCGCTCGAGCGTGGTGATGCGGTCCTTGCCGAACAGCGGGGAAAGTGGCCCGCTCCAGAGGTACCAGAGCATGTCGACGTCGATCTGG
>Ga0163144_10010060_pt1 | contig 20215 bp, 18 predicted proteins | sample OliLak19BULKMAT1_FD_123175 | JGI IMG/M metagenome (GOLD analysis project Ga0163144, IMG submission 123175) | Freshwater microbial mat bacterial communities from Lake Vanda, McMurdo Dry Valleys, Antarctica - Oligotrophic Lake LV.19.BULKMAT1 | ecosystem: Environmental > Aquatic > Freshwater >... | reverse complement strand
CGCCCTGCGCAAAAAGGCCCGCTACATCCGCGTCAGCCCCGCCGGCCAGCGCGAGAGCGCTCCGCACGACATCGTGGAAGTGAAGACGGGGAGCTGAAGAAATGACGAATGACGAATGACGAATGACGAATGACGAAAAGCGCCCGCCGGGAGCATCGGCATTCGTCATTCGTCATTTACCGCCCCGGTACACCTCCTCGTAAGCCGGCACCGCCTTGGCCCACGAGAAATCGCAGGCCATCGCGCGCTGCGTCAACGCCTGCCAGCACACCGGGTCGGCGAAGTATTGTTTCGCGCGGATGATCGCGTCCCAGAGCGCCTCGGGCGTGGTGTCGTAAAAGAGGAAGCCGTGCCCGGTTTCGCTCACCGGATCGTAGTCCTGGATCGTTTCGTAGAGCCCGCCGGTGGCGCGTGCGATGGGCAACGCGCCGTATTTCAGCGCGTACATCGCGCCCAGCCCGCACGGCTCGAAATGCGACGGCACGAGGAACGCATCCGCGCCCGCGTAGGTCAGGTGCGCGAGCTTTTCCTCCATCCCCTGATGATACGTGAACCTCCCCGCGTGACGCTTGCTGGCGATGAAAAGTTCGCGCTCGTACGCCGGGTCGCCCTCACCCAGAATCACCAGCCGCACATCATCCGCGAGCAGCCGGTCGAGCAGCGGCAGCAGGAGATCAATGCCCTTTTGCTCCGCCAGCCGCGACACAATCGCCAGCACCGGCCCGCCCGGTTCCGGCTCCAGCCGGCACTCCGCGAGCAGCGCATCGCGGCACGCGCGCTTGCCCGTCAGCGCGGTGGGCGAATAGCGTTCCGGCAGCAGCGCGTCCGTCGCCGGATTCCAGACGGCGTAGTCCGCGCCGTTGAGGATGCCGGTCAGCTTCGCCGCGTGCTCCCGCACCACCGCATCCAGACCGTTGCCTTGCTCCGGCGACACGATTTCCCGCGCGTAACGCTCGCTCACCGTGGTCAGCGCGTCGGCGTAAAGCAGCCCGCCTTTGAGCAGATTCAGCCGCCCGTAAAACTCCACGCCCGCCGCGCCGAAAAACTCGCCCGGCAGATTCGTCAGCGCGAAGGCGCCGCCGTCGAAACTGCCCTGATACGCGAGATTGTGGATCGTCAGCACCGTGCGAAACGGCAGCCGCCGCGCCCGCACCAGCACCGGCACCAGCGCCGCCTGCCAGTCGTGCGCGTGCAGGATGTCCGGCGCGGGCACGATGCGCCGCGCCAGTTCCACCGCCGCCTTGGCGAAAAAGATGAACCGCTCCGCACTGTCGCCGTAATCCCGCCCGTCCTCGCCATACAGCCCCGCGCGGTCGAAAAAACCATCCGCCCGCACCAGGAAAACCTGCACGCCATTCGGCGCGCGACACTCCCAAATTTCCGCGCGCACCGTTTGCCCGCCGAGCGGCACCGCGATCTTCACCCCGGTGTCCCGCGCCCCCGCCCGCAGCCCGCGATAACACGGCAGCACCACACTCACCTCATGCCCCACCGCGGCCAGCGCCGCCGGCAACCCTTCCAGCACATCGCCCAGTCCGCCCGTGCGCGCGAGCGGACTCATTTCCGAGCCAATGTGGACGATCTTCATCCGGCCAGAGCTAGCGGGCGAGAGCAGCGTTGACGAGGAAGAGTTGCAGTTCGCGAAGGTCCAACGGAAAACCCGGCGGCGGATCTTCGGACCGCGCCGTATCCGGCCGCCGCGAGGCGCTTTTCTGCTTGCCGTGCGGACGGCGGGCGAGAAAAGTCCGCTTCCCCGCTCCCGGCCGCCCAGCGCTGCCGAAGCACCAAAATCAGCCGCCGGCCAAGGCTTGTGAATTATTTCACAAAGTTTCTTGCAACGCCCGGCGGAACGCGACAATTTAGCGACCACCTTGAACTTCCGAATCCCCGACACTTTTTAGGTAATGGCGAATATTTTTCCACGCGGGAGCAATATTCTCCCTCTTAAAATCGTCCTCTGCGCGATCGTTGCCGGCGGGGCGGTGTCGCTGGCGGTGCCGTATTATTTCACCCCTAAATACACGCGCGTGGGGTATCAGCCGGCGCAGCCGATTCCGTTTCCGCACGATGTCCATGTGGCGCAGCTCGGGATGGATTGCCGGTATTGCCACAGTTTCGTGGAGGTGGCGGCGCATTCGAATGTGCCGACGACGCAGGTGTGCATGAATTGCCATCAGGCGGTGCAGAAGGACAACCCGAAGCTCGCGCCGCTGCATGAGTCGTGGCGGACGGGCAAGCCGGTGGAATGGGTGCAGATCCACAAGACTCCGGACTACGTGTATTTCAATCACTCGGCGCACGTGAATCGCGGGGTGTCGTGCGTGAGTTGCCACGGGCGGGTGGACAAAATGGAGGTGGTGTATCACGCGGAGCCGCACTCAATGTCGTGGTGCTTGGACTGCCACCGGGCGCCGGAAAATGCGCTGCGGCCTTTGGATCAAATTACGAATCTGGGCTGGGAGCCGCCGGTCGCGAAAGACCAGACGGTGAAAGAAGCGCAGCTCGAGCTCGGGCTGGGGCTGAAGAAGAAATGGCATATCAATCCCCCGGATAAGAACTGCGCAGGCTGTCACCGATGAGCAAACGAATCCTCCAACACCCCACGGAGCCCGCGACGGGCCGCAAATACTGGCGCTCGCTCGGGCAGCTCGGCGATACGCCGGAATTCCGCGGCTGGCTGGAGCGGGAGTTTCCGCAGGGCGCTTCGGAGCTGAAAGGTGGGGAAGTTTCGCGCCGCAATTTTCTCCAGCTCATGGGGGCGTCGATGGCGCTGGCGGGGCTGAGCTTCGCGGGCTGCCGCCGGCCGGAGAAGCATCTGGTGCCGTTCACGCGCGGGGTCGAGTGGTCCATTCCCGGCAAGCCGCTCTTTTACACCACGTCGCGCCCGACGCGCCGGGGCTATGCGCCGCTGGTGGCGACGACGCACGACGGGCGTCCGACGAAGATCGAAGGCAACCCGCTGCATCCGGTGAGCAAGGGGACGACCGACATGCACGCGCAGGCGTCGGTGCTGGACCTTTACGATCCGGAGCGGGCGCGGTTTTTTGTGCATAAAGGGGAGCGCTCGGACGCGGCGGTTTTCGAGAAGGCGCTGGAGGAGATCGCGAAAGGGGCAGGGGCTGGCGCGGGGCTGGCGTTCTTGCTCGAGAAGGACAGTTCGCCGACGCGCGAGCGGCTGCGCGGGGAGATTGCGAAGAAGTTTCCGCAGGCGACTTGGGCGGTCTATGAGCCGCTCGGCAACGAACTCGCGGAGAAGGCGGCGGCGGTGGCATTCGGCGAGGGCGTGATGGCGGTGCCGCTGATCGACCAGGCGGATGTCATCATGTCTTTGGATTGCGACTTCCTCGGGACCGAGGGCGACGTCAGCACGATCCGGGAGTTTTCCGCGCGGCGGAAGATCGACCTAAAGGCCGGGCCGGATACGAAGATGAACCGGCTCTATGTGGCGGAAAACCGCTACACGATCACGGGCGGCATCGCGGATCACCGGGCACGCGTGCTGGCGAGCCAGATTGGGGCGTTTGCGCTGGCGCTGGCGGCCGAAATCGCGGCGCTCACGAAAGACGCGGCGCTGGGCGAGCTGACGAAGGGCTTCGGCGCGCCGCCGGTGAAGTTCAACGCGGAATGGATCAAGATTTCGGCGGGTGATTTGGTGGAGCACAAAGGCGCGAGTTTGGTGCTCGTCGGGGCGCGGCAACCGGCGGCGGTGCAGGTGGTGGTGGCGGCGATGAATGCGGCGCTGGGCAATCTCGGCAAGACCATCGTCGGGCGGAAGGTCAGCGAAAAACCCGCGCAGACGCTGGCGCAACTCGCGAACAGCATCGCCGACAAAAAGGTGCAGACGCTCGTCATTGTTGGCGGCAATCCCGTTTACAACGCGCCGTCCGATTTGAACTGGGCGGAGCTGCAGAAGTCCGTGCCGACGGTCGTGCGCCTCGGTTATGCCGAGGACGAAACCACGGCGCACGCGCACTGGAGCGCGCCGCTCGCGCACTATCTCGAAAGCTGGGGCGACGGCCTCGCGGCGGACGGCAGCTACCTGTCCGTGCAGCCGATGATCCTCCCGCTCTTTGGCGCGTGGAGTGTGCTGGATCTGCTGGCGAAGTTCGCCGGTCTGCCGAAGACGACCGGACCCGAATTGGTGCAGGAAACTTTCAAGGCGATCGCCAAGCCCGGAGAATTGGTGAGCGCGTGGGCGAAGTTTTTGCACGACGGCTTCCTCGGCAGCAGCGCGGCGCAGCCCGAGGCGCTCGCTTTCAACGCCCCGGCGGCGGCGGAGTTTGTGGCCGCGGAGAAGTCGGCGGTGACGGCACCGGAGACGGCGTTCGAAGTCGTCTTCACTGGCTGCGCGAAAGTGGATGACGGACGTTTCGCGAACAACGGCTGGCTCCAGGAAATCCCCGACCCGATCACGAAAGTGACGTGGGACAATGCCGCGCTGATCAGCCCGGCGACGGCGAAGAAACTGGGCGTCGGAGACAACGAGGACAACGTCATCAAGATCACCCTCGGCAACCGCTCGCTGGAAATCGCGACGATCATCGCGCCTGGCCATGCGGACGGCTCGATCTCTATCGCGCTCGGCTACGGTCGCACGGCGGTGGGCCGCGTCGGTCAGAGCCGCGGCTTCAATGCCTATCCGCTGCGGACGACGGCGCAGTCTTACTTTGCGACCGGCGCGACCGCGGAGAAAGTGTCCGGCGACTACAAACTCGCGCTGACCCAAGAGCACTGGGCGCTGGAAGGTCGCGGCGGCGATTTGACCCGCGAGGCCAAGCTCGACGAATACAAGGCCGACCCGGATTTCGCGAAGACCATGGGCATGGACGCCCACATCCCGGCGAACGTCTCCCTTTACACCAACCCGCCGCTAAACAAGCCCGAAAGCCTGGACCCGCACGCGTGGGGCATGGTCGTGGATTTGAATACCTGCATCGGCTGCACCGCCTGCACCGTGGCGTGCCAGGCGGAGAATAACATCCCGATCGTCGGCAAGGAGCAGGTCATGGAAGGGCGCGAGATGCACTGGATTCGCACCGACCGTTATTTCGCCAGCACCGACCCGAACGACCCCGAGCCCGAGATGGTCTCGCAGCCAATGATGTGTCAGCACTGCGAGAACGCGCCGTGCGAAACCGTCTGCCCCGTCAACGCCACCGTCCACAGCGAGGACGGCCTGAACGTGATGGCTTACAACCGCTGCATCGGCACCCGCTACTGCGCGAACAACTGCCCGTTCAAGGTGCGGCGCTTCAACTGGTTCGACTTCAACGAGCGCGACGTGCTCGGCCACGAGAAAGGCAAGCCTTTCACCGGACTCTACGCGTGGAACCTCACGGCCCCCAAAGGCGCGGAGGACACCGTGAAGATGTCGAAAAACCCGAACGTCACGGTGCGCATGCGCGGCGTGATGGAGAAATGCACGTTCTGCGTGCAGCGCATCCAAGAGGCCAAGATCGCGACGAAAGTGGCGGTGCGCGATTCCGGTGATGTGCGCATCCCGGCGGATGCTTTCAAGACCGCGTGCGCCCAAGCCTGCCCGGCGGACGCGATCACTTTCGGCGACATCAACAACCCGGAAAGCTCCGTCTCCAAGCTCAAGACCAGCGAGCGCGGCTACCGGCTCCTCGAATACCTCAACGTCGGCTCGCGCGTCACTTACCTCGCGCGCATCCGCAATCCCCATCCGAAAATGCCCGGCGTCGAAAAGATCGGGGCGGCGATGAAATCACCGCACGCCCACCAAAAGGCGGAACATGAAACCGGAGGGAAACACTAATGGCTGAATCCGCCGTCACCCTCACCACGCCGCCGGAACTCGTGCGCGTGCCGCTCGTCACCAACGACCGCAAGCACACCTGGATCACCGACAAAGTCTCCAACATCGTCGAGGCCCGCACGCCGCTGTGGTGGTGGGCGGCCTTTCTGCCGTGCTCGCTCATCGCCTTCATCGGGCTGCTTTGCATCGGCTACCAAATCTCGAATGGCGTCGGAACGTGGGGCGAAAACAAGACCGTCGGCTGGGCGTGGGACATCACGAACTTCGTCTTCTGGATCGGCATCGGTCACGCCGGCACGCTGATCTCGGCGATCCTTTTCCTCACCCGGCAGAAATGGCGCACGTCCATCAACCGCGCCGCCGAAGCCATGACGCTCTTCGCCGTGGTTTGCGCCGGCATTTTTCCCGGCATCCACGTGGGCCGCGTGTGGATGGCGTGGTTCCTCGCGCCGATCCCGAACGCCAACGGCATCTGGCCGAACTTCCGTTCACCGCTGCTCTGGGACGTGTTCGCGGTCTCGACGTATTTCACCGTGTCGGTGCTGTTTTGGTACACCGGCCTCGTGCCCGATCTCGCCACGCTGCGCGACCGCGCGAAGTCCCGCGTCTCCAAGTTTCTCTACGGCATCTTCGCCCTCGGCTGGCGCGGCTCGAACCGCCAGTGGCGGCATTACGAAATGGCGTATCTGCTCCTCGCCGGTCTCTCCACCCCGCTGGTGCTGTCCGTCCACTCGGTCGTCTCCTTCGACTTCGCCACGTCCATCGTGCCCGGCTGGCACACCACGATCTTCCCGCCCTACTTCGTCGCGGGCGCGATCTTCGGCGGCTTCGCCATGGTGCTCACCATCCTGCTCCCGGCGCGGCTGCTTTATCCGCAGCTCGACGACCTCGTCACGCGCCAGCATGTGGACAAGATGGCCAAGATCATCCTGCTTACTGGCACGATCGTCGGCTACGCCTACCTGACCGAGTTGTTCATGGCTTACTACGGCGCGAATAAGTTCGAGTTCTTCACCTTCTTCAGCGCGCGCATGGGTATCAATAACCCCGGTTGGTATGCGTGGGCTTACTACGTGATGATGTTCTGCAACGTCATTTCTCCGCAGCTTTTCTGGATCAAATCCATGCGGACCAACTATGTGGCCGTCATCATTGTCTGTATGTGCGTGAACGTCGGCATGTGGTTCGAGCGCTTCGTCATCATCGTGACCTCGCTGGCCCAGGATTTCCTGCCGTCCTCGTGGCATCACTATTCGCCGTCGTGGGTCGAAATTTGGACCTTCATCGGCACGTTCGGCATCTTCCTTTCGCTCTTCCTGCTCTTCATGCGCTTCCTACCGATGATTTGTATGTTCGAGGTCAAACTCGTCACGCCGGAAGCGGACCCGCACAACCACGCGAAAAAGGATCAGGAGGGTCAGCATTGATATGGCTGAATACCGCAAGATTTACGGATTCGGCGCGCAGTTTGAAAGTCCGGCGGCGCTGATGCAGGCGGCGGAGAAAATCCGCGACGCTGGCTTCTCGAAGTGGGATGTGCATACGCCCTATCCCGTGCATGGCATGGACAAGGCGATGGGTCTCGGCAAATCCTGGCTGAGCCTGCCGGTGCTCATCGGCGGCGGCATCGGCGCGCTCACCGCGTTGCTGCTCACGTGCATTCCTTCTTTCGGCATCTATCCGATCATCGTCGCCGGCAAGCCCTTCGACTGGCGCACCCTCCCGGCGTTTTTCCCGATCATTTTCGAACTGACGGTGCTCTTCTCGGCGTTCAGCACCATCTTCGCGCTGCTCATCATGAACCAGCTCCCGAAGTGGTATCATCCCGTCTTCAATTGGGAGCGCTTTACGCGCGTGACGGACGACGGCTTCTTCATCGTCATCGAGTCGCGTGACGCGAAGTTTTCCGAGACAAAAACCCGCGCCCTCCTCGAGGAAGTCGGCGGCCTGCACGTCACCCTCATCCACGACTGACCATGCTGCGCTATTTCTTCATCGCCCTCCTGCTCGCCGTGGTTGCGATCCTCGCGCTCGCGGGGCCGCGCGACTCCAGGTTCTTCAGCGCAAAAAGCGCGCGTCCGCCGATCGAAATTTTCCCGGACATGGATCACCAGCCGAAATACCAGCCGCAGCATCCGAGCGGCTTCTTTGCCGATGGCCGCTCCGCGCGTCCGCCGGTGGAGGGCACGGTGCCGCTCGGCTACGCGTTGCACGGCTCGTATCTTCAGGCCGGGGCGAAAAACGGCGCGTTCGAGCCCGCGGGCTTTGCCAATCAGCCGGACTATTTCAACACCGGGAAATTTGGCGACAGCTACGGCGACGGCTTCCCGCTCGAAATCTCCTCGAAGCTCCTCGCGCGCGGCCAGGAGCGCTACGACATCAACTGCGCGGTCTGCCACGGCAAAGCCGGTCTCGGCAACGGCGTGGTCGGCCAGTATGGCGTCGCGGCCATCGCCAACCTCGTGGACGACCGCATCCGCGCGATGCCCGACGGCCAGCTTTTCTCCACGATCACCAACGGCAAGAACACCATGGGTGCCTACGGTCCACAGATCGCCATCGAGGACCGCTGGGCCATCGTTGCTTACCTCCGGGCGTTGCAGAAAAGCCAGGGCGTGAAGGTCGCCGAGCTGTCCGAGGCGCAACAAAAGGAACTTCAATCCAAGCAATGAGCGACCACTCCCACGAAATCACGCCGCCTGCCGCGGAGAAGTTCGACGCCAAGCATCTTGGCGGGCTCTCGCGGCTTCTGCTCGGCCTGGCCGTGGGCGGCATCGGCGTCAGTGCTGTCGGGTTCTTCGTCGCGCGGCAGCAGTTCGCCTTTAGCTGGCTCTTCGCCTTCAGTTACTTCTTCACCATCTGCTGCGGCGCGCTTTTCTGGACGAGCCTCCAGCACGCTACGGATTCCGAGTGGTCGGTGCTGGTGCGGCGCCAGATGGAAAACCTCGCCAAGCTGTTGCCGTGGTTTGCGCTCCTGTTTCTGCCGCTCATCCTGTTCTGCGCCCCGTATCTTTGGAAGTGGTGGAACATCCCGCCGGGGGTGGACCCGCTCCTCGATTTCAAGTCCGGTTACCTGAACCACACCTTCTTCTACGCCCGCGCGGCCGGTTACTTTCTCTTCCTGACCTGGGTGTCCCACACCCTCTGGAAGCGCTCCACCTTGCAGGACGCCGACGGCGCGGCGAAGCACACCTTTGCCATGCGCAAGTTCGGCATCGGCGGCATCGCGGTCGTGGCGCTGGCGATTTCCTTTGCTGGCTTCGACTGGCTGATGGGTCTCGACTACCACTGGTTCTCGACCATGTGGGGCGTCTATATTTTCGCGGGCGCGGCCGGTAGTTCCATGTCGCTGCTCGTACTCATCATCACGGCGCTCAAGTCCAAGGGTTACCTCAAGCTGGTGAACAACGAGCACTACCACATCATGGGTAAGTTCATGTTGGCCTTCACCATTTTCTGGGCCTACATCGGCTACTCGCAATACATGCTCATCTGGTATGCGAACATCCCCGAGGAGACGATCTACTTCCGCATCCGCAACACCGAATCGTGGTGGTATTTCTCGCAGTTCCTCGTGATTGGCCGCTTCTTCCTGCCCTTCCCGGTGCTGCTCATGCAGGCCACGAAAAAGACGAAATACATCAACCATGTGGCCGTCTGGGTTTTGCTCATGCAGCTCCTCGAAATCTACGTGATCGTCCTCCCGGCGCTGCACCCCAGCGGCTTCCGCCCGAGCCTGTTCGACCTGTCGGCCTTCGTCGGCATCGGCGGGCTTATGGGCTGGCTGTTCCTGCGCAATCTCGTCCGATCGAACCTCTTCCCGACGCGCGACCCGCGCCTGCTCGGCTCGATCAAACTCAGCAACTGATATGGCGTCCGAAAACTCCCACCGCACGCCCAACGCCTTCGTCATCTTCCTCGGCACCGCTGCGGCGTTTGCCGTGGTCGCCCTTGTTTTCGGGGGCAAGCTGGCCTCACAAAAACCGGTCAACGAAGTCGAGCAAAAGCGCGCCGCGCAGCGCGTCGAGACCCGGACGAAGCTCGACGCCGAGGCCGCGGCAAAGCTCGGCTCCCTCGGCTGGGCGGACAAAGCCAAAGGCACCGCGCACATCCCGATTGACCAGGCGATGACCATGATCGTGGCCGAGCTGACCGCGAAAAAGCCCGCGCCCTCCTCCGTGAAAGTCGAAGCCCCTTTGCCCATGCCGGTGGCCGATCCGAAGTCCGCCGAGCCGCCGCCCGCCGCGCTCCCGTCCGCGCCGCAGGGTGCGGATACCGTGCGCTTCCCGCTGCCTGCGGCGGAAGTGATTCCAGCGACCCCGGCTGCGCCCGCCGCGCCCGCGCCGGAAAAACCTGCCGTCGCGCCGACTCCCGCCGTTCCCGCGACCCCGCTGGTTCCGGCCGCTCCGGTTCCGCCGCCTGCCCCGGAGAAACCCGCCGAGCCCGCACCCGCGCCGGCTCCCGTGCCGCCCGCGCCGGTCCCGCCAGCGCCCGAGAAACCCGCCGAGCCTGCACCCGCGCCTGCACCTGTGCCACCCGCGCCTGAGCCGGCGCCCGCGCCCGCCCCGGCCGCGCCGCCTACTCCGACCGAAAATCCCGAGCCCACGAAATGACCGCAGCCGCCCTCGCTCCCACTCCGACCGCCGCCCCGGCTCCCGTCGCGCCCAGCGCCGCACAGGTGCAGACCGGCGAGCGCGCCGCCATCGACGCCTCCGCGTCCGGCCCGGTGCTGTTCTTTTTCGGCAACGCCATCCTCTGGCTGCTCCTCGCCACGGTCCTCGGCCTCATCACGTCCATCCAGCTCCACAGCCCCACGTTTCTCGCCGGCTGGCCGATCACCACTTACGGACGCCTCGTGCCCGCCTACCACAACGCCCTCGGCTACGGCTGGGCCACGCTCGCCGGCATGGGCGTCGCCATCTGGCTGCTCGCGCGCCTGTGCCGCGTCCAGATCAAACTCCCCGGCGTCCTCATCACCGGCGCGATCTTCTGGCAGGTCGGTCTGACCGTCGGCATCGTGCAGATTCTCGGGGGAAAATCCACGGGCGTCGAAGGACTGGAAATCCCCGGCAGCGCCGCCGTGCTCATGCTCTTCGGCTACCTGCTCGTCGGCCTGTGGGGTGCGCTGCTCTTTGGCTACCGCCGCGAGACTCCGGCCTACATCTCGGTGTGGTATCTCGTCGCCGCGCTCTTCTGGTTTCCGTGGACCTTTGGCCTCGCGCACCTCGCGGTCGCGCTGCCGGTGCAGGGCGTGGTGCAAAGCATGATCGCCGCTTGGGCGACGCAGAATTTTCTCCACGTCTTCATCACCGCCATCGGTCTGGCGACGGCTTATTACCTCATCCCGAAAGTCATCGACCGCCCGATCCACAGCTACCATCTCGCGTCCACCGGCTTTTGGGCGTTCATCCTTTTCTCCGGCCTGACCGGCGCGGTGCGGCTAAGCGGCGGACCGCTGCCAGCCTGGCTCATCACGCTGAGCATCGCGGCCACCATCCTCCTCCTCGTCCAGCTCGCCACGGTTTCGACCAATCTACTCCTGACCATGCGCGGCCAGTATCACATGGTCTATCACTCGCCGACCGTCCGCTTCACGGTCTTCGGCGTGATCTCCTTCACCATCGCCAGCGTGATCGGCCTGCTCTCCTCGCTGCGTTCGGTGGATCGCCTGCTGCACTTCACCTTTTTCCAATCCGCCCAGACCCACCTGCTGCTTTACGCCTTCTTCAGCATGGTGATGTTCGGCGCGATCTATTACATCCTGCCGCGCCTCGTCGGCTGCGAATGGCTGTCGTCGTCGCTCATTAGCTGGCACTTTCTGGCCTCCGCTTACGGTGTCGGCGTGCTGGTGGGTGGCCTCGCCATCGGCGGCCTCGCCAGCGGCGCGGCGCTCGCCAATCCCGAGTCCATCTTCTCGCAGGTCATCGAGGACACCTCGCGGTATTACGTCGCCAGCACCCTGGCGTGGGTGATGATCGGCGTCGGCCACGTGATCTTCGCGTTCCATTTCCTGCTCATGCTTTTCCGCATCGGCCAGCCGGGCGGCGAGCCCACGCTCTTCGCACCCATCGGGGAGGAGAAACACTAAATGAATCGTTCGCTCAACTTGTTCGCCGGCATCATCGGGTCCTTCGCCCTTTCCTGCTACGCCCTCGTGCTTCTGCCCCAGCAGCAGCTCGGCGGACTCCAGCCGCAGACGGTCGAGGACGAGGGGAAGATCACCGAGATTTACCCGATCAATAACGTCGCCGTGGAAAAAGGCCGCGCCGTTTATGCCTCCGAGGGTTGCTTCTACTGCCACACCCAGCAGGTGCGCGACGCGCAGAACGGCACCGATCTCGAACGCGGCTGGGGTGTCCGCCGCACCGTGGCGCGCGATTACATTTTTGAAAAAACGCTCTTCCTCGGCAGCAACCGCGTCGGCCCGGACCTCGCCAATGTCGGCTCCGCCAAATGGCGCAACGAGCCGGTGGACGAGAACCCGAAATACAAACCCGCGAAGCGCGACGCCGCCTGGCAACTGCTCCACCTCTACGCGCCGCGCACCGTCATCAAGTCGTCCAACATGCCGCCCTACCGCTACCTCTTTGAGAAAAAGAAGATCAGCGGCCAGCGCTCCGCGGACGCCCTCGCGCTGACCGGAGCCGACGCGCCGGAGCCCGGCTACGAAGTCGTGCCCAAGCCAGCAGCGAAGGCGCTCGTCGCCTACCTCCTGTCGCTCGACAAAAGTCACCCGCTCAAAGAAGTGAAAGGTTCCGCGCCGGAGGTCGCCGCCAAGTGAGCACGCCCAACGATCCCGCGCCCATGAAACAAGGTTCCGACCGCATTGATTACCGCGAAACGGCGGACATCACGGAAGTCCACGCCGCCGTCCAGCGCGAGAAGCCCGAGCCTTCCGCCGATGTCACCCCGATGCCGCTTTGGCTCACCGGCATCTGCGCCGGGGCCATGGTCTGGGCCGGCACTTACTTCGGCATCTTCCACGGCGGCCTCAGCGCCAATGTCTATAACGAATTCGAAAGCTCGCCCGCGGTGCTTTTCCCGCAACCGACGAAGGCCGGGGTCAAAACGGTTGCAGCCGAGGCACCCCAATCGCTCGCGGACATGGGCAAAGGTATTTATGCGAATTGTGTCGCCTGCCATCAGGCCAGCGGCACCGGGGTCGCCGGACAGTTCCCGCCGCTCGCGAAATCCGAATGGGTGACGGGATCCGAAAAGCGGCTCGTCGCGATTATGCTCAAAGGCATGCAGGGACCGATCACCGTGCTCGGCGCGAAGGGCACCTACAGCGGCAATATGGTTGCCTGGGAGGGGACGCTTTCGGACAAAAAGATCGCGGCGGTCACCAGCTACATCCGCGCGCAGTGGGGCAACAGTGCGCCGGAGATTTCCGCGGCGAAAGTCGCGGCTGCGCGCAAGGAATTCGCCGGGCAGAAAGCTCAGTGGACGGAAGCGGAACTGCTCCAGATCCCCGCCGACGCCACGCTGCCTGATGAAGGCGGGGCCGCCGCACCCGCCGGTGGCGGCGCACCCGCCGTTGCAGCCCCGGCCGCAGGTTCGCCCGACCTGCTGGCGGAGGGGAAAAAGAACTACATGGCCATCTGCGTCGCCTGCCATCAGCCGACCGGCATGGGGCTCCCTGGAGCCTTTCCACCGCTCGCCAAGACGGAATACGTGACCGGCGATCCGAAGCGTTTTGCAGCGATGATTTTGAAAGGCGTGGCTGGCCCCATCACGGTTGATGGCAAGCTCTACAACAACGCCATGCCGGGTCAGGAAGCCATGCTCACCGACACGAAAATCGCCTCGATCCTGACCTACGTGCGCGCCAACTTTGGCAACTCCAGCCCGGCCGTCGCACCCGAAGTGGTCGCCGAAGCCCGCAAGGAGCACGCCGCCCGCACCGCCCCGTGGACCGAGGCCGAACTGCAAGCCTTCGGCACCGCGCCAACGGTGAAGTAATCCGCCAACCTCATTCCCACGTATCCAATGAATATGCTCAAGCACACACTCGCTCTCCTCGTCGCTACCACCGCGCTCGCCGGGTTCGTCCACGCCCAGGACGCCGCTGCCGACCAGCTCGCCGAAGGCAAAAAAAACTACATGCTGATCTGCGTCGCCTGCCATCAGCCGACCGGCGCGGGTCTTCCCGCGGTGTTTCCGCCGATCATCAAATCGCCGTATGTGAACGGCTCGGCGGAGCGCTTCGCCGCCATCATCCTCAAAGGCAACGCCGGCCCTTTCATTATGGATGGCAAGCCCTTCAACCAGATCATGCCAGCGCAGGAGGCCATGCTGACGGACGAGAAGATCGCCTTGATCATGACCTATGTGCGCGCGAGTTTTGAAAACACACCCGCCCCGGTTTCCGCCGAAGTGGTGGCCGCCGCGCGGAAGAAATACCTCGATCGCAAGACGCCGTGGACGCAGGCCGAACTCGACGCCTGGAAAGACGACGACGCCAAGTAGTCATCCGATGCGGCTCCTTTCACAAATCCGCACCGCCCGCCCGGACGTAACCATTTCGACGCGCCGCCTGTCAGTTATTTCGTAACACTCAACCTTCCGCAATCATGTCCACCGCCGCCCTCACGCACGCGCCCGACGCCCACGCGCACGACGATCATCATTACGATCCCGGCTTCTGGCGGAAGTGGGTGTTCTCCACCGATCACAAGATGATCGGCGTCCAGTATGGAGTGACGGGGCTGGCGTTCTTGATGTTCGGTTTCATGCTGATGATGGTCATGCGCTGGCAGCTCGCGCATCCCGGCGAAGCCGTGCCTTACATCGGCGGACTGCTACAGACGTTCTTTGGATCGAGCGCGTTCCAGCCGGACGCCAAGGGTCTGCCCGGCGTGCTCACCGCCGACGGCTACAACTCTTTCGGCGCGATGCACGGCACGATCATGGTCTTCTTCGGCATCGTCCCCGTGGCTTTCGCCGCGTTCGGCAACTTTGTCGTGCCGCTGCAAATCGGCGCGATCGACATGACTTTCCCGAAGATCAACATGGCGAGCTTCTGGTGCTTCTTCATCAGTTGCATCTTTATGTTGGTGTCGTTCTTCGTGCCCGGCGGCGCGGCGAAATCCGGCTGGACCTCCTACCCTCCGCTCTCCGGCATCGCCGACCTCGGCCCGCTCAACCACGTCTTCATGAACGGCCAGACCCTCTGGGTCACGGGCATGGTTTTCAATATCACCGCGTCGCTCCTCGGCTCGGTGAACTTCATCGCCACGATCATCCAGATCCGTGCGCCGGGCATGACATGGATGCGCCTGCCGTTCTTTGTCTGGGCGCAGTTTGTCACCGCGTTCCTGCTCCTGCTCGCCTTCCCGCCGCTCGAAGCCGCCGGCGTCATGCAGCTCATGGACCGCGCGTTTGACACCAGCTTCTTCATGCCCACCGGCCTGATCGTGAACGGTGCGACTACGCAATGGTCGGGCGGCGGCAGCCCGATCCTGTGGCAGCACCTTTTCTGGTTCCTCGCCCATCCGGAGGTGTATGTCCTCATCCTGCCCGGCATCGGCATGGTCGCGGAGATCATCGCCTGCAATACCCGCAAGCCGCTCTATGGCTACAAGGCCATGGTCGGCGCGATCTTTGTCCTCGGCTTCCTCTCTTTCATCGTCTGGGCGCACCACATGTATATGACGGGCATGGGGGCGAAAGTGTCCGCCTTTTTCCAGGTCACCACGATCATGATCTCGGTGCCGTCGGTCATTCTGGTCACGGCGCTGATGCTCTCGCTCTGGGGCGGCTCGATCCGGTTCACCATGCCGATGCTCTTCGCTACAGCGTTCCTGCCCATGTTTGGCATCGGCGGTCTGACCGGCATTCCGCTCGCGTTCAATGCCGTCGATCTCTATCTGCACGACACCTATTACGTCATCGGTCACTTCCACTACGTCGTCGCGCCGGGGACGATCTTTGCGATCTTCGCGGGCGTCTATCATTGGTATCCCAAGGCGACGGGTCGCATGCTCAATGAGTTTCTCGGACGCCTGCATTTCTGGGGCTCGCTGATTTTCATCAACGGCATCTTCTTCCCGATGTTCCTGCAAGGCATGGCCGGGGTGCATCGGCGCTGGTATGACGGCGGCGCGACTTACGAGCAGCTCTCCAACGCCGTGGTCATGGGCAAGAGCAGCATCCAATGGAATTCCACGATGGCGACTTCAGCCTTCCTCCTCGGGTTGGCGCAGATTCCTTTCATCATCAATTTCTGCTGGAGCCTTTTCCACGGGCGCAAGGCCAGCGACAACCCGTGGGACGCCACGACCGTGGAATGGGACACGCCCACGCCGCCACCGCACGGCAATTTCACCAAGGAGATCAGTGTCCACCGCGGCCCCTACGAATACAGCGTGCCCGGCGCGGACAAGGACTTCACGCCGCAAACCGAAGCGCCGAAATCCGACCAACCGCACGTCCCCGCAACGCCGGTCGCTGCGCCCGCCCACTAAGTTTCGCTCATGCAAATCCCGCACGAAGTCACCGCCCGCCCCGATACCGGGCTTTACAACGCCAAGCTCGGCATCTGGCTCTTTCTCGCCTCGGAAGTCATGCTCTTCGGCGGCCTGTTCTCCGCTTACATCTTCCTGCGCATGGGTGCCGAGGATGGTTACTGGCCGCGTGGTTTGCTCAACGTGCCGGTGGGCGCGGCCAACACCGCCATCCTCATCGCGTCATCCGTCACCGTGGTGCTGGCGTGGGCCTCGCTGAAGATGCGGAAGTTTTCCCAATACAAACTCTGGATGGGCATCTCGATCCTGTGCGGCGCACTCTTCCTCATTGTTAAGCTTGCGTACGAGTGGCCGCAGAAATTCGACCACTTTGGCGCTTTCATCAAAAAGGACGCCCTCGAGCACTACGAGCAATACCTCGGGAACCATCACCTCAAGGAAAAGAAACTCCCGCCGCGGGTCGAAATCTCCGGGCATTTGCATGAGGTGGAGATTGCCGCGGACCCGGCGGAAAAGGAAAAGCTGGAGGTCTTTTTGAAGCGGCACGATTTGGAAGCCAAGCCGGATGAGCACGACGCGAAGCTCCAAGTGGTGAAGGGGAAACACCTCACGCCCGGCGTCGTCGAGGACTTGAAAAGAGTGCCCGGCGTTAAACTCATCGCCTTTGAAGTCGCGCTCGATCCGATCAACGCCGATCCGACCAACCCGGAGAGCGACAAGCCGCATTTCTGGTATAAGGGAGCGACGGAGAAGCTCGGCAAGATCGAGGTCAAGGACGTGGAGTCCTGGAGTTCATTCGCGCCGAAACACAGCACCTACTTCGCCGTCTATTTCACCATCACCGGCCTGCACGGCCTGCACGTCCTCGCCGGCGTGCTCATCATGCTCTACCTCTGGCTGCCAATCGAGGGCGGGGCGAATATGTTCAAGCGCAACCCCGAGCACCTCGCCAACCGCGTCGAAGTCGTCGGCCTGTTCTGGCACTTCGTCGATCTCGTCTGGATCTTCGTCTTCCCGATCTTCTACCTCCTCTAACTTCACCACATGAGCCCAGCCCACGATCACGGCAAAGAAGCCACGCCCGGAACCGCCCACGAACCCGCGACCGACGGCGATCACCCGCACTTCGACATGCACCTCGGGCTGTATCTCGGGGTCGGCGGATTCCTCCTCGTCGCCACAGTCATCACCGTCTGGCTGTCCTACGTGGACTTCGACAAAATGTTCGGCGGCCACGGTTGGAACATCATCATCGCGATGATCGTCGCGTCCGTGAAAGTCGGCTTTGTCGCCGCGATCTTCATGCACTTGAAGGGCGAGAAAAAACTGATCTGGCAGTTCCTCTATTTCACCATGTTCTTCGTCGCCGGGCTCTTTCTCCTGACCCTCTTGAACTACGTAGATCCCATCTTCGGCACCACCCACGCTCAACACTAATATGTCTCTCAAGGCGTTCCATCTCTTCTTCATCGTCCTCGCGATTCTGCTCGCGGCAGGTTGCGCGGCATGGGGATTCGTGAACGAACTGGCCCCCGCGTTTGGCCTCACCTGCTCCGGCATCGCCGTCGCGCTGCTGATCTACGGCGTCTATTTTCTCAAAAAATCCCGCAAGCTGATCCTATGACGCGCACCGCCTGCACCCGCCTCCTCGCAACCGCTTGCGCCCTCGCGCTGACCTACCTCCCCACCACCGCCGCCGCCTGCACGGTCTGCATGGGCGACCCCAATTCCAAAACCGCCGGCGCGATCAACGCCGCGATCTTTCTCCTCCTCGGCTTCATCGGCAGCGTCCTCGCCCTGCTCGTGGTCTTCGGCCTCACGCTCATGAAACGCGCCGCCGCCCCGCTCCCGCCGCACGCCGAATTTTCGCAACCCGACTAGTCTTCGGAAGCCACCACCCAATCTATGTTCAGCATCAACAAAGCCCTCGGGATTCTGCCCAACGCCTCCGAGCACGGCCAGGCCGTGGATCACCTGCTCGAATTGTGCCACTGGTTCATGGCCATCCTTTTCGTCGGCTGGATCACCTATTTTTTCGTCGCCATCATCCGCTTTCACAAATCGCGGAACCCCAAGGCCGACTACCACGGCGTGCAGAGCAAAGCCTCCGCGCATCTCGAATTCACCGTCGTGCTCGTCGAGGCCGTGCTGCTCCTCGGCTTCGGCCTCCCGCTCTGGGGCAAACGCGTGACCGGCGACCAGTTCCCGGCCGAGACCGACGCCGTGCGCGTCCGCGCCGTGGGCGAACAGTTCGCGTGGAGTTTCCACTACGCCGGCGCGGACGGCGTCTTCGGCCGCGTGCATACCAGCTTCCTCAACGGCTCCAACCCGCTCGGCCTCGATCCGAAAGATCCCGCCGGCCAGGACGATGTCGTTTCCAAAAACGAAATGCACCTCGTCACCGGCAAGCCGACCGTCATCGACCTCTCCTCGAAGGACGTGATCCACAGCTTCTCGCTCCAGCACATGCGCATGTGCCAGGACGCCATCCCCGGCTCGAAAATCCCGATGTGGTTCCGGCCCATCCGCGCCGGCGAGTACGAAATCGTCTGCGCCCAGCTCTGCGGAGCCGGCCACTACGCCATGCGCGCCATCATGAAAGTCGAGACCCAGGCGGAGTTCGACGCCTGGATGAAAGAGCAGGCCAGCCTGAAGCCAGCCGCCCCGACCCCGGCGACTGCGCCCGCCGCGGCCGAGCCGGCGGCGCATTAGGCAGTGTTTGCGACGTGCCGGCGCTCGGAACTTGCGGGGTCGCTTCCAGGTCGGGCAGCCCGGCGGCCTGCCCCACGTAGCGCAGGCCTCCCGCCTGCCACCGCGCGGTTGCCGAGAGTGCCAAATAATTCATGAACACGACCTAGTCTTCCGTCGGAGCAGTGTTCAGTTTCCGCTGCGGACTCTGAATACTGACTCCGCCTGCCACACGACCGCATTGTGAAAGCCACCACCACCTTCAACCCCGCCCTCGCGCTCTACGCGAAGGGCGTCGTGGCGGCGACCTTCGCGCTCATCTTCATCGGCGGGCTCGTGACCTCGCATCAGGCCGGCATGGCCGTGCCCGACTGGCCGCTCAGCTTCGGCTCGCTCAATCCCGACGGCTGGTGGGGCGACCTGCCCGTCCGCCTCGAACACGGCCACCGCCTTTTCGCCAGCGCCGTCGGCCTGTGCGTCACGATTCTCTGCGCGTGGGTCTGGCGCAACGGCTGGCCGCTGCTCATCGCGCTGCTCGCTGCCGGCGCGCTGACGCCGTCGGCAAAACTCCTCGGCATCCCGCCCGTCGTCGTCATGCACGTCGGCATCTGGTCGTTTGCCGGCGTCTTTGCCATCGCGCTGCTGTGGATGGCGAAAGGCCGCGCCCTTCCCGGCTCGCGCGCGGTCCGTTGGGTCGCCTTTGCGGCGTTCATCGGCGTATGTTTACAGGCCACCTTCGGCGGACTCCGGGTCACCATGGAAACCGACAACCACCTCCGCGAGGCCATGGCCTTGCGCATCGTCCACGGCTGCGTGGCGCAGGCCGAACTATGCCTGCTCGCCGCCGTCGCCGCGCTGCTCTCGCGGCGCTGGATCGAGGACGCCTGGCAGCTCGCCGGTGCCAGCTTGCAAGCCGTGCGCCGTCTCGCCTGGCTCGTCGTCCTCGCGGTCTATGGTCAGCTCATCGTCGGCGCGACCCTGCGCCACCTCGGCGCGGGCCTCGCCATCCCCACCTTTCCCGAAGCCAACCCCGACGGCGGCTTCCTGCCCAAGGTCCACAACATGATGATTGATCTCCATTTCACCCACAGCCGCGTCGGCGCGCTCGTCATCACCCTGCTCGTGCTCACGCTCGTCCTGCTCGTCTTCCGCCGCGCGCGCGGTGAAGTGCGCCTGACCAACCCGGCCATCGGCTTGCTCGGATTGGTGTGCCTCCAGGTCTCGCTCGGCATGGCCGTCATCTTGAATCTCAAGCCCATCACCCTCACCACCCTGCACGTCG
>Ga0163144_10010056_pt1 | contig 20218 bp, 19 predicted proteins | sample OliLak19BULKMAT1_FD_123175 | JGI IMG/M metagenome (GOLD analysis project Ga0163144, IMG submission 123175) | Freshwater microbial mat bacterial communities from Lake Vanda, McMurdo Dry Valleys, Antarctica - Oligotrophic Lake LV.19.BULKMAT1 | ecosystem: Environmental > Aquatic > Freshwater >... | reverse complement strand
GAATCGAACTTACTTTGGAAGCTTGAGAAACCACGAGGCGCCAAATTGGAGCGGGTGATGGGAATCGAACCCACGTCTAAAGCTTGGGAAGCTCTCGTTCTACCATTGAACTACACCCGCGAATAGGTGGGATTATAGCACCATCGGCGCGCACGGTCCAGGCGCATGAAAGGGCAATTCAGGGTTCGATGAGTTTTCGGATCTTCCCCCGGCGGCCGCGCTGACGAATTGCGCGAGACGTAAGCTCGCTTGAGCTTTCTCCTCCGACTATGAAAGTCGACGACGAATCATCGCGCCGTGGCGCGGGGGTTAGGCCAAGCCAATTCGATATGGAGAGCCTGGGTCAGCAGCCTCTGATATTCGGCCAGAAGCCTGGGATTGTTTCTGACTTGACGCGGGCTCTGGCTGGTCGACAAGCAGAACGCGGCCAGCGCTCCCGCGGCCTCCCCGACGTTCCATTCGACCGGGTGCATCCGGTAGCAGCCGTTGGTGATGTGCGTCACCCCGATGTTCTTGCAGGCGGGGAGTAGGTTCTCGACGCGCACCGGGATCAGAGCGCCGAGCGGAATTTGAAAGGGCCAGCTGCTGATGTCCACGTAAGTCCTCTCTCGAGTGCTGGGATGAAGATCTATGCGGTAGCTGCCGATCCCGACGCTGTCCGCAAACGCCTCCGCTCCCGCGTTTGGTTCGCGCGACTCGACGCCCACGTGCTGCTCCAGAACCGTGAACTCGGCGCGAATGCGCCGGCTCTCCCGCACGTAGACGTGCTTGGCGAGGCCGTGGTCCGTGTCCATCATGTCACCCCGGAGGCGCAGGCCGCGGTAGCCGCAGCCGCCGTCGAGCCGAGGCGCCTCCGTCTGCATCCAGTACATCAGCGATAGGCTGAGCTGGCGCGCGCTCTCCAAATGCCCGAGGCGCTCTTCCTCGGAGACTCCAACGATGGGCCCCAGCCAATAATCGTTTTGCGGCCAGTTGACGAGGGTGACGTCGCTTCGATACCTTCCCTCGGTATAGTGGTCCTTATAAAAGATGCGGCGGAAGTTCCAAAGGTCGTCGACGGGACCATTATCCTGGGGGAGGAAGATCGGCTGCCGGCGAATATCGAGGGTGGCCGGGTCTACGAACTCCCAGCTCAATATCGGCGCGGGCCAGAACGAGGGTTTATACGCGCGCCAGAAGTCGTAGTCGCGGGGCTTCTCGATCGTATGGTCTTCACCCGGGAGATGATCCATGGCGAAGCACCAGGTCACCGCCTGCTGGTCGAGCGGATCCGCGGCCCCGGGAAGAGCGTGGGGCTCTCCCGTCTGAGCCTGGCTTTCGGCACCGACGACGTGTTCCACGCCTCCCAGCGCGAGCAATTCGCCGAGCTCCGTGGCGTCGAGCACGTAGGCCGCGCTGCAAATGACCCTCTCCCCCGCGTGCGTCTCCAGCGTCACGGACCGCACACGGTCGCGGTCGGACTCGACCTCGACCGGCCGGCACCGGGGAAGAATTTCGAGCTGCAGGCTGGAAACGTAGGGAGCGAGGAGCTCCTGCAGAACCGCGAGCGCCACCTTCGGTTCGTGGCACAGCGGGCCGACCCGCCCATTCCCGGGGTTCAGGCGAGGGTCGAAACGGGCCTCCGGCTTGAGCGGATAATTTCGCCGATAGTAGTCGCGGATGCCCTGACGCAGGCGCCGGTAGCTGTCGGTGCAGCCGGCTCCCTCAATCCACGGATGTTCATCCGGAGGCACGGCCTGCGCGGTCAGCTGTCCGCCGATCCAATCGGTCTCCTCGGTCAAGACCACGCTCCGGCCCAGCCGCAGCGCGGCGAGAGCCGCGGCGACGCCGCCGAGTCCGCCGCCTACGATCAGGATGTCGCTTCGACGCTCTTTCGTCAAGCAGGCCTCCGAGTGAGAAGCCCGACCGCGATCGAGTTGTTGCGAAGCGCGCGCTCGCGCAAATCACCCAGGGCCTGACGGACTTGCCGCTGAAGCTCCTCCCTCCGGCTCCATGAGCGGTCGACGCTCGCGATGAACTCGCCGGCGCTGGCGTGCTCGAGAGCGGGAACATCGAGCTGAACGTCCTCCAGGAACCCCGTGACCTTCGTCGCGTAGGGAAGGGCGATGAACGGGACCTCGGCCAGGGCCGAGAATATCAGAAAGTGCAGACGCATGCCGGCGGCGAACTTGAAATGCCGCAGCAGCGAAAGAATCTGGCCGGGAGAGTAGTCCCCCTTGAGCACGGTGGCGTTGCGGGCCCTGCTCATCCGGGCGATGACTCCATGGCTGGTCTGAATGTCGAGATTCCGGCGCTCGAACGGGAAAAACACCACCTCGGCCTCATAGCGGTCGATCATGAAGTCGGCCGCGTTGGCGATCAGGCGGTGGTAATGCTCGATGTCGAGGCCAGGCGCGGCGGGGCCCAGTTCCCGCACCGAAACGCCGACGAGCATGGCTCCAGGGTCGATGGCTTCGGCTTTGAGGATGGTCTCCAGCTCCAGGGGCTCGGGCTCGAGAAGCACGGCGGGATCGGCGGTGACCGCGATGTCCTTGCGCACTCCGACTTCCTCCAGCAGCCGCAGACTGTGGCGATCGCGGACCGTGATGGCATCGGCTTTATCGAATACCTGCCTGACCCGCGCGCGGGATAGGTCGCGTTCCAAGGGACCGGCGCTGATGCCGTAGACCATGACTGGAACGCCGAGGTTCTGGGCGATCTCGGGTTCACGGAGAAACCTGTCGATGTCGAGGTCGTACAGGATGCCGCCGCCGCCCAGGATGAAAAGGTCCTGCCGTCGAATGATGTCCTCGGTTTCCTTGCGCGAGAGGCTGCCGAACTTGACCGCGTGATCGATTCCCGCAAGCCGGCGCGTCTCCTGGTCGTCGCGCGAGAATACCGTCACCTCCACGGGCAGGGATTTGCGCAGCGTCGTGATGATGACTTTGAGGATGGCCTCGTCGCCGAGGTTGTAATTCCCGTATGAGCCGGAAATGGCGACTCTAAACGCTCGGTTCAAGGGCCTGGGCGATGATGACTATCATTCGGCGATCATCGCCGATTATGAGAGAAGGACCTAGGACGCGGCCGCAAAGATTTTGTGACGTCCAATTTCGCTTGGTCGCCCTTAGATTTTCGATCGCGCGTGTCGCTCTCATCCTTGCTTCCTCGGCTGCGGCGTCATTCTATAGGATCATGATTGAGGCGCCGTGACCTCAGGGCCACGATCTTGCGACGCCTTCTCTTCAAAAAGACGTTACGCGGAGGTCGATTCATCGATACACGCCCATGATAAGATTCCGCATGCGTCATATCATCATCATCGCTGCGGCCGCCGCCTTCGCGGCCTGTCGCGCCTATCGTCCCTTTTCAGGCGCCGGGGCCGAGGCTGTAATTCAAGGCGCCCGCGGCGAGGAGCTCGGCTGGGCCCGCTTCTCGCCCGCGCGAGGCGGGGTGGAGCTCGAGATTGAGGTCGGCGGGCTGGCGCCCGGCCTTCACGGCATGCACGTCCACGAGGCCGGGCGCTGCGAGCCGCCGTCCTTCGAGTCCGCGGGCGGCCACCTCAATCCTTCAGGCGCGCGCCACGGCCTCGACTCCGCCGCCGGGCCTCACACGGGAGACATGCCGAACCTGTCCGTGCGGGCGGATGGCACGGCGAAGGCGCGCCTGCTCCTTCCGCGCGTGAGCCTCGGTGTCGGAAGCGATTCTCTCCTTCGCCCCGGCGGGGCCTCTCTCATGATCCACGCCGGCCGCGACGATCAGGTCAGCGACCCCTCGGGCGGATCGGGAGCGCGGCTGGCGTGCGGCGTGATCACGAAAGGCGGGAGAATCCCGCTCAAGAAGCTTCTCAAGAAGGTCGAGCCCGTCCCGAAATAATGCGCACGGCCGGTCGTCATTTTCGTCGATTTAAACGGGAAGACGCCGGGCATCCCGCCTACAGAAAGCCTTTACACAAAGCGCGTACCATGACGCGCCAGCTTTCTGCGATGCTGTTCCTGATGACTGATCGAATTCTCCGGGCCATGATGATCGTCCCCCTTCTCGCGCTGCCGGCCCGGGCCGGGGTTTCCCCTCCCGCGGCTGCGACTCAGGTCCTTCTGTTGGAGGTACGCGGCGCCATCGATCCTCCGGTCAGCGCGTACGTGCGCGAGGCCGTCGCGCGCGCCGAGCGCGAGAACGCCCAGGCCGTGCTGATCGAGCTCGACACGCCCGGAGGCCTCCTCGACTCCACGCGCGAGATCATTCAAGCGATGATCAACAGCCGGGTGCCCATCGTCGTCTTCACCGCGCCGCGGGGCGCGCGCGCGACCTCGGCCGGCGCCTTCCTCATGATGGCCGCGGACGTGGCCGCGATGGCGCCGGGCACGCACATCGGCGCCGCGCATCCGGTCTCGCTCGGCGGCGCGCCCCCGCGCCAGGAACGCGACGGCGGCAAGGACGCGCCGAAGAAGGACGGGCCGCGAGACCGAAACATAATGGAGGAAAAGGCGGTGTCGGACTCGGCCGCCTACATCCGCGGGCTGGCGGCGGAGCGGGGGCGCAACGCGGCCTGGGCGGAGAAAGCCGTGCGCGAGAGCGTCTCGCTTACGGCGCAGGAGGCGCTCGAGCAAAAGGTCGTCGAGCTCACGGCGGCCGACCGCGGCGAGCTGCTCGAGAAGCTCGAGGGCCGCCGGGTGACCAAGGGCGGCCGCGTGCTCACGCTTAAAACCAGCGGCGCGCCCGTCACGCCCGTCGAGATGGGCGCCTTCCAAAAGATTCTGCATACCTTGGCCAACCCCAACCTCGCCTACCTGTTCCTGATGATCGGGCTCTACGGGCTCATCTACGAGTTCTCCTCGCCCGGCGTGGGCTTCGGCGCCGTCGTCGGCTTCGTCAGCTTGGCGCTGGCCGGCTACTCGCTGAGCATCCTGCCCGTAAACTACGCAGGACTCATGATCGTGGGGCTCGGCATCGTCCTTCTCATCCTCGAGACGCAGGTCGTCTCGCACGGCCTGCTGTCGATCGGCGGCCTGGCGCTCCTGGCGCTCGGCTCGCTGTTCCTGTTCGACTCCGCGCAGCCGCTTTGGCGCGTGTCCCGGCCGCTCATCGCGGGCACGACGGCGGCCACGGCGGCCTTCTTTTCTTTCGTCGTCTTCAAGGTCTTGGAGGCCCGCCGCCGTCCTCCGAGCCTCGGCCCCGAAGCCTTCGTGGGCCGGATCGGCGAGGTCCGCCAGGCCCTCGAGCCCTCGGGCATGGTCTTCATCGACGGCGAGCTTTGGTCCGCCGAGGCGGACCAGCCGATCCCGGCGGGAGCCAAGGTCGTGGTGCGAGATGTGCGCGGGATGCTGCTGAAGGTGGACAAGGCGTAAGGAGGCATCGTGGATCAAATCGGCTTCGTCAAAGGCGTTCTCCCGTTCATAGCGCTGCTCGTGGTGTTTCTCATGCAGTCCATCCGCATCGTCGCGGAGTACGAGCGGGGCGTGATCTTCCGGCTCGGGCGCCTCATCGGCGTGAAGGGCCCCGGTCTTTTCATCCTGATTCCGCTCGTCGACCGCATGGTCAAGGTGGACCTGCGCACGGTCACGCTCGACGTGCCGACGCAGGAGGTCATCACGCGCGACAACGTGCCCGCGAAGGTCAACGCGGTCGTCTATTTCCGGGTGACGGATCCCTCCAACGCCGTCAACAAGGTCCAGAACTTCCTGCTGGCCACCTCTCAGATCGCGCAGACGACCTTGCGCAGCGTCGTGGGACAGGTCACGCTCGACGAGGTGCTCGCCGAGCGCGAGGAGATCAACCGCAGGCTGCAGAAGATCATCGATCTGCAGACCGATCCGTGGGGCATCAAGATCAGCGTCGTCGAGCTCAAGGACGTCCAGATCCCGGAGCAGATGCAGCGCGCCATCGCCCAGCAGGCCGAGGCGGAGCGCCAGCGGCGCGCCAAGGTCATCCACGCCGAGGGCGAGCTGCAGGCCTCCGAGAAGCTCGTGCAGGCCGCGGCCGTCCTGGGCCGCGAGCCCGCCGGCATGCAGCTTCGCTTCCTTCAGACCGCGCAGGCTCTCGGCAACGAGAAAGGCCGGACCACGATTCTGTTCCCGCTGCCCGTGGATCTGCTCGAAGGCTTCTTCAAGGGAAAAAAGGAGCACCGGGCTTAAACCTAGGCCCGTTAAGCCTCGGCGGCCATCGAAATTACTTATCGATGCGAGCGCGCGTTTCGGCCCGGCGATTGTCGCGCCGGCATGCCTCGGTCGCTTCCTGGCAGTCCGGCTTTTCCTTGCCGTAGCTGATGGTGGACATCCGCCCCATGGGCACGCCGAGCGCGCGATAGTAATCCCTGACGGCTCGCGCGCGCTTCTGTCCGAGGGCCAGGTTGTAGGCCACGGTGCCGCGCTCGTCGCAGTGACCTTGGATCTGAACCTCGACCTTCGAGTTGGCGTTGAGCCAGGCGGCGTTGGCCTTGAGCGTCGCCGTGGCTTCCCCGCTCAGGGTGTCGCGGTCATAGTCGAAATGAACAGCAGGCAAGGTCGGGATCTGCTGGAATACCTTGCCCCGCAGGGAGGCCTCGGTGACTTCGGTCGGCCCGGGGAGGCCGGCGCCGTCCGGGTCGGAGGCGGACGACCTCTGGCCCTCCTTGCGCGTCTTGTCCTTGTCGGACTTGCGCGCCGGGCTAGAACAGGCCTGCGCGAGAACAAGGAAGCTCAACAATGAGACGAGGTAAGACCGGGCTTTCGTATTCATGGCGTTATTTAGAGGTCGAAGGCTTCTTCTTGACCGCTCCAGACTTGAACGGAACAGCTTTGTTAGCCGCGTCGCGCTTACGGGCGGCGGCGGCCTCGCCGCGGATATCATTGGCCACGCCGGCCGCCATGCGCGCGCGTCGACCGGCATCGTCCCAGTCGCCGGCCTTCAGTTTTTCCTGAGCGATCCGCAAATCGCTTTCCGCCGAGCGCATCCGAGTGGCCGAATAGGCTTCCCCTCCGCCTTGCTTGGCCGAGGTGATCGCCGTGTCCGCGGCGGCGACCGCCAGCTCGGCGTCCGACTTTTGCTTCTTCTGCGCGGCCGTCATGCATGCCGACGCGAACAGGGCCGCGATGAGTAACGGAAGCATTTTCATTTTTTTCACCTTTGATTTTAAGGCTGGGGAAGGCCGCGGAAGCTTGGACGCTTCCAAACGCGTCATGCGCCCCATTTCCGGGACGTTTCGACGCCGAGGGGCGCTTCTTCAAGCGCGGCGGCGACGACGAAGACCCGCGTTCGCACCGCCATTATTTCTTTCCAGCCCGACGTTTCGCGCGGGCGGTCGTCTTGGCGGCCGCAGCGCTCTTGGCGTCCTTCTCGGCCTGAAGCGCCGCGTCCCGCGCTTTCTGCGCGGAGCTTTGCGCGTCGCCGTACTGCTTCGTGTTGAAGCTGACTTCGGCCGCCGCCAGGGCCGTCACGGCCACCGCAAAGCGCGACGGAGAAGCGGACTCCCCCCCGGCCTTGCGCGCGCTGGAGACGCTCAGCCGCGCCTCATCGAGAGCCACCGCGGCTTCCTGCTTCCCGTTCCCGCAGGCGCACACCATGGCGGAAACCAAAGCCGCCAACACCCAACCCGTCGCCTTCGTTTTCATTCCGATTCTCCTGAGCTCGATCTCAAAACGTAAGCCGCTCCGGCGGAAGGGGGTCCCGCCCCCGGAGCGGCCAAAGCAACGAACGCTATTATAGGCGGGGAGGCGGCGGAAGGAGAGTGGCGGGAATGCCTCGCGGCGTGGTGAAAAAACCACGCCGGCTCCGCGCGTCAGCGCGCTCCGAGGTCGTGCTTCTTCAGAAGATCGTAGAGATTCTTGCGGTCCATCCCCGCGATCTCCGCGGCGCGGGTGATGTTGCCTTCCGACTGCTTAAGAAGCTGTCGCAGATAATCCTTCTCAAAGGACTCCACGTGCCTTTGCTTGGCGTCGCGGAACGCGGGAAGGTCCTTACCAGGCAAGACGGAGCCGGTCCCGGAAGACAATGAGGCGGGCAATTGAGCCGAGCCGATCCGTCCGGATCGAGCGAGAAGGAAGGCGTGGTCCACGGCCTCCTCCAGCTCGCGGACGTTGCCGGGCCACGCGTGCGCCAGCAAGGCTCCCGCCGCCTCCGGGGTCAGCGCCGGAGCTTCCCGTCCCGCTCTTTTTGAGGCGCGGGCCAGAAAATGCCCGGCCAGAGGGGCAATGTCCTCGCGGCGCTCGCTCAAGGAAGGCAGCCGCACGCGGGCCGCCGCCAGGCGCTCAAAGAGGTCTTCCCGGAAGCGGCCCTTCGCGACGAAGTCGGCGAGGCCTTCCGATGACGCCACGATCCGCACGTCCACCGCGACGGTCTCAAGACTTCCCGGACGGCGGACCTTGCTTTCCTGGATGAAACGAAGCAGCTTGGATTGGAGGGCGGCCGGCAAGGAATCCGCGCGCTTGAGCAGGAGAGTGCCGCCCGCGGTCGCGGCGAGAAGCCCCGCCTTGTCGCCTTGGGCCGCGGCAAAAGTTCCTTGGAAGCGGCCGAACAGCTCCGTCTCGAGGCGTGCCTCCGGCCAAGCGGCGCAGTCGAGGATCGAGAACGGCCCGGCGACCCTGCGGCTCTGCCAGTGAAGGGAGCGCGCGGCCAATTCCTTCCCGGTTCCCGGAGCGCCTTCGATGAGCGCTCCCCCGTCCGCGTCGGCGGCCTGGGCGAGGGCGCGGAAGACCTCGCGCATGCGGCCTCCGGTTCCGACCATGCCGCCGAAGCCGTCGCGGACCATGAGCTCCTCCCGCAGCCGCCGGTTCTCCGCCGCGAGGCGCCGGCGGTCCAGCACCCCTTCGACGACGAGGCGGATCTCCTCGTTCTTGAACGGCTTGATGATGTAGTCGCTGGTCCCCAGCCGCATCGCCTCGACCGCCGTGCGCGCGCTGCCGTGCGCCGTCATCAGGATGACGGGCGTGTCGGGCGAGCGGCTCTTGACCGCCTGCAGGACGTCCACGCCCGTGAGCTTGGGCATGCGCACGTCCGAGATCACGAGATCGAAGGGCTCCCGGTCGAAGGCGCGCAGGGCGTCCTCCGGCTTCAGGTGCGTCGTCACCTTGTAGCCGGCGTCGCCCAAGACGGCCTGCAGGAGGCGGCACATCCCCGCCTCGTCGTCGAGAACCAGGATGCGTTCCGTTCGGTTAGGCATGGATGCCCTCCCCGAGCGGCAGCGAGAAGCTGAACGACGCGCCCGCTCCAGGACGGCTTTGAACCCGCAAAGTCCCCCCATGCCGCTCGATGAGCGCGTAGCTCGTGGCAAGGCCGAGGCCGGTCCCATGGTCCTTGGTCGTGAAGAAGGGCGTGAAAATGCGGTCCATGTCCTCGGGCGCGATGCCGACTCCGGTGTCGGAAACGGACACCTCGATCCGCTCGCCGCGTCTCGCGGTCTCGACGGTCATGTAGCCGCCTTGCGGCATGGCCTGGCAGGCGTTGAGGCAGAGGTTGAGCAGGGCCTGCTTGATCTGATCGCGATCGAGCGTGACCTGGGGCAGCCCTTCCTCGAGACGCAGCTCAAGGACGACGCCTTGGGCCTTGGCCTGCGCGCGCAGCAAGGTCGCCGCGTCCGCGACGAGCTCATTGAGCTCCGACGGCTCGCGGACGGGCTCCTTGGGCTTGGCGAAGTCGAGGAGCTGGGACACCAGCCTCTGGCAGCGGACCGTCTCGCGCCCGATGTCCTCCAGGGCCGGCCGCCGCGGGTCCTCGGCCGAAGTCTTTCCCAGGACGAAGTCGGCGAAGCCGGAGACGACGCTGAGCGGGTTGTTGATTTCATGCGCGAGCCCGGCCGCGAGCTGGCCCACCGCCGCCATGCGCTCGGAGCGGGCCAGGTGCTTCTCGGACTCGAGCACCTGCCGGTGAGCGGTCTCGATAGCCTCGCGGTTCTTGAGGAGACGCTCGGTCATATCGTTGAAGGTCCGCGCCAGGTCGCCGACCTCGTCGCGCGTGGTGACGGGGATGCGCGTGTCCAGGCGCCCGCTCGCCACCTCGCGGACGCCCCGCGCGAGAGCGTCGATCGGCTTGCTGATCTGCCAGGCGAGCACGGCGCCGACGGCCGCCGCGCACAGGAGGCTGCCGACGAAGGCGAGCAGCAGGAAGTAGCGCAAATTCTCGGCGTGCGAGTAGGACTCCGCGGTCGTCTGGCGCACGACCACCCGCCAGGACGCCTCCTTCACCGGCGCGAAGGCCGTCAGCACCGACACGCCCTCGTTGTTGACGAACTCCATCACGCCTTCGCGCCGTTTGATGAACTCATGCACCGGCGCGCGGCCGGCCGCGTTCATCAGCAGCCTCTCCTTGTGAGGATGAACGATGATGCTGCCTTTATCATCGATGATGTAGGCGTAGCCGGATTTGCCGATTCGAATCGCCTCGATGCCGCCCATGCTGTGCTTATCAAGGAGGATTCCGGCGGTCAGGACCCCGAGAAGCCGGCCTTGGCCGATGATGGGCGCGTTGATCGCCACGGCCACCTCGTTCGTGCGGGTGCGGTAGACTTCTGAAAACGCCGTCGTCCGCGACCGCGCGACGGGAGCCACGAACAGCTCGTAGACGGAGGCCGGCAGCAGGCGGCGCGTATCCGGCTCGGTCTGGTCCATGATGACGACGCGGCCCTTCGCGTCCGAGATGAGGAAGCCGTCGATGAGCTCCGTGACTCCGGTCACGAGGGTCAGCGCGTGCCTCTGGCGCGCGGGGTCCATGCTGACGACGTCCGGGTGGACGGCGAGCGCCTCGACGGTCTGCCGGGCCTTGGCCATGACCTCGTCGATCTGCGCCGCGAGGTTGCGCGCGATGACGAGCTCATCCTCCTGTTTCTGCGTCTTGAGCGCCTCGTTGCTGTGGCGCAAGGTCGCCAGGCCCGCGAACATGACGGCGAGCGCCGCGACCGCGACCAGCGCGGCCGTCAGCTTGACGCGAAGCCCGAACCGCGGACGCGGCAGCTTAATCACCCGATCATTCTATCTTTTCGAGCGAGCCGTGATGTCGGGCCTAGGCCCCCTTCGGGATCCTGGGCAAATGCCTCGGCGGCTTGCAGGCGGGCTACTTGGCCGGAGCCGGTTCTACGCACTTCTTGGCGGAGGCCTTCGCCTTCTTGATGCAGGCGGCCTTGGCCGCGCCGGCCTCCTTGCACGCGGCGAGAGCGGCGGCTTTCTTTTTGGCGCAATCGGAGGCCGTGGATTTTCCCGCGGCAGGCGTGACCTTTGCTTTCTTGGCCTGCGCAGGGAGCGCGAGGAGGGCGGCGAGAAAGAGCAGCGTGACGATGTTTTTCATATTTGTCTCCTGGGTTTCAGCCGTTGACGCGCGCGCGCGTCTCGGACCGTCGATTCCGGTGCCAGCAGCTCGCGCTGGATTCCTGGCAGTCCGGCTTCTCCTTCCCGTAGCTGATCGTTGACATTCGGCGCATGGACACACCGAGCGCGCGGTAGTAGTCGCGCACCGCGCGGGCGCGCTTCTGGCCGAGGGCCAGATTGTAGGCGACGGTGCCGCGCTCGTCGCTGTGGCCCTGGATCTGGACCTCGACCTTGCCGTTGGCCTTGAGCCACGCGGCGTTGGCCTTCAGGGCGATCCTGGCCTCCTCGCTGAGGACCGCCTGATCGTAGTCGAAGTGAGCGGCCGCCAGGCTTGGAAACGCCTGGAAATGCTTGCCCCGCAGGGATGCCTCGGTGACCTCGGCCTCGCCCGGAAGCCCGGCGTCGAAGGCATCTCCGGCCGCGGTCTTCGCGGCGTTCTTGGCGGCCCGATCCTTGGCGGCTTTGCTCGACGCGCTCGTGCAGGCCGAGGAAAGAAACAGAATTGCGATCAGTGGAATCGCCGTGAGGCGGATGTTCGTGTTCATGGATGCTCCTTTGCGGTCGTGTTGCGCGTGCTTGTTCATGCTCATTCAGCGCTCCGCGGGCGGCGGACATGGGCGGGCAGTTTCATGGCATGGGCCTCCGTCTCTGCCTGGAGCGCCGCGACCAAGGTCTTGCGCGCGGAATCGTTCGACTCCGAATAGTTCTGGCGGGTGAAGCTTCGCTCAGCCTCAGAAAGGGCCGTGACCGCCTCCGCCAGGCGAGCCGGGGAGGCGGTCGCCGCGCCGGCCTTGCGGGCGCTGGAGACGCCGAGGCGCGCCTCATCGAGGATCACGGCGGCGTCTTGCTTGCCGCCCCCGCAGGCGCACAGCAAGCCGCAGGCCAACGCGGCCCACGCCAGGCACGACGCCGCCGTCATTGTCTCCGTGACCATCAAGTCATTGTAGATGAGGAGGCGCGGTTTGTAATGTAGCGTGAAAGCCTCAGGGCGTGGTAAAAAGACCGCATTCAGCGACGCGCTCTGCGAGCGCGTCTTGAACCCGGTCCGGCGTCCCTCGGCATTGACGCAATCCCGTCAAATCCGATAGACTCGCCACGCAATTCTTAAGGAGGCGTGATGAGCAAGATCGAATTCGCAGTCCGGTGGACGCACGTGTTTATGGGCATCATCTGGATCGGCCATCTCTACTTCTTCAATTTCGTCAACATCCAGCTCCAGGGCAAGATGGACGACCCGACCAAGAAGCTCGTGAACCCGCAGCTGATGCCGCGCGCCTTGTGGTGGTTCCGCTGGGGCGCCATGGTCACCTTCCTCTCCGGCCTGATCCTGTTCGGGCAGATCTTTTTCTACACGCCCGAGATCGGCTGGGGCTCCAACATGCTCTTCAAGGGCGCCGAGGGCCTGACCGACCGCGCCCGCTGGATCATGTGGGGCATGATGTTTGGCTCGATCATGTGGTTCAACGTGTGGTTTATCATCTGGCCCGCGCAGAAGAAGCTGCTCGGCGGCACGGCGGGCGACGCGGCCCCCGCGCTCCGCGCGCGCGCCGGCCTGGCGTCGAAGATCAACACGTACCTGTCGGCTCCGATGCTCGTCGGCATGCTGGGCGCCGGCCACGCGGGCATGAGCTTCAGCTACGGCGCGCTGCTGACCGCGGCGCTGCTCGGCCTCGTGATCATCAAGGCCGCGTACGTGCACTCGACCTTCGTCGGGCAGAAGGTTTAAGCATGTCCGGCATCCAGAACAAGCCGTACGTGATCGACGAGCAGCCGGGCCGCAAGGCCTGGTGCGCGTGCGGCGAGTCCGAGAAGCAGCCTTACTGCGACGGCTCCCACGCCCGCAAGAACACCGGTAAGTCCCCCGTCATCGTCGAAATCACCGAGGCCAAGAAGGTGGCCTGGTGCGGTTGCCGCGCGTCCGCGACGAAGCCGTTCTGCGACGGGACGCACCGGAAGCTGCCGCCGATCGCTTAAAGTCCCCTAAATCGAAAGAAGCCCGGGCTCTCGCGAGCCCGGGCTTTTTTTTATCGAATCCTGAAGCCTGACCCTAAAAATTCAGACGGGGCGGGTCTTCATCAGGTCCAGGAACTCCTTGCGCGTGCGCGCGTCGCTCTGGAAGATGCCGAGCATGCACGAGGTCGTCGTCGGCGAGTGCTGGCTCTCCGCCCCCCGCATTTCCATGCAGAGATGGCGGGCCTCCAGGATCACGCCGACGCCCTTGGGCTTGAGCTTATCCATGAGCGTCGAGGCGATCTGCAAGGTTAGGCGCTCCTGCACCTGTAAACGGCGCGAGAAGATCTCCACGAGCTTCGGGATCTTCGACAGCCCGATGATCTTCTTCGAGGGCAGATACGCGACATGCGCGCGGCCGAAGAAAGGCAGCATGTGGTGCTCGCACATCGAGTAGAACGCGATGTCGCGCACGATCACCATCTCGTCGTAGGACTCGGTGAACAGCGCCTGGTTGATCATCGCGTCGATGTCGACGCGATAGCCGCTCGTGAGGTCGCGCAGGGACTTCGCCACGCGGTGAGGCGTGGCCTTGAGGCCCTCTCGCTTCGGATCCTCGCCCAGGTCTCCCAGGATGTCGCGCATGTGCGACTCGATGCGCGCGAGGTCGATCTCCTTCCCCGCCGACTTGCCGTGAGTGTTCTTGATCCGGCTCATCTTAGAAGCTCGCCAGCCACTCGAGCAAGGTTCGCACGGGAGACCCCGTGGCGCCCTTCGGCGCGTAGGTCGCCGACTCGCCGCTCGTGAACGCGGTGCCGGCGATGTCGAGGTGAGCCCAAGGCTTCCCGTCGACGAATTCCTGAAGGAAAAGGCCGCCGATGATGGAGCCGGCCTCTCCGCGCGCCTTGGAGATGTTCAGCAGCTCGGCGATGTTGCCCTTGATGTTTTCTTTATAGTCCTCGACCAAGGGCAGTTCGCAGAACGCTTCATCGGCGCGCTTGCCGGCCGCCTTGAGCGCGCCGATGAGCTTGCTGTCGTTGCCCATGATCCCCGCGACCTTCGAGCCGAGGGCGATGACGACGGCGCCCGTGAGCGTCGCGAGGTCCACGATCGCCTGCGGCTCCTGCTTGGCCGCGAGGCAGAGCGCGTCGGCGAGGACCAAGCGGCCCTCGGCGTCGGTGTTCCAGACCTCGATCGTCTTGCCGTTCATGGCCTTGAGCACGTCGCCGGGCTTGTACGCGTCGGGCCCGGGCATGTTGTACGTCGCGCCGAAGATTCCGTGGACCTCGACCTTGGGCTTGAGCTCGGCGATGACCTTGAAGACGGCGAGGACGGACGCCGCGCCCGCCATGTCGCACTTCATCTCTTCCATCGACTGCGCCGGCTTCAGCGAGAGCCCGCCCGAGTCGAACATCACGCCTTTGCCGACGATGGCGACGCGCTTCTTCGTCGCAACTTTGGGCTTGTAGACCATGTGCACCATGAAGGGCGGCTGCTCGGAGCCCCGGGACACGCCGAGGAAGGAGCCCATGCCCATGTCGGCGCAGGCGACCTTGTCCATGACGGTGACGGTCACGCCCGAGCCCTCGAGGGTCTGGGCCAGGTCCGCCATGCTCTGCGGCGTCTTGTCGGACGGCGCCCGGTTGACGAGGTCGCGCGCGAAGGTGACGGCCGTCGCGTACGCGGCCGCCTTGGCGCAGGCCTTCTCGAGGGCGACGCGGGAGCCGGCGTCCTGCACGACGATCGAGGCCGACGTCAGCTTGTCGGCGTCGCCCTTTTTGTACTCCTCGTACTTGTAGGACGCGAGCAGCAGGCCTTCGGCGATTGCCTGGGGATTTTCGGAGCAGAGCACGGCGATCTTCTCGCGCTTGGAGCGGACGGCGCCGAGCAACGAGCCGGCCGCGCGGCGGAACGTCTCCGCCGTGGAGCCCTTCTTCTTGCCGAGGCCGACGGCGAACACGCGGCGGTGCTTGCCCAGGATGTCGAGGTCCACGCGGCACACCTCCTTGGCCCCCGCCTTGAACCCTTCCTCGTGCAGCTTGGAGTTGAGCGCGACCTTGGCGGCGTTCGTCAGCGCCTTGGCGCCGGCGAAGCTGGCGTCCTCGTAGACGAAAACGGCGAGGTCGCGGTGGTCGGACTCGAGAGTCTTGAGCGGAAGGGGCGTCACGTTCATGGGCGGTTCTCCTCAGCGTGTATCAGATAAGGGGCGGCTAAGACGGCGACGACGGCTCCGGCCAGCGGACCGACCCAGTAGACATAGTGCATGGACCAATAGCCGGCGGCGAGCGCCGGCCCGAACGCGCGCGCGGGGTTCATCGCGCCGCCGGTCAGGGGCCCGCTCACGAGCGCGCCGAACAGGGTCGCGGCCCCGATGGACAGCGGGCCGAGGCGCGCGCGCCGCCGGTGGTCGGAGGCGAGCACGGCCAGGGCCAGGAAAAAGGTCGCGATGGCCTCGACGAGCGTGGCGGCGCGATACCCGATGCCGACGGGGAGGCAGCTGCCGAGATAGGCCGGGGCGAGCAGGAGGTCGGGGCGGCTGCCGGACAGGACGGCCCGCAGGAACAGGCCCGCGCAGGCGGCGCCCAGCAGCTGCGCGGCGAGCGCAAGCACGCCGCGCTGGACGTCGGCGGCGCGGCGAAGCGAGAGCTCGGCCAGGCAGATGGCGGGGTTGAAGCGGCCGACGGCGGCGGGAAACGCGTGGAAGACGGTGACGGCGGCCGCCGCGTACGCCAAAGCGACGCCGACGGGCCCGATGCGGCCGCCGGTGGCGGCGTCGAGGCAAAGGGCGCCGGCCCCCGCGAGCGTCAGCGCGAAGGTTCCCACGAACTCGGCAATGAACGCCCTCAGTCCACCCATCAGGGCAAGGATACTAAATCGTCCACTCCCCGCCACATTTAAGGGTCAGAATTAAGGGGCCAGGCCCTGCGTAATGCATAAGTTATGCATTACGCAGGGCCTGGCCCCTTTAGCTTAGAAGCGGTAGGAGAGGGACACCTTGTGGGAGGAGCCGAGGCCCCCCGCCGGAGACCACCCGTAGTCGAAGCCGAAGCGCTGCAGGCCGATGCCGCCTCCGAAGCAGATGCCGGACACGCCGCCCGCCTCGCCGATGCCGGACAGGCGGCCGTCGTAGCCCCCGCGCAGCGCGGTTGACACGCCCTGCTTCATGGGAACGCGCCACTCGAGGCCGAAGCTGGGATACATGGAGCGATCGCGCGGCGCGTTCAGGTCGAGGGTGACGACGAGGCTCTTCGTGATCTTGAGCGCCTGGCCGATCGAGACGATCATGGGCAGGGGATCGCCGTAGGAATGGTACTTGAGCTGGCCGCCGATGTTCTGCGCGCTGAGCGACAGGGCGTAAGGGAACTCTCCGGGAAGCCAGGTGCGCCAGCGCATGCCGAGGTCGGCGGCGCCGGTCGAGGCGCTGGTGTGGATCTTGGAGGTCACGTATTTGAGGCCCAGGCCGACGTCGAGGCCCCGGGCGACCGTGGCGCCCCAGCCGATGAAGACGGCGAAGTCCTGGGGCGTGATGCTGTTCCCCGTGGGAGCCGCGGTGTTGTCGATCTCGGCGATGCTGCCGGAGTTCTGATATAGGACGGCGACGGCCAGCGTGCCCAGCTGGTCGGGACGCAGGTCGCGCTCGCGGCCCGTCTGCTTCCCGAACGGCGACTCGACGGGCTGCGCGTAGGCGATGAAATCCATGAAGGTCGATTGATAGGAGGCGCTGTGCGTCATCGTGGCGTGCCGGTAGCGGAGGCCCGAGAGGCCCGCGGGGTTCCAATAGATCGCCGTCGCGTCGTCCACGGCGGCGCGCACGGCGCCGCCCATGCCGGCGGCGCGCGCGTCGGCGCCGAGCTTGAGGAAATTGCCGCCGCTGGTTCCGGCCTGGCTCGATCCGAAGCCCGCGGCCGCGGCCGGACGGGCGGTCACAAGAAAGAAAACGACGAGAGCCGTTTTTATCCTCATCTTTCGATCGCGAACTTGACGAGCTTCTTCGCGCCGTCGGCGGAGGTGATGCGCGCGAAATAGACGCCGCTGGCGGCGCGCAGCCCGCGGTCGGTGAAGCCGTTCCAGACGACGGACCCGGCGGAGACTCCGTCGAAGTTGATCTCGCGCACGCGTTCGCCGGCGAGGTTGAAGATGCGCAAGGTCCCGGCGGCCGGCAGGCGGTCGAAGGTGACGCCGGCGCCATCGAAGCGCGACAGCGACCCGGGCTTCCACGGGATGGGATACGCGCGGGCCTCCGCCAGCGAAGTGCCGATCGTGAGCGGCGCGAACATCGCGAACACGGAGAAGTGCGGCGTGAAGAAGGTCACGCGCCGCGAGCCTTTGTCGATGTACGAAGGCAGGAGCTCCCAGCGGTTGACGGTGGTGTTGAGCGTGTAGACCTGGATCGACGTGACGGCCAGCGGCGGATTGGTGTTGTCGATGATGTTGTCGCCGTTGGCGTCGTTGTAGGGCATCGAGACGCTCGCCGAGGAGCCGAGGGTCTGGGTGAACGGCGCGCCGCCCACGATGGGAACGATCTCGATGATGCTGCCCGGCACGAGCGTGTGGCCCGTCGGGACGACCGTGAGGCCGGCGTTGAGGACGGCCGGCGTGATCGTGATCGGATGGCCCAAGGGATCGACGGAGACCGTGATCGTGGCGGGAGCGCCGAACGCGTTCGGCGCGAGCCCGATGAGGATCACGTCGTTCGGCGACGGCGGCGTCACCGTCGAGATGAAGCTGCCCTGGTACTCGGCGAGGGCCTCGGCGGCCGTGAGAGCCCGGTTCTGGACGCGGACGGAGTCGATGCTGCCGAGGAAGCCGCGATCGTAGGAGGCCGCGGCGGACTGGCGATTGCCGATCGAGATGTCGTGCGCGGCGGCGGTGCGGGCGGGAACGAGCAGCACGGTAGACGCGGGGCGGCCGTTGACGTACAGGACGCCGCTGCCGGCCGCGGCGTTGTAGACGCCGATCAGGTGCGTCCACGCGTTGACGGAGATCGTGTTCGTCGAGGCGGAGACGAACCCGGGCTTCGGCACGAAGCGCCAGAGCGCGCCGGAGACCTCGAGCGCGAAGTTTTCGACGCCGCCGTTGCCCCTCACGACGAGCCCCGCGCCGTTCGGCTGGGTCAGGCTCGACGGGTTGACCCAGGCGGCCACGGTGAGGTCGCCGGTGAAGGTGTACTGCGCCGCGTCGGGGACGCGCACGAGGCCGTTCGCGAGGCCCGAGAAGGACACGGCCGAGCCGAGGCCGGCGGGCCCGGCGACGAAGGTGGGCGTCGAGACGCACGACGCGGTCAGGCACGTCAGGAAGGCCGTGTTGTTGTAACCCGCCGAATCGGCGGCGAGCACGCCGGTGCTCTCGTCGAATTGCCATTGCCCCACGGAGCCGTTCGGAGGAACGTAGGCCGAGGGCGGAGAGAGGACGATGGTGACCGAGGGGTCGGTCAGCGTGACCGCCGACGCGATGGCGATTAAATTGCCGAGCTGCTGGCCGCCGTTGATGGAGCGAACCTTCGCGTAATAGCGCGTGCCGGAGAGCAGGCCCGTGACGGTCGCGGTCGTCGCGTTGACGGTCAAGGTCGTCACGACGATGCCGAAGGTCACGTCCGTGGTGACGGTGACCTCGTAGAACGTGTACGCGGGATTGAGCCCCCCGTTCCACGTATAGGTGATGCTGCTCGCGTGGACCGCGGCGACGGCGGTGCCGGTCGGATCGTTGGCGAACGTGAAGGCCGTGCCCATGCCCCGCGCGCCGGCGCCGTTGGAGGAGACGGCCTCGACGCGGGACGTGTACTGCGTGTTCGTCGTCAGGCCCGACTGGCGGAACGTGAGCGCGCCGCCGGTGTACAGGAGCGCGCCTGCGAAGTCATAGAGGTTGTAGTACAGGGCGCCGGTCACGGCGGTCCAGGTCCAATCGATCGCCGTGTTCGAGGCCGGGGCGCCGCCCAGGTTGGGCGCGCCGGGCAAGGTCGTGAAGGACCCCGAAGCGAACGCCGTCCCGGTTCCCCCGAACGCGTCGCTCACGCGGCCGCTGAACGCCTGCACGCGCGTGTAGTACGTCGTGCCGGGAGAGAGGATCGGTAGCGTCACGGAGCTGCCCGTGAAGCCGTCGGCCAAGGCGATCGGGGTCGAGACGCCGGTCGCGAAGGTCGAGACGCTCGAATAGCTCATCAGGTAGCGCGTGTAGGACGGGTTCCCGTTCTGGCTCCAGCTGATCAGCGCGCTGCCGGTCGAGACGACGCTCGCGACGACGCTCGCGGCGGGGCTCGCCAAGGTGTAGACGCTCGTCCCGGCGCCCAGCCCGGAGCCCCAGGTGTCGGTGATTCGCAGCTTGCGGCCCACGAGCTGGTTCGGCGCGCCGGCGATGGTCTCGCCGATGGTGGCGGTCGGGTAGAGCATGTTGCCCGGGGGACTTAGGGCGGAGCCCGAGGGCGCGTCGATGAGTTGGTAGACGACGGTCGCGGAGCCCGGCGGCAGGCAGGCGCGCGGCGGGGCCCCCCAGCTCCACGTGATGTTGTTGATCGAGGTCGGCACGCCGGCCAGGACCGGCGCGATCGGCGCCGAGTTGTCGATCGTGACGCCGTAGGACGTGCTGAAGGCGGACTCGGCGTCGATGGTCGCGGCGCTGAAGCTCCAGCGCGACGTCGTCGTGTACGGTTCGGTCGCGACGTAGGTCACGACGCCCGTGGTGCCGTTGGCCGGAGAGCCGGCGAAGTTGTGGCCGGCCGTGCTGAAGGAGACGCCGTTGTTGGAGGAGTAGTAGTGCTGCTGCGTCGTCCATTCAAGGAAAATCTCGTCGGCCGTCAAGGGAACGTTCAGAATGCGGACATCGTCGATCGAGCCTGTGAAGGCCTCTCCGCCGCCGACAATGCGCCCGATCTCGAGGCTCGAGGTGTTCGGATGGCTCGAGAAAGAGTTCGTGCTCGCGGCGACCGCGGTGCCGACGAGAACGCCGTTAATATAGAAGCGTCGGTCGATGGCGTTGCGGCGCACGAGATGGACGAGCTTCCAGCCGCCGGAGATGCCGCT
>Ga0163144_10010055_pt1 | contig 20218 bp, 13 predicted proteins | sample OliLak19BULKMAT1_FD_123175 | JGI IMG/M metagenome (GOLD analysis project Ga0163144, IMG submission 123175) | Freshwater microbial mat bacterial communities from Lake Vanda, McMurdo Dry Valleys, Antarctica - Oligotrophic Lake LV.19.BULKMAT1 | ecosystem: Environmental > Aquatic > Freshwater >... | reverse complement strand
TGTAGGCGGCACTGGAGTTGCTGTCGAAGTCGATGTGCGTGTAGGTGTCGCTGTAGGCGGCACTGGAGTTGCTGTCGAAGTCGATGTGCGTGTAGGTGTCGCTGTAGGCGGCACTGGAGTCGAAGTCTTCGTTGGTGTCCGAGTAGGCGTCCGAGTAGGCGTAGGAAGACATATAACGGGGGTCGAAGTCCTCGTTGGTGTTGCAGTTGGGGTAACACAGGCGCGAGGTATAAACTTGCCGTAACCAGGACCGTCTCCGCTGGAGTTACAACCACTCTTTATCCAAACACCTGCTAAAGATTTTCCTTGAGAGAAGTTACCGGAAAATCCAGAAAGTCCGTCAAATTTAAAATCAGCTGAACCATCGCAAAACTTTAGTACCACATTTGAAAGGTCTTTATCCGAAAAAGCAACTACACTCTTACCATCAAAGGAAAAAGTGGCACTAACTTTTCCAGGTAAACAAGATTCTGCCACTATTGTACTGGACGGCAAGTCTTGGGCCCTAGCTTCTTCATATGATATACAACAGGCACACAGACAAAGGACTGCGATTAAGGGAGAAAGTAATTTATTAAACATAATATTCCTAACATAAAAAATATACACAAAGGCTATGTCGCCAGGTTGAGAGTATAACTTTATAGTTATTTGAGGATTAGTTCAACAATTCTTTAATATAAAATAGATTATAAAATTTAATTAATAATTTAAGGTACTTACATTTTGTAAGATGTTAGATTTATTACTATAACAAGTAAATAGGGGTATAAGGGATAGTAACGCTACCATTTCCCTCATAGCCATCGGCTTTTCCTGTAGAGCCTCCAACTGAAGATACTTCTCCATATTCAATAGCAAAAGCCTTACCAATACCTGGTTGTCCTGCCTGAACTTCTAGGGTTTGGCCTGCTATAGTGCCCGCCAAAAATACCACTCCAATATCTGCACCACCATTACTAGTACCCTGACCTTCAGCAACTCCTCTAATCATTCTAGCGGTTGCTGGAGAGCCGACAATTGTAGGTCTAGAAACTAAAGCCCAGGATTCAATTCCCCAGCCTTGAACATCTTTACTGTATGAATAAGAAGTAACCCACCAGTCGTCGCTTTCACTTATTGCGTCAGAACAACTCGCTGCTGTTATACTGAGAGGTAGTGGGGCTGGTTCATCACAGGAGGTAGAAGCTAGTGTAGAGTAAGGACCGCTACTTCCGCCGTATTTATTTATTGAAAGAGTTTTTTGAGTTGTTGTATTTCTATCATAAGGAACTGATGTACCTAGTTGATAGAGTCTTTGAATTTGAGGGGCGATACTTAAATTAACAGACTGAATACCAGCGCCAAACCCTGTAACAAGTGTTCCTGCTGCTATGACAAATGGCATCTATTTAATATCTCCCTTCCTTTCTTTCTAGATTTGCTTGTCTTTTGTATAGACAAAAACCTTATTACCACAATCCCAGATCCTGTAATAGCCGTTATTAAACATGTTTTGAGACTCTGAAAGTTTAGAATCAAAGATATCTAATTTACTGGCTAATTTATGCTTTTGAAACTGCATCCTAGTATATAGTATACCCTGATTTGGTTTAAAATAGTAATAATTGGGAGCCGCTATATGAGATAAAGAAAGCCCTAACTTCTCATATACAGCTCCAGTACCATATCTAAGATCACAGTAAGAAATTACAGATTTTGGATCATGCTGATTAAGAAAAAACTTAAAAAGCTTTGATGCGCCCCCAGTCACTCTAACTCCTGATAAAGAGCATAGTCTTGTTAATTCCCATTGGTAGGCTTTATTGTACCTAGACTTACTAAAAGACATTAGTTGAACTAAGTTACCTTCATACTTTAAAGCTAAATTGACTTTGCTGTGGACATGCCCCTGTATATGATTAACAGAATAAAAGCTTAATACTTCTTCAGAAGTTGGAAAAGCTATCTCACATTTTCTTGCGAAAATTCGCTTCGTATTGTTTAAACTGTTACTAAGTATGCTCTTCCAAATACTTTGTTTTACCTCGTTATCCCATTCATTCTCAAATATGGTAAAAAGTTTTATGCCCTTTTCTGCGGCTACAGAAGTCTTGTCTTGATGTTTTAGCTTTTCTTTTGTAGTCTCTGGAGTAGAGTGAGAGTGCCAGTATAACCCATTAACCTCTATTCCAATATTTTTTTCGGGTAATAGTATGTCTATTTCTAGTCCATTCAAAGTAGCTCTATCGCATTCTATAACAGTAGAAGCACTATAGATTTCCGTAATATGTTTTAGAACATCTTTTTGTAAGGCCGAGTTAGAGAATCTTTTTAACTGTATACCAAACTTATCGCAGTAGTTCCAAACCGTTTTATGGGAAACCTCCAGAAGCTCTGCAATCTCCCCTCCAGATAGCTTCTCTGAGATATGCTTTTGTAATAACCATTCTTTAAAAACTACTGGATTTGAAATCAATTTTAAAGTGTCTTGGTTGTAATGCTCTTGTTGGCTGTGTTCAACCCCAAATCTAGATAGGCTAGTCTGTCTAACCTTTTCTTTATATTGATCTGTTTTAGAAAACCAAGTCGTTCCAAATTGGTTTAAATTAGTTTCTACTACTTTGCTTCTAACTCCTTTATCTTTTGAAGGATTATCTACTCCGTAATTTTTAAGGCAGGTTTCTTTCTTCTTGTCTTTAATCTTTTGAAGTTTTGATATGTTGTCAACTCCATATTTATCACACATAGCTTTTTTAAGATTGTTTACTACTTCTGGACTTTTCATTGGACTAGTGCTGCCGTATTTGGATATATTAGTAGCATTAATCTTTTCTCTGACCTCTTTACTGCCCAAGGCAGAGGTACTGCCGAACTTCTTAATACAGGACTGTTTTACGGCTTCCTTAATGTGCTCCCTGTAGAATGTGCATTTTGTAGAACAAAAAGTAGGGTACCTTCCCCCGTTTTGTCTTATGAAGTTAACTGGATTACCACAAGGGCAAGTCGGCCTCTCTGAGTAATTTTTAAAAATACAAAACAATCTTTCTAGTAAAGTAGATTGTTCTGGGAGTTTGTTAGTTTGAGTTAGCAGCTCTTGATATAGAGAAGGGTGGTCTCTTCCTAAATTACGCACTCTAGCAGAAGAGATGTTTTTATTTACATCTAAAGTTGCGTTTTCTAAATTTAACTTAAAAATACTCAATTAATTTAATTAAAATATACCTAGCATCTAAGGTATCATAGTAGCCACATTAAAGAAAGACAAAAAGAAAGGAGGCACTAGGCCCCCTTTCTTTTCACTAATATTACTAGTTAGTTATATTAGAATTGTGCTAGTGCAGTTCTCTTCCAAGAATTACCCGATACACAGAGATATAGGTAGTCATCGGCAAACCTAAGTTCACCAGTAACTCCAGTATCCGCAATCGTCGCTGGCTCTAGACCAGATGCAACAACTATCGGTGAATCAAAGGTCTTTGTTCCAGAGATTGTCTGGTTACCACTTGTGTAAACAACTCCATTAAGAGCTGTAAAGTCTACTGCGATAGTAGCTACTCCAGCACCTGAAGTTACAATGAGTCCAGTTGTGAAGTTCAATACTGACGCACCAGAAACTACTGGATTACCGTCTTTATTAACTACAACTGCAGCACCTGCAACTTGAGCGTCTACATATGCCTTGCTAGTAAGTTCTGTGCCAGATACTGGAGTGGTTGCTCCGTATGCTCTGTCAAAGAATCCAGTCAAGAATGGTGTTGCTAAGGCACCTATTGTTCCTGTACCAGATACAGCTGTCAGTAAATTAGCTCCTGAAAGAGTTAAGTTACCTAACATTATATCTCCAGCCTTAGATACCTTAGTATCAATGCCTGCTTGTAGTACACCAGAGATAGCTAAGTCGCTTGCGGCTAGAACACCAGAAGCAGCTACTAAAGCTGATTGAAGTACAATAGTTTCCTCAGAACCTGAGATACCTGCTTGAAATACATCTAAAGTCTCATTCCATCGGATAATAGCATCTAAGCTAACACCACGGTTTATAGCGATACCACCATCTAATATGGCAGTACCTGTAACTGTTGAATTAAGAATAATGAAATTATCTTCTACAGTTAAAAACTCTGTAGTAAGTACTGTTCCAGAAATAGCAACATCAGATAAGAAGACTGCAGGATTTGCAAAGGTCTTAACACCTGAAATTGTTTGTGCTCCTGTTAGAAACACTACGCTAGTCAATTCTGTTTCATCTATAGAAATTGTCGCTTGACCTGAGCCAGAAACAACATCTAGACCATTTGTGAAATTCAATTGTGCAATTCCACTGGCTATTACTACATTGTCCTCTCTAACTGTTAATGAACCGCCTACAGCTGCGTCTACATACTGCTTAGTAGCCGCGTGTAAATTTGCTGTTGGGTTTGCATTAAGAATAAGAAATCCAGTCATTGTGTCGCCGGATCTCAAAACTTGAGTACCAGAAACTAAGATAAGAGCCGCAGTTTCAGTAACTACGATTCCATCCAAGCCAGATACTGTTAGATCTTGCTCTTGAAAATTACTGCCGTCCCATCGGGCGATGAGTTTTTTATTTGTTGTAAAACTAAATGGCATTTGGTTAACCTCTCCCACATATTTATGTCTATGTGTTTAATATTTTTTTGTATACATTTTTAGTGCCGGAATTGTATAACTTGACCAGCACTGAATTCAAAGTTTAAATAGTATAATAAAACAGCTTAAGAGATAGGCATTGAGCATATTGGGCAAATACTTGTAACTGTTTTAGTCCCACAGTTAGAACAAGCCTTTGCTAATGTTCCAGGTCTACTTCTATTAGACTTAACTCCGCTTTGCTGTACATTATTGATCTTATTGATAATGTCCTGCTGTTCTGGAGGAATCGTTATGTTTTGTTTATTTCTACCGCAACAAGCCATTAGTTTACCTTAAATCCTTTGTTATTACTAGGAAGCTACTCTGCTTCCACCTCTAGCTCCACAAATAGTCCCCCGAGCTGTTATACTGTGTTCATAGTACTCTGAGCCATCTAGTTTTCTGGAGTTATCGGTCTCAATAAACCCTTTGAAAGTTTGAGAGCGAGTTAGCTTAAAGCAGTAAGAACTAGAAGTAATTGGCTTATTGTTTCTAGTTAATATAGATATACTTAAGGTTGCCATACCTTGATTATCTAAAGAGATCTTTAGAGTAGATGTATCTGTTATAATTTTTGGAAGTTTTTTATTACTTCGAGTTATACAATTAAGAGGCATTAGTCGTCTACCTCAAACTCAGAACCATCGGCGGCGGCTACAGGAGATCCTTGTCCGCATGGTTTACCTGTATCATACTTAGCACTTATTATAGGAGCTTTAGCAAGACTAGAGACAAATCTTAATTGCCCATTAACTTTTGCTGGTAGGGCACTATAGCTGGCCGAAAAATATTCGCCGCCTAGTAAACACATATCATCACTACTTAAGACATCTCTATCAGAGCCGCAGTTAAGTATTTCTTGTTTTTCTGTACCAAAAGTAAAAATAATATTTCCCTTGGACGAGCTTGTTCCACCGTCTGGAACTATAGGGATTGAATTACCAGCTCTTATTTTATATGAAAAGGTTTTAGTCATAATTGTATAACTATTATATAGTATTACTCCTCTGATTTAGGCAGTACAAACTCAAAGGTATAGCTAACAGTTGCTGGTTGCGGGAAATCCATGTTAACACTAATACTGGCTATATAGGCCAGGTCTGTAGAGCTTTCTCCTATGTTGATAGAATAAGGTTTTAAATCTGGAATTTGTATAGGAAGAGGTGCACCTATATAAGAAAATTCTGCGCCCAACCAAGTTTCCATTTCTGTTGTTATAGCCACCCCATTAGGAGTATTGGCTTCTACATTGACACCTTTAAAAAAGACTTTACCTAAAGAAACAGAGTCCCCTAGATCACCTACTATCTGTGCTCTATGGATTTTTGTGGGGATCATAATATGCTTATCTGTAGTTCCATCGTATCGGACTGTATTACTTTGACTAGCCTGAGCTTGACCTTTACAGGTTCTACCTAACCACTTGTCTTGTCCTTTTTCAAAAGCATAGGCATTAATAGTAACGCTAGCCGTAGCTGGGCCAGGAATATAATCTACTGTATCAGAACCTGTACTACAGGTATCATCTTCTGCTACTCTAACAGAAGAATTCATTGAAAAGGATACTGATATGACTCCTGAGTCTTCACAATACTTGGCGGTTGAACATTTTATACAAAATGGCAATGTGAACTCCTTAAATTATTCATTATTTTACACCAAATACACTAAAAGCTGGCCCGCCCGCGTGAGGTCCAGAAGTGTCAAGGGTAGTGTGGTCATGTAGAATAAACCCACCTCCACCTCCACCAGCAGAGGCTCCCCCTAACCCAGGTCTATCTGCTAGCTTAGTAGTAGGATGGTTATCACCAGATACATTAGTAGGCGCACCTCCAATTAAATTAAATTGCTCTCTCATATTGAAAGTAGGGGTTAAATAAGTTACTGGGCTGCCGGTAGCCCCTACATCATGCGTCTGTTCTGGACTATCAAATCCAGTGTATGTTCTTCTATATATTGAAGTTATAAAAGCTATTGGCCCTAATCCCGCCAATTTCTGTCTTCTTGTAAAGTTTCTATTTTCTATTCTAAATAAAGCATCTTCTGCTTGTATTCGTAAGATTATTTCTCCATCACACCTAAAGGAGGGTCCATAATTCAATCTTTTTATATACCCCGTAAAAACGCTTTCTCCAAAAAATTTTACTATTATTACATCGCCTGCGTTTATCTCTCTAGAATCTTTTGCATGGAAAGATACAGAACAGGAAGATACTAGTTGCCCGCGAGTTCTGCTCACACTAGCACTTATAATATCAGGAGTGGAATATTTTTTTGTCCCTATCAAAATGTCCGCCGATGCTGGTATAGTTGTTAAATCACAAATAGTTTTAACCATATTTAAATCTCCGTTGGGACATTAAGGACTTTTACTTCAACTCTGTCGCCTGGAAAACAAGGCTCTATTAAACTATTTAAAGCTTCGTAGGTACCTAAGCCATCCACATGTACAGTGAAGGTTCCCGAGGAATTAGACCCACCAATAACTCTTCCGCTTTTGCTAATAGTCTCAGACCTCTTAACATATTGGGAGTCTCCATAGCTTCCTACATTATAGTATATAGGTCCTGTAGTAATATTAGTAGTGATGCTGTCCTTGTCTCCATAATTGAATTCAATTGAGTAAATAGGACTGCCGTCAAATTTCATTCCAGGTAGTAACTTATACCCGCCCATTGCATACGAGTAAGTCTTGTAATTCCCCGAATCACCGTTGATTAAGGATCTAATTAGCCCTGAAAAAGAAGCAACACCTTCTTCTCCTAAAAATGGAGTACTAATATCCATTATAGAGCCTGTTAATAGGTCGATGGGACTGTCTGGATCAAAAATCTCGGCTTCGTCATTAGGGGGTACTGGTGGATATACCAAAGTACCATTCCACCCTGTAGGTGCTGGTTTATCTACAACTATAATAGCTGTGTAGTTTACGCCGCCTGCAGCTACTGCTGCTGCGATTGGAAAAGCGTCTCCAAAAGGGGACCTAATTTGTATAGAAGGTTTAGATAGAGAGTAGGCTACATGCGCTGTAAACATCTCTAGTCCCCATCGTCCGCCAATTCCAGGTATAATTTTACCGTAAGCGTTCTCTGGAAAAGCAATCCCGCCTATTCCTGTTGGAATAGCTGGACCTCCTGCTTGAACACTTTGTTGTACCATATCTGAAATACTTGCAATGGTTCCATTTCTTCGTCTAAAGTAATTAACAGAGGTAGTTGCTCCATAAAGAATATCCCAAGCCGCTTTAGCTGACTGGGAAGCTCTAACAAAAACTGAAGCCTTGTCTAATCCACCCTGGGGAACTACAAACCAATTGTCTCCCCTGCTTAAGCCCTGCATACCACATTGGTGGTCAAGTAGCGCATAGTAATCTGTATCTGAAAACCCGTAAGTACCTTGATTAAATCCAGTTGCCCCAGAAACTATAAACTGAGAGAAGTTGGCTTGTAAAGTTTTGCCGTCAACTACATCAACTAATGGCGAACCGACAACATTTACGCTAGATATATCTACTACTGCTCCCTCATAGGGGTCTGCACTAACACTAAAACTACCTACTACATCATTTAAGTCTGAAGTCAAAGAGGACGATATATCTGCTGTATAGGGCGTAGTTTGTGAAACAGAAAAGCTAGCGTAAGGAGGTATGTTTGCAATCTGTACCTTATATCCAACTAGCTGCTGCCACTGAGTTCTATCTACAAGTCTTTTCATTTGCTCTTGCATAATAGGATTTTGTGGAGACATTTCAAATGCCGCCCAAGCCTCTTGTCCTAATGCTGGTCCTTTAGAAAAATAACCGTGAGGACATTTGAAGCTATTGAATTGGCTAGGAGCACCTCTGCCCATTACAGGAAGAGTCCCTCCATGCACTCTTAAAGGAAGAGGGTCTTTGCCCTTAACTAAGACATGATCTATTTTATTTATAAAAGACCCTGCCTCTGTTGTTAAAAATAACTTTTTAGGAGCAGCTGCGGAAGACTCATTTATTGTAACTGTTTTGGCTACTCCGTCTGGACCGACATATATTTCTCTAAATTTTCCATCGCCACCATCAAATCCTTGGGCCAATAGTGATAGTTTTAGAATAGTGGCACACTCTTGTGACTTGATATCATAACCTATTAAAGGACTACCTGTTACATTCGAAAAGAGTACATTGTTAGCTTCTAACACTGAGGCTGCTATGCCCTTATCTGGACCTACACCTTCTCTACTAGGCAATCGACTATTACCATATGTTGAATCAAAATTTATACCTCTTGCCATTTACTTAATACTACCTTCTTGAGTTAGCTTGTTCTGCCAAAACTTGTACAGAATTTACTTTAGAATCTACTAGTCGTATAGCATTTACAGCGTCTAATACTTCTTTACTTATATTATCTAAACCACTATTAGCTTTATCCGCTAAGGCTTTTGTATCCTGAATTGATTGCCCCACGAAGGTTTTTATACCCTCTAGATCAGGTCCGGCGTCTACTTTAGTTTGTAGCTCAGATACTACACCATTAATTGATTCCACTTGATTTTGCATTGTCATAAGTTCTGATTTATGATCTTCGTGTCTATTGACCGATTCAGAAATAAATTGTCGTAACATTTCTTCAACATTAGATTGTTTGCCGCCTACTCCCTTATTGTTTGATTGGTTGTTGTTACTATTATTACCTTTATTCATGGACTTGCCAAGGGATGCAATTAATTCTGCAAATATTCCACCTAGCCCTGAGACACCAGATTCAATAGCTTGTCCAACAGACTTAGACCCTGACTCTAGTGCCGCCATAATTCCTTGGGATACTGTTGAAGACCCTGTGGCAAAGGATTTAGAAATATCCTCTGCTGCGCTTGACTTATTTTTTGTAGAAGTTTCTACTGCGGCATCTCTAGTAGCTACTTTCAAATTCTCTGCAGATCCAAAAGAACCAGAATAAGAATTGAATCCCATTTGATATCTGTCTTTTTTACCGTTTTTTCCGTGGTATTGTATTTTCTCTTCGTCGAAGCCATTGTCTTTATAGAAAGGAGCTTCTCCTGGTTTGCTGATATTTCTAATTCCACCAGGTAAACTCCTAGGGAGATCTTTTCCTTCCGAACTATCGAATATTCCTCTACCAAACTGAGATAAGTCTATACCTTTTAAGTTTTCAGTTGACTGCTTACCCAAGGTCTCCGCTAAAGGCATGAACGGATTCTTAGTAGCAGATTGTGTAGGTTTTAATCCAGAAGAGTTATCCGCAACTTTAAGATTAAGAGCATCATCTAAAGGAAGATCAAACATGTTCGCTGGAGTTTGATATTGTGTAGGCTCAGGAGTTTGATATTGTGTAGGCTCAGTGGGTATCCCAGGAGGTATTGGTTCTTGATTAGTAGTCGTCGGGGTTACTGAAAGTCCTGATACAAGTGATCCTGGCCCTGGAGTCGGCGTTGGAGCTGGCCCTGGAGTCGGCGTTGGAGCTGGCCCTGGAGTCGGCGTTGGAGCTGGCCCTGGAGTCGGCCCTGCATTAACCGCTGCTAGTCCTGCTGGTGTTGTAGGTACCTCAGCTCCTGCTGGTTTTGTAGGTACCCCAGCTCCTGCTCCTGCTCCTGCTCCTGCTCCTCCCTTAGCAGTATTAGCTGCTATTGCAGCCGTATTAGCGGCTGTAGTACTTTCTGCTGCTAATTGTGCAGTTGCTATTGAAACTAGTTGATCTCCTGAAGAGGCTATTGACTGGTTAGAAAGTGGGGCTTTGCCTCCCTGCGAATTTTTTAAAATATTCTGTACACCAGGTGACTGCTCGTCTGCAGGCATCAGTGCCCCTATTCTCTCAGGTAAGGTATCAAGAATTTTGAAAGGACTTAAATTTATACCCCCCATTCCTTTAGTAAAGGACTTCTCACTCCTGTTGCTAATAGAAAGGATTTCAGATTGTATACCTTCTAATCCTTTCCTAGCTTTAGGTGTTAAAGTAGAGTCTTTTAAAATTGTTTCTATATTACCTAAGGCATCTTTAGCTGCATCTCTTCTAGCAGCTAGCTCTTGTCTTTTCTGATTCTGTGGTATAGATTTTCTAGCTCTGCTCTCTTCTACATCAACGGAAAGAAGTTGATCTTTTTTCTGCTGATCATCCAGTGACTGCATGGGATTCATATTAGCATCGAAGTACTTTTTAGTACCTGCTCTTGCCTCTTGTGACGAGAGCCTTCTAATCATATCTCTTCTTTGCTCAAAAGAATTTTGATTGTCAAAGTCTACTGCAGTCTTGCCGCCACCTTCATTTTGCTGAAAGACAAGAGGTTTGGCACTCTCTCCTAATACACCTAGTGGACCTTCTCCTAATGCCCTGCCTGTGTTGGCAAATGCACCACCAAATTTACTTAAGTTTTGCAAAGACCTGGAAGCATCCTCTGCTCCCTTTTGTAAAGACTGTAAAGCAACCTTTGTAGATGCGGAATTTTCTAGTGCTCCTGCTTGTCCTGTTACTTTACTTCTTTCACTTAGAAGGGTTGTTTCCTTATTATTAAATCCTTGACTTAATATTGGCAATATATTAGCGATAAGAGACTCCCTGTCTTTTGTCTGGTTTGCTACACCGTTTTTTGGGTCTGTAAGTGCTCTAATGTAATTTGTTCCTTTTTCAGTATCTTCCTTAGAAATTGCCCCCTGTTCACTTAAATTAAGTAAAACTTCCTGCAAAGCTTTTGTATCTATATTCTTTAAGGAGTCGGTAGATGCTGATTGTAAGGATCCCGTAACCTTGTCTCTTTCATTTCTAGAAGTTTCTATTACATCTGATATTTGGGCAAATTGAAATTGTAATCCTGATAGCTGTTTAAAAGTATTAGGAGATGCGACCTGTGCTCTCTCTAATGGAGAAAGTTCTGATCTAGTTTTAGGTAAAGTTACTGGAATAGGTTCGCCACCAATTTTAGCAAGGGCTCCAGTTACATTGACTGGAGATAGTTCTCTTGAAGCTTGTCTGTTTTGAAAACCTTGAAACTTTTGTATGGCTGAGTCAAGTGCTTTCACTGTACGACCAAAAGACTCAATTGCTTTTGCAATTAATCCAGCGCCTTCTTCTTGGACTTGAGCGTCGATGAAACCTTGCTTTTGCTGAGTATTCATTGGAGACTCTCCCTGTGTCTTTATTGCTTCCTCATTTTGTTTTTGAAATACACCTAGCTGTTGAAGAAACTGTTGTATCTTTGGGTTAAAAGTTGGCTGACCGCCCTCTTGTGTACCCGTAAAACTTCCTGCTGTTAAGTCAGACATCTCCGACAATCTAGAAGGCCCTAATTTTATAGCTTCCTTTTGTACTTGAGAAACACCTGCACCAAATCCTGTTCTCTGCAAGTCGATAGGAGCACCTTCTCCAACTTTTTCCACAGGTTTTTCTTTTTTGAAAACTTTTACGGATTGTTGACTATCTAGTAACTCTTTGAGAGGTATAACTTTAGATTCTGCTAGATCGAATTCGTCGCCTAGTATGTTTTTAAACTTCTCTTGTATTAATTGAACTTGTTTACTTCCATCTTGGCCTGCTACTACTCTACCTCTAGATACTTTATTGTCTGACGCGGTAGTAACCATATCGCCGATACTTGCAGCTTGCATAGCAAGATCTATTTTTTCAGCACTTCTCTCTCCGCTTTTAAAGCTAAAGACAGTATTAGCCCTAAACTCGACTGAGGCTCTCTTTAAATCCTGAAAATCTCGCTTTAACGCTAAGCCGGAAACAAGATCAGCCGAAACTAGGTTGGGCTCGTTAGGGCCCATTAGTCCAGAATCTTGTGGCCTCTCTCTTAAGAATTTAATCTTTGATGCTGCTACCGCTCCTTGCCTTGGATCAAGCAGTTTTACTGCATCAGTTAAATTACCTACATCTACTTTAGCAAGCTCTTCTGCTAGATTATTTCGACCATTTTCTGGGGATGTATTTAAGCTTTCAGATACATTTCTAATTAAAGGCTCTACAATAGGAGAACTAATTTCTCCAGTTGCCAACTCTTTCTCTACTAAAGACTTATCTTTAAGATTAAATCCTGTTGTGTTTAATGGAGTTTCATAGCCAAATAAAGTACCCTGTTCTGTTAGGTTCAGATCGAACCCTCTAGAAGTAGCTGTTGTCATCGCCTTTCTAAATTTGCCCAGTTCCGAGTCAGAGTCAGAAGTTGATTTGTCATAGTTTTCTGAAAAAGAGCTTAAGTCTAAAGCTAAGTTTGAAGCAGCTTCAGTAGAAGAGGCTTGTGATTGTATTTGCTTAGTCAGCAGCCTAGCAGCTTCTGTATCCTTTCTTAGATCTTTACCCTCAAAGGTAGCTACTCCTTTTTTATCAATAGCAACTCCTTTAGTTTTTCTAAGAATTTCTTCATTGTTTATGATAAAATTTTCAATACCTTGTTGAGCAGAAGATAAATCGGTATTGATACTTTTTGTATCTCTTAAGCCGACTCCTTCTTTTTGTAAAGCATCTCTTTCTGCCTGTCTTTTTGGATCGGTTGTTAGACTTAGTTCTTCTGTAAAAGTTTCACGATTCTTTAAAGAGGTTCTTAAAGATCCTGCCGCAGCGAATGAAGTTTGAGCGTTCTCCCTGTCTCCTACAATTCCCCTTCTTTGCGCGGTCTCTCTGCCACTTTCCATACTCCTAGTAAAAGAACTTATCAATAGGTCTGATATTAAACTAGATATAGCAAACCCTAGTACTGTCCCTGCAGGACCTCCAACCGTACCAACAGCTGCGCCTGCTCCTCTAATAACGGTCGATAATAGACCTCCCATAGGGACTGCTAAAGCTCTGGCACTTATGCCCTTGAACGCGCTGGTAAGTAATCCACCTAGTGTCGAGCCGGTTAACAGTCCAACAGCATTTCCTGCAAGACTACCTCCTACCGATGCAGCGGCTGGTATTGCAGCAGGGGCTCCTGCACCGACTCCTGCACCGACTCCTAGCTTAGGAAGAGCCTTTGCTACAGTATTAAATCCTTTAAATAAAGAACCTGCTGCTATAAGAGCTACAGGCAGTGCAATAGATCCCAAGGCATCTCCTGCTGAGTATCCTTTTTTTTCCTCTTTAGCTGTTCCACCGAACGAGGATATTGCATCAGAAACTCCACTTAGTATTGGTATTTTCATACCGGCTACTTTTTCTAGAATATTAAACAAACCTTCCGCTGCTTTTAAAGATCCCATTATAGGATTGGTAAGTCCATTCCCAACACTTAAAGCAAAGCCTTCAAAGGCTACTGAAGTTTTATCAGCTTGTTTGCCGATTGATTGCATTACTATAGAATTTCTTTTTAAAGTTTCTCCTGAAGCATTTTGTGAGATGGAAACAATTTTGTTAGCTTCTCCATATCCATTCATCAAGCCCGCAAATTTACTTATAAATCTTGTTTCAGCTACAGCCTGAGATATTTGAATTTTACCTCTATTATTTAGTTTGCCGTATACACCACTAATATCTTGCAAAATATCAAAAGAGCTTCTAAGGTCACCAGTTGGTGTAGAAAAATTTACCTTCTCTTGAACTGTAGCTGCTATTGCCTGTACTTCTTTTTGAATTTTAGGATCAGCTAGGTTCTTTGTTACAAATCTTAATGCAGTTGCAATCTCTTCTGAAGGAGCACGAGTAGTCTCTTTCATTATAGTAGTTAGGGCATTAAGTTGATGCATATCAACGCCTAATGATTTAGTATGTGGCCCAATTCTTTTTATTACATCTCCTAAGTCACCCTCGGAAACAGCGTACTTACCTTCAACAGCAAGTAAAGAGTCTGTAAATTTAGTAGGATCTTTCCCTACATCACTGTATGTTTTTCCGGCAACACTTATAAGACCTGCTAAATCTTCTGTGCTAAATTCGGAAACATTTTTAGCGGCTACTACAGCTTTACCGTATTTTTTAACTTCTTCAATTGGTAAACCTTGTTGAGCGAAGATAGTGAAGGATGATAATACATCTTTAGTAGATACACCAAATTCTTTCGCTGAGGCTATAGCTGCAGATTTAAATTGATTGAGTTGTTTAGAACTAACATCTAAAATTTTATTAAGCTGTTGTAGTTGGTTTTGCACCCCTACAATTGTTCCAAGGCCACTTTGTAAAGCGCCAAAGGTTCCTGTTATAGCTTTACTGGCTACAGTAAATTCTGCTACAGACTTGGCCCTATCTACAAAACTGCCTCCTCTATTGCCTCTGGCGTTAGATCCAAAGTAACCGCCGCCACCACCGCCGCCACCGCCGCCGCCGCCAGTTCCGCCTCCTCTTCCTGCGCCAGCTCCTCCTCCTCCTGGGCCTCCACTTCCTGGACCTTTATTAGAGGGTGGTTGAGAGCCACCACCACTACCAGTATTTTGTTTGGTAGCAGCACCAACTTGTGGAGCTAATTGAGTAGCCATCTGAGACGACTTTTGAGTTGCTTGTTTTAATTTATCTTGAAAATCTTTTTCGTTAAGCTGTAGGTTAACTTGAGCATTGATGGACTTGCCAGCTACTTGTTGGAGGTTAGCAAACTTTGCAGAAAGAGATTGCAGTTTACTTTCGGCATCGGAGGAGTCGATGTCTATCTTAACACTAAAACTTTTTCCAGTTAATTCTCCTGCCACCTTTTAAGCTCCCCTTAGTTTCTTCTTAATACGCTTAACTTCTTTGGTTTCATCGTATGAAGTTGAATCTTCTTTAGATTTACCTGAAATTATAGCCGTATCAGAGTACTTTCCTTGTTTCTGAAATTTAACATAATCTTGAGACTCGGCTGTAACAATTACATGATCCTTGTCCATTGCTTTACCTGAGTCTGACCTGGTGCTCTCACCCGCGTAAAGCCTTCTAATATACTCTTCTACAAACTTGTCGGCCTTATCGTCGTCTTCTAAAGTCTCCTCACTAGGTCTATCTTTGTGAGATAAGTCGAATATACTGTCGTACCACTTGGACCACCCGATAAGATTAAGCTGGTCTAAGCTTAAATCAGGTCCCTTCCTAGTGAATATTTCTACTACTCCCTCTTTAGAGGATATATAATAAGTTCTCCAAGTTGCACTTCTAGCTACTTTTCTTAGGGTACTAACTTGATAACCAAAATAGAACTCTAAAAAACAGTTTAGAAAAGAGTACACCTCTATAGAGTTATACATAGTATCATCGCCCATCAAAGTTTCATAATTGGTCCATATTTTCTGCCTGTTAAAGTCTAGGCAACACTCTGATAACAGGTAAAAATGCTTATCTTCTCTAGCCCTGTACTCGGCTGTGTACTGCTTAGCAGACGCCTTTTTGTTTAATAACCCCGTCTTTTCCTTATTTAGGGCTTTAATTTGTTTCTGATCTTTTGTGTACTGCTCTGAACCCTTAATCCTTTTTGAGAGTAAAGTTTTATAGGTTCTTATTTTAGATTCAACTTCTTCTAGGTTTTCTTGCTCTTCTGCAGAAAAGAACTCATCAATAAAGTCCTGTGGGATATCCTTTTCTTGACACATTCCCTCTTTTATATACTTCCTTAGATTAGTAGATTCTATGAATTCCGACATAAGTTTTTGCTTATAGTCCGGCTGGATTAATATAACCTTATGATCGCTAGAGGTGCAGGTTATTCTTTCACCTGAAAGGATCTCTAGTATTATATTGTAAATATCTTCAGGAGTTAGCTCTGTCATTTACAAGGATTACTTCCTTGCTTTTTTCTTCTTAGCTTTTACTTTGGGTACCTTTGGTACGATGGTTGCATCTACTTCGGGTGGTTTAATTACTGGAGGAGACTCTAGTAGTTCTGCCCTTTCTAAGGCTGCTGTATCTGACAGGTTCTTTACTTCATTTGGATCAAGTTTAAATTCCCAACATAGGAATTGATACTTTATTTTTTCAATAAAAGTATAATCTGGATCTGACATAAAGTCACCAAAACTAATCCACATCTTTTCCAAATTTTCATCACGGACAAGGGAAAAGGTTAGGAAATCTACCCTTTCTTCTTCTGCCAATGTGTCTGCTGTATTATCAAATAAATTTTTAATAGACAAGTCTTCTTGAAATAAACTCTCTCTGTAGAGCTTTAATACTTCCACTAGGTACCTTATTCTTTGAGGATCTTGGGAGGTCTCTATTTCAGTTTGAGTATCTGCCATAGCTCTAAGTATATCACTTCGTTTCTCTAGATGATCAGCTACTATGTCGCCGTGGTCTTCTTTTAAAATGGCCTCTAGTTTCTTTTTAGTATAGAAACCTTGCTTTAATGCATCGGTGAATACCTGAGTATACCTGTATTTGGAGTCTCTAATTATCTGTAAATTAGGCTCTACTAGGTGAAGTTGTTTTCCATCTACTTCAAAAGATTTGAGAATTTTACTAACCTTCTTTTCCATCTTTATCTCCCCTTTCCTTATAGACTACACTTTGGAACTTGGCCCCATTAACTTCTATAATATCTTCTAATATGGTTTTGGGAGTGTATTCAATTGTATAATTTAATTCTACTTCTGTCGATATCTCTCTTCTAATATCGTTGGTAACGCCCAATAATTTAGATCTAACTGCTTTCCAGTTAGCTGCAGGAACTACCAATTCTGATATGTCTAGGATTTGTTTTTGAAGAGATTTAACTCTTTTATCTATTGATTCTAAAAGACGCTGACGGTCTCTTGTGGCTTTATCCATTTTCCTTTCCTTTATTTGAATTTAAAAGTTCTATACAGCGAACTTTTTAATTCAACTACCTTGTTAAGCAAGATATAGTACTTGATAAGTATATCAATTTTTAAAAGAAAATACAAAGAAAAGGGGCCCACAAGGAGCCCCTTTTCTATACTAATGATTAACGCTCTTAGTCACCTTGTGATTCAAGGGTCTTAGTAATAATGTCAATGTCAATAAACCCTCTGAGGGCAGATACTTGGTTAGTACCTCTGAAGCCTATTGTGAAAGTAGCATTACCACTGATTGGGGTACTGTTACCTTCTTCTGTTACACGAAGATTCTGACAAAGAACGGTCTTCAATGGAAACTCTCTTAGAGAGCCGTCAGTCTTAGCATATGTTCCACGAACTCCATTTACGAAGTATTCATCATTAAACATATCTGGACTTAGTACTTTTCTATCAGCTCCATTTCCACCAGCTTCTTGATCAGTCTGTTGGTAGACCATCACAATTACCGAAATATTATCTTTAGCTAACAAGTCGATGATATCTAGGTCTGTCAGCGTTCCAGCTGCATACTTATTACCCTTACCGGCGAACTTAGCAAAGGTCTCTAAATCACCAGCTGTAGCTTCAATGTTTACAGTAAACTGAATAGGTATATTCAAAGTTCTAGCATAAGGATTCAAGTGGCCAATTTCTTTTAATTGCTCACGAGTTAAGCTTGCAGAAATTGTAACATTCTGTAGTCTTAAAGCTAGCTCATAGTCACCTATAACTACTTTAGAAGCGGTTGTAGGTCTAACACTTACAAGAACTTGTGAGGCATTATCTACAGCCGCAGAAGTTACTGGAGTAAAAGATATTAATCCAGTTGTTGTATTTACTGCTGAGATTGTTCTAACTTCTGGTGTCGCTGAAACTGCTAGAGTGATATCAGAACCAATATAGTCATCATCAATACCGCATAGGTTAGTTACAAAAACTCCAGAGGTTGTTGAGACTTGACTTGAAGACTCAGTAAGTCTTAAAGTACTCCAATTAGCTCCACCCAATGTCACAGTACCGTTGTTAAACAATCCTGAGATGCTGTTTACAGCTGATGTAATTTCTCTTGCTGGGCCATTTTTACCTGGACCATCTGTTACTCGTAGCTTTAAACCTACGAATCTGCTTAAATCAATTTGGTTACCAACAGTATTGTTAAACTGGATAGTTCCACTTGCTACTGTAGCACCTGTTAATGGAGATGCAAGAATAAGGTCAGGATCTACTAAGTAAGCTTCTACCTGTCCTTGTCTAACCGCTCCGATATCTTCTGCATCTTCTGAACCTACTGGCGCAAAGTATTTAGCAGATACATAACTTGAGTCTGCTCCACCTGGTCGCCCAGCTTCTCCAATTTCTTTAGCAAATTGATTAGCACAATAGCATACGAATATTCTATCGCCTGATATATAGTTGCCTCTAGCAGCTGGTAAGGCTGCAGCTAAAGTAGCTGGAAGTCCGTTTGCATAATATTCGATTGTATTAGTTGCAGAGTCATATAAAAAGTATTCAATTACTGAAGTTGGTGTACAGGCTGCTTTATCGAAAACTGGTACTGATTTGCTTTCGCCGGTAGTTAAACCGCCGCCATTAGCAAACTGGATAAGAATAGCAGGTCGTCCGGCTAAATCTTTCTTTAAGAACCCGATTGATTTGTCTTCTAAAGTAGCTACTGTAGCTGAAGCTGGTAGGGATAAAACTAATGTAGTCTTAGCTCCTAATGTAGCTCCAGAAAGTTGATTCAATTGCGAACCAACTCTAAACTCTTCCCAAGAAATAAACCTTGCTGAGTTAAGGAACCACTGCTTCTGTTCGGTTTCTCCACCGTAATTCTCCATAGACTTGTCTGCAGATTGATAGTTAAAATCAACCTTATTCACAAACACATCTCTTAAAAGCTTGGTAAATTCTACATCATCATTAGCTGTACCAAGAGCACATTCAGTTTGGATAGGGCTATAGATATCGACTCCTTTGGAAAGACCACAATCTCTACCAAAGTCAATGAGCTGAACTCCGTGGAGATAGGCTAGGGGAGTTCCACCTGGAGCAGTTTTAACTACGATATTAGCTTTACCAGTACCTGAGGCTGATGGTAGGCCAGCGATTAGAGTTAGGTCTCCTTCGCTAGTCTCGATAGACCCACTGACTGTACCAAAGAAGGTAACACCATCAGATTGTCTAATATTGTGATGTAAGTTGAATGTAGGTACCTTTGCTAGGGTGGCCATCGTGTAGATGGATCCATAGTCATTAGTATCTAGGGTGACGGCAACTTCGGGGTTATCGTCTACCACATCTGTCAATTCTAGTTGACCTAATTCAAAAATATCTGTTGTATTGAAAGTTGTTGAGCTTCCTAAAGTCTGTACTCGATACAGGACTCGTCCCTCTGCGTGTACAGATTGGGAAGCATATATAATTCGATTTCTGCGACTAGCCATTTATTATCTCCTTAACCTCATGTTATTAAGCCGTATATGCTTTCTTAATTAGAGAGTCAAAACCAGACGGAGGCTCCTCTAATCCTGCAAACTTACCAACCGCTTCAGGGTCTCTATCGCTAAATGTACAAGTCTTAAACTTGACTTTAGCCATATTTCTCATCGAGTCGGTAAGACTAACTCTAGGGCTGGTATCATATAATACCTCTACATCTACAAAGTACAAAATATTACCATTTCCCCCGTTCAGTGTTAAATAACTACTATAGGTTTGACCATTGAAAGTATATTGCTGTATAAAATTTTCATTAACTATTCCCCACGGCTTGAGGGGATGTCCTGACCTATTGAAGTCTATAACTGGGGCGTGTTTATTAAATAATGCATTTTTAATGCAACTTACTATCTGTTTACTATTAGCTTTTGTGGAACCAAATACATCAATACAATAAGAACTGTAGTATTTAACTCCTGG
>Ga0163144_10010053_pt1 | contig 20219 bp, 22 predicted proteins | sample OliLak19BULKMAT1_FD_123175 | JGI IMG/M metagenome (GOLD analysis project Ga0163144, IMG submission 123175) | Freshwater microbial mat bacterial communities from Lake Vanda, McMurdo Dry Valleys, Antarctica - Oligotrophic Lake LV.19.BULKMAT1 | ecosystem: Environmental > Aquatic > Freshwater >... | reverse complement strand
GTCGAACTCCTTGGTGAGCGCCGCGTAGCGTGACTCAAGATCCTTGACGTCCACCCCCGTCACCGCGATGAACTCGGCGAGCGCGGACTCGAACTGCACCTTGGCCTCTTCCTGGCTGTCGCGAGCTGACTTCACCTTGTCCGCGAGTTGCTCGCGCTTCGCGTAGCCAAACTTCTCTGCGAGTTCGATGCGTGTCGAGGCGCAGCCTGGCATCGCGCCGGCCAGCACAAGGATGACGAGGCCCGCGCACACAGGGGTTCGATTCATCAGACGGTTCCCGAACGGTCAGGCTTGATGCACCTGAAGACCCACGCGGGCGGTGCATTGCCTGCCACAAGCCTATCCGACTGGATCGGCCCGATCGCACTGGCGACCTCTTCTCGCAACAGGCGGCCATGATGGAATGCCGTCGGCCAGTACGTCACCTGCGCGAACACTCCGCCCGGCCTCAGCATGGTGGACGCCGCGTCGAGAACACCCTGAAGGTCGCGATGAGACAGGAGTTTCAAGGGCAGTGCACTGAAAACCGCGTCGAGCGCGCCGATCTCACGCTCCAGGCACACCTCAACCAGGTCCGCGGCATCGCGTTGCGCCAGGTCGACGTGGGGCAACTTCTGGCGGAACTGCGCGGATAGAACGGGGCTCAGTTCCACCGCCGTGAACGAGCAGCGCCTCGGGAGTGCTTCCAGGAGGGCCTGAGTCAGCACGCCATCACCGGGTCCGAGCTCGACGGCCGCACGCCAACCGCTTGTTTCGAGGTCGCGGACCATGGCCCGCGCCACGCCGGGAGAGCAGGGAAAAAGCGTCCCCATCTCACGCGGCGAACGGAAGAACTCCCGTACGGAATTCCATGCCGACGACCGCGGTGCATCTACCCGGACAGGCATAGGGGTTCGTTGAGCGGATGCCATGGAAGATTGGAGCATCTGGGATTCCTGTAGTCAATCGGAACGGTCGCTTCCAAACCATGTTCGCCACTTACCTTCGCCATATACCCAACCACAGATGAAGTTCCTATCATCTTCGTGACGCCACTGGGCAGCCGCGAGACCTCGTGAGGCTTTGCCGGGTGGCCAAGGAGACTTGACAATGCGAAGTACAGCGGCAGTTCTGATTCTCGGTTCGGCCTTCGTTCTATGTGCGTGCGAGGAGCGATCCGGAACCCCCACGCCATCGGGCGGCACGGCGAACGCCCCGATCGGAGGCGTGAGCGGGGCCTTGGACACCGCCAAGGGCACGGTCTCGGACGCCTTCAGCAATATGCGCGATCAGGCGGTCGCGGCGATGGAGCCTCGCCTTGCTGATGCGAAGGCACAGGTCGCCAAGTTCCGCGATAAGTTGGCCGCGCTCCCTGAGACCGCGAGACCGACTGTCGATTCCGCCATCGCGGAGGTCGAGAAGCAGATGACCGCGGTGGGAGAGCAGTTGACCAAACTGAAAGCCGCCGGCTCAGACAGTTGGCAGTCGATCTCAACCGAGTTAGGCGCCGCGATGGACAAGGTCGGGACAGCCATCAAGGACCTTGCCGCGAAGTTCCCGTCCTGATAGGCCTTGCTCGAACACCACTTCTGGAGGCAGCAAGATGGGATTTGTCAAGGAGTTTCGCGAGTTTGCGCTGCGTGGCAACGTGATGGACATGGCCGTGGGCGTGATCATCGGCGGCGCGTTCGGCACGATCATCAACTCGATGATCAACGACGTCATCATGCCGGTCATCGGCATCGCCGGCAAGGCCGATTTCTCCAACATGTACATGGGTCTCAACTCTGCCGCCCGCGAGGCCATCGCCAGTTGGCCTGCCGCGCACAGCGGGGCGATCCCGTCACTGGTCGAGGCGCGGGCGCTCGGGCCTGTCCTGGCGTACGGCAACTTCATCACCGTCGCCATAAACTTCCTGATTCTGGCCTTCTGCATCTTCCTGATGGTCAAGGCCATGAACACCGCCCGCAAGCGATTTGAGAAGGAATCGCCCGCGGCGACCCCTCCCGGCCCGACTCCCGACCAGAAGTTGCTGACGGAGATCCGCGACCTGCTGGCGCAGCGCCGCTGACGGATCGTTCCGAAAGGCCCGCAGTCTCAACGACCCCGCTTGCGCAGTGCAGGCGGGGTTTTTCTTTCCGGATTCGTAGCCGTCAACGGTCACCCGTGGCGATAACGGAAGCCATGGCGAGCGAGTCGGTGTGGGTGAGCGAGAGAACCCACGCGGTTGCGCCGAGCCTGGCCGCGGCGGCCTCGGCGGAGGCGTGCAAGGTGAGTTTCGGCGCGCCGCTGGGGGCAGTGAGGACTTCGATGTCGGTCCAGGCGATGCCGCCGGTGAGGCCGGTGCCGAGGGCTTTGAGGACGGCTTCCTTGGCGGCGAACCGCGCGGCGAGGTGCTCGATGCGGCGACGGGATTCGGCTTTGTGGGACTGCTCGGCGGGCGTGAAGCAACGGTCGAGGAATCGCTGGCCGTGCTCATCGAGCATCGCGCGGATGCGAGAGACTTCTACGAGGTCGATTCCATGGCCGACAATGGACATTGACGATGATAACGCTTGTCATTCATCAGAGTAGGAGCGCGCGCGACGGGCTCTGGGCTCTGACAAGGCCCTGACGCTATTTCTTCGCAGCAGACTTGCGCGCCTTCTTGGGGGCTTCTTTCGCGGCAGGCTTGGCCGGCTCGGCCGTTGCGGGCTTTGGCTCGCTCTTACCTTCGGACTTCGACTTCGGCTTACTTCCAGTCTTCGATTCCGATTTGGTGTCCGAGGGAGTGGCCGCCGCGCCATCCCCGGCGGGCTTGGATTCTGTCGCGGGCGCTGAGGCCTTGCTATCGGCATCAGCAGACTTCTTGTACGCTTCGGAGCGGTAATCCGTCTGGTAGAACCCCGATCCCTTGAAGATGAGCGCAGCGCCCGTGCCAATGAGCCGCTCCAACCGCGACTTCCCGCACTTGGGACACTTGCGCAGGGACGGGGCCTTGATCGACTGGAACTCCTCGAAGCAGTGCTTGCAGGCCCGGCACTCATACTCATAGGTTGGCATGCGAGGCTTACTCCGGCTTGGGGGCTACACCAACCTTGGCGGAGCGAATGACCCGGTCGCCGAGCGTGTAGCCGGGCTGCATTGTCATGCTCACGCGGCCAGGCTGGACGCCTTGAACCGCGAGTTGCGTGATCGCAGAGTGCTTGTTCGGATCAAACTCGTCGTTGGGCTGCGGGCACACCAGCCGCACGCCGTGTACTTCCAGCGCGCGAAGGAGTTCCGAATGGATGGCTCTGACGCCCACCAGCAGTTTGGCCGAGGCCTCGTCCCCCGGCTTCTGCACAAGCGCCAGGTCGAATGTGTCGAGCACCGGGAGGATGCTCCCGAGAACGCCGGTTACACCCTGGCGGTGCGCTTCGGCTTCGTTCTGCGCAGCCCGCCGCTGGAAGTTCTGGAAGTCCGCGGCCGCGCGCTGCCAGTTCACAATCGCCTCATCGCGCTCGGCGGTGAGGCGGTCGATCATCTCGGCGGTCGCATCGGGGTCCACCTCCCCCGGTGCGTGCTCGGCGCTCGCGCGCGGCGCGGGCTCGCCGCTCCCGCATCCCCCCGCAACCCCGCCGCAGCAGCCGCCCCCCCCGCCTGAGTCTGGCGGGTTCTGGTGCGGGCCGGCCTCGTCATCCTGGTGCTGCTTGCGTCCGAACATCTCGACCTCGCTTTCGAGGGCACCATCGCCCCCCTGTCTATCCACCTTCAATCCGCGTGCCAGACCCTCTCACCGTTGCCGCGTGCGGGTCACGGCGTCGAGTCTGCCTCAGGCATCCTTGCGGATGGCATCCTTCATCTTCTTCCAGAATCCCTGACTTTCCGGCATGACATCGTGGTTCTCCGTCGCCGCGAACTCGCGGAGCAGTTTTTCCTGCTGGGCGGATATCCGCTTGGGGATCTCGATCTTTGTAACCACGATCAGTTCGCCGCGCCGGCCGCCACGGAGGCTGGGCAGCCCTTGCTCGGGCACGCGGATCAGCGTCCCGTGCTGGGACCCGCGGGCGATCGTGAGTTTCTGCTTACCGTCGAGCGTGGTGACCTCTACCTCCGCGCCCAGCGCGGCCTGCGTGAAGGCAACGGGCATCTCCATGATCAGATGGTCGCCCTCGCGCTTGAAGAGCGGGTGCTCCTGCACGCGCACCACGACATGCAGGTCGCCACGCATCGTGCCCCCCGCTCCCGCCCCTTGCCCCGGCTCGCCCTCGCCCCGGATCCGCACCGCCTGACCATCAGAAATCCCGGCGGGGATGCGGACGCTGAGCGCACGCTTCTTGGGCTGGCGGCCCTTGCCGCGGCAGGCCTCGCAGAACTCCTTGACCACCTGGCCACGACCGGCGCACGCCGGGCAGTTGACGACCATGCGGAACATGCCGCCCATGCCGGACTGCTGGACCCGCCCCTGCCCGTCGCAGGTTTTGCACTTGGTGGGCTTGGTGCCGGGCTTGGCGCCCGTGCCGGTGCAGCGGTCGCAGATGTCCAGTCGGGTGAACTCGACTTCTTCCTCGGTCCCGGCGAGCACATCCTCAAGCGTGATGTGGACCTCGGTCTCGAGGTCGTAGCCGCGCGCCGCACCCCCGCCATTGCCTCGCTGTCCGCCGAAACCCCCACCGCCCCCACCGAAGATATCGCTGAACATCGAGAAGATGTCGTTGGGGTCCATCCGCGAGAAATCATGCTGGGCCGCGCCGGCGCCGCGCAGGCCCTCGTGCCCGTGCCGGTCGTAGCGGGCGCGCTTGTCGGGGTCGGAGAGAACCTCGTACGCCTCCGCGCACTCCTTGAACTTCGCTTCGGCCTCGGTGTCGCCGGGGTTGCGGTCGGGGTGATACTTCATCGCTTGGCGGCGATAGGAGCGCTTGATCTCCTCGCCATCGACGGTCTTGGCGATGCCGAGGACTTCGTAGTAGTCGCGGAACGTGGGCATATCAGAGTTTATGGACCGAAGCCAATCTTTACCGGGCTTGATCCGCCGAACTCCACGAACACCACATGCTCGTCACGGACCACGAGGGCTGGCACCTCGGAAGGGTCACCATGCATGATAAAAACGCCGGTTGCTCCGCCAAGTGGTTGCACCACCAGCCCGTTGAAAAACACCTGCTCACCCGTCGCGAGCGAGACGCGTGCGACAGGCGGGGTCGAGCCTGTGTTGATCTTGGTGTAGGCCTGTCCGGCTGCCTCGATCAGTTTCACGCCGCGACCCTGCTGACATATTTGAGCCCACGCTCGTTGACTTTGAAGAGAGATTTGGGCGTGCCGAAGAAAGACACAACAGCGCCGGCGGGATCAACAAGTCCGCCTTGTGCGAGTTCGTGATAAGCCTCGTCAAGTTGGTCCACTGAGTCCTCGCGGAACATGCCTCCGAGTACGCGTGTGTTGTACTCAATACGGCTTGGATTGGTCGCCATATCGCGGAGCAAGTTCTCGGCGAGAGCGGAAAGCCGTTTGCCAGGCTTTGGAACTGACGAGCGCTTCTTGCCCATGTACTTGCTTCTTCCCTTCTGCCGAAAGTGCCGCGGGCTCGGAGTTTCGTTACAGCGTCACGGGCAGGATGGCCGTGTTACGAGGGATCACGCCACCGCCCCCGCCACCGCCTCGGTCTCGTCCTTGAGTTCGGCGATCAGGCAGTTGGTGGTGAGCATCAGGCCCGCCACGCTCGCGGCGTTGACCAGCGCGGTCTTGGCCACCAGCGCCGGATCGATGATGCCCATCTTGACCATGTCGCCGTAGGAGTCGGTCGCGGCGTTGTAGCCGAAGGAGCCCTTGCCCTCCTTGACCTTCTCAACCACGAGATCGCCATCGATCCCGCCGTTCTGGGCGATCTGCCAGAGGCAGGCCTCGACCGCCTTGGACACGATATCGAAGCCGAACTTCTCGTCGCCCTTGGCCCTGGACTGAGCCTTCTTGATGGCGTCCTGCGTGCGGAGCAGCGCAACACCGCCGCCGGGGACATACCCCTCCTTGGCCGCGGCCCGGGTCGCGTGGAGCGCATCGTCGACGCGGTCCTTCTTCTCCTTCATCTCGATCTCGGTCGCGCCGCCGACGCGAATGATCGCGACTCCGCCCGTGAGTTTGGCGAGCCGCTCCATGAGTTTCTCGCGATCGTAATCACTGGTGGACTTATCGTGCTGGGCCTTGATCTGCGAGGCCCGGGACTCGATGTCCTTCTTCTTGCCCGCGCCCTCGATGATCGTGGTGTTGTCCTTGTCGATCGCGATCTTCTTGGCGCGACCGAGTTCGGAGAGTTCGATCGACTCGAGCGAGCGCCCCAGGTCCTCGGCGAAGAACGTCCCGCCGGTGAGCATCGCGATGTCGCCGAGCATGGCCTTGCGACGGTCGCCAAAGCCCGGGGCCTTGACGGCGCACACGCGGAGCGTGCCGCGCAGACGGTTGACGACGAGCGCGGCGAGAGCCTCGTTCTCGACTTCCTCGGCGATGATGAGAAGCGGCTGGCTTGAGACCGCGACCTTGTTGAGCAGCGGCAGCAGGTCGGTGAGGTTGCCGATCTTCTTCTCGTGGATGAGGATCAGGCAGTTCTCAAGGACGCACTCGGCGGTCTTGGGGTCGGTCATGAAGTACGGGGAGATGTAGCCCTTGTCGAACTGCATGCCCTCGACGTACTCGAGCGTGGTCTCGGCGGACTTGCCCTCCTCGACCTCGACGACACCCTCCGAGCCGACCTTGTCGATCGCCTCGGCGATCTGCTCGCCGATCTCCGTGTCGTGGTTGGCCGAGACGGTCGCGATCTTCTTGTAGTCCTCAAAGCCCTTGCACTTGACGGCCATCTCGTCGATGGCGGCGGCGGCGGCCGCGGCGGCGTTGTTGATGCCCCGCTGGACCTGCACCGAGTTCGCCCCGCTGGAGACGACCCGCAGACCCTCGTTAAAGATGGCCTCGGCGAGCACGGTCGCGGCGGTGGTGCCGTCGCCGGCCTTGTCGGCGGTTCGCTTGGCAACCTCGTTGACCATCTTCGCGCCCATGCTCTCGAACGGGCTGGGGAGCGTGATCTCGCGCGAGACCGAGACGCCGTCCTTGGTCACGACGGGCGCGCCATAGGACTTCTGGATGAGGACATTGCGGCCGGTGGGGCCCATTGTCACTTTGACAGCCCTCGCGAGACGCTCCACACCCTTCTTCATCTCAATCAGGGCCTGGTCGTCGAACATGATCTGCTTGGTGGCCATGGAATTCCTCTGTTCGGGGATCGTTTGAGAATGGGCATGGTGCAAAGCGTGTGCCCGGAAGGGTCGGGAAGGCCGACCGTCATAGTGGCAGTCGGGCGGATGGGAATCGCGAGGGCTTACCAGTTCATGTCCGACTCATACCCGGTCTGGATCAGGGCCTCGCCCGCGGCCTCCTTGAACCACCGCTTGAACTCGTCTGTGGCATAGTTCTTCCAGTCGCCGATTTTCCCCGCACGGTGGAACCACATCGGGTTCTCCTGCCAGAAACTCGCCTTGGTCAGAGTCTTGGCCGAGGGCTCCGCGGCGAGTGTCGGATCAAGGCCAAGGAACTCGTACATCCGGCGCTGCTCGGCGCGGGTCTCGGCAATGCATCGCTCATAGCGCAGGGGGCAGACGGTCATGCCGGGATACTGCCCGCTCTCGATGCGGGCGATAGTGGCCAGATCGGCGGCGACGTTCTTCGCCCAACCATTCGCGGCAGCGCGGACCCACAACTCGCAGGAGAACAGTTCCGCAGGGTTTTTCTTGAAGTGCTCGGGGTCGTTGTGGAAGGCGTCGATGAGCCTCGCCATGGGCGTGCGCCATGGCTCGCCGATGAGGAAGCGGATCTTGAGTTGGTGGAACGTCCACGAGGTCAGCACATCGCGCCCGTCGCGGATGATGTTGAAGTGCGCGGACGCGGGAACAATCGGATCAAGGTGCCCCGACGAGTGGTCACCGATCCACACCGCTTCAGGCTTGTACCGCGAGAGGGCGAGCGTGTAATCGCGCGCGAGGCGCACGAACAGTTCATCCAGCACCGCGGGCATTTCGTCGCGCGAACTCGTCAGCCACTCCGCTTTCTTGGCGTTTTTCACCCCGAGCGCGAGCACCTGGAGCGGACCCTCGCTCTGAGTATTGATGTCGGGGTGCAGATTCAGAAGGTGGCGCATCCACGTCGTGCCCGACCGCATATGGCCGCTGATGAAGAACATGCGGTAGGACCGACCGTCGGGCGTGCGCGTGGCGATCTCCATTCAGACTCGCTCCTTGAGCGTGGTGATGTGCGATGCGATGACGGTCGCGCTGTTGACCGCCGAAGGAACACACCGCGCCGGCGACATGTCATACTTCAGGTCGCGCAGGCTAGATCCGGCTCGATCCAGAAACCACCCGTGCGACTCGTCCGTGAGGTAGTTGCGCCAGTCGCCGACCTCGCCCTTGCGGAAGAACGCACGGGGCGCATCGCGCCCAAAGCCTGCCGCCGTGTTGTTCTCTCTGGACAACGGCGCGGCCTCACTGGGGTCGGCCCCCAGGAAGGAGTAAAGCCGTGCCCGCTCCCGCTCCGTGTCGGCGTGCAGCGTTTCGTAGTCGATGCGTAGCAACGAGTCCCCGCGCCCCTCACCCTCCAGCCGCGCCAATGTCGCAAGGTCGTGTGCGGTGTGGTCCGACCAGGCCGCGGCAAAGTGCTCGATCCAGGCGCGATCGCCGAGAAGCGCGGCCGCCGCAGCCCGGGCGGAGTCGGCGGAGTCGCCCAACCCGGCCAGAGAACGCTCGAAGATCGGGCGCACATCCGCGTGCATGATGTCGGGGCGCGACGTCTTGAGCAGGTGGAACGTCCACGACACCAGGACATCCCGCCCGTCGCGGAAGATCACGATGTAGCGACCCTCGGGCGGCGGGATGATGACCCGCAGCATCCGCGGCGTGTGGTCGCCCACATGGATCGCTCCTCGCTTGCCGCCGCCGAGCGGGCCGCCGACAGCGCCATCAGCCGAGTCGGGCCGCCGGGCCTGCGCCGCCAGGCAGCGCAGCACAAGATCGCGGAACGCCGCCTCGGCCTCGGCCCGGACGGGCTCGCGGCTGGCGACGTACCACGCCTGTGACTCGAAGGCGTCCATGCCGTTGCGGAGCAGGTGGAAGTGGAACTCGCCATCGCAGTAGATGCGTGGGTGCAGGTTCAACAGCGCACTGACCCAGTGCGTGCCCGAGCGTGGGTGGCCACAGACAAAGAACGGCCGCACGCCCGTCGCACGGGAGTGTGGCTCCTCCCCCAGCAACTTCTTGATGGTCCGGCGGATCGGGCTCACCAGTCGTTGTCCTTGGCATAGCCCAGTTCGATGAGCGTTCGCCCGCCCACTTCCTGGAACCATCTTCGCGCGGCGGGCGTGAAGTAATTCTCCCACTCGCCGACGGCCCCCTTGCGGAGCACGCCGTGCGGGTTCTCTTTCGACAGGCCGGGCTTGGAGCCGTTGTCGGCCGAGAGCGGCGCAGCCTCGCCAGGGTTCAGGTCCAGGAAGCGGTACATCGCGCTGCGCTGGGCCTCGGGGTCCGTGTGGACCCGCTCGTACCGTACGACCCGGACGCGGGCCTGCACCTCGCCGGCGTCGATGGCCTTGAGCATCGCCAGATCGAACCGCATGTGGTTGCGCCAGCGGCGAACGAGGTGCCTCACCCAGCGCTCGCTGGCCAGCAGGCGCTCGGGCTGCTTCTTGAAGAGGTCCGGGTCGGCAAGAAACTCATCACGAGTCGAGCCGAGTTCGCTTTGGAAGCGGAATGTGCGGTAGTTGTACCCGGCGTTGCGGATTTCCTGGTGCGCCAACGACACCAGCACATCGCGCGGATCGCGGATGATGAGGAAGTGCGGCGCCCCGGCCAGGAAAACCCGGAGCAGCCGTGGGGTGCGATCACCCAGCCAGATCGCGCCGGGCTTGCGGACGCTCGAAGCGGCCACGATCCGGCGCACGCTCTCGGCGAAGCAGCTCTCGGCCTCGGCCCGCATCGGCTCGCGGCTGGCCGCGTGCCACTTGTTGCCGGTCAGATCGTCAAAGGCGTTGCGGAGTGATTCGAAGCGGTACTCGCCGCGGATCATGGCCCTGGGATGGCAGTTGAGCACCGCGTCCATCCAATGCGTGCCCGAGCGCGGGTGCCCGACCAGAAAGAAGACCTTGTGCGTTCGATCCCCGACCTTGACCGTGAACTCCCTTTCAGTTGTGCAGGAGTCGAAGTCGGGCGAGCCGTACTCGGCCCGATCAACTCCGACCGTGTGGTCGAGGATGCGTTCTTTCGGCTCCGGGTCATTGTCGCCGGGCATCCGCCGATGCACGGGCAGCATGCCGGGCGCGACAACTCGCACCACCTTCTTGACGATCTGTCGCAACTCACCGGGCATCGCTCGCGATTTCTCCTAGCATGCCCGCGAGAGCGCGGGGAATGGTGCCGAGCCTACCAGTTCAGATCTTTTTCGTAGCCGGCATCGACGAGCGCCTGCCCCGCCTCTTCCTTGAAGATGCGAGAGATCCGCTCGTTGAAGTAGTTCCGCCAGTCGCCCGTCTCGCCCTTGCGCGTTGCTGACTTCAGGTTCTCGCTCTTGAAGCCGGGCAGAGTCTTGGTCTCGGTTGACAGCGGCTGCGCGAGCGCAGGGTCAAGCCCCAAGAAACGGTACATCTCGGCAGCGCCCTCGTGCGGAGAGGCGTGCAGTTGCTCGTACCCCACCCGGTGGACGGGAGTGCCCGCCCCGGTCAGGGCGGCGAACTGGGCGGTGTCATTGCGGATGTACCCCGCCCATTCGCGCGCGGTGCGCCGCACCCATCGGTCATCGCCGAGGAGCCCGGTCTCAGGGTCGCGGAACCGGTCCGGGTGAAGCGCGAACTCGGGCGCGAACTTCTCGATCTGGTCCTTGAAGCGAGCGTTGAACACGCGCGGATTCTTCACGCGCAGCCAGTGGAACGACCACGACACCAGGACATCGCGTCCATCCCGCAGGAGCCAGAGCATCGGCGCGCCGGGCAGGACCTCGCGCAGGTGCCGGGGCGTGCGGTCGCCGAGCCACAAGGCCTCAGGCCGGTCGCGCGTGGTTGCATACATCGTCCTGCGCACGAGGTTCTGCATCGCACGCGATGCCACTCGCCTGGCCTTGGGCCCGTGCCCCACATGCCAGTGCGGGTTGGTGAACCGGTCCAGGGCGCGCAGCATCACCTCGAAGTGATACTCACCCTTCATGTTCACTTGCGGATGAAGGTTGAGAATGTTCTGTACCCAGTGCGTGCCGCTCTTCCAGCAGCCGCAGAGGTAGAAGAACCGGTGCTCGAGGCCGGTCTTCGGGCTGCGCACCGTCCAGGCGTTGGGCAATGGCGAATCGCAGAAGGCGAGCGGGTCGGTGGGTGCCGGGGGAAGTGCATCAGGCACATCCGGAGCAATGGCCCTGACCGCCGGGCGCAGCACCGCCTTCAGCGGCGAGGGCATCGCCGCCTTGATCTGGCGGACAAGAAGTCCGCCGGACGGGCTGGACTTGGACAGCGGCATCACAACTCCTGTGCGGACCCTCCGCCTCCCCGGTTCAGCAGGAAGCGTAGGGGCGCGGGCGGTCGTGGAACGCGAGAGGAACGCTGGACTCGCGACCGGACTCGGCGGGCTCAGCCCTCGACGACGCCGAGCAACTCGGACTCGCGGAGGATGAGCATCTTGTCGCCCTTGAGTTCGACCTCGGTCCCGGCGTACTTGCCGTAGAACACGGTGTCGCCCTTGCGGACGGACATCTCGGCGCGCTTGCCGTTCTCCAGACGCTTGCCCGGGCCGGTGGCGACCACCTGGCCGCGGACGGGCTTCTCCTTGGCTGCCTCCGGCAGATAGATGCCCGAGGCGGTCTTGGAATCGGCTTCGGTGGGCTTGACAAGGACGCGGTCTTCGAGGGGCTTGATGGCCATGCGGAGAACTCCGGTGATGCGTTTCGAGATTTGCGGACGCCGACCCCGATGCCGAAGCGGCGTCAGGATTGTGGCGTCGGTGCCGAGAAGCGATTCAGAGATTTCAGACTTTCGGTCGCCGTCCGACCGGTGCCTTGCCGCCGCCCGCAGGCTGATATCCCTGCGTCGGCTTGCCGCCGAAGGACTTGTTCTGGTTGCGATGGTCGGCGGGGCCGGACTGGCCCTTCTTGGCGGGCTTTGGCGGGATGTTTCCGCCCGATCCGCCCGCGCCGCTCCGACCCATCAGATCGCTTGCCTTTGCCATGTGGCAGACTCCTTCACTTGAGGCCCAAAGTTTGTTACAACAATCGATGGAACTCGTCCACCGTCAGCCCGGCATCGCGGATCAGTCCCCGCAGCAGGCCCCTAACAAGTTCCTTGTGATTTGGAACGGAGAGGTGCCGATGCGGCGGGTTTTCTCGTCGAAGAATGACATGACTTCCGGTCTGATGATTCACTGCATAGCCGACACGCTGAAACGCTCTCACTGCCTGCGCACCCGAGATCACCGGCAGTTTGCCCACCTATCCGGCCTTCCGTTTCAGTGGCACGTCGATGACTTCTTCGGTGATCGGCATCGGTATCGGATCGCCGCTCTTTTCAAGACTTTCGAGGTACCCTTGCACCGCATCGGCAATGTTGTGCATGGCCTCTTCACGAGTGCCGCCCTCGCTCCAGCAGCCCGGGAGTGACGGCGCAGAGGCGACGAACCTTCCATCCTCATCCTGTTCGATCACGATGCGGAACTTCATTGGCTTCCTTGAACGGGGCTTGATCGAATGTTCGTAGCGGGCGAGGGCTAGAACCCCATCCCGCCGCCCATGCCACCCATGCCGCCCATTCCTCCCATGCCCGGCATGCCGCCGCCACCACCGCCGTGCCCATGCCCGTGGTCGTGATCGTCCTTGCCCTTGGGCTTCTCGGTGATCGCGCAGTCCGCGGCGAACAGCATCGTCGCCACGCTCGACGCGTTCTGGATCGCGCACCGATCGACCTTCGCGGGTGTCAACACGCCTTCCTTGAGCATGTCGCCGTACTCGAGCGTCAGAGCGTTGAAGCCGAACGCGCCCTTGCCCTCGCTGACCTTGGCGACGATCACTGTGCCCTTCTCGCCCGCGTTGTCGGCGATGGTCTGGAGCGGGAGCGCGAGCGCCTTCATCACCACATCAAGCCCCGCGGCGAAGTCGTAGCGGGCCTGGCCGACATCGTCGGCGGTCTTGTCCTCGCCCTTGTCGCCGGGCTTGCCGTAGACGGCGCGATACTCCTTCAGGGCCGCGATCGCATCGCGGGCCCGGATGAAGGACACGCCGCCGCCGGGGACGACGCCCTCGGCGACCGCCGCGCGGGTCGCGTGCAGGGCGTCCTCGAAACGGGCCTTCTTTTCTTTCAGTTCGGCCTCGGACGCCGCGCCGACATTGATCTGCGCCACGCCGCCGGAGAGTTTGGCGAGCCGCTCCTGGAGTTTCTCGCGGTCGTAATCGCTGGTGGTGGACTCGATCTCCCGCTTGATCTGCTCGATGCGGGCCTTGATGTCCTTGACCGAGCCGGCACCCTCAATGATCGTGGTGTTGTCGGCATCGACTTCGAGTTTCTTCGCGAGGCCGAGTTGGGCGAGTTCGACCTTGTCGAGTTCGATGCCCAGGTCCTTCATGATCGGCTCAGCGCCGACGAGAACCGCGATGTCCTCGAGCATCGCCTTGCGCCGGTCGCCATAGCCGGGGGCCTTGACGGCGCACACCTGCAACGTGCCGCGGAGTTTGTTGATGACGAGCGTTGAGAGGGCCTCGCCCGAGATGTCCTCGGCGATGATGAGCAGGGGCTTCTTGGCCTGCATGACCTTTTCGAGGAGCGGCACGAGTTTGGAGACGCTCTCGATCTTGTCCTCGTGGATCAGCACAAGGGCCTTCTCAAACTCAACCGACATTTCCTCGGTGTTGGTCACGAAGTTTGGCGAGATGTAGCCGCGATCAAACTGCATTCCCTCGACCACATCGACCGTGGTGTCCTGGGTCTTGCCCTCTTCGATCGTGATAACGCCGTCAGCGCCGACCTTGGCGAACGCGTCGGCGATGATGCGTCCGACCGAAGGGTCGTTGTTGGCCGAGATGGTCGCGATGTTCTGGATGTCGCCGCTCCGGGGCGAGCGATCCACCGGCTTGCTGAGACTCTTGATCTCGCCGACGGTGATCTCAACACCCTTCTTCATGCCGCGGATCAGTGCGTTGGGGTCGACCCCGGCGGCAATGTACTTCAGTCCCTCGCGGAAGAGCGCCTCGGCGAGCACCGTCGCCGTGGTTGTGCCGTCGCCAGCCTCATCGCTGGTCTTGCTCGCGGCTTCCTTCACGAGACGAGCGCCCATGTTCTGGGCCTTGTCGCGGAGTTCGATCTCCTCGGCGACGGACACGCCGTCCTTGGTGACGGTGGGGCCGCCCCAGGACTTGTCGAGGATCGCGTTCCGGCCGCGCGGCCCGAGTGTCGACTTCACAGCGCGTGCGAGTTTCTCGACACCCGCGAGCAGAGCCTGGCGTGCCTCGATGTCGAAAGTCAGTTCCTTGACGGCCATTGGCGGATTCTCCGAAGCGTGGGGGGACTTTGGACGAACATGGATGTTCAGCCACCTGTTCAGGCGGAAGGAGCCGAAACGCCGCGTCGATAATGGGAACGCGGAGACCCGGTGTGCCGAATCCTTGGGCAACTGGAGTGCCACAGGCTTTGGGTGGTACAAAAGACTTTGATGCTTGGAATGGCCCTGCAGGCGCAAGATGCGTGTCTCTCCAAGGCTGTCAGCGGCACTTGGCTGCGCCATCGCACTGCCTGATTGGCAGGCTTGGACATGCTAACATCCGGCAGATGACCTCCCACGTTCCCACCGCCCTGCTTGCTCCGCCGCTCTCTCTGGCGGAGACCGACATCGGCTCGTACATCCCCGTACTCATTCTGATCACGATGGCCGTCGTGTTCGGGATCATGAACGTGGTGATGTCGCAGATGATCGGGCCGCGGCGTGACGGGGCGATCAAGAGTCTGACGTACGAGTCGGGCATGAACCCCGTGGGCACCGCCCGGAAGCGTTTCAACGTGCGGTTCTACCTGATCGCAATGGTCTTCCTGGTGTTCGACATCGAGATCATTTTTCTCTATCCGTGGGCGACGACCTTCGTCAACATCGACCACCAAAGCCCCGATGGAACGATCTGGCTTGGCCGGATCCTGTTCTTCATGGCGACGACCGTGGTGGCATACATCTATGGGCTGCGCAAGGGAGTTTTCCGGTTCGACTGACCGGACGATAACCGTGGCGCGTCCTCGATAACCTGCACGCGAGAAGCGACCAGCCTCACCCAAGGCGCAACCCGCACAAGTGGCCAACCGCGCATGTCGATATGCGGACAACACATCGCCACTGGCCGGGGGTCCAAGGTAACACCTCGCGGCTATGGGCGAACCTCGCCCGATTGGAAGCGAATGGTCGGGCCGGAAAACCACGTCGCGCGTGCCAGGCAGAGCGTCGTCAATGTGATCGCCTCGGGCAAGGTGCGTGTGGCTTTCCAGCCGATCGTCGACCTGAACGACGGCATGATCGTTGCCTACGAGGCACTCACCCGCCTTGCACCAGAGTCCGGCTTTACCGATCCAGGGGCGTTGTTCCACTGCGCTGCTGCGCATGGATTGCTCTGGGACCTGGAAGCGGTAACGAGAAATGCGGCGATCGAAACGGCCGCGGGATGGCCGTCGGACATCCGTCTTTTCCTCAACACGACTCCCGTGGTGTTCGCGGATGTACGGTTCCTCGATGCACTCACGCACTCGGTGGAGTCGACAAACGGACTCTCCCCGCACCGCATCGTGCTTGAAATTACCGAACTCTCGGACGACCAGGACGTACCGGGGCTGTCGGCCCAGGTTCCGCGTGCGATGGGCCGGGGCTTTGAGGTTGCGATCGACGATGCCCGAGCGGGGACCAGCGGCCTGAACCGCATGATGGCCCTACGGCCCAAGTGGATCAAACTCGACCGCGAGTTCGTCCGCGGCATCGACAGCGATCAGTATCGCCAGAACCTCGTGCGCTTCTTCGTGCATTTCTCTCGCCTCAGCGGCGTGAGCGTGATCGCGGAGGGCATCGAGTCCAAGGTAGAGTTGTCCACAGTGACCTCGCTCGGCGTGCGGTATGCGCAGGGCTACTACCTCGGACGGCCAGGCGAGCGCTCGCAGACGTTTGACCCGCGCTTCATCTCGGAAGTTCGCGGCCGCTGGGCCGAAGTGGACGCCGTGGCGATCCCCAATCCGGCTTCGGCATCGCTGACAAAGGTCTGTCGTCCGGTGCTGACGGCGACGACCGACATGACGATTGGCCAGGCCGCTGCGTTGCTCGATGGGGACGAGAGCATGGCCGGCGTTGTGGCGCTCGACGGGCGGCGCGTGCTGGGTTGGGCGGGGCGGCGGCAAGTGCTTGATGAATCGGCGACCGCGAGCGTGAGCGCCCCGCTCAGCGCGATCCTGCGCCAGGATACTTATCAGTTGCCCACGGGCGCGACCATCGATGAGGCGCTCGAAGTTGCGTGTACGCTCGATGAGGACACGATCGCGGACCCGCTGGTGATCACGAGCGGGGCATCGGTTGTCGGCATCGTCCGGGTGCGGGACCTTCTGCGGGCAGCGTCTCACGAGGGTAGACTCGGGCAATCGTGGCGGGCCCCGGTCACCGGGCTGCCCGCGCGCATCCGCGCTGACCAGCACCTGAGCGCGATGATCCGGCGCGGGCTTGACCCCGCGGCCCGGCGCGAGCCCGACTTCCACGCCGACGCGGCGTTCGTGGACATCAGGTGCTTCGCGGATTACAACGCGGCGTTTGGTTACGAACTCGGCGACCGACTGATCCGGGCACTGTCGGACCTTGTTCGCGAAACGGTGGTTGCGCCGGCGGGAGATGCGTTCCTGGCGCACCTCGGCGAGGACAGGCTCTTGCTCACCGCGTCCGAGGGTGTTCTGGAGGCGCGGCTTGGGCTGCTTATCGAGGCATTTGACCACCACGCATCGCTCCTGCCAGCGCGTGGGTTCGCCGAGCCCACCGGCGGGTTTGCGCCCGGCATCCCGTGCCCGAGGATGGCCCTGCGAATCCTCCTGCTGCCCGACGTCTTTTCCAGGGTGGAGCACCCTCGCGATATCTACCGGCTGGAGCAGCAACTGCGCAGCCTCGCCGCGTCGCGCACCGGGCCGGGTGGGCCGAGCGGCGAGGGGTCCACCATCGTCCGCGACTGGCGGCGCGAGGACATCGGTCGTCGTAAGTCGGCCTGAGTCAGGGGCCCGGCAGGTGCAACAGCCACTCGGCTGGCAGTTGATCCGCCGGACGCTTCGGCGCGGATCGGACAGACCCGTCGAACCAACCGACATTGAATGCCTTGGCGCCGCGCCCCGGATGCACGACACCGATGCGGAGGCTAACGTGCGCCGCCTGCCGGAAGTCGATCACGCTGGCTGTGCGCGTGGGCGGCGGCACGTTCGGGTCCGCGGGCGGGGCATCCACTGCTGAGTCGATGAGCATGGGCGTGAGCGTCGGAAACAAGAGCCGATCGAGCGCGACGTGCCCGCGACGATTCTCGACAGGGTCATCGAAACTGCGGAGGTCGCCCGGTGAGCCTGCCTGTCCGGTTGCGTTCATGGCATAGGTCCGTGTCATCACCTCGGGGTAGACGCGATCGACGCTGGGGCACACGAGAACGGAAGCGTTGGAATACAACTCGCCCGTGGTGACCCCCTGCCGGCCGGCATCGATCTGCACCTGCAACGCCCAGTTGGGGAGTTCGGCGTAGGGCTGGCCGAGAGCCGGGCCGATTCCCCGATTGTCATCGGCGTAGGTCCGGCAGATGAGGAATATCTGCCGCTGGTTCGCCAGGCAGACGCTTGTGCGAGCGGCCTCGCGAGCGCCCGAGAGTGCGGGAAGCAGTAGACCAATCAGCGCCGCTAAGACCGCGATGACGATGAGCAGTTCGATGAGGGTGAAAGCCCGATGGCAACCAGCCTGCAAAGGACATCCGGATTGGCTGGCCATAAACTTCATCGGCGTGCTGATTGGTCAGGGAACGAAGGATGGGCTTGGCAATAGTATTCGTCTCACGCACCTGCCCTTGGGATACTTGATCGATGAAAACCAGATCATTCGGATGGCTGCTGTTTGTCCTGTGGATCGAGGCCTGGGGAGGGACGCTCGCTTGCGCGCAGATCGGTGAACCCGGCGGCAGGGAATACTGGGTCGGCGCTGTGCAAACTGGCGCACCCGCGAATCCGACGCTGCCGTTTATGGTCACTCTGTGGCGCGAGAGCGGCGTGACCAAGGGAGCGCTGGACATCCCACCCTCGGTCGGGATCGGTGGCGCGTGGGCGGTCGAGTTGCTCAACGCGGACATTACCCCTGCCCGCATCGATCTCGTGCAGGCGTCAGCGAACCCCCAATCCGCGCCCAATCAGTTCTCGCTGGTCCGGGAGCCTGAGGGGGGGGACATGGCGACTGGCAAACTGCTCATCGGCGGATCGGCCGAACTTGCGGCCCGGATGTGGAAAGTTTCCGCAGCGGAAGCGGCCGACTTCATGCCCCGGCGACCACAGCACCCTCTTCCCACCCGACCATATGAGGAGCGTCGGGTGAAGGTTCCCAGCACGCGCGCTGGCGAGACCGTCGAGGTCGAGGGAGTTTTGACGCTGCCCGGAACGGCGGGACCGCATCCCGCGGTCGTGCTTGTCGCCGCCCTGGACGTACACGATGTCGATCACTCCTCGATGGGTCACAAGCCATTCCTCGTGCTGGCGGATCGTCTTGCGCGAGCAGGATTCGCCACGCTCCGAACCCAAAACCGCACGCCCAGCCGGCCGGGTCTGGCTCCGGCAACGCAACTGACGATCGAGCAACTCGGGTCGGAGGCCGCGGAGCGGGCTGCATGGCTCGCAACACAGCAAGGCATCGACCCTGCACGCATCGGGCTTGTGGGCCTGAACGAGGGCGGGACCGCCGCCGCGGTGGCAGCGGTCGCGGCGAAAAGCCCAGTAAAGTGTCTGGTGATGCTTGCGCCGAAGGCGATGACGGGGCTGGACCAACTGCGAGCGGAGGTTTCCGAGGGAATGATGCGTGAGGGAGAGAAGCCTGAGTTTGTGGCCGAGCGCGCCGCGAGTATGATGAAGCCTTACGAACTGCTGGTGGCGGGAGTTCCGGGCCCGGAAGTCATCAGCGCTATCGAATCCGAGATGACGATGCAGCGAGCGGCGCGCCGGCAGCAACTGGGCGAGGCGAGTGCGGACGTGGTGAAGGGGCTTGCCGAGCAGCAGTATCTCATTATCAACACGGACGAGTTCCGCCGGAATCTTGCGTTTGATCCCGCGCCGATTTTCGCCCGTCTCTCGCAGCCAACGCTGGCGATCCTGGGCGGCAAGGATGTGCGATTCCCGGCATCGGCAAATGCTCCGGCGCTGAAGACCGCGTTGAGCGGGCAGGTTGGGATCGAGATTACGGTGCGGATCGGCGACAACTTGAATCATCGGCTCCAGCCCGCGCTCAGCGGGAGCATGGATGAGGTTCAGGAGATCGAACTGACCATTGATGAATCCGTTCTTTCGGACATCATCGCGTTCCTTTCTCGGCACCTCGGTGTGCCAAACAGTCCGGAGGAGAGCAGCAAGTGAGACAGCCGGCCGCTCAGACTATCGCGTCGTTGTTGTTGCTCATCATGCCCGCTCTCGCGCAGGCCTCGGCGGTATTCCCCAGCGAGTCGGTCGCTTCCGAACACGTCATCCCCCCCGGGGCCGCCAGCACTCCCCCCACGAACGCTCGCACGATCGACGACTCCGCGGGACGGCCAGGTGACGAAGCCGCCAACTTCACGGTGCGCGACGGTTACGCCGTGTCGGTCGCGGTCGAGACCGTGCCCGGCGCTCGCTTTCTGGCGTTCGACGACAGCGGCACACTCTTCGTGTCGCGTCCGGGCCGAGGCGATGTGCTGGCGTTCCGCGATGAGGACGGTGACGGAAAGTACGAGCGTCGCGAGGTATTCATCAGCGGTCGGCCGAAGGTCCACGGTCTTTGTTTCTCCGGCGGCTTCCTGTGGTTTGCGACGTCAGGCGCGATCGGAAAGGCACGCGACACCGATCAAAACCTGCGGGCAGATGAGATCACCGACATCATCCCCGACGGTCAACTCCCGCAGGGGGGCGGCCATTGGTACCGTTCGCTGCTCGTGACAAACGACACGATCTATACCTCCATCGGGGACAGCGGAAACATCTCTGACCAGGAGGAGACCGAGCGCCAGAAGATCTGGGC
>Ga0163144_10010051_pt1 | contig 20222 bp, 10 predicted proteins | sample OliLak19BULKMAT1_FD_123175 | JGI IMG/M metagenome (GOLD analysis project Ga0163144, IMG submission 123175) | Freshwater microbial mat bacterial communities from Lake Vanda, McMurdo Dry Valleys, Antarctica - Oligotrophic Lake LV.19.BULKMAT1 | ecosystem: Environmental > Aquatic > Freshwater >... | reverse complement strand
GCTGTGCGCGGTGGGCCGGATGGTGGAAAGCGGAAGGCAACTGAGCCTGCGACTGACCAGCACGCACGCCGAAGCCGCGCGAGCCCAGCGGCTCTTGACGGGCCGGAGCCTGTTTTTGAGCGGCCTGGGGAACACTGCGGAGCAGTTGAACCCCCAAGCGTGCTGGGAACGGATTTGGGCGACGATTTTGGGACCGTGGCTGCGGCCCAAGGCGGCGTTGCCGGGTCCGAGCCGTTGAACGGCCGCCGGAGCACCGGCCCAACCGTCCTGATTGAACCCAACACCGCGCCCAAAGACCGCCGTGTCGAACCGGCACGCCCTCAACTGCCCGTTTTAAGGGTGAATCACACCCGAGGTCGATGGCAGCGAATGTTTCGTCTTCACGCGCAACAACGCATGGAATGAACATGCCGCTGGCAGCCGCCGAAGAACGTCCTGATCAATGGAGTTAAGAAATCTTCATCCTGTCGGCTTTCTGGTCGCGGGGCAACGCTTGAAAGCCTCTTGTAAAGGGACTGAACTTCAGTCGTTGCTCCGCGACGAGGACTATTTCGGTCTAGATCCGGGGGCTGAAGCCCACGGCTGCCATCCATCCTCGCTCCGAGAAGTGGAACGAGAGAACATGCCTTTTCACCGTAAACACCAAAGAGCTTTTTTGCATGCGTCTGCCCGCCCAGTCTAGGCGAGCAACCCCTTGATCACTTCGCCGTGAATGTCCGTCAGGCGGAAGTCGCGGCCCTGAAAGCGATAGGTCAGCCGCTCGTGGTTCAGGCCGAGGCAGTGCAGCACGGTCGCGTTGATGTCATGAATGTGAGCCGGGTTCTCCACCACGTTGTAACAGAAATCATCGGTCTGCCCGTACGTGATGCCGGGCTTGATGCCGCCGCCCGCCATCCAGATCGAATAGTTGCGGCCGTGATGATCGCGGCCGTAGTTCTCCGGCTCGATCTTGCCCTGGCTGTAAACCGTGCGTCCAAACTCACCGCCCCAGATGACCAGCGTGTCCTCCAGCAGACCGCGCGCCTTGAGATCCTGAATCAACGCCGCGCTCGGCTGGTCGGTGTCCTTGCACTGCTCGCGAAGGCGCTTGGGCAGGTTGCTGTGCTGATCCCAGCCGCGATGATAGAGCTGGATGAAGCGCGTCCCTCGTTCGGCCATGCGGCGCGCGAGCAGGCAGTTGTAGGCGAAGCTGCCGGACTTCTTCACGTCCGGCCCGTACATGTCCAGCGTGGCCTGGGATTCATTCGAGACATCCACCAGTTCCGGCACCGAGGTCTGCATCCGATACGCCATCTCATACTGCTGGATGCGCGTCGCGGTCTCCGGGTCCTGATACGTTTCGCTCTGCTTCGCGTTCAGCTTCGCCATGCCGTCGAGCATCCTTCGGCGCGTCGTGGCATTGATGCCGGGCGGATTGGAGAGGAACAGCACCGGGTCGCCGCCGCCGCGAAACTGCACGCCCTGATATTCGCTCGGCAGGAATCCCGCACCCCACAGCCGGGTGTAAAGCGGCTGATCGCTTTCCTTGCCGTTGGAAATCATGACGACGAACGCAGGCAGGTTCTGGTTCTCCGTGCCGAGACCGTAGCTCAACCACGATCCCATGCACGGACGGCCCGGCTGCTGGTCTCCGGTCTGGATGAAGGTGATTGCCGGGTCGTGGTTGATCGCCTCGGTGTTCACCGTCTTGACGATGGCAATGTCATCCGCGATGCCCGCGATGTGCGGCAGCAGTTCGCTGACCCACGCGCCTGACTTGCCGTGCTGCGCGAACTTGAACATCGACTTCACCACCGGGAACGCGCTCTGCCCCGAGGTCATGCCAGTGATGCGCTGGCCATTGCGCACGGACGCAGGCAGCTCCGTCTGATGCAGCTTCTCCAGCGACGGCTTGTAATCGAGCAAGTCCATCTGCGCCGGCCCGCCCGCCATGAACAGGTAAATGACGCGTTTGGCCTTCGGGGCAAAGTGCGGATTGCCGAGGATGGACTGCGCCGCATCCGGCTGCGCACCGAACGCGGAAAACATGTTTGGATTCAGCAGCGAACCCAGCGCAGCGGCTCCGATGCCGGCGGCGGTGCGCCCAAAGAAATGGCGGCGGTTGATTAACAGCTCTCGTTCACGCAAGGGATTCATAAGGTCGTTCTCAGTTCTTCGTCACCGTTTCATCCAAGTTCAAGATCATGCTCGCGATGGTCATCCACGCGGCGAGTTCGGAAGCGTCGAGCGATTCCTTCGCCTTGAACACGCCGGCGCTGATCAGCTTTTCCGCCGCCGGCTTGTCGCGACGGAACTCTTCGAGCTGCTGGTTCAACACCTCCTGCAACACCTTCACCTCGTCAGAGCCAGGCTTGCGCGACGTCGCCAGGGCAAAGCCGTAGGCGATGCGGTCCTTCGTGCCCTTGCCGCCTTCGAGCATCATGCGCTGCGCAAAGGACCGCGCCGCCTCGACGAACTGAAGATCGTTCATCAGTGCCAGCGCCTGCAACGGTGTGTTCGTGCGCGGCCGGCGCACCACGCAATACTCCCGCGTCGGCGCGTCGAAGAGCAGCATGTTTGGCGGCGGGCTTTGGCGTTTCCAGTAAGTGTAGAGGCTGCGGCGATACTGGTTGTCGTCCTTGTCCGGGACGTACTTTTGCGAGTTGTTGAACGAGACCGCTTCCCACAGTCCCGGAGGTTCATATGGCTTCACCGCGCGTCCGCCGCGCCGCTCCACGAGCAGGCCGCTGATGAAGAGCGCCGTGTCGCGCACCGCTTCGCCATCCACGCGAAAGCGCGGACCGTGCGCCAGCAGACGATTCTCCGGATCGCGCCCGCGCATCTCCGGCGACGCCTTGGAGGTCTGCCGATACGTCGCCGACGTCACGATGAGCCGCTGCAATTGTTTAACGTCCCAGCCGGTGCGGATGAACTCCGTCGAGAGCCAGTCGAGCAGTTCGGGATGCGACGGGTTCTCGCCCTGCACGCCGAAATCTTCCGCCGTCTTCACAAAGCCCGTGCCGAAGTATTGCTGCCAGAAACGATTCACCGTCACGCGCGCCATCAGCGGATGCGACGGGTCCACCAGCCACTTCGCCAGGCCAAGCCGGTTGGTCGGCGCGTTGGCGGGCAGAGGCGGCAGGATGGCCGGAACCCCACGCTCCACCTTGTCCCCCTTCTTGTCATATTCGCCGCGGACCAGGATGAACGTGTCGCGCGCCTTATCCATCTCCTTCGCGACCATCGTCACTGGAATCGCCTTCTCTACCGCGCCATTTTCTTCGCGCCATTTGTCCATGCTGGTGAAGATCTGCTTGAACTCCTCTGAATTCTCGCGCCGATAGAAGTTCCGGACCTTGGTCGCCTGATCGCCCTTGAGCTTCTTCGTCGTCGCCAGCACCGCGGCGATGTCAGGCGGCACGGCATCGGCGTCACCGAGGTTCTTGTTGAACGTGAAGTAAGCCGCGCCCTGAACCGTGACGACTTTGAGCAGCATCTTGTTCTCGCCCTTCTTCAAATCAACCGTCACGCGGATCAAGCCATCGCCCTGCTTCTCCTCAGGCCGCTCGGCCACCAGCTTGTCGTTCACCCACAGCTTGAGGCCGCCATCGGCGCGCAGGCTGAGATCCAGCTTGCGGGCGGCCGGCACCTTCATGGTGCGATACAGGTAATACGCGCCGTGAATGCCATGCAGATCCTGCACGAGCAGGTTCGCCTTGCCGTCCGCGAATTCAGGCTTGGCGTTCCATTTGATTTCGCCGCGCACACCGGCGTAAGCCTTCTTCAAATCCACTTCCTTCTCCGGCTCGAAGACGTTGGTGAAACCTTGGTGCAATCCGTCGGCCTTGAACGGACCGACCACCTGCCACGGCTCGGCCTTCGGCGGATTCAGCAGCCGCACCAGATCATCGTTCTGCGCCGCCGCAAGACGGAAGTGTCCGATGGCGCGCTTCGACTTCGACGCCTCGAAGCGCAGGCGAATCTTCAGCTCCGAGTTCGTCCCTACCTTCATCGGATCGGCCAGCGCGAAGAGCGCCGTCTGCGGTTCGGTGGAAGCCGTCGCCTCGATGCCCCAACCCGTGTCCGCCTTGCCATCGATGGCCTTGTCGATCTCGCGCGTCGAAGCGGAGGCAGTCGCGACGGCCTGAGTGAACTTCAGCTTCTTAGGCTTCGGCGCTTCGGCGGGCTTGGCTTCCTTGCCGTCCGCCGGCTTGTCGCCTTCCTTCCAATCCTTCGGAGGTTTGGCGCCCTCGACGATTTCCGCCTCGAATTCCGACAGACGGAAGACGCCGTCCTCAGCTCGTGAACTGCCTTTCTTCGGCAACGATTCATGCGGCAACGCTTCCAACCGCAACGCCGCCAGGCTCGCCTCTGAGCCGAAACGCACGACGACTTCGTAAGTATCGGACTCGGGGTTCGTTCCTTCTGCCAGGATGGATTGATCCTCCAGCGTCTTGAAGGTCGGTCCGTTGGAAGAGAGCGAGGTGACGCTCACCGGCAGCAGCGTCGTCCAGCCCGCGCTCAGCTTCGCGTGCCACTTGTCCTGCCACGCGGTCTGCGCGGTATCCAAGGCCGGCACAGGTGCGTCGATCTTCGTCTGGCCGTCACCGATGTGCTTCTTCAATTCCGCCAGCCGACGGCTTTGTTCCGGGCTCGGCAGCCTCAAGGCCGGCTCGGGGTTCGGCGCGTTGCCGTCCATCACCGACTCGTTCAAGTTGTTGAAGAAGGAATACAGCCCGTAATATTCATGGTGCGTGATGGGATCGTACTTGTGCGTGTGACAACGCGCACACGTCATCGTCAGCCCGAGCCAAATCGTGCTTGTGGTTTCCGTGCGGTCGAAGGTGTACTTCGACTGGTATTCCTCCACGATGGCTCCGCCCTCGCCCGTGCTCATGTTCGCGCGGACATAGCCTGAACCCACTTTTTGATCCGTCGTCGCGTCCGGCAACAAATCTCCCGCCAGTTGCTCGATGGTGAACTGGTCGTAAGGCTTGTTTTGGTTGAAGGCTTCCACCACCCAGTCGCGCCACTTCCACATGCTGCGCTCGGAATCGATGTGGTAGCCGTGCGAATCCGCGTAACGCGCCGCGTCGAGCCAGTAACGGGCCATGTGCTCGCCGTAGCGCGGCGACTGCAGCAGCCGGTCCACCACTTTCTCATACGCACCCGCGCTCTTGTCCGCGAGGAACGCGTTCACTTCCTCGGGCGCGGGCGGCAGCCCCGTGAGATCCAGCGTCACCCGGCGAATGATCGTCACCTTGTCGGCTTCAGACGAAGGCTTGAGTCCTTCCTTTTCCAGGCGCGCGAGAATAAAGCGGTCGATGTCATTGCGCGCCCACTTCGTCGCCTTCACTGCGGGCAGGGACGGACGTTCCGGTTTCGTGAACGCCCAGTGGCCTTCAAACTTCGCGCCGTCCTGAATCCAGCGCTTGAGCAAATCCATCTGCTGCGCAGTCAGCTTCTTGCCGGTCTTCGGCGGCGGCATGATTTCGTCTGCGTCCTTCGTCGTGATGCGCGCGATCATCTGGCTCTTTGCCACGTCGCCGGGAACGATGGCGTGATCGCCGGACTTGGCGGCCTTGAGCGCCTCCTTCATGTCATCGAGACGCAGCTTCCCTTTGCGTTCCTTGTCGTCCGGACCGTGGCAGGCGAAGCAGTTGTCGGAAAGGATCGGGCGGATGTCGCGGTTGAAGTCGATCTTCACCGGACCTGCGGCGGGCTTTGAATCCTTGCTCGCCGCCGAGGATGGGAAAGCCGAGAGGAGCGTGGCGATGGCCGCTGCGCAACTGACCAAGATAATGCGAAAATCCATGACGTTCGTGCCTGTTGTTTCAACCCCGGCGCTCGCGTCACATGAAGCATTGCTCTGGCCGCCGGGTTCAGGGATAGACTAGTGACCGCAACCGTTCCTTCAAATCAATTTCTCCGCGTCCGATGCGGTGCGGCAGGATGACAAGCAGAGGCCAGAGCGCCCCATTTGGAGTGCGGTGACCTGTCACCATTTCGCCGCCTGGCCGCCTGGCCGGCCAGGCAGAGCCGCGTCCAGCAATTCGAGCAAGGAGCGGACGCACTCTTACGTTCGACGGCGACAGGTCGCCTGCACAAAGCGCGGACAAGTCCGCGCACTCCAAGGAGTGCGGCTACCCGCTGCGAGCGGGGACGGCTCGCGGTCCGCGCCGGTTAATTCGCCGGCAGAACCACCGGGCTGCTCCATCCGCTGCGATGCTGCACGCGGGCGAACATCTTCGTGCCCGGCTTTGCCGTGATCGGAGACTGATACGTCTGCGCCTTGGGCGAAACTGCGCCGCCAAGAAGACGCGGGTCGGAGCCATCCTGGGTGAAGTAAATTTTGCCCGCGCCCGCCTTGATCATGATGGAGCCGTTGGCTTCCGAGAGAACAGGCGTCGGAGCGAACTGCGCATCCATCCAGGTCATGCGCTTCTGAATCCATTGTTTCATCCAGTTGATTTCCTCCCGATAGGTGCCGCCCACGTAATCGTTCGGATGAATCCGCCGGCCAAGAATGGGCCAGCGCTGAAAGTTCCGCGTCTGCGCGTCGTTGAGCTGGGTGGCCAGCTCCTCAACGCGGCCCAGCACGCGCTGGGTGGAAAGCACGGAGCCACGAAGCTGGCCCCAGCGATCAATTGCGCGCTGCGCAAACTCCGGATCTTCGTTCAACCGGCGGAACCAGCAAATCTCGTTCTCCCGCAGCATGGGCGTGTACCAGCCGGCCGGCTCGGAGCCTTCGTAATAGTCCGCATTGCCGAAGCTCAGGTTCCAGTCCCACGCCGGGCCGACATTCAGCTTGCCGCCGCGATCCTTGTGCAGGTAGGCGCTGTAGCGGAAGCCGTCGATGTTCTTCGACATCTCGATGAGCCAGTGCTGATCGATGAACGCGTCCACATCGAGATACGCCGCGTAGCCGCGCGCCGGGTCACGGAAGTCCGGGCCGTAGAGCGCCTGCTCGAAGCGCGTCATGTAACGCGAAATCCAGTTCATCTGGTCGCGGGACATTTCTTCCGGGTCAGGATCGACGTAGTAAAAGTGATTGCCCCGGCTCGTGCGAAAGCTCGGCTCGGAGCGTTCCGAGTGGTCGCGCTTGAAAATGAAGCCGCCCGTCATGTCCGGCTCGCCCGTGTCCGAAGCCGACATCTCGGTGATGTTCACCCGGTTCTTGTCCCGCTTAATTTTCTCCACCAGCACGTAAACGCCCATGTAGTCCCGCCGCGCCAGCTTGCCGCCGGACCGATCCATGAAGACCTCCACGAAGCGCGTGCGCGGCGCGTAACGGCCCATCTGATTGCTCAGCTCGTAGGCGAGCACGTCACGCATCAGAGTCTTGTCGGCGTAAGGCGCGTAGAGCACCCAGTCGGATTCCTTCGGCATGCCGAGCAGCCCAGCCTTCGTCTTGTCGCCGTTCTCGTCGAGCAGCCGGACGGTCATGGAATTCTTCGGCTGCCGCAGCGTGCTGAAGCCGCGGACATTCACGCTGGCCCGGCCATCGTGGCTCACGGGACTGAGCAGCGTCGTCGCGCCTTTCCTGTCCGCATCGATGAACCGGACGGAGACGGTCGAGCGGTTGTTCGCCGAGATGTGCTGGCCGAAGGGATTCAGGATCAGGAGCGGCAGGTTCGAGGTGAAGCCCGCCGCGCTCTCGTCGAGAAAGGTGAACGTCTCCGTCGTCACCGCGCTCGGCAACGCGTCGGGCGCGAAGGTCTTCGCCCGCACCAAAGTCGAACCGGTCAGCGTGATGGGCTCCGCGTAGGTCGCGGAGTTCAACGACGGCACCGAGCCGTCCAGCGTGTAGCGCACGATCCCGTTCGCGCTCGAAAGCTCAAGCTTCACGGGCTCGGTGAAAACGCCGCCGCGCTTCGAGAAAACCGGCGGCGGCGAGAGCTTTCGCAGGCCGTCGCGGTTGCCCGCGCGCGGCGTGGGCATGGCGAAGTAGAGGGCTTCCTTAGAGCGCACCGCACTGTAGCCGGCCAGGAGTTCTGGCTCGATGAGGAAGCTCGGATCGCCCGCCGACTGGTTCAGGCCATGAATCGCGAGGACGTTCTTCCCCGGTCGCAGCGCCTTCAGATGCGGGGTGAGATCAAACTCGTCCACCGCCCTCGTTCCAGCGCGGTGAAACTCCACCCGGAGATTATCAATATCCACCGTCTGGTCGCGGTCCCCGGAGCGTGCGACCAACTGCACCCGCGTCTGGAAAGGTTGAAGTCCCGGAATCAAAAACTCGTTCGCCGCCACGACCGCCTGCTTCGTCGGCCCGTCCGCATCCGAGGTGAGCACGACGGAAAGGACCGCGCCCTGCTCGGTATGCTTCAGCCGAATCTGCGCATGATGGAACGCGCGCTGGCCGAGAATTTCGCCCGGCAAATCCTTCGTCAGCCGCTTCAGACGATCCCAATGCACGGTCAACGCCTTCTTGCCGTCGTCCGCACTGTGCAACAACTGGACCGCCAGCGTGCCGGGGAACTTTGGGTCCTTCTGGTCACGCAGGACGGACAGGTCCACGCCCGGACCAGCCGCGCCGTATTGGCCGACGGGAATGAGCAGGAACGCCAGCCGCTCAGTCCCCTGCCCGCCCGCCTTCCAGCGAAAATCAAAGTCCGCGATGATGGTGTCGAACAGCCCTGCCGCCGTCTGCGGAAACGCCACGCCGTTCACCTGGTTGGGCTGGCGTCCGTTCAGCAGGCGAAGGAACGCGTTCCCGTTGTTCGTCTCGCTCAGGAACAGCTTCGGACGCGCCGCCGCATCCAACTGGCCCAGCACATAATTGGTCGAACCCTGGTCGAACGCCTCGGTCAGCAGCGTCGGCGCTCCGCCCGCACGAATCGCCGTTCCCGTGGAGTTCCACTGCGGTTTGGCCGGCGCGTTGGTGCGCGCCACTTCCCAGCCGTTCAGATACGCCACGAAACCATCGTCGCTCCGCACCTTCAGCCGCAAGGTTTCCAGCGACGCATCCGCCAGATCAAAAGGCACCCGCACATAAGCCGACGCGTTTTTGTTCAGCATCCTGGCCTGCAAGTCCGCGCTTTGGGACGCCGCCTCGTTGTTCCCGTTTCTGAACCCCACGCTTCCCGCCACGGGGAACCATTTGGAATCGTCGAACTCCGCCGCCGCCCAGCCCATGCCGAGGTCAGCGCTCGGAACCATTACGCGCTTCGCCGTCGCCGCCGTGAAGAGCGGCCCGGGACGATCCGCCATCTCGATGCCATACGACGCGCCGGCCACTTGCTGCGGATATTGCGAACCGAACTCCGACGCAATGGTGGAGCCGTCCGGTTTGACCAAAGCCAGATAACCGCGATCCGCGTCCAGCTTGAAGTTGGTGTGCAGTTCGGCTCCCGCCGCGCGGCGATCTTTCTTGGAGGCGAAGACGACCAGATATTCGCCGGGAGCCAGCGGGGTGGCGGGGAAACGCCATTTCTTCAGCTCCTTGCGATCATCAGTGAGGAACCAGCCGTCCAGATTCGCCATGCCCATGCCCGCGTTGCAAAGCTCGATCCAGTCGGAGGATTCGCGGTCGCGATCCGCCAGCGTGCGGATGTTCGCCGCCATGAATTCCGTGATGACGACGCGGTCCTGAGCGGTGGCAGCGAGCAGCCCTCCGACCACAAAGAATGCCGAAAGGGTCAGGGCGAAAATCCAGCGGGAGAACTTGGTCCGGTCTTTCATGATGCTGTTCGACTCGGATGATTATCCAGCTATTCGCGCCCGGGCCAGAGGAAAGCCCGTGAGTTTCGTAAATTGATTCTTCGCCGGCTGAAACCTACGAGGAGCAACGGCGGCGATTTCGGACCTTCGCACAAAGCAGGCAACCACTCGCAAGCGCCGTTAGCGGCCAGCAGACCGCTGGCTCCGGAACGGTATAGACAGCGAACCGGGGAGCCCCGGGAATCTGCGTCTGCTCCGACCAGCGAAGATTATACCCTTCCCACGCAAAAAAGGTCGCGTCCGGGAAGCGCTGGTTGTCGATGGGCAAACTGACAGCGAAGCCGTCCCCGGAACTGGGGTCGCCGAACATACCTGAGCCAAAAACCAAGGCGTAATCCCCGGCAGAAAGGTCGGCCCACAGCGGGAAGAAATAGTCCGCAGTGTCCTCGGAAGTCACCACACCCAGCGTCGTTCCGACGATTCGCTCGGAAACAAATGGCAGGACGCCCGGCCTGGACGGAAATCCGTCGGGACGATCAAGCCGCGTTATCAAGGCAAAGAAACTGCCGTCATCACTCGGTCCCCAGCGGAAGAAATGCCCGCCAACTCCGGTAATCGTGACGGGGCTTTCCACATGAAACCGCCATCCCAAGAATGATTTGTCCGAGATTCCCAAAAACGCACTGTCGAGCGGGCCTGTCGAACCAAGCTCCGCGCTTTGGAACATGGGAACATTGGACTGAGGCAGCACTTCAACGGTGCCGAGCACCATCGCAAACACCCCAAATATCAAACGCGTTCTCTTCACATCTCCTCCTTTGGTTAATTTACCTCAAACCGTAATCTTCCGCAGCCATTGCTGGTTAGATTCCCAGTATGTCTTCTTGAGCTTGATGCTCGGATCGTCCGCCGTCGGCTGCGTCTTGCCGTCCTCATCCGTGGCGCGCGAAACAACCGTGTGCTCGCCCTTCGGCGCGTTCTTCCAGTCGAACGTCCAGAACGTCCAGCAGAACTTCGAGCGGTTCTTGCGATCCAGCGTGACGCTTTGCCACGAGCCGTCGTCGATCTTGACCTCGACCTTTTCCAGCGGCGTGCCGTCGCCCCAGGCCGCGCCTTGAATGCGAACCGTGCCGTCCTTCATCCGCAGCGCGCGGGCCGGCATCGACTTGATCAGCATGGGCCCGATGCTCGTCTCGCGATGGATGGTCTTCCCGTCGCGTTCTTCGCCGCGCAGGGTCACATATTCGCGCCCCATGTATTTGCTCATGATGCGACGGTCCAGGACTTCGATGCGGCTGAGCCACTTCACCCACGCCACGCCGTACCAGCCCGGCACGACGAGGCGGAGCGGCGCGCCGTGAGCGACGTCCAGCGGCTGGCCGTTGAATTCGTAGCAGAGCAGAATGTCATCGCGCATCGCATCGACCATGTGCAGGCCGCGCGAGAAGTTGGCGGTGTACTCAACCTTCTTCACCTCGTCCTTCGCCGTGTCGGTGCCGAAGAACGCCACCTCGATTCCGCGCTTGTACGGCTCGCATTCCTTGAGCAGCGGCGCGAGCGGCGTGCCCGTCCACTTGATGTTCCCAATCGCGCCCATGAACCCCGCGCTGGCGTTGTTACCGGAACATTCGAGCGTGGCCGTGATGGTCCTGCGCCGACGGCTCTTGAGATCGGCCAGGCTGAGACGCTTCGGGGATTTCACCAGTCCGCCGATTTCGAGGTTCCACAACGCGGGATCAATCTTAGGCACGTTGTAGTGTTGAACCTTGTAGAGCTGCTCGTTCGGGGTGATCCAGCTTTTCAATGCTTCCCACTGAATGCCGTTGGTCCCGGACTGTTTGTCAGTGAAAGGAATGAGCTCGGCATCCGCCTCCAGGTCGGGAAAACCAAACAGGGACAGTGGATGTTGCGCAAAGGCGAGGGCGGCGAGGGCGATGCCGCCTTTCATCACGTCGCGTCGTGACAGTTGTGGATTCATGATGTTTGTTTGTTCGGTCAAGGGACTGTTGACCAGACGAAGGATGGGAGCGGGGTGTTCAAACTCCAGATGAACCTTCACCGCCTTTCCTCAGTCACGGAAGTTTTGGAACTGGAGGGCCACCGGGAAATCGTGGGTGCGCACGGCGGCGATCACTTCCTGCAAGTCATCGCGGTTCTTGCCAGTGACCCGGACTTCCTCGCCTTGAATCTGGGTGGTGACCTTGAGCTTCTGATCCCGGATGAACTGCGTCACCTGCTTGGCCACGGCCGTCTCGATGCCCTGCTTGATCTTGATGATCTGGCGGGCGTGGCCGAGCGGCGAGATGTCCGGGTCTTTCTGCTCCACGCACTTGAGGCTGATGTTCCGCTTGGCGAGCTTGCCCATCATGATTTCCGCAAGAGTCTTCACCTTGAAGGCGTTGTCGGCGGAGAGCTTGATCTCGTTTTTATCGAGGACGATCTCGGCCTTGCTGCCCTTGAAGTCGAAGCGGTTGGCGAGTTCTTTGTTGGCGATGTTTACGGCGTTCTCGATTTCCATCGAGTTGACCTGTGAGACGATGTCGAATGAAGGCATAAAGTTTTTGCGGGTCGATTGCTGCCAGTCGTTAGAGCGCGAAAGCCGCACTCTGGCAACGCAAAACAAACAGGCCTTCCGCGAAGGAACCGCGGCAAAAAATAGGCGGGCATCTTGCGATGCCCGCCTAACCCAAACAACCTGACAACCTCCTCTGACGCTCCCAGACGAGCGCCATGATGCTCCGCTCGCAGGAGGCGCCTGCGCCCCAGTCCGAGTCCTGAATCATCGTTGCATTCATCGACGTGCGACCCCGGATATTCTTCACGGAATTCACAGCAGAATTGTAAAGACTGAAGGCTCCAAGTCCGCCTTGGGCAAAACAGTAGGATTCAGAGTTCCCATCGCGGCACGCACCATTTACACTGCGCGAAATGCGTATCATCAATCTAAACCCGGACACTGACATTGGCGCGAGCTCCTGGTTCGTCGAAATCGACGGCCACCGGCTGCTCATGGATGCGGGCACCCATCCCAAGCGCGAGGGCTACGACAGCCTTCCCCTCTACAAGCACATCGCCAAAGAGGACGTGGACGCCATCGCCATTTCTCACTGCCACCACGACCACATCGGGTCGTTGCCGATTGCCGCCCGTCATTTTCCCAAGGCGCATGTGATGTTCACCGAGCTGAGCTATCTCATCTCCGAACGCGTGCTCCACAACTCCGTGAACGTGATGAAGCGGCAGCGCGACGAGATGGGCATCAAGGAATACCCGCTCTACACTCACGACGAAGTGGACGACATGGCGCCGCACTTCCAGGGTTACAAGTTCAACCGCGAGGTCGAATGGGCCGCGCATCACAAGGCACGCGCCGGACTGCCTTCGCCCACGCTGGAATTCTACGATGCCGGTCACGCGCTGGGCTCCGCCGGCATCATGGTCCGTGGCAAGCAGCAGACGCTTTTCTACACGGGCGACGTCTGCTTCCGCGATCAAACCATCCTCAAGGGCGCGCGCTTTGAAGACGTGCAGGCGGACGTGCTGATCATGGAAACCACCCGTGGCAATCGCGCCACGCCCGCGGGCTTCACGCGCGACGCCGAGATCAAGCGGCTCACCGATGCGCTGCACCAAGTGATCGCCCGCCGGGGTTCGATCCTCATTCCGACCTTCGCGCTCGGACGCACCCAGGAAATCCTCGCGCTGCTCGCGCTGCTCATGCGGACCGGCCAGCTCAAGAACCAGCCGATCTACATTGGCGGACTCGGCCGGGTCTTCACCGAGATTTACGACATCGAGGCGCATCGCGCCCATCGCCAGCACCAGAGCATGCGCCTCACGGAAGCGCTGAACCTCGTCGTCCTCGAAAAGGGGCAGGCGGAGAAAATGAAGCTCACCGGCAGCCGCATCTTCGTCGTCACCGCCGGCATGATGAGCGAGCACACGGCCGCGCACGATCTCGCCACGCGCATGATCGGCGATGAACGCCAGGCGATCTTCTTCGTCGGCTACGCGGACCCTCAAACACCGGGCGGCCGGCTCAAGGCGGCGAAGCAGGGCGAGACGTTCGTCTTCAGCGGCAGCGGCGGCGAAGTCACCAAGCGCTGCGAGGTCCAGGACTTCGACCTCACTGCGCACGCGAACCGTGAGGAGCTCCTCGACTTCGTCGCACAGGTGAACCCGCGCACTGTTCTGCTCGGCCACGGCGACGTGGATTCGCGCCAGTGGTTCGAAGAGCAGATCCGCATGCGTCATCCGAAGATCCAGGTGATGCAGCCCGAGCCTGGCAAGAGCGTCGAGGTGTAGGACGCCGCGCACTGCGGCCGTGCTTTGCCACAGCCGCGCTCCTTGCGCCATGAGGTTCCACTGAACTCTTGATTGCAGGGGCCGGCGGCGTAACGTCCGCGTCATGCACTCCACTCGCCGGAAATTTCTGCGGAACACCGCGTTTGCCGCCACCGCTCTCAGTGCGCCGTCCCTTCTCGCGCAAGTCGCCGGCCAGCGTCCCCTGCGCGACACCTCCGTCACCGTGCTCAATCCACGAGGACGCGTGCCGGTGGGCCTCATCATCGACGACTCGACCTGCCTGGTGAACTTGAACCGGTTCACCATGCCGCAGTTTGACATGGCGTTTGCCGGCGCGAACAAGACCTATCACCGCAACTGGCGCGAATGGCCGCATGAGATCCCGGACAGCTTCGTGCGCAAGTTCGGCGAATGGTGCGCGGGCGCCGGTGTGAAGGGCAAATACAGCATCGTCCCCTACCCCGCCTGCGTCGGACGACTGGACCGCATGCTGCCCGGCTGGACGCAGCGCGAGCTGAACGACAGCCTGGAACTCGTCCGCAGCTTGATGATGCCGAACTGGGACATCCATCCCGAGATGGTCACGCACTCGCGCGTCATCGATACGAAGACGGGCCATCCTTATCCGAATGACTCGCTGAAGTTCATGGAGAACTGGGAGTGGACCACGGGCCGCAGCGCGGATGAAATCGCGAACTACCTCGCCTACGCCTTGAACATTCTCAAGAACGTCGGCCTGCCCTGCGAAGGCATTACAACGCCCGGCGGATTCGGGGGCAAGGCGCTGCCGCAACTGGCGCAGGCATCGCACGAAGCGCTGCGCGACGTCTTCTCCGCCGAAGTCCCGCACTACTTCCGCCATCTCTATAGCGACGGCAAGCAGAGCGTCTCTCCGCGCGTCGAGTATGCGCGCGATCTCGACACCGCCGATCCTCGCTGCGTGGTGAGCGTGATCGGATGCGCGGGGGATTGGACTGGCGGCTGGGACAACACGCCCACCGCCGGCGCGGACAAGTTCATCACCGCCGATGGTCAAGCCGGGCGCATGGTGGATGTCATCCAACGCGGAGAGCCGGCCCTGGCGCTCGCGCATTGGACGGGCTTTTATTGGAACGGGCAGGAACTCGGCTTCCAAGTCTGGCAGGAGGTGGTGCGCCGGCTGCACGCGCGATTCGATAATCTGCTCTGGATGAAGCTCAGCGAACTCTCCCGCTATTGGGCGGCGCGCGAGCTGACGCGCATCGAACGCACCGGCGAACGCCTCGTGCTCCACGCTCCGTTCGCCACGCCGAACTTCACGGTGCAACTCTCCACCGCATCGAACGCCGCTCCGAAGTTTGCGTCCACGAATCAAACGCCTGCGGCCATGTCCGAAACGAAACGTCTGCTGGATCTCAAGCCCGGCCTGTGGCATCGCGCGGGCGGGACGTTGACCGTGTGCTTCGATCTTCCCAAAGGCGGCAGCCAGCTTCATCTCTAGCCGCCGAAATCGCGCTCGAACGTCGCTGCGAACGATTCGAGCTTTGACTTCCGTTCTGCTTTTACGATTTATTCTTCGCACTCACTCGCAGGCAAATACGGCCAGACACCGTGCCTTGGGTTGATCGTTTTTAAAATCCGACTCGTTTCAGCGCCCTGCTGTTTCAGCGGACAAGATGTTCAGTTCATCAAGTCCCTCCCAGCCGCTCCGTTCGGATTTATCATTCTGCGTCAGCCCTTGAGCCAGCCCGTTAAACACGCTGGCCCTGCGCGTTCCGACTCCCAGCCATTGCATGTCATGAAGCGCCGCCTCCTGTCCGCAGTTCGCCATTGCGTGCGAGACGCCTCCCGTCCGGCCCTGGCCTGTTGAAGTTCCAACTCCTCGTCACCGACCGCAGCGGCGGCAGCGCCACGGGAAACCTGTCGGTCCGCGTCCTCCCACTCGTTCATCCGGCGCGCTTTTACAACGTCCGGCTCCTTGTCATTTTGCGGGTGAAAACCAGCCACTGATTTGCGGGTCAAAATCACCCACCACAAGGCGGTTGAGTTCGTATCAGGTCTGTTTTCCGGGCAAGCGTTTTAACCCCGGGTCAATTCGAGCAGGACCGGGGTCTTCGAGCCTTAGCTCGCCGGTTCTGCGGTCGATGGTTCGTTGGCTTCGTTGTTTTGTTCCCAGTCTCGGGGGCTGCCGGCAGCGAATCTTTGATCCGGTAGCTGCGCCCGCTGATCGCGATGGCGATGGCGTGGTGCAGGAACCGGTCGAGGATGGCACCGGCGGTCGGCACGTCCATCTTGCAGGAGATTTCGCGATCGCCATCGACGAGGCGGATGGGCTTGGACTTCGTTCCGCCCTTGAGCACCTGGGATGAGCCTTTTAGCGGCAGGTCTTTGATCAGCGTGACGCATTCGCCTTCCACCAGCACCTGGCCGTGAGCGTCCTTGACCACGCGCGGGCCGGCGGGCGCTTCCGGTTCGGACGCGCGTTCCCATTCGTGGCCGCAGGTGACGCATTCCCATTTCTCAGGATGGCCCAGCACATCGGTCATTTCACACATCGGACAGGCAGGCTTGCTCATGTGGAAAGAGGACAGCCGGTGGGCGCGCGCGGACTCAATCGCGCACTTGATGCGGAGGGTGAACGTAAGTGGGGGCAGTGGACGCGCGTCAGCGTCTTGGACTGCGCCGGTGCTCCGGCGCTTTTTGGAGCGCATGGAAGTTCAAGCGTTTCCGAAAGCGGCGCAGCAGCGCGCGCACTCCAAGACGCTGGCGCGCCATCTTGAGCCAATGAAGATCATCCTTCCATCTTCCCATCTCACCGCTCCATGCAGCGGGGAATTTTCGTGAATAGCCGCATTGGCTCCTGTGTCCAAAACTGCGCTAACATGAACCGGTCCGCGTCAGAACCAAACCCCGCGCCGTTCACCCCTGCTTCACCCGAGGCCGGGGCGGCGACGTTCCACTTTGGTTCCGGGCGGCAGTACTCCACCTCGGTCAAACAGAAGCAATGCATCATACAACGCACACAAACTGCACCGGCGCTCTTCGGGCGGCGCGCGCAGAGTTTATCCCGCCGGCTTTCCGCCTAGCGCGGAGTTCGTCCCTCACCTCCCTCTTCGTCGGTTTGTTCCTCGCGGCCTTTGCGGGCGGAGCTTTGGCGCAGAACGAGCGCAAGGGCAAATCCGCCCTGCTCCAGGATGACTTTCCATTTCAAGGCGCGTGCATCAGCGCGAACTTTCCCTCGAACAACGTCGCGATGAAGGGCCTCGCGATCCGTGTCGCGCCCGGCGACGCGGCGAATGTGCTCTTCGACACCGACCTGCTGCGCATGGCGGCGGGCTGGACGGGCGGCTACATCACGACGAAGGGCGTGGCGTTCGACGGCGGGCATGGCTCGCATCCGGGCGTCGTGGGCGAGCAGAAGTTCGGCACGCGCCAAGGGCCGGGCTGGGCGAACGCGAAGGGTGAATTCACGGACCCGCGCGCGGAACCGTTCGGGCCGTTGCCGGAGGAATGGTGCCGATGGGACGGGCTGTACGTGAACGGCTCCAACGTGGTGCTGAGCTACACCGTGCTCGGCACGAAGATTCACGAGCAGCCGGGGATGTCCGGTCGTGCGGGCGAAGTGGCGTTCACGCGCACCTTCCAGACGGCAAAGGCGAAGGCGAACTTGATCGCGCTGCTCGCCGAAGTGGAAGGCGCGACGGTGAAGGCGGAGGGCGGCACGCTCACGCTGACCTCTGGAACGAACGTGACATGGATCGCGCTGGCCGGTGCGCCGAAGGGCGTGACCTTGGAAGTCGCGGACAATTCGCGCGCGCTGCTGAAGATCGCGAAGGGAACTTCGGCGGCGTTGTTCAGCGTGTTCATCTGGCGCGGTGAGGCGGGCAATCAATCGAAGGTCGCGGGCGTGCTCACGGAGAAGCCGGCGATGGCGGCCTTCAACAAAGGCGGCGCCGTGCGGTGGCCGGAAGCGGTCGTGACCAAGGGCGTGCTGAACACCAGCGTGACTCCAGACGGTGCTTATGCGACGGACTCGATCACCTCGCCCACGGAGAATCCTTGGAAGCGCCGCGTGCGTTTCGCCGGGATGGACTTCTTCAAGGATGGAAAGCGCGCCGCGCTTTGCACGCATGACGGCGACATCTGGATCGTGAGCGGCATCGACGAGTCACTGGAGAAGCTGGAGTGGCGGCGTTACGCGTCGGGCCAGTATGAGACGCTCGGACTGGTGATCGTGGACGACGTGATCTACACGAGCGGCCGCGACCAGATCACGCGTTACCACGACTTGAACAAGGACGGCGAGGCGGATTACTACGAGAACTTCAACAACCAGGTGATGTCCACGCGCGGCTTCCACGAGTTCCTGTTCGATCTGCAGACGGACAAGAAGGGGAATTTCTATTTCGCGAAGGCGAACCCGGTGAACTCCGGCGGCGGCGGCTTCGGCAATCAAAAGGCGGCGCTGGGCAACGGCACGGTGTGCTCGCATTCCGGCTGCGTCTTCAAGCTGAGCAAGGACGGGAAGAAGCTGGAGATATATGCCAGCGGAGTGCGCGCGCCCAACGGCCTCGGCGTGAGCGCCGACGGCCAGGTGACGACGAGCGACAATGAAGGCACCTGGGTGCCGACCACGCCGCTGAACTGGATCAGCGAGGCCGGACAATTCTGCGGGGTGAGCAACAACCTGACTTCCGCCGAGAGCGCCGCCCAATGGGTGCCGCCGCTGTGCTGGCTGGCGAAGTCCTACGACAATTCCGGCGGCGGACAGATCTGGGTGACGAGCGACAAGTGGGGTCCATACAAGGGCGAGCTGCTCCACGAGTCCTACGGCCAGTCGGGCCTGTTCCTCGTGATGAAGGAATCCATCGGCGGCGGGCGGATGCAGGGTGGCGTGGTGAAGTTCCCGCTGAAGTTCACCTCGTCCGTGATGCGCGCGAAGTTCCACAAGCAGGACGGCCAGCTCTACGTCTGCGGCCTGAGCGAATGGCAGAGCAACGCGGCGAAGATCACCGGCTTCGACCGGGTGCGCTTCACCGGCAAGCCGGTTTACTCCGTGCGCGGCCTAACGGCCGTCAAGGGCGGCATGGAGCTGACTTTCACGCAGCCGCTGGACCGCGCCACCGCGACGGACGCGCAGAATGTCAGCGGCAAACGCTGGAACTACGCGCGCACCGCCAACTACGGGTCGCCGGAGTTTTCCGTGGAGAATCCTGCGAAGCGCGGCCGTGACAATCTGAACGTCACGGCCACGAAGCTTTCCCCGGACGGCAGAACGCTGACGGTCGAGATTGCAGACTTTAAGCCGGTGATGCAGCAGACGATCAAGTTCAACCTCAAGGCTGCGGACGGCACCGCGATCTCGCAGGAAGTGATGCACACCGTCCACGCGATCCCTTGAACTGAGCTGGGGCATCCACTACAAATTGGGCGGGGGCGGATTCACCGCCCCCGTTTATTTATGATGAGCAAACTTTTTAACGGTGTCCGCTCTTGGCGAACGTTCAGCCGAACCCGCGCAGTAGATGAACGACGAGCGGCGGCGTGGTCCGAAGCAGGACAGCCTTCCAGCCTGTCTCCGAACGACCGTGGATTCGCCAGTGGTTTGGCGTATGGAATGAAATGGTTTGCCAGCAGGACAACCCCCAGCCCGTCGGCCTCCGGGACAGGCTGGAAGCACTGTCCTACTGCATTGGTTCGATTCGGTGTGAGCCTGATGAGCCTCGTGGCGTTGAACGGAAACGCGGCGGACGGCAAGCCGGCAGCCGGTCTGGCCGTCACCATTGCCGCCGGTGGCGAGAAGGAAATGTCCGTGGCGCAGAGCGTCTCGCTCCACGTTGAAGCCGGCAAGGCCGCGTCACCATTCGTGGCTGGTGGCGCGTTCACCGCAACGTGGGAAGGATTCATCAACGCTGACCTGCGCGGCAACTTTTCCTTCCAGGCTGATCTCAGCGGCGCGCTGAAAGTGGAGATCAATGGCGCGACCGTGCTCGAAGCCACGGGCACGGGGGGAAGCTCGCCGTTGAGCAGGCCGATCCAATTGAACAAAGGCCCGAACGCGTTCAAGGCCAGCTTCACCGCCGCTGAAAGGGGTGATTCGTTTGTGCGTCTGTCCTGGACGGAGAAGCCGCCGTTCACCGGACCGATTCCCCCGGCATCGTTTACCCACGCAGCTTCCGCCGGCTTGCAGAAGGCGGCGGAACTGCGGCTTGGGCGCGAGCTGTTCCTGAACCATCGCTGCATCCAGTGTCACACGGACACGAAGCTCGCTGCGGCGGGAATTCCTGAACTCAAGATGG
>Ga0163144_10010049_pt1 | contig 20225 bp, 18 predicted proteins | sample OliLak19BULKMAT1_FD_123175 | JGI IMG/M metagenome (GOLD analysis project Ga0163144, IMG submission 123175) | Freshwater microbial mat bacterial communities from Lake Vanda, McMurdo Dry Valleys, Antarctica - Oligotrophic Lake LV.19.BULKMAT1 | ecosystem: Environmental > Aquatic > Freshwater >... | reverse complement strand
TGGCGCGGAAAGTCTTGCTCAATGGGGTCGGGCTGGGTTATAACTACGGTAGTCCTGCCACTGCTCCTATGGCCGGTTTTGAAGTGACCATCCATGGCCGGTTTTGGGGTGACCGCCGAGGTCACTGATGTCAGGCCGCGGCTTGGAAGATCTTGTCGATCAGCGAAACTGCTTCATCCCGCAGTTCCGGAGCCAGGCTAGTCCGATCCGCGTAGACATCCGATGCAGGTGTCAGTCTGTCGATTTGATCGATTAGGTCGGAAGCAAAAGCGGTTGCTCGTTCCTCATCCACTTGTACAGGAAACGTAACTGCAAGAATCATTCCGCTGGGCATCTGACAAAGCAAAAGGTCCTGTCGTCGCCCGCGCTGAAGTTGCACATGCTGCTCTCCCACCCCCAGGAGCCTGCCGAGCTGGCTTCCTGCTCCAAAGGTATTCGCTACGTTTGCTCCGATGGATTGAGAGACGGGTTGCGATTCTTTCGCTGCACTTGCTACTACCGTACCTACTCTGCTCACCAACAATACCTGCCGGCACTGCTCGAGGCCGATGGAGTCTTGAAGGATTCCTGACAAGCTGCTATTGATCATGACTTTGACTCAAAATATGTTTTTGCGACTGAGGGCTGGACGCGGACTGCCATCCGGCGGGTCTCCAATGCTTGCTCATGTTGCCCGCCCCGTTCCAATAGATCAGCCAGCCGAAGGAATGCTTCGCCGAATCCAGGATCAGACCTGAGGGCAAGTTCGTAGTAGCGGAGCGCGGCTGGAATCTCCTCACGCGATTCAAAGGCAACCGCAATTCGAAGCGCCAGCGGGGCCAGCGGTATGCCACGGTCTTGAATTTCCTCAAACAGCGAAATGGCTTCGTTCAGACGCCCGAGTTCGATTTCGAGACCGATCAAACTTTCAGCCGCTTCACGGCTCGTTGGATGCTGCTGGCGCGCTTTTTCGAAAATGGCGCGGGCTTGTTCCAGGTTGCCTAGCCTTTGCAAAGCCAGTCCCAGATTCAGCCGGGCTTCGGTCCAGAATTCGTTCTCTTCGCAACAGAGATCAAAATGGCGTGCGGCTTCTTCACTTCTTCCCGCTTCAAGGCAATTCAATCCCAGACGGAACCTAAGCTCAGGCGTATAACCATCGAGCCTGATCAGATGCTGGGCTGCTGCCACTGCTTCGTCGTGGCGACTGGAAAACTCAGCCGCCAGCATGTAGTTCCACCATGCATTGGAATTTTCCGAATCGATACTTGTGAGATAGGCGAGATGCACCGCCGCCGCAGCGTATTGCGACTGCTGAATTAGCAAGCATGAAAGGTTGTAGCGGGCTTCGCGATGGTTTGGCGACGCCTCCAGGCATTTTTCATATTCGGTTCGTGCAAAATCTCCGTTACCCATTTGTTCGTACGAGTAAGCGGTTAAAAAGAGGGCGGTTGGTTCGCCTTCCTCAACCAACGGTTCGCATGCCTTGGCGAGTCTCTCCCATTCCATGGAAGCGGCCAACTCATGAAGCTGAATCTCCCAATTCGCAGGGCGTACCGGATCCGCGGGCGGACCAATCAGCGCCTGTGCCGCCCGAATCCCTTCCTTCGCAACCTGGTTGCCGGGCGATCGTGCTTCAACGGCTTTGAAGACTTCGAATGCTCCCTGAGGCTGATTGAGGTGCAGCCGGCAAATGCCAAGGGCAAGCGCAGCTTCGGTCCAATCGGGATGCAACTCCACTTCAGGCTGGAGCAGTTCAGCTCCCTCCTGCCATCGCTCAAGCCTTTCCATGCAGGCAACGGTCTGCACAAGCAGGTCAGGCCGAGTTGGCACCAGTTTCAACAGCCGGCGGAATGCATCCAGAGCTTCCTCAAACTCTTCAAGGGCGAGATGGAAATGAGCGAGTGCCTCCAGTTTGCGAGCCGCAATGGCTGCAGGGGATTCGCTGGAAATACTGGCCGGAACAAACGACTCATGCGAGTCGCCGTTCCGCTTCAGCGGCATTTCGATGATTTTAGGTGCGCGAGCTGCGTTGGCCATGTTTTATTCCCCGGTTACCCGGCCGAGCTTTCCGGACGCGGCGGCAGCACCGGTCCCAATTGGAAAAGGGAAGGGAAAGGCACCGGGCGAACCCGATCCTTGGATTGCTTGAACTGCCATCCCGCAGAGAGTTTTCCGCCGTCAATTGCGCGGGGCAGGACGACTCTAGAAGCCCAGTTGCCTGCATCGCAATCCGCAGTCAATCCGGCTGTGCTGCCCAAGGCACGAGCGAATACCGAAAGCGTACTTCCAAAATCTTCACTTTCTGCCGCGTCTAGATTGAAGTGGATCAGGGCAGAAATCGATAGCTTGACATCCAGACTTGGGGAGAGTTCGATGTTGCTTGAAAATGGGTTCTCGACCTGCAACTCTGGAGCGGGAGCAGGCTCAATCGGATCCCAATCGGACCCGCAAGTGAACTCCATCGCTTCGTGCGCTTCAGGCAACTCGCTCCAGGCCGAACTGACCTGACTTGCAGCATACGGGAAACGCAGGCGAATGCGTGGTTCCAGCTCATTGCGATGGCCCAGCCCAGTGTGTCGAAGCGAATTATAGGCTGGCTCGTAGTCCAGCGAGATTTCTTCGCCGATCAATTCAAAGTCAACAACCGGCTCCCTCGGGCTTGCTCTTGGAATTTCGACCCACGGTTCCCCAAAGCTTGTCTCTTCAAAAGTCGCGGGTAGGTCGCCAGTTAGAGCTTCTGCCGTACATAAAAGTGACGCTGACTCCAGCTCAAACTCAGTTTCAGCAGGCAAGAACCCAAAGCTTGCGACAAAGTTTGAACCTTCAGGGGTCCGGTAGGCGGCCTTCAGGATGATTGCAAAACTCGATGACGGAATCAGGGGAAGAGTCGGCTTCAGCGCGGGGGCGGCAACGGGGAGCATGAAAAGGTACTCCTCATATAAAGGAGCGGGGGCGGTAAATTGAGGTTCCTTGGGGGCCTCAATTTGCTTCTGGGCGACGATTTGCATCGTTTGAACAGCGACTGGCGGAGGTGGCGCTGGTGCAATTTTAGGCGCGATTGGCGGCCGTGGCGCCTCTTCAGGCGCAGCCACTGGCTTGATGGATACCCCTACAGAGGCTAATTCGCTGAGTGATCTCAACGGCGCGACAGCTTTCGAGCCGAGCCGCTCGATCAAAGCGCGCTCCAACTCGTCCTGATGCGTCCGCAAGTGCTCTTCGCTACAGAACGGAGTGTCCTTGTAGCGTGAGAAAAAGCCTAACTTTTTGCCGCAATGTAAGCAGGTCATGTGGTCGTACGGATCCAAACCCCCTATTCAGGCTTCTAACCAAAATAGAGTTCCGGAACTGCTAATGAAATCGGTGGTTTACCTTAACTGCTTTAGGGCTGTTGGTAGGATCAAAATTGTGAAGCTGCAAATATTTTTATCTTTGATGCTGACAATGATTTTTTTTGCGTCCGCTCAAGTTCAAACTTATACTTGCAAAAAAGTTAGCAAACCTATACAAATAGATGGCTTAATGGATCAGCGAGAATGGCATAGTGCAGCTTGGACCAAGGATTTTGAGGACATCGAGGGATCGAAAAAGCCTAGGCCCCGATTTCGAACTCGGGCAAAAATGTTGTGGGACGACGAGTACTTTTATGTGGCGGCTGAGATGGAGGAACCCCATCTTTGGGCCACGTACGACCGGCATGACATGGTAATTTTCCACGAGCACGATTTTGAGGTATTCCTTGATCCTGATGGAGATGGGTTGCACTACTTCGAGTTTGAGATGAATGCGCTGAACACCGGATGGGACCTCTATCTCGCCAAACCTTACAAGGATGGTGGAAAAGCGGACGATGGTTGGGAGATTCCGGGCCTTAAGACGGCCGTGCATCTAAAGGGAACCTTGAACAACCCAACAGACAAAGATCAAGGCTGGACACTGGAGATTGCAATCCCGTGGAAGTCCCTGAATCGGGGCCCACGGCCTGCGATTGCCCCAAAATCAGAAGAGGAGTGGCGGGTCAACTTCTCGAGAGTGGAATGGATCTTGGATGCAGTGGAAGGCAAGCATAAAAAACGCAAGGGACTCAAAGAGGACAATTGGGTATGGAGTCCACAGGGAGTGATCAACATGCACGTGCCTGAAAAATGGGGCAAAGTTAAGTTTGTGAACTGAGTTCGTGATGACCGACCAGCAGCGCGGCGACTGCCCGGGCGCCGATTGCAATAAGAAGATTCGCACTCCAAATCTCGATCAACTTGCGAAGGATGGCGTACGGTTTCGACCTGCCTATTCGAGTACTCCAACCTGTACGCCTGCTCGAGCCGCCCTCCTGACCGGCCTATCGCCTTGGAATCACGGCATGCTCGGTTATGGCGAGATTCCCCCGCGCTTCGCCTACGAGAAGCCGAGGGCATTGCAGGAAGCCAGCTACTCGACAACCTCAATCGGGAAGAAGCATTTCTCGCCTTGGCGAAATGTACACTGCTATGAGCAATTGTTCCTGGATGAACATGCTGCTGGAGGGTTGGTTCACGATAAAGCGGCGATGGCTCGACGAGCGGCGGAGGAACGCACCGACTACGAAGCATGGTTTTATTCACAGGAACCCAATCTCAATCCTCACCGGGCTGGGTTGGGATGGAACGACTACTCAGCCCGCCCGTTTGCCTTGCCCGAGAGACTGCATCCCACCACCTGGACTGGCGATACGGCGGTTCGATTCCTCGAAACGTATCGGGATGAGCGCCCTTTCTACCTGAAAGTTTCTTTCATTCGATTTCACAGCCCCTACGATCCTCCCGAAAGAGTCTGGAACGTGTATCGAGATGTAGAGATGCCAGAGGCGAAAGCCGGCAATTGGGCCTAGAAATTTGCAAAGCCATCGAGCGCCAGGCCCGTCATTTGGCCCGGAAAGTTGGACCCTCAAACGATTGCCAATTCACGCAGGGGTTACTGTGCCAGCATCACTCATGTCGACGAACAGATTGGCCGCATCGTCGAAGCTCCATCCAGGCAACTCGATGGCGACAGCATGCTGAAGCCGGCCAGGAACCGTGCAACTCCCTGGCGGCAAGATATCGATCTCGAACACAACATCTGCTATTCCCCGATGAACAATTGGAATGCCCTGACTCGTTCCTTGTGAATGGGCGTTTGGGGCTCCGCCCCAATGGCGTCGCATCCAGCCCTAATTTTCCTAATTCGAAAAATTGAAGAAAGCGATCGGCGAGAGCTTGGCAACCACCCATCGCTTTTTGCTCTTGATGAAATCGATAGTCAAAACTTCTCGTCGTTGCAACATTACAGCATTGTCAGTATTCGATCTGCCCGCCAGATACCAATCCACTTGAGCCGTTTGGCGTTCAGCAGTTCCCTTTACCGATTGGATCTGTACGCTGCAGCTCAACCCATACGCCGCCATGAGTCCGGCCACCTGCTCACGCAATTGATCGCGATCCGGCATTTCCTCTGCAATCGCGCGCATGAAGCCTGACACATTGCCCGCGCTGAGGTCAGTCGCCATACTCGCTAGGACACTCCGTAGCTCGTCCTCAGGATTGGCCATCAGCAAGGCGAGTATCGCTCTACGTGCGATAGCTGCCATTGATTTCGATATATCCTTCCGTGAAGTCACAAGTCCAAAACTCGGCCATGCCTTTGCCATTGCCTGAAATGCGCAGCTCGATTACAACGTCCTTGTCATCGAGCTTGGCTTTCAACTTAGCCTCATCGAAGGGCGCAGCCAGCCCCGCTCTGCAGACGCGCTTGCCTTGCAGCAAGATGTCCACCTTGCTCGGGTCGAACTTGGCCCCCGAATATCCCGCCGCGCAAAGAATACGACCCCAATTCGGGTCGGAACCAGCAATGGCTGTTTTCACAAGAGGGGAATTGGCAATCGCCCGGCCGATCTTGTTGGCGTCGTCCTCGCTCTTCGCGCCCGACACCAGAACCCGAACCAACTTCTTCGCGCCCTCGCCATCCCTGGCGATCTGGGCGGCCAGATTCTTGAGTACGCCGGTAACCGCGTCGGCCACCATCTCCAACTCCTTGCCTGCCGGCTTGACTCCACTTGCACCGTTGGCCAGCAGCACGATCGTGTCGTTGGTCGAAGTGTCGCCATCCACTGTCAGCCGGTTGTAGCTGAGCTGAGTTGCACGCGTGAGAATCTTCTTCAGATCCTTCGCCGAAATCCTTGCATCGGTCATGACATAGCCCAGGGTCGTGGCCATGTTGGGTTGGATCATTCCCGAGCCCTTCGTCATGCCCGCAATCCTCACCCTTCCTTTTGCAAGATGCAAATTGGACTGCGCAGTTTTTTGCACCAGGTCGGTAGTCATGATCGCGCGGGCAACATCGCCAAAGCGCTCTGGCGAGAGTCCGGCAAACAGCGACGGGAGTGCGTTAGTAATTTTTTTCGGATCCAGTTCGACCCCGATAACGCCGGTTGAGGACGGAAGCACTTCAGTGGACGGACATTTCGCCAGTTTCGCCGTCGCCTTCACCGTCGCTTCCGCTACTTTCATGCCCGTGCGCGTTGCACAGTTCGCATTTCCGGCATTGATCAACAAGGCTTTCACCTTGCCTCTCGACGACTTGATGTTCGCCCGGGAAATGACCACAGGCGCGGCTACAACCAGATTCTGGGTGAAGACAGCAGCCGCAGCAGCCGCCGGCTCGCTGACAATCAAGGAAAGATCGTCTTTCTGGACCTTGCGGATTCCTGCATATACCGTGCTGTATTGATAGCCGTGAGGCAGCTCGTTGCTCATTTAAGCTCCAAAAATCTCGTTCTCTTCAATGCGCAGGCCATTGCGAAAGTCCATACCGGATACCCGCTTGCGGCCCTCCTGTTGAACTTCCAGGAGTTCCAGCACAGTGCCTTGTCCGCACGATACCTTGAGAAGACCTTTGGCGGCAAGCACCCGGCCCGATTCTCTGATAGTCGATTCGGCGACTACAACGGTTTTCCAAATCAGCAGCGTGTGATCTCGAAATTGCGTACTCGTTCCAGGCCACGGGTAAAAGCCGCGAGTCCGGTTGTGAATTACCCCCGCCGGCCACGACCAATCAATTGCCCCATCCCGCTTGTTCAGGATCGGGGCATGCGTTGCCAAATGGTCGTCTTGAGGAATGCCGGGCATATCGGGTGTACGCAATGTCTCAATCAGCAGACTTGCGCCCAGCATCGACAGCCGCTCACCCAATTCCACAGCGGTTTCAGCCGGCTCGATGGGAGTCTCTGCTTTAAGTAGCATGTCGCCAGTATCGAGCCCTGCGTTGATCCGCATGGTGGTGACTCCGGTCACAGATTCTCCATGCGCAATCGCCCACTGAATCGGCGCAGCACCCCGATACCGGGGCAGCAGCGAGCCGTGGACGTTGATGATCCCGAAACGTGGAATATCGATAATGTTTTGGGGGATGATTTGTCCATAACCGACAATCACCATCAAATCCGGGGCGAGTTGCCGAAGTTCGTCCACAGCCTCCTGAACGCGAATCCTGGCTGGCTGATGGACCGCGAGCCCCAGCCGCAACGCCGCTTGCTTTACCGGGCTCATCGCAATTGACTGTCCACGGCCTTTGGGGCGATCTGGCTGAGTATAAACTCCTACAATGTCATGGTCGGCGGCGGCCAGGGCTTCCAGCGACGGCACAGCAAACTGTGGCGTCCCGAGGTAGATGATTCTCAGTCCCATTCTCCAGCTTTCTGTAATTTGCGGATCTTGCGGCGAATCAGATCTCGCTTCAGTGGGCTCAGCCGATGGATGAATAGCACGCCATCGAGATGATCGTTCTCATGCTGGATCGCACGGCTCAGCAGGTCCTCGCCTACCAGTTCAAACCACTGTCCATCCTCATCCTGCGCCTTCACTCGCGTTGTTCTGGCTCGCTGAACCTGCTCACGGAAGCCGGGAATGGAGAGGCAGCCCTCCTCTTCGGTCAGCTTGCCTTCTTTCAACAGGATTTCCGGATTGACCAGCACGACGCGCTGCTCGGGGTTCTCACCTGCTGAAGGGTCAATCACAGTGAGCCGCTTCTTGATCCCGATCTGTGGCGCGGCAAGTCCAACACCCTTTGCCGAATACATCGTCTCGAACATGTCAGCAACTAATTTCTTGAAGGCGGCTGAGCCGAACTCGGAAGCATCCACGGGATCGCATTTTTCTTCGAGGACAGCTTCGCCGTATTTCAAAATCTTGTAGATCATCTAAAAGTCCCGGACTTGTGTTTGGTAGTTGTCGAAGTTCCTTTTGGCTTCACGCAGAGAGTCGCCGCCAAACTTTTCAATCATGGCCTGGGCCAAGACGAGCGCGACCATGGCTTCCCCTATGACGCCGGCAGCGGGGATCACCGCAACATCAGACCGCTCATAAGCAGCGAGGGCAGAGTCGCGAGTCGGCAAGTCCACACTCTCAAGCGGCCGCCTGAGCGTTGAAATCGGTTTCAGATGGCCACGGACAATCACATCCTGTCCGTTGGTGATTCCGCCTTCGAGCCCGCCCGCCCGGTTGGCGCCACGGAAGAAGGCGCGATCTTCTTTGTTGTAGTGGATCGTGTCCTGAACCTTGGAGCCAAAGCTGCGAGCACCGTCCAGCGAGTAGCCCACTTCGACTCCTTTGACCGCCTGCATGCTGACAATCGCCTGGGCCAGCTTCCCGTCCAGACGCGAATCCCACGTGATATGCGATCCAAGTCCGATGGGCACCCCATGCGCGCGCACTTCAAAGATGCCGCCCACGGTATCCCCCGTGCGATAGGCTTCATCGACCACTGCCTTGAAGCGTGCTTCTGTTTCCGGCTCGACGCAACCGAGCAAAACGCTTTCTTGGATGCTCAAAGCCTTAATCTCTTCCCAAGTAGCTTCGTGGGTCATGGTTTCCGAGCCAACTGCAACCACGTGGCTGAGCACTTCAATCCCAAACTCCGCAAGATAGGCTTTGGCAATTGCGCCGACGGCGACACGCGCAGTCGTCTCTCTAGCGCTCGCCCGTTCCAGAACATATCGTGCATCGTCAAAGTCGTATTTGATACAGCCGATCAAGTCGGCATGACCCGGCCTGGGCCGCTTGACTTCTTTGAAGTTTGCCTCGGAGCCCTCGTAGTCTTCGACCGGCATGGACTCGGTCCAATTCTTCCAGTCTTTGTTGGCAACGATCACGGCGATGGGCGCGCCGATGGTCTTCGAGTGGCGCACGCCTGAAACAATATGTGCGGTATCTGTTTCGATCTTCATGCGGCCGCCGCGGCCGAAGCCTTGCTGCCGCCGCCACAATTCACGATCAATTTTTTGGAGAGAAATGGGGACGCCCGAGGGGAGGCCGGTTATTGTGGCAACGAGGCACTCGCCGTGGCTTTCGCCCGCAGTTTCAAAGCGGAACATCTTGGATTACATACAGTCTAACAGGGAGGCCGTCTTGCTTCTTCTAGTCCGGATTCGTCACGCGATTCAGTGTCTCAACCAATTGGGACATGATCAGCGGCTTATTCAAATAATCGTCCATCCCGGCCGCCCGGCAAGTGGATTTGGCATCGCCCAAAACATTCGGATATTGGTGCTGGCAATCAGCGCGTCAGAGAACACGCTCAACAATAGAATCTCCGGCCGACACGCTAAACAGTATCCATGCGGCATGAAGTCCATCCGCAGAAGATTGCGCAAAAATTAAAACTCCTAAGAGAGCAAAGCGATGGGGCGCACAGGCGAGCCTGTTGCACCATTTAGTTTGAGTGGAAGGCAGACGAAAAGACACTCCTTCACGCCCGTCGTTGAGAGCTCTTCGAGGTCAAGGTTTTCAATAATGTAGATGCCTTTTTGGGGCAAAAGATAGAAATGTGCAAACAGCGTCACGCCGGTCTCTGGATCAACGACGCCAGGGACATCCCACGCCATGTTGTCGGCGCCAACGGCAACAACCTCATGATCCGCGGCCCAAAGCGTTGCGGATTTATGCGCCCCGGCCGCATTCAGATAAGCAGCCTCATCGTGCCAGAGCCTGGCGAATCCGGTCCGGACTAGAAGTACATCGCCCGGCCTGGGACGAGTGTCTCCTAGACTGCGTTCCAGGTCTTCAGCCGTAAACTCATACTTCGGCTCAAGCAATCCAAGATCGGCAAACACCGCTCTAACAACCAGGGGCGGAATCATCTCTACTCCGTGCTGAGAGAACCCGGAGGGTGATTCAACTTCTGAGGCTGTGATTTCACCATGCAAGCAGCCATAAGCAGCCTGATGCGATAGAGCGTCAATATGCGTACCGGTGTGCTCCATCATATTGAGCATTCCTGAGGCGCTTGTGCGCGGCGTGCCAGTCGGATCGGAATGCCGCCGGTGGAGCGAGTAAAAATATCCCGGCTTGTGTGCGGGATGAATGGGCATCCCCGCAAAGCGCGGCTGCTCGAGGTCGATGATGCGTGTAAAAGAAGGAATCATCTTGCGTTGTCTCCAATCAGGCTTTGTTCTCCCAACGATCGCCAAAATGCAAAGATTGCCAGCGCTGCGATGACCACCAGCGAAGCGTAGGCGATTGGCATAAACCATGCGGACGGATCGGTCGAAGCGGGGATTCTGCCGAATAATTCGATAGCGTCCATTCAGTAATGTTCCAGGCGAAATCGACCCTCAATCGAGGCATGCGAGGGCTGCCACAAGCTTGAGCGGCTGGTCGATGACGAGCACACCACAGTTTGTGTAAAGTCTGCCGGTGAAGGATCCTGCATCCTAGATATGCTATCGCTCATGAGATTCGTTTTATTACTAGGTTTGTCGGCGCTTGGGTTGCAAAGTGCGTGCGAGTTTGATTTGGTCATCCGGAATGGCCATGTAATTGACCCGGCAAACCGCCGCAACGGTCGAATGGACGTCGCAATCCAGAGTGGCAAGATTGCTCGTGTCGCACCAAAGATCGATGTAGCTCCTGAATGCAAAATTGCCGATGCCACAGGGCTTTACGTCACTCCAGGCCTGATCGATATCCACGCCCATGTCTACGCGAACACAGGTATTGAGAAGGAACTGGCGGGCGAAACTTCATTCGTTCCAGACGCGATCGCACCGCGTACCGGAGTGACAACCATCGTCGATGCCGGCACCAGCGGTTGGAAAAACTTTGAAGACTTTCGCAAGCGCATCATTGATCGCTCAAAGACCCGCGTGCTTGCCTTCGTGAATATTGCGGGACTCGGGATGAGCGGTGGCAGGAATGAGCAGAATACTGCTGACATGAGTTCCGAGGGCCTCGCCGAAATTGCCAGGAAGCACAAGGACATCGTCATCGGAGTCAAAACCGCTCACTATGGCGCACCAGACTGGATAGCAGTCGAACGGGCCGTGAAGGCGGGCACACTGGCAGGAATTCCCGTGATGGTCGATTTCGGGACGAGTCACCGGGAAGCCAGACCCATCGAAAAACTGTTGATGGAAAAACTGCGGCCGGGCGACATCTACACGCACCTCTATTCGGGATTGCGCTATGAGCAACTGCCCACGGGCAAATTGAATCCAGTTCTTTGGGAAGCGCGCAAGCGAGGCATTCTCTTCGATCTTGGACACGGCAACGGGAGCTTCTTCTGGACTGTCGCCAAGGCCGGCTTCGCCGAGAACTTCCTGCCCGACACCATTTCCACCGACCTGCACCTTAGGAGTTGGATGGACGGCATGAAAGACATCAACAACGTGATGTCAAAGTTCCTTATCCACGGCGTTCCGCTTGAGGATGTAATCCGCAAGACCACGGTCAATGCGGCCAAGGCGATCAAGCGCCCCGAACTCGGCACCTTGAGTGTTGGCGCCGAAGCCGATCTCGCGGTGCTGAAAGTGGAGAAGGGCAAGTTTGGCTATCTCGACAATCGCAAGCAGCGCGTGATGGGAGATCAGCGCTTGACGACCGAGATGACGCTTCGGGCCGGGCAGGTGATTTACGACCTCAATGGTTTGGCAAGCGTTGACTGGAAAGTGGGAACCTTGCCCGGCGAACGAATGAAGTAGTCATGTGTTCAGCACGGCGATTTCAAAGTGCATGCCATCTCTCCGCGAAAAGTGACCTCCCCAGAAAAAGCCATGTTTGTGCGCGATCGGGACCAGTTCACGAACGCAGCCGGGCTTGACCAATTTGGCAGGCTCGGCGCCGAGTCCATTCTGGGCCATATTGATGTCAAAGGCAGTTCCAAAAGCGTGGTTGCTGAGTACACTTTTGCTGCCACGAATGAAGCGCGGCACAAAGGCTCCACCCCAAACCAATACTTGATCGAGCAATCCTGCCTTGGCCCAGTCCGACCATAGTGCGGCCATCTGGGCCGCTGCCTTTCGATGGAACCAGATTCTGCCATTTCCCGGTGCTCCGCCAACGCCGATCAATTCCGGGATCTCGATCGCGACAATGGTTTCAATTTGCCACTTCCCTTGAATCACAATGTTCTCGGGGTTGCCTGGTACTGGCCTCGAGACAAAATCAAATTTGCCAAAAACCTGTTGCCGAGCCATGTTCGATGCCAGGGCAGGGAAGCTTGGCAGTGGCGGGAAGTTTGCATTCTTGGCCGGGCCCAAGTGTTCAGAAGCAAGCCGAAAACCAAGACTACGGGCAGCGCTCACGGTCTGGTTGCCGACGCGGCCATCCACTTGGAGTGCTCTCCGCTCCTGAAATCGGGAGGTGGCTGCCTGCGTTCCTCTTCCATAAATTCCGTCCGCGGCCCCGGTTTGCAGGCCCTGTCCAAGCAGAAAGATCTGCCAATGATAAACATCCGGCCCTGAGAGGCCAAATTCGAGAAGTCGCATCGGATGCATTACCTTCGATATTGAATTGAGTATTGGGACTAGCTTCCCGGTGCAAAAGCTAACAATCGACGGAAGGCCAATCTGCGCTGCATCCACCAAGTCATTGATATGTGGCGAGATAACTTTTTGAAAAAGGCTTGAACGCTCGTCAACACGTTGAATCCCGAGCTGTCCTGGCTGGCGCTGCTTGACTTAACACTTTCTCGGTTTTGCCTTGTCAAGGCTGAATTGATCGGCGGATGCCCGCCAATCCGCCGAGTTCGCCCTAGTCGTTCGGAGGAAAGTGTTTCGATCTTCAAGCTGGCAAATTGCCGAGACAGCAGGGCTGGTGGGCGAGATCATTTTCCTCCAAGGTGATCGGGAAGAAGGGAAAAGATTGCTGGCGGACTTAGCGTCGGAATTCGAGAAGGTCTTTGGACCCGAAAATGAGCGGACGCGCGAGGCAAGAGAACGGATGCGGCGATTGAAGCCGGCGATCAACTGGTTATTGACGGCGCGTCGTGCCGGATACTGAAACTGTGGGCCTTCGACTTCATTCCATTCGCACCAGGTTGCAGGCGATCTTCGTGCTACTGGCGCTCGCCGCGATTGGGATCACCGGAACGGTAGCCATGTTCACCGCAAGCGATGCCTTGCAGCAGGCTACATTCGACCGCCTGAACGCGAGCCGCGCCACTCGCGAAAATGCGCTCGAGCGATACTTCGGCGATCTGCGTCAACATGGCCTAGCCTTGTCAAACAGTGAATCCACACTCGATGCGCTAACATCCCTCGAGCGCGCCTGGACTCAACTCCCGCCCTCAGACGGCCGCCTCGATGAACAGCTACTCAAGCTGTACCAGAATATGTTCGCCCAGCAGTCCGACAGGCCCACCGAGACTGCCGAAAAATGGTTTCCCCAAGACCCACGCACACGCACGCTCCAATCCAGCTTCATCGCCGCAAGCCCGCATCCGCACGGGTCGAGAGATCTGCTGCTTGAAGCCCCCGCCGCTGGAGACTACAGCAGGATTCATGCCCGATACCACCCGATGTTTCATCGCTATCTAAGCGCCTTCGGTTTCTACGATTTACTCCTGATCAGCGCCCCGGAAGGCCGGGTGCTCTACACAGTGATGAAGGAGATCGACCTCGGCGTTTCACTCACAACGGCACCTTACCAATCCACAGCGCTTGCACGAACTTATCAACGGGCGCTACTGAAAAAGGCAGGCGACACAACAGAGGCCGTGATTGAGGATTACTCGCCTTATGTCGCTTCGGGCTTCGCTCCTGGAGCCTTCATCGCCGCCCCAATTCGCCGGGCTGGGGCGATCGTTGGGGTGTTGGTAATGCAGATCTCGATTCACGAAGTGGACCGCCTGATGACTGGAGACCGCCGCTGGGATGAAGAGGGAATGGGAGGCACCGGAGAGGCCTATATCGTTGGGCCAGACAATTTGCTTCGCAGCGATCTTCGCCTGCAGATCGAAGATCCAGAGGCTTTCTATCGGCGGCTCAGCGCAGCCGGGGCAGATTCCAATTTGATCCAACGGTTACGCCTGACCGGCACCTCGATCCTGACTTTACCAATGGACCTCAAGCCCATGAAACCGTCTCAACCATGGCAGGGGTCCGGCATCGCCAGAAGTGTTCTGGATACCCCGGTTCTACGCTCCCTGGGCACGCTCGACATTCCCGATCTGCGCTGGGTACTCGTTGCGGAAATGGATGTCGAAGAAGCGTTGGCGCCAGTAAAGAGATTGCGAACGCAAATTTGGACCATTGGCTTGGTGATCGCAGTCACATTTTTCCTGATCGCGGGATGGCTGGGCGCATCAGTGGCCCAACCCATTCTTAGACTCGCTGAAACCGCCCGCAGGCTCGGAAAGGGCGATCTGACGCCTCCCCTCCGGGTTGCTTCGGACGATGAGATCGGAGACCTTGAAGCCTCCTTCAGCCGTATGGTCCAGGATCTACAACGCACGATGGTGTCGAAGAAAGAGCTCGAAGTTTTGGCCGGCCGTCTGATCGCTGCTCAGGAAGAAGAGCGCGCCAAGGTTGCCCGCGAACTTCATGACGATCTGGTCCAACGATTAGCCGCACTTGCCATCGAAGCGGGACGAGCGGGAAAGTTGTCCGGTTCTGACCCGGCGGGTGCTAGCTCCGCCCTCGAACGCCTGAAACGACAAATCGCCGCAATTTCAGAAGATGTGCACGGACTGTCGCGGCGATTGCATCCAGCAATGCTTGAAGAACTCGGGCTGGAGGCTGCCCTCGAATCAGAGTGCCGTGCCTTCCTCGAGCGCGGCGGCCCGCCAGTAGAACTAAGGGTTAGCGGCCCCGTCGAAGATCTGCCTGGCGACGTGCGGCTCGCCATCTACCGAATCGCGCAGGAAGGGCTTCGCAATGTGCAACGGCACGCCCTGGCAGCGGACATCTGGCTTCGGGTAAACGTCACTTCCAACAGCGTCGAACTCGAACTTCGCGACGACGGCTGCGGCTTCGATCGCAGCCTTCCCGGTTGGCGGATGGGACTCGGCCTTGCGAGTATGGAAGAACGCGCACGCCTGCTTGGCGGCTCGTTTACTGTTGAGTCCAAGCTAGGCATTGGCACCCGTCTGATTGCAAACTTGCCCTTCGGTGATGAAGATGAATAAAAGACCAAGAGTGCTGCTGGCCGACGATCACATGATCGTTGTCGAAGGCCTGCGAAGCCTGCTCATGGAAGATTTCGAGCTGGTAGGCGTCGCCAGTAACGGCCGCGAAATGATCGACCAATGCCTGGCCTTATCGCCAGACGTGGTGGTGGCCGACATTTCCATGCCACTGCTGAACGGCATCGATGCAGTCCAACAACTGCGCAACCAGGGCGCGAAAGCAAAAATTGTGTTCCTCACCATGCATGCGGATGCCAACTACGCGACCCGAGCGTTTGAGGCAGGCGCCTCTGCCTACGTGTTGAAGCACGCGGCGTCCGACGAACTGGTAGCCGCCATCGGGGCCGCGCTCAACGGCGCCACCTATCTTTCCAACTCACTCAGAAATGCTTCGCTCGAAGAGCGGCTTCTCCCCGGCAGTACGCATCTGAAGGAGGTAATCGAACTGACGCCGAGACAGCGCGAGGTCGTTCAGCTAATCGCGGAAGGAAAATCGGCCAAAGAGATCGGAGCCATCCTCAACATTTCGTCCCGAACCGCGGAAACTCACAAGTATCGCGTCATGGACGATTTGGGACTGAAGACCACAGCCGAACTGGTGCAGTACGCCATTCGCCACGGCATCGTAAATGCTGGATTGACGTAATTTTACGGATATTGCCCCAAGGTGCTTTCGCTGTTCAATGGAAGCATGAAGGACATATTGAATCGCACCTCAATTCAAAGAATGTTGATGGTCGGAGCTTTAGCGCTTGGCTCAAGCCTGCTCGCGGAACCCATGGTTCCTGCCGAGCGCTTGCAAGCGATGGCTCGCGAGGCGAAGACTGTCAAGCAACATGCCGAGGTGGCCAAGCATTCTCGCTTGCAAGCTGAATCGTTAGCCGCCGAGGCCGTTAAGCATGAACGCGAAGCCGAGAAGCTCTCGAACAGTATGGGTGCCATGCGCCACAAGTGGCCCGCGATGGCTCCGAAAGCAATCCATCAGGCCAAACAGGCTGCCCTCGAAGCCCGCCGCGCCGCACGTGAGAGCTACGAACTCGCCGACCTGCACCAGCGCCTTGCCGTCGAAGCTCTTGCCACCGACTAAGCCTTCTTCTTCTAATACCCCATCCCAGGCCGGTAATGACTCCCAAGCCGTTACCGGCACGTAGCGCAGACAGCCCGTAAGGCTCAGCGAACTCAACCAATGGCGCCAAGCCAAGCCAAAACAATCAGAAGATCAGCTTGAGACCCATCTGGATCTGGCGAGGCGCGTTGGCCTGCGATGTAATCGTGGCGAAACTCGAAGACGTGACTGACGTATTCGGCGAGCCAAATCGTGGCGTGTTGAAGGCATTGAGCGCCTCGCCTCGCAATTGCAGCCGGGCCCGTTCTAGAAAACGGAATTCCTTGAACAGCGAAAGATCCCAGCTATAAACGCCATCGTTGCGGATGTCGGAAAGTCGCGGGCCCATGTTGCCGAACGTGAAGTTCGCAGGCTGGCTATACACCGACTTGTCAAAGTAAAGCAGCAACCGATCCTGCACAGGGCCAGTCAGCTTGCCACTTTTTCCATTATTGTTGGCGCGGATCGCCTGGTTGAAGATGCCGGCGTTATTCGTCGCCGAAATGCCAAGCGGAGTTCCGGTCGAGAAGGTGGCAATCCCGTTGACCTGCCATGCGCCCAGCGCCAGATCGAGCGGCTTCGACCAGCTTGTGCCGTAGCGGCGCCCACGCCCAACCGGAATTTCATACACACCGGTAATCGTGGTGCGGTGTCTGAGGTCGATGCCTGAAAGCGCGCGATCCGCTCGGATATTGTAACTGTCCTGATGGCTGAGACCATCATCGAGACTCTTGGCAAATGTATAGGCCAGTTGCATCTGCAAACCTTTGGAGAAGCGTTTGTTGGCCGAAATTTGCAACGAGTGGTAGAACGAAGAAGCACCAACCGAGTAAATCGGAATGATATCCGTGAACTGTGGATAGGGCCGCAACATCTGCGCGCGGCTGGTGCGAGCATTGGCAAGTACACCGGCTGCAAATTGAGTACCGAAGAACGGGTTGTCCACTTGCTCGTTCAGCCGGGATCCAAGTGACATCGCGCTCACCGGAAGCTGATTCAGGCTGAGGCCTCCTTCGTCATTGCGGTGCAGGTAAAAGCCGCGTGTATGCACATAGGCTACTTCGAGCAATGTGTTCGTCGGAAGCTCGCGCTGAATGTTGACGTTCACCTGACGCGTCCAGGGAGAGACGATGTCCTGCGTAGTTGCTTCGATGCGATTGCCAAATTGCGTCAGCGCGCCGGCCGCCGAACCCGTCACCTTGGCAAGCCCGATTGGATAGGGGTTGTGCAGCAGGTTGGTCGGATTGATACCGTCGATCGAGGCAACCCATGAGTTGTCCACGCGGTAACCCATGGTGCCGATCGTCCCTGCCGCCGCCTGCTGCGAGGGTCCGTATATATGCGCATAACCGACACGCAACACCGTCCTCGGTAGAAACTGCCAACTAATGCCGATGCGCGGAGCAAAGTTGTTCTTGTCCGATGTAAACTGTTCGCGCGGGATGCCATTCACACCCACGAAAACCAGGCCGCCCCTGAGGTTCGGTATAACAGCTGAAGCCGGATTTGTGATGGTCGGGTCGAAGTAGTTCGTGCGGTTGAAACGCTCCGTGCGAGGGATGTCGATGTCGTAGCGAAGGCCTAGACTCAGTGAGAGCTTGTTGTTCAGCCGCCAGTCGTCCTGTACGTAACCCGCAAAATAAGTGCTCTGCGTTGCGACATTCTTGTAATTAGCTTGAAGTCGCCCTCCCGATCCCGTGCCCATCAGCAGCGAGGCAAAACCATTGCCCGTAGTGGCTGAGGACTGCGTCGGATTTGGCCCTTGGGTCATGCCGCGCGTGAAATTGAATTCGCCCGCGTTGCGCCCTTCATTGACGTTCACCTGCATCAGTCGAATGTCAGCACCATACTTAAACGTGTGCCGCCCCTGCGTCTTGGTGAGGTTGGCAACGGCCGTATAAGTCATGAACGCGTTTCGCCGGTGGTCACCGCCGCCAAGACTGCGAAAGTCCGTCACGCTGAACGCCGGGAACTGAAGATTGTCGACTGCCGTGTCAATGCTCGCCGGCAGACCAAGCGAAGAAGGTGCGAATCCCAGGCCCTGATTGGCAAAGATAAATAATGTACGCGCAAACCCGGCGCGAACATTCAGCACCAGCGTGGGTGAGACCGAGTGCGTATAATCAGCAACCGCGCCATGCACATGGTCTTCCTGGTTGATGCGGCCTTCGGCTAGCCCGAGTTCCTTGGGGAAGAAGGCGGTTGCGATGTCCGCATTGAGGCGCGTCGAATACCTGGCAAAGAAGCGCTTGTTGTTCGACAGCACTTGGTCAATCTTGTAATCCGACATCGTCATGTCGAGCGGCTTGGATGCCGATGCCGCGAAATTCTGCTGGTTATTGCTAAGGCCTGACGGCGTAGTGTTCGGGTTTGGATAGAACTTCAATACATTCGCCGCAACCGGGTCAATGCGCGCAGCCGGAACGCGATTGCCGCTGAACGCATCCCGAATGAACCCGCCTGCCGGATTGACGCGCGTACTGAAGGGGTCGAAAATTGTGATCGCCTGACCTGCCGTAGTCCGCGTCTGAGAAAAGTCGCCTGTTCGCTCGAGCGCCGTGGGAACTGAGGCAAACGTCGAGGCTGCACGCCGCTCGCGCAACGCCTCAACGCTGACCATGAAGAACGTCCGGTCGCGCTTGATTGGCCCTGTGGCAACGCCGCCGAACTGCGATCTCTTGAAGCTCAACAGTCCCTGGCCGCGCCGGTTGTCAAACCAGTTGTTGGAATCGAGAGCAGAGTTGCGAAGGAATTCGTAAGCGGTGCCGTGGAAGGAATTGGCCCCCGACTTGAAAACCACATTGAGCACGCTGCCCAGGCTGCGTCCAAACTCCGCCGGGTAGTCGGCGCTTAGCAGCTTGAATTCTTGCACCGCATCCACCGAAGGGAACACCGAGATCCCGTTAAATCCGTTCACGGTCGGATGGGCCGCGGAAACGCCATCGATCATCGTGTCCATCGTGCGGGCGCGCGCGCCGTTTACCGAATACCTCATCTCTCCATAGCTGTTGCCTACGCTCCCTGAGACTCCGGGCGTCAGAAATACAAGGCCATAAACGTTACGCGTGTTCAGCGGGAGATTGATGATGGATCGGTTGTCCACGACCTTCGAGAGCGTTGCGTTTTCGGTTTCGAGGCTAGCCGCATCTGCCGTCACCACCACGGACTCAGCAACATCTCCGACAGCCATCTGGATATCGATGCGCGCCGTTTGCTGGATCTGCAATACCACTCCCTGCCGCGTGAATCGCTTGAATCCGGACGCCGTGGCCTCGACGCGGTAATTGCCTCGCGGCAGCAATAGCGCCGTGTAATTTCCGGTCGAATCGGCAGTTGCCTCCGAGCGCGTATTTGTATCTGTGTTGGTAACTGTGATCTTGGCGCCCGAGATGCGCGCCCCACTGGAATCGCTGATCACTCCGGTAATGGAACCGGTAATCGATTGAGCTGGTGCCATGCCTGCTAGGAAGGCAATTAGGGCCAGGGTACAACAAGATGCAGAGAGACGTGGCTTCATCTTGAATCCTTAGAGAGTTGTGTTGAGAAAGCGAGGTTGTCACGAAACAGTAACACATCTGTAACGTGAATTCCATCGCACGAACTCTCGAACAGCGGTTTCGGAAAGTCGGAGAGAGAGACCTCGGCTTGCGGCAAAAAAGTCGATTTGGCATTTGGCGTGGCGCTGAAAGGCAAAAACGACGACGACGAGTCTGCGTGGTTTCGATACTCG
>Ga0163144_10010048_pt1 | contig 20229 bp, 16 predicted proteins | sample OliLak19BULKMAT1_FD_123175 | JGI IMG/M metagenome (GOLD analysis project Ga0163144, IMG submission 123175) | Freshwater microbial mat bacterial communities from Lake Vanda, McMurdo Dry Valleys, Antarctica - Oligotrophic Lake LV.19.BULKMAT1 | ecosystem: Environmental > Aquatic > Freshwater >... | reverse complement strand
GTATCGTGATTTTGCAGGCCGAGGTAGCCGCGCGTGAGCCGGTCGGTTTGATAATCCACGATGGCTTCGCCGTTCATCGCCACCTGGATGCGCCGGCCGCGGCATTCGATGCGGACGTGGTTCCATTCTCCCGCGGGCTTGCTCATGTTTTTCGCGGGCGCGACCACGTCGTAGAGGGAGCCGGAGGTGAACTTCTTCGGCTCGCGCCCGTGGTCGTCGAGGATCTGCATCTCGTGCCCGGTGAAGGCCGGATTTTTTTCCAGCCCGGAGCGGAGGAAGATGCCGCTGTTGCCCCGGGTGTTTATCGCGTATTCCAGTTCGAGGATGAAGTCGCCGTATTCTTTTTCCGTGTGCAGCCAGGAGCCGCTCTGCTCGGGATTGGTGGTCCAGTTGACGCCGTTGCGGCCGACGATGGCGCCGTCCTCTACTTTCCATTCGCCGCCGTGCAGGGCGACCCAGCCGGAGAGATCGCGGCCGTTGAAGAGTGATTTTGCCGCGGGGCCGGAGGAGCCGCAAAGGCACTGGCAACCGGGGGTGAAGGCCAGCAGGAGCGCCAGCGCGAGGGGGAAAAGAGTTTTGTGCATGGCGAAGGTTGTTATCGCGACGCCGCGGGTTTGGCCAGCCTGAATGCGCCGTCTTTGCGGTTGAAGCTTGCGGCGAATCCTCGCTCCCGTTAAATCATCCGCATGGGTGCACAATGGAAACAGGCTGGCCGCGAAGCCAGCGCGCATAAAAAAGGCCAGATGGTCGTCAAGCTCGTCCGCGAAATCATGGTCGCGGCCAAGCTCGGCGGCGCCGAGCCGGATCTCAACGCCCGCCTGGCCGGCGCCGTCGAGAAGGCCAAGAAAGCCAGCGTCACCAAGGACACCATTGAGCGGGCGATCAAGAAGGGTGCCGGCATCGGCGAGGAAAAGGTGAACTTCGAGACCGTCGTTTACGAAGGTTTCGCCCCGCACAAGGTGCCCGTGATTGTCGAGTGCCTCACCGACAATCGGAACCGCACCGCGCCCGACATTCGTAATCTCTTCAAGGCCGGCGCGCTCGGGCAGCCGGGCAGCGTGGGTTTCTTTTTCAAACATTCCGGCGTGGTCGAGGCGACTCATGCCGAGGCTGGGCGGGATGCCGAGGGCGACGCCATCGAGGCGGGCGCGCAGGAGGTCGAGGCGCTCGAGGCGGAGGAAATTCCCGAGGAGCAGAAGGGCGCGCGCTTCATCACGGAGATCAAGGATCTCGATGCCGTCTCCAAGGCGCTCAAGGCCGCGGGCTGGAAGATCATGGCCTCGGAGATTCGTTACGTGGCCAAGGGCGCCACCGAGGTGAGCGAGGCGCATCGCAAGGAGGTGCTGGATTTCCTGCACGCGCTGGACGACCACGAGGACGTGCATCGGGTCTACGCGGCCTTCAAATAATCCTCCCCCGACGCAGGAATTTCCCGCCGGAACGGTTCCGGCTTCCTGCTCGCTGTTGCTCTGGGATTTTCCGACGGTGCCGGGAGGGGTTCCATGAACCGTCAAGGCTCACGCTTTGTTCCCATAAACCCGGTAGGGCGAGGCTCCTGCCGAGCCCATGCTTCTCCGGAGATTACAGCTCGGCAGGAGCCTCGCCCTACCGGTTCAGGGGTAAATTCCACCGTTATTCCGCCATTTTCCGACGTGGTTGGGAGGGGTTTTACCGTTCCCCCGCCATTTTCCGAAGGTGCCGGGAGGGATTTTACCGTTATTCCGCCATTTTCCGACGTGACCGGGAGGGATTCCACCGTGCTTCCGCCATTTTCCGACGTGGCCGGGAGGGATTCCACCGTGCTTCCGCCATTTTCCGACGTGGCCGGGAGGGATTTTACCGTGCTTCCGCCGTTTTCTGACGTGGCTGGGAGGGATTTCACCTTCGCTCCGGCTTCCGGGGTCGATGCCGGATGGTTTTAGGACGACCCCGGGTCGCGGAGGGATGACCCCGGCTGTTTCCGGGCCGTGATTTTGAGGGAAAAGGACGTGGGTCCGAAAGGGCCGCAGGGAACCGGGGTCCGGAAGGTCTTGGGACAAGGTTTGCCTCGGGCTTGACCGTCATGCCACACTCGCCCAAAGCACGAGCAACATTCACCGGCGACATTGATGCGGAAGGACCAGCAGTTCACGGATGACGGGCGCAGCCCCGGTCTCAGCGCGGCGATTCCCGCGATGATCGGGTTGCTGCTGTTGTTCACGCCGCTGGGAGCGCCGCTCGTGCATCTGAGTTATGACCTGCCGTTTCTGCTGCGCACGGACCGTTTCGCGGACGGCGTGTCCATCGTGCAGATGGATGGGGAATCCGCCGCGAGCCTGGAGCAAGGCTCTCCGGCATCCTGGGACCCGGCGTTGCACGCGCGCTTCCTCGAAAAACTTTCCACCTGGAAGGTGCGCGCCGTGGTGTTCATGCTGCCGCTGGAAAAATCCTCCACCAATGACGCGGCGCTCGCGCGGGCGGCGGCGCAGTGCGGGCGCGTGATCTTCGCCGCCGCGGTGAACCCGGAGGGCGACCCGCGCCAACGCGGCGGGCACGTCACCCCGCCCCCGGCGGAATTGCAGCGGGCCGCCGCGTGGGGCGTGCCGACCTTCGCGGAACATGAGCCGGAGCCGAGGCGTTATCCTGGGGAGATTTCTTCCGCGCCCACGCTCGCGCTGAAAGCGGCGCAACTGGTTTCCTCCCCGGCGCCGGAGCTGCCGGGCACGGAGCGCTGGGTGAATTTCTACGGTCCGCCCGGCGCGCTGCCGTGGTTCCGTTACGCGGATGTGCTGGGGGATAAATTGCCCGCGGAGGTTTTTTCCAACCACGTCATTTTTGTCGGGCCGCCGGATAGTTTCCGCGAGGCGACCGGGGCTTATGCGCCGCTGCGCGCCCCCGGAACGGACGGGGGACACCGCGGCTTTTCCCGCGCGGAGCTGGAGGCCACGGCTTACTTGAATTTGACGCGCAAGGAATGGCTGACGCGCCTGGCGCCCGGGTGGGAGGCCATTTTAATCACGGTGCTGGGCGGGGCGGCCGGGCTTTTCCTCGGGCGGTACCGTCCCCTGAGCGCCGCGCTGTTGGCCGGGGCCGCGGTGCTCGCCATCCTGGGCTCCGCGCTGGCGCTGATGTGGATGAAGGACGTGTGGTTTGCCTGGACGATCCCGGCGCTGGTGCAATGGCCCGTGGCCCTGGGCTGGTGCGCCATCACCCGCACCTGGCGGCTCTCGCAGGAAATGCACGCGATGGAGAAAGCCCTCGCCAACGCGGAGCCGATGTCCCGCCCCGTCGCCCCCGCCGGGGTCCCGACGGATTATCAGGGGGAGACGCCGCCGGCGGTGAGAATTCCCAACCATCGACTGCTCCGCTGCATCGGGCGCGGAGCCTACGGCGAAGTGTGGCTGGCCCACGACGAGATCGGCGTCTGGCGCGCGGTGAAGATTTTGTTCCGGAACCATTTCCAGGAAGCCACGCCCTACGAGCGGGAGTATCGCGGCATCATGCAATACACCCCGCTCTCCCGCACCCACCACGGCCTGGTGCAGATTCTGCACGTCGGCCGCGAGGGGAAGGCGGGTTACTTCTATTATGTGATGGAGCTGGCCGATTGCGAGGAACGCGGCCGCAACATTGATGCCGCGACCTACCGCCCCCGGACTTTGTCGCACGAGCTGGACCAGCGCACGCGCCTGCCCCTGCTGGAATCAGTGGGGGTGGTGATCGAGCTGTCCGAGTCCGTGGGTTACCTGCACTCGCGCCAGCTCGTGCATCGCGACATTAAACCCGCCAACATCATCTTCGTGAACGGCGTGCCCAAGCTCGCGGATGTCGGGCTGGTCGCGCACGTCGCCGAGGCCAAGCGCGACGACCGGAAGCTCGGCACCCAGGGCTTCGTGCCGCCAGAAGGACCCGGCTCGATCGGCGCGGATGTTTACAGCCTAGGCAAGGTGCTGTGCGAAATCTACCTGGGCCGCGCCGTGGCCGAGAGCACGAGCGAAGCGGCGATTCCCGCGGAGCTTTCGCCTGAGCGCGGACAGGAGGAATTGCTGGAAATCATCCGCCACGCCTGCGCCGAGGAAGCGCAGCACCGCTATAAGAGCGTGAAGGAATTGCAGGTGGACCTGATGCACTTGCGTGATCGTCTCGGGGCGCGGCCCTGAGGGGGCGGGGCCGGGGTTGGCGGAAGCAGGAGGGCAGGGGAGGGTTCGGCTAATCGCTTTGCCGCAAGAAGATGGGGCTGCCGAAGGCCAGGCTCTTTTTCCCGATTGACGCTCCAAACGGCCCGCCCGTAGAGTCACGGCCAATTACCGACCGGCCGCTCGTAGCGGCATGGACGGGAAAACGACTTATGTCTGAAGGATATTGCGTCAAGTGCAAGGCGAAGAAGGAAATCTCGGATGGCGTCGAGGAAACGATGAAGAACGGCCGCAAAGCCATCAAGGGCAAGTGCCCCACCTGCGGCACCGTCATGTTCAAAATCCTCGGCGGCAAGGCCACGCCCCCCGCCAGCCCCGGCACGCCCCCGGCCAACTAAACCCACGTCCCCACTCCGACCGCCCCTATGTCTCAGCAACTGGCCTACGTCATCGTCACGCCCTACACCCTGTCCAAGTCGCGCACCGGCGGCATCCTCGCCCGCCTGATCACGCGCACCGGGCTGGAACTCGTCGGCGCGCGCATGTTCGCCCCCAGCACCGAGCTGGTGCAGAAGTATTCCGAGGCCATTGTTTCCGCGAACGATCCCCAGGATCGCCGCATTCAGGAACTCATCCGCGATTACATCCTCAAGAATCTTTCGCCGGATCCCAAGACCGGCCGCCGTCGCCGCGTCATGATCCTCCTGCTCCAGGGCGAAGACGCCGTGCGCAAGGTCCGTTCCGTCGTCGGCAACATCTCCGCCGAGCGTTCCGGTGGCGAAACCATCCGCGACACCTACGGCGACCTCGTTCTCGACGAGGCGGGCAAGGTCAGCTACTTCGAGCCGGCCGTCCTCGCCGCGCCCAACGTCGAGGAAGCCCAGATCAAGGCCAAGCTCTGGGCCTCCTGCCCCGACAGCGACGGCGGCATTCTGGACAATGTTAATACCTACGCTCCCGGCGAAACGCCCCAGCGCACGCTCGTGCTCATCAAGCCGGACAACTTCCGTTTCCCCACCGGCCGCCCCGGCAACGTCATCGACTTCTTCAGCCGCACCGGGCTTTACATCGTGGGCATCAAGGTCCACCGCTTCAGCGTTGCCGAGGCCATGGAATTTTACGGCCCCGTCCGCGACGTGCTGCGCACCAAGCTCAAGGACGTCGTCGCCGGCCAGGCCAGGACGTTGCTCGAAAAGGAACTCGGTTTCTCCATCACGCCGGACGTGCAGCAGCAGCTCGGCACCATCCTCGGGCCGGTCTTTGGCGAGAACCAGTTCGAGAACATCGTGAAGTTCATGAGCGGTGGCGCCCCGAGCGAGACCGAGCCTGCGCGCCTCAACGAACCCGGCACGCAGAAGTGCATCGCGCTCGTCTATGAAGGTGTCAACGCGGTGAACAAGATTCGCGACGTCCTCGGGCCCACCGATCCTTCCAAGGCGCCTCCCGGATCCATCCGCAAGGAATTCGGATCGAACATCATGGTCAACGCCGCTCACGCCAGCGACGCCCCCGAGAACGCCGTGCGCGAAATCGGCATCGTCAAGGTCGCTGAAAACACCTTCAAGAAAGTCGTCGAAGGCTTCTACGGAAGCTGAGCGTTCGGCTCCGTCACCTGTCCGCAGAGCACCGCACGGCGCGCGCCGGTTGTCCCCGGCAGATTGCCCGCGCGGCGCGTCCACCGCAGCCACGCCAGCCATGCGAACGCCGCCGGCTCGATGCTCTGCGACGGCCACCCCGCCTCGGCGCTCGGCAGCAAGGTGGTTTCCATTCCCGCCGAGAGCAGCGCTGTCGCGAGGTCCGTGCGCAACACCCCGTTCTCTCCACCGCCGCCCGCCAGCACCACGGCGTCCGGCGCACCCGGCAGGTGCCGCGCGTAATTCAGCGCAATGGAACGCGCCGTGAACGCCGTCAGCGTCGCGAGCAGATCATACTTCGACAACCGCGCCCGCATCGACTCCGCCATTGCGCGAGCGAAGAACGGTTCGCCGAACAATTCCCGCCCGGTGCTCTTCGGCGGAGGTGCCGCGAAGAATGGATGCTTCAACCACCCCGACACCAGCGCCTCACAGACATGGCCGCGCGCCGCCCACGCGCCGTTGCGATCAAAGTGTTGCCGCCCGCCACTGAGCTGCCGCACCGCCAGATCCATCAGCACATTCGCCGGGCCGGTATCGAAGGCCAGCACCTTGGGCCGCGGGCCGCGCCGCCAGTCGATGCTCGTCACGTTGCTGATGCCGCCGAGATTGTTCACGCACACGTGACGCCCGCGCTGGCCGAAGACGCGCACATGAAACGCCGTCGCCAGCGGGGCGCCCTGTCCGCCCGCCGCCAGATCCGCCGCGCGGAAGTTCGACACCACCGGCACGCGCAACGCCTCCGCCAGCCACGCCGGCTCGCCGATCTGCAAGGTCGCCGGCGCGCGGCGATCCGGGTTGTGGAAAATCGTCTGCCCGTGTAGACCGATCAATTGCGGGCGCGGTCCACGCGCCGCACCCGCCGCGTAGAATCTCCCGAGGTCATGATGCAATTGCCCGACCTCCCAACTCGAGGCCGCGCCGCTCGCCGCCGCGTGCAACCGCTGCTGCAAGGCGCGTGGAAACTTCACCGACCACAGCGCCTGCAACTCGCAGCGCCGTTCATCTATCCGGCAGAGCGCGAAATCCACCCCGTCGATGCTCGTGCCCGACATGATGCCCAGCACCTTCATGTGCGGCTAGAAACGCGGCTGCTTCGGCGGCTTGTTCACGCGGGCCGGCGCCGCGTTCGTCTTGGCCGCCTTGAACGCCGAGCGCAGCAGCCAGTGTTTCTTCAGGCCCTGCACCATGGTGTCCGCGTCGATGATCAATCGGTCCGTGTTGCTGAGCAGATTCGTATTCGCGTTCACCTGCGCGTGCAGGTTGCTGGTGATGCCCGCGAGATTCTCCAGGTTCGCCAGGATGGCCACCGAGAGATCCTCCAGGCGCGAGTCCGTGTTCGTGAGCAACACGCTCGCATTCGTGATCGCGCTGTGCGCGGCGAGGAGGGTGAGCGCCAGTTGCGCGTTGAGATTGGTGGGGATCAGCCATTCGCCCAGCGCGCCCTCGCGGTTCGTCAATTGCGTCGAGATGACCGCGAGGTTCGTGACCACCGGCTGCAACTGCGCCAGCAACGCCTCGGCGCGATTCGCCGCGCGGCCCGCCTCGTTCAACGCGCTCTTCAGATGATTCGTTAGATCCAGGATCGCGGGCATCGCCGTCTCCACCGTCCTCATCACCGTCTCGATGCGCTCCGCCACGGCGGGTGCCTCGGCCGGCGGCAGGAAGTAACCTTTGCTATCCGCCGACTCCTTGCGGCGATACGGGCGATAGCGTCCCTCCTGATCGTTCCAGATGCGCGTCGCCGGACGGCTGGGCAGCCCGTAATCAATCAATGTCACGGACTCGACGCCGCTCCGGGAAAGGACCGCGGCCAGCTCGGGCGTCAGCTTTGAGTGAAGCACCGCGATGACGTTGCTGTGGTCCGCGTCCCAGATCCGCTGACCCAGCGCGAGGTTCGTGTTCCCGGTGAGAGAGGGCAGGGTGGCGGGCGCCTCGTCCCTGGCCTGATAAAAGAGATACGTCGGCGTGCCATTCGTGCCCTTCGTCACTTCCACGAAGCGGTTGCCCAGGAAATCGCCCGACGCCACGCGCGCGACCGAGTCATCCCACAAGTAACCATGGAACGGCTCGCGCACCGTGAAGCCGAGGAAGACATTATTGTAATAAAAGTCCGGCGGCATGGCGGTGATCTCCGTGATCTCGCCCACATCGAAGCCCATCAAGCGCACCGGTTGCCCCACCTTCAACCCCGCGCCGCTGCGCACGTAGGTGTAGTAAGGCATCTTTTGCAGGAACCAGCCTTTGCGCTTGGACACCTCGTAAACATAGAAGGCCAATCCCGCCAGCAGCAGCAGCATTGCCAAAGCGACGAACAGGCCCACCGCCCGTTCGAGGCGTCCGAGCCGCGTGCGCAACTGGGGAGTGAGATCGTGCAACGCCATGAGGAGGGCAGGGGACCGGCGGCCTTAAGCCCCGGCGCAACCCGCAGCACAGATGAATCGCAACATGAGTGCAACGTGCCCGCCACCCCCGGCCCTGTCAGCAATAAAGATGGCGGAGTGTGGCCACTTGACTCGCACGGATCCCCGCTGTTTTCGGTGGAATAGATGAGGGAGCGGGAGAAGTCTCGATGGTGTAGTCCGCCCTCACCCCGGCCCTCTCCCCCAAGGAGAGGGGGGGAGCAAGTGCCGCCCTCGGGTGACTTCGAAAGCGCCCAGCCAGTCAGGCCTTTCGAGCTCCGATGCTCTGGAAGGCGAGGCCCAATCGAGGGGCGTCGAAACCTCCAGCATGTGCCGCCACGTCCTCCCTCTCCTTGGGGGAGAGGGTAGGGGTGAGGGCGGACTACACCATCGAGACTTCTCCCGCTCCCGCAGCTATTCCACTGAAAACAGCGGGGAACCAAATTTCTCAAGGACTACGTGCCGACGGATTGGTGATGGGGGAGGGCGACGATTAAATGGTGTCATGAAATCCGCGAGCGGACCGGCGCGTAACCGTCCGCTGGCGGCGGATAAGATGCGAGCGTCTCTTCATCTTGAGGCGGGACCACCCGGTAAGCGCGCGTGACCACTTCGCCAGAGGTTTTTCCCATCCCGCAAGAGGCCGTTCCAAGGCCGTAAGATCGCATTCCAAGCCGCCGGGGCCGCTCCCTTACGGGCTGGGACCGTGATCTTACGGGGTGGCGTGTCCATCTTATGGACACGGGGCGCGATCTTACGAGGTGGGATTGTGATCTTACGGGCCAGGATTGTGATCTTACGGGGTGGGAGAGACCTCTTACGGGCTTTTGGAGGGGATTTACGGAAAAGTGTCCCGTTTCTGGACAATAGAGTGTCTCATTTTGGGACAGTCCACGCGCCGCCGTCCCGCGGGTTCTCTTCGCGGAAGAACCCGTGACGGCTGCGCGAAGGTTTACGCACCGCTGCGCCCGCGCCGGACGAACGAGACGGAGCGTGCGCCATCGCGCCAGCGTCTTGGAGTGCGGTGGTCCTCCACCGCTTTTCGAGCGCGCCGCCCATCGCACGTCGCACCAAGCGCCAGAGGACTGGCGCACTCCAAGACGCTTCGCGAACTGGTGAGAGTTGGTCGCGCTGCGACTCGCTTCACCAGCCGCCGTCTTTACAAACCGCCGGGAATGGTCCGCCGTCAGCGCAACCACCGGCAGGACAAGCAGCAATAGATGAAACCAGCCCCAAACCCACGCCGAATTAGGCTGCAGCCACTTCAGTTCAACCATGCGCTGCATCGAACGGCGGCGGGCCGTCGTGGTTGCCATCGGCGCGTCTCGTGGCCGCCGTCGCGAAAGGATGGACAGTTTTTGCCGGTCGGTAGGCAATTCTTTCCTGGGGGCGACGCAGTGACGCAAGCATGTGGGCCGGGACGATTTCCGTAGTTTCGCGGATGGCAGGTCGAAGGAGCCGCGTAAAACCAAGGATTATTAGAAGGTGAATCCGGATAGAGCATTGGGAGATAAAGGTTCCGCGCATGAATGGCACCGGTGCTGCTAACACTTGATTCAGACTGAAGAACCATTAACTGATTAAAACATTATGCCCCTGACCACGAATGGATCGTACATAACCGTAATCGACGAAGTGCTGGCCCACTGGGCCGAGGCGCTGCTGGTGCTGCCGCCCACGAATCCGCTCGTCGTGCGCCTGAAAAAGGACGGCGCGGGCGTCACCCGCGCCAACCTGCTCACCCTGCGCGGCACGCTGGAGTCGCAGCAGAACGCGGTGCAGCCCTGCCGTGCGGATTACTTCATCGCCCGCGGCAATACCAATAACAGGAAGGTGATCTTGCTCGAACAGTTCAACGATTTCGTCACGTTGTTCGACGCCTATTATCAAGGCACGGATTTTTACGAGTTGCGTCCTTACGCTCCGGTGATCACGGCGGGCAAGGATGCCTTCTGCACTCCGCTGGGCGAGGCGATGATCCTGTGGGACAAACTCAACGATGGTCCGGCCCAGGCGGGCATGACTCTGCCGTTGGTGCTGGGCGATGGCACGGAGCAGGGGACTTTTGCCAGCAGCATTTCCGGGCTGGCGTTTGCCTATGCGGCGGAAGAGCCCCTGGGCTTCGCTTTGAAGTATGCGCGCGCGCGCCGGAACGGGACCAGGAACCGGGTGCATGAGGTGCTGGTCAATTACCGGGAGGCGGCGGAGGGAAGGTTGAGCGAGTTCCCTGAGTTGCTGGAAACGCTGCCGCGCATCACTCCGCTGCCGGGCCATACGCCCGCGAAGGTGAATGCGAGTTCGATCTATGAGGCGCCGGACAAATCGAAGATCGTTCACGACGCATCCACTGACGCGATGATCGAACGTTACGAACTGCGCGGTTGCATGGGTCCCGATTGGGAAGAGGAGGACGCGGTCGTGATCGACTCGCACCTTCCGAATGTAGCCCGGGAATTCATCACGGCTTTTGGTCTCAACCAGCCCGGCGCGCAGGTGGTGTTCAAGGTGTACGTCATTCTCACCACGGGCAATGAGGCGGGCAGCGCGGCGATGGTCGTGCAGCGGCCGTTGGCGGTGGCGGCGTAGGCAGAGTAAAACTTAAAACGTAAAACGTTATTTCGCGGGCGCGATGATCCTGCCGGGCCGTGATCTCGAGAGGAGTATGGGCTCGGCAGGAGCCTCGCCCTGCCGTGGTGCTGAGCAGGTTTTCCGGCGCGATCAAGCGATGGGTCGGGTCGCAGTCTCGATGCCATGCGCGACGGGCAGTGCAAGCGGATCATCGAGGGAGAGTTCCAGTTGATCGGATTCACTCAAGGCCTGCGCGTCGAATCCAAGCCGGCGCAGGGTCGAGGCGAATTCGGCGGCGAAGCCGTGGAGGGTGTAAACCTTCCTGGGGGCGACGCGCTTGACCAGTTCGATGAGGTCGGGGAAATCCGCGTGGTCGCTCAAGGCAAACGCGGCGTCGGTGCGTGAGCGATAGCGGCAACTGGAGTCGATGGCCCATCCGGTGATGACCGCGCTGCGGATGCGCCCGAGATCCTGGAGCAGCGCGGAGCGGGCGACGGAGGGAGGAAGAAAAAGGACGCGTCCACGCGCGCGCGCGGCGTCGAATAGTTCGTAGGGCGGAAAGTTCTGGCCGAGCCGCTCGTACACTTGCGTGAGCTTGTGGACGGTTTCATGGAGCATGATGGGCAGTGCGGCGTCGGCGAGAGCGCGGAGCAGTTCCTGGCTTTTCCCCAGCGAATAGCCAAGCAGCAGCGCGGTGTCTCCGGCGTCGATGGTTTCGCGGCAGAAGCGGATCACCGCGCGGAGCACGTCGTCGGTGGGAGGAAAGGCATATTTCGCGCGGCCAAAGGTGGTTTCCATCACGAGCACGTCGGCGCGGCGCGGCTCGCAGTATTCGGCGGTGAGACTGCGACGGAGCTTGAAGTCGCCGGTGTAAAGCAGCGACGAGCCTTCTGCCTCAAGGTAGGCCATGGCGCTGCCAAAAATATGGCCGGCGGGAAGCAGTGTGATGTCGTAGGGCATCGCGGCATCGTCGAAGCGGCGTGGCGCGCCGAAAGGCAGGAGGTGTTCGATTCGCTTGCCGCCGAGCCGCGATTGCATGAGCCGCGCGGTGGGTTCGCTGAGGATGACTTCACGATGCGCCGCGGTGTGATCCGAGTGCGCGTGGCTCACGAACACGCGCTCGGGCCCCTTCTGCCGTTCATGAGAATCGAGCCACAAACCCAGTTCAGGGAAGTGGAGTCCCCCGCGATGAAAGCGAAAGTCCAGTGCCGGCACGGAGGGAGTCTAGCGGCGATGTGGCGCGATGCAAACGGCGTCGCGCGATGGACGCGCGCGGTGCTTGTTTCGCCGCGGGCTTTGCGCCATAACCGCGGGATGAAATTTTCTTCGCCTGCATTCCACTTGCTGCCGGTCGCGGCGCTGTTGTTGCTCCTCGCCGGCAACGGTTGCGGCAAGAAGGACGAGGCGGGAAAGAAAGCCGCGTCCGCCAGCGACCCGGCGGCGGCCGTGGCGAAGGGCGCGGTGGAGTTAAAGCTGAAACTTCCCGTGGGGGCGCGCTTCCCGATGCGGATCGAGGTGGTGCAGAAGTCGGAGATGCTCATTCCGAGCATGCCCAAGCCGCTGCGACAGGAGACGACGTTGAACCAGGAACTGCGTTTCACCGTGCTCAAAGAGTACGAGGGCGGCGGACGCGAGGTGGAACTTGAGTTCAACGACGTGGACATGAGCGTGATGATGAACGGGCGCGAGGCGATGACTTTTGATTCACGGGGCGAGTCGCTCGGCGAGCAGGAAAATCCGGCGGCGGCCGCCTTTCGGCGGATGGTGGGCGCGAAATTGAAGTGCGTGCTTGATGCGAGCAATCAGGTCGCGAGGGTAGAGGGCTGGAAGGAATTGGTCACGAAGATGACGGCCGGCTCAGGCGGCGCGCAGATGATGAGCGGCGTGTTCACGGAGGATTATTTCAAGCAACTGGCGGATTTCAGCCACGGTCTGCCCGACCAAGCGGTGCAGCCGGGCGACTCGTGGCCGAGCCGACGCACCATTGTCATGGGCCCGCTCGGCACGGCAACGATGGACCTTACCTACACCTTCAAGCGATGGGAGGAACGCGAGAAGCGACAGTGCGCGCGGCTGGAGTTCACCGGCCCCATCCGCGCCGGGGCGCCGTCGACCAATGCCCCGATGATGGGAGTTCGCATGGCGCTCCTCGACGGCACGACGAGCGGCCTGGCGTGGTTTGATCCGGCACTGGGCCTGATGATCGACTCGGAGTCGGACCAGAAGATGAACGTGCTGATGAATTTCCCCGGCACGAACGCTCCTGCGCGAGTTTCCAACACGAGCGGCGGCATGACGAACACAATGGCCCAGCGCATCCGCTACAAGCTGCTCTCTGATGCGAAGTAATTGGCAGCGGAGGCTTCCTCCATGACCGTCTTCCTCAATGGAGAGTTTGTGCCAGCGGAGCGCGCGACGGTCTCCGTGCTCGATCGCGGATTCCTCTACGGCGATGGATTGTTTGAAACCATGCGGGTGCATCGCGGCCAGCCGTTTTGCTGGGCCGCGCACCTGGAGCGGTTTGAGCGCGGCGCGGCGTTTCTAAAGATTCAACTGCTGTACACCCGCGAGCAACTCCTCGCGGCGGCTATGAAATTGATTGGGACGAACCAGCTACAGGACGCGGTGCTCCGCCTGATGCTCTCACGCGGTCCCGGAGCGCGCGGTTATTCCCCGCGCGGCGCGAATACTCCCACCACCGTGATAACGCTGCATCCGCTGCCGGTGCCGCCGGACTCCGTGCGCTTGTTGACGTCCACGCTGCGCGTCGCGGCGGGTGATCCGTTCGCGCCGTTCAAGATCGCCAATCGCCTCACGCACATCATGGCCCGCGCCGACGCCGAGGAACGCGGCGCGGACGAGGCTCTTTTGCTGAATACCAACGGCCACGTCGCTGAGACGGCTTCGGGAAATATTTTTTGGATCGAGCGCGACGTGGTCTGCACCCCGCCCGACGATGCCGGCGCATTGCATGGGATCACTCGCGGCGTGGTGATGGCGTTGTGCGGTGAACTTGGCCTGCCGCTCGAAAGTCGCGAGGCTACGTTGAACCAGTTGCGGAAGGCGGAAGGCGCATTCGTCACCGGGAGCGTCTCGGGCATTGTGCCGGTTGCCTCCCTCGACGGCGCGCTTATTCCTCTCAGCCCGGTCATCGGGAAACTTCAAGCAGCCTACGAGGCGCGACTGAAGTAGCGCGGGCGCTCAGTGTGCCGCCTGCTTGCGCGGGTCCGTCTCGGAGATGATCACGCTCACCGACTTCTGATTAAAGCCCTTGTAGCCGCCTTTGCGCTGGAGATTTTCCAGGTGACTCCCGAGGGCGCCTTCGCTGAGGAATTGTTGAAACTGCTTCTCATCGATCTGGCTTGCTTGAAGCAATCGCTCCGCGCGCTCGCGGCGCACCGGCCAGCGTTCGCCCTCAGTGAACGCCTGCTTGAGAAAGGGGAAATCTGAGAACGGCTTCATCACCGGCACGTTCATCGCCGTGAGTTGGTCGCGCAGCAGATCGTGATCGAAGCGGCATTCGAGATGATGCAGTCCCGCGTCGAGCAGGCTCTCGCCGTGCAAGCCCACCCACAGGCCGATGGTGCCGAGCTGCTTCGACGGCGACAGCGGGGTGCGCGAGAAATCGATCTCCGTCTCCTCCGGCTGCAGGTCCACGTCACAGAAGGCGACGATGCCCTCGACGGACTGTTCGAGAATCTGCGCACCCCAACCCGCTTGAGCGCCGGCGTAGTAGCGTTCGCGCCGCTCGAAGCCGAGCTTCTCCAGCACCCGCATCAGATCGACGAAGTGCTCGCGCGAAGAGCGGAAGGTGTGATGGTCGTGATTGGCCCAGCCTAGACCAAGTGCATCCTGACGTGTCTTTTGCACCTGGGCCGCGCGGTTGCGTCGCTGCCAGTAAGCGCGTTCCTCGGCGAAGACGACGTGACACGCGAGCTCCGGCCCGACGTGTTGAAGCATGTGGTCCAACACGGCGTGCGTCTGCCGGAAGCCCTCCGCGTCACTGGCAAAACATCGGCGACGAGTGCGCCAGAGTTCGGCGGCGGTGAGCAAGCCCTCGATCTCGCCACCTACCGGACGCGCTGGCACTGCACCGCAATAGCCGCATCGCTCGACCGCCAGGAGTCGCGCCCCAGTTTCTTCCGACACCAGCACACGGCGAAAGCGTGAGCAAGGCGCGCCCTCCGGCTCCGCATGGAGTCCGTGGGCGAGCATGAAATCCACGATGCTCTCGACGCGCAACGCGAGCGTCACTGACCGTTCCGTTCCAGCGGGCGCAGTATCCCGTTCGACCAGCACGCGCGGCAACATCGCCTCGGGATGCCAGAGCGGACGCTGATGGGCCTGGCCTTCGCCGCGGGGATCATCGACATAGCCCGCTTCGCGCAAGGCGGGGAAAACCTCGGCGGGGAGAACGAGATGATCCACCCAGTCGAGCAGGAGCGTGCCTGACTCGTCGCGCATCCGTTGCGCGAGGCGATGCGCGAAAGCGTTGCGCGCGGTGAACGCAGCAAGCTCCTTCAAGATGAGCGCCTCGGCCTCGTGGCACAGGGGCCAGTCGAAACGCTTTTCACGGGCCAGATCAACGGCAGTGTTCATAGGCATCTCCGGGTTCAATCGCCAAACTGGATTCCTTGCGCGAGCGGCAGGTCCTTCGAGAAATTGATCGTGTTCGTCTGGCGGCGCATGTAGGCCTTCCACGCATCGCTGCCGCTTTCACGTCCGCCGCCGGTTTCTTTCTCGCCACCGAACGCGCCGCCGATCTCCGCGCCGCTCGTGCCGGCATTGACGTTGGCGATGCCGCAATCGCTCCCGCGCACGCTCAGGAATTCCTCAGCCTCCCGGAAGTCGTTGGTGAAAATCGCGGAGCTGAGTCCCTGCGGCACGCCGTTCTGCATGGCCAGCGCGTCGTCAAAGCGGCGGTAGTTAATCAGGTGGAGCAGGGGAGCGAAGGTTTCCTCCTGGACGATCTCGAAGTCATTCCGCGAAGCAGCGAGGCAGGGCGTGACGTAACAATCACCGCGCAGCTTCAGCGGGTCGCCGCCGTGGAGAATCTTGCCGCCTTCGCGACGCACCTGCTCCTTCGCCTTGAGCAGCGCCTCGACCGCGCGCTGGTCGATGAGCGGTCCCATCACCGTGCGACGGTCCAGCGGATCACCAATTCGCACCGAGGCATACGCGCGCAGCAAACGCTGACGCAGCTTCTTCTCCACGCTCTCGTGTACGATGACGCGGCGCGTGGAGGTGCAGCGTTGTCCAGCGGTGCCAATCGCGCCGAAGACAATCGCTCGCAGCGCGAGATCGAGGTCCGCGCTCGGCGTAACGATCAGCGCATTGTTTCCGCCGAGTTCGAGAATGGTCCGGCCCATCCGCGCATGAACGACCTGCGCCACCTTCCGGCCCATCACACAGGAGCCGGTGGCGGAAATGAGTGGCACGCGGGGATCGCGCGCGAGCGGTTCGCCGACCGCCGCCACGTCGCCGCAGAGCAGGGTGAAGATGGCAGGGTCAACGCCCGTCTCGCGGCAGACCTTTTCCGCGATGCGCGTGACGGCGATGGCGCAGAGCGGCGTTTTGTTTGACGGCTTCCAGACGGATGAATCGCCGCAGACCGCAGCGAGCGCGCTGTTCCAAGCCCACACCGCGACGGGAAAATTGAACGCGCTGATGATGCCCACGACGCCGAGCGGATGCCATTGCTCCATCAGCCGGTGACGGGGCCGTTCGGAGGCGATGGTCAGCCCGTGCAACTGCCGCGAGAGGCCGACCGCGAAATCGCAAATGTCGATCATCTCCTGCACCTCGCCTTCGCCCTCGGCGATGAGCTTGCCCATCTCCAGCGTGACGAGTTTGCCGAGATCGGCTTTGGCTTCGCGAAGCGCATTGCCCAGGCGGCGGATGGTTTCGCCACGGACGGGCGCTGGGGTCTCGCGCCATTTCAGAAAAGCCTCCTGAGCGCGCGCCACGGCGGTTGAGTAATCACCGGCACCCGCCTCACGCACGCGGGCGATGAGGCGTCCGTCGATGGGAGAAATGGATTCGGTGACCGGACCGCTGCCGCGCCATTCGCCGTCGAAGACGCCATCGTTGATGGAGCGGATGCCAAGTTTTTTGAGCCAAGTTTCCATACGCCAATCCAAGTGTTGATAAAGTATTCGGCTGGAATGCTCGCGAAGACAAGCTCCCCCTTGCGACGGGGTGCGATGGGAAGTGGCGGTCAAAGAGGTGGTGGGAGTGCTCACGCTGCGAGCACTCCGCCCGCGCAGAGCTGGCGGAACCAAAGGGCAAGGGTGGGCGCTGCTGCATGCGGTGCCACGGCTCGCAGCGCGAGCCGTTCCAACTCCTTGACCGCCACTTCCCATCGCACTCCTGCCCGAATCCATTCTTGCAAATCCCTTCTTGCAGCGGATACCATTTTCAGCGAACCAACCAGTCCTCCCGCCGCTCCGGCGTGGTGTCGGAGCGCAACGAGGACAAGGAACAACACGAGCAATCAAGGACACGATATGCCCGAGCCTACTTTCCCCTACATCAACCGGCCCGGCACCGCTCGCCACACCATCACCACCAGGCCGGGGCATGGTATGGCCATCCAAACCTGGTCCCAGCCCTTTGCCGGGGGCATCCCCCGGTTTCCCGCCCAGACGCACGCATCTGCCGGACATTTCAACCGACTGCCGCCCAACGCGCACCCATCTGCTGGGTATGGCAAGGCACTGCGCGTAAATTCCCGGCATCATGTGGTGTATTGCAAGGCACAGCGTGCCAGTTATCAGCCGTCTGCGGTGTATTACAAGGCACTGAGAGTCAATCCGCAGCCATCTGTAATTCATCGCAATCCCATATTTTCAAGCAATTAACGTCATTTCCAACCCCGACCACACCCTAAACCCACCGAACACCCCATGCCCACCCGCAAACTCCCTCGCACCGACGACGAACGCAGCACCGCCCTGACCACCTGCGCCGCCAAATACAACGCCACCGCCGCCCCCGCCCGGCTCATCACCGTCGCGCAATTCAACACCCTCGGCGGCACCCTCAGCCCGTGGGGTGCCGCCCGCACCGCCCTCGCCCCGGCGCTCCAGGCCCAGACCGCCGCCACCGCCGCCGTGGACACCGCCCTCATCACCAGCGTGCGCGTCAACAGCCACTTCATCCAGGTCCTCAACTTCGCCATCGAACGCGGCACGTTGGCGGCCAGCGCCCGCAGCTATTACCAGCTCCCCGTCACGCACGCCCAAGTGCCCGACATGAACACCGTGGCCGACGCGCTCCTGTGGGCCGGCCGGCTGGCCACCGGCGAGACCGCGCGCCTGGCCGACGGCGGAGCCGCGCTGGCCTGGCCCGCCATCGGCGAAGTGAACAGCGCGTCCGCCGCGTGCGCCGCCGCCGAGACCACGCAAAGCAGCGCCAAGAGCGGCTTCGACATCGCGCAGGAAGACGTGGGCGACCAGCGCCCCACCGTGGACCCGGTGATCAAAGACCTCTGGGACACTATAGAATATAATCTGCGGGCCGACGCGCCCCCGAGCCTGCGCCGCAAAGCCCGCGAATGGGGCGTGGTATATGATGGCGAAGAAGAAGCCCCCGCGCCCCCCGCCCCGCCGACACCGTGAACTGACGAAACTCTTTATCTCAACGGGATTGAAGCCCCGCGCCCGAGAAGCCGCACAAATACTACCGCGTCCGCCAGCCGTAGCCGTTTACGCCGCATCCGCCCGCATCCGGCGGCATTGTTCGCGGAGGAGCGCGAGGGCCTCGTGGACGACGGCGGGCTGGATGTCCAACACGGGGCGGAAGCGGATGGAGCGTTCGCCGCAGCGGATGGCGATGACGCCCAACTCGAAGAGTCCCTTGTAAAAGCATTCGCGCGCGCCGTGGTCCGGCAGGTCGAAGGCGAGCATGAGGCCGCGTCCGCGCACGCCGGTGAGGAGCGGTTCGTCGGCGGCGAGGCGGCGGAGTTCGTCGAGGAAGAGGCGGCCCATGTCGGCGGCGTTCTCGACGAGGCGCTCCTTCTCAATGATGCGCAGATAGTGCGTCGAGCGGACCATGTCCACGAGGTTGCCGCCCCAGGTCGAACTGATGCGGCTGGGCAGACGGAACACGTTCTCCCGAACTTCATCAAGGCGCGGCCCGGCCATGACGCCGCAGACCTGCACCTTCTTCCCGAAGGCGAGCAGGTCGGGCAGCACGCCGAAATGTTCACAACACCAGGTGCGCCCGGTGATGCCGAGGCCACTCTGCACTTCGTCAAAGATGAGCAGCACATCGTGCTCGTCGCACAGCCGGCGCAGCGTGCGCAACCACTCGGGGCGGAAGTGATTGTCGCCGCCCTCGCCTTGGATTGGTTCGATGATGATCGCTGCGATGTCGATGGAACTGCGTTCGAGAATCTGCTGAATCTCCGCCTCGGCGCGGCGCTCGCGCTCGATGACATTTTCCTTTCGCTCCAATTCAGGCAGCGAGAAGTCGATGTGCGGCGTGCTCACGCGTGGCCAGGGAAACTTGGCGAAATAGTCGGTCTTGCGCGGGTCGGTGTTGGTGAGGCTGAGCGTGTAGCCGCTGCGTCCGTGAAAGGCGCGCTCGAAGTGCAGGATGTCGGTGCCGCGCTGGCCGCGCCCGGCGGCGATGTTCTTGCGGACCTTCCAATCCATCGCGGCCTTGAGCGCGTTCTCGACGGCGAGCGCGCCCCCGTCGATGAAGAAGAGTCGCTCCAACGGCTTCAATCCGGCGACGCGGCTGAACGTATCGACGAACGTGGCGTAGAAGCTGGAATACATGTCCGAGTTCGCCACCTTCGTGCGCGCGGCGACGGATAACTCGTGCTGCACTTCGGGTTGATCGAACCACGGATGATTGAACCCGATGGGGAGCGAGCCGTAGAAGCCGTAGAGGTCAATCAACTCGCGCTTGGTGGCTGCATCGACGAGCCGGCAGCCGCGGCTCTTCTCCAGATCGATGACGATGCGCAAGCCATCGACGAGGAGGTGTTTCTCCAGTTCGCCGACCACCGCGTAGGGCGGGATGTTCCAGGTCGCGTTCATCTTCATGAAAGTTAGTGTCGTACTGCTGCCGGCGCAACGACCTCGGGTTTATGAGCGGCGCCAGGCTCATGACTACTATCGGAAGGCGCGGGGCGTGGTTAAGAGTTGGCGACACTGGATCTTCCGGCGCACTCAACGCTTCAGCATCCGCTCGATGACGTTCCTGGTAATTTGCTGCGCGCGCGGGTCCGGTCCCTTGGGGTTGGAGTAAACCGCCGGGCGCACGTAGCCGGGCGGAGCGGACAATCCATCCGCCCACCAGCAGGTGCCGGCGTTAAACACGATGTTGCCACGTGGCCCGGGATAAACCGTGGCGGTGAACGTGCCGCCGTTGGGTTTGCCCGGAGCGCTTTGCGTCGGAGCGCTGGCCACGACTTCCAGGCCGGGAATCGGCGCCGGATCACCGTGCCATTCCCAGCCGACGAGGCCGGGGATGCCTTCGCCTTTCTTCATCCCAGTGCCG